>Ga0310913_10000990_pt1 | contig 13993 bp, 16 predicted proteins | sample GREbulkMGOX082_FD_203447 | JGI IMG/M metagenome (GOLD analysis project Ga0310913, IMG submission 203447) | Lab enrichment of tropical soil microbial communities from Luquillo Experimental Forest, Puerto Rico - GRE.bulkMG.OX082 | ecosystem: Environmental > Terrestrial > Soil > Tropical forest >...
GGAACTACACTCGGTATCTTCACCAAACCGTAAGGAGGCAACGATGGAACGACGGGTCGCGATCGTCACCGGCGGGCTGCGCGGCCTCGGCCAGGCGATGGTATTCGGGCTCGCGCGCGCCGGTCACGACGTCGTCGCGGTCGGTCACATCGATAGCGACGTCGCGGAGATCGCAGCAGCAGCCGCGGAGGGCGATTTGGTGGGACATATCCTGTCGCTCACCGCAGATCTGCGCCGACCAGCCGATTGCGACCGCGTCGTCGCAATGGCGCAAGAGTGTTTTGGCGACCTGGATATTCTTGTTAACAATGCCGGGCTGACCTTTACAACGATCGACCCGGCACGCTTTCGCCGCCCCGAGCCGCAGAAATTCTGGCAGGTGTCCGACGACATAGTGCGCGCCGTCATTGAGACCAATTACATCGCCGCCGACCAGATGGCCCGCCGTGTCGCGCCCAAGATGGTCGAAGCGGGCTGGGGGCGCATCGTCAATGTGACGACCAAGCTCGACACGATGAACCGCGCGCACACCTCGCCCTACGGCGCCTCGAAGGCGGCGCTCGAAATGGCCACCGAGGTCTGGTCGAAGGAGGTCGAGGGAACGGGACTGACGATCAACATCGTCAATCCCGGCGCCGGTGCCAATACGCCGGGCATGGCCGAAGAGATGCGCGCGATGAGCCGCGAAGGCCGCGCGCCGCGCCTCGTCGAGCCGGAAGAAATGGTCCCGCCGCTGCTCTACGTCGTCTCGCGCGAGGCCGACACCGTCAATGGCTGGCGCTTCGACGCTAACCTCTGGGACGCGAGCTTGCGGCCGGCCGAGGCAGCCCGTCGAGCCGGCCGCCCAGCGGGCTTCGAGATGCACCCGCACCCGGCTTGAGGCTCAGCGCTGACCGATCACACGTACTGTTCGACCTTCGTCTCTCGTCTGCTCCACGGACGGCGCGGATCGCATTAAAGACTGGCATCGACGCAATGACGACGACAAGGTTGAGGATCAGCGAGGCGAAGGCGGCATAGGTCGGGATCGTCCAGCCGGCAATCTGCAGCGAGTAGATCGGACGGAAACTCTGCGAGGCCGCCATCGCCGTACCGACGACGATGCCGGCAAACCAGCCGAGGACGAGCGCTCGATCGTGAAACCATCGCGTATAGAGACCGCCGATGACCACCGGCAGTGTTTGGATGATCCACACGCCGCCCAGCAGCTGCAGCTGGATCGCATATCGCAACGGCAGGCCGAGAATGAAAACCAGCGCGCCAATCGCGATTGCGGCGAACGCCACACCCGCGAACCATGACGAGAACATCGCCAGAATTAACGCAGGAACAGCGAAATTGAGGGCCGTGCTGTTTAAACCGAGGTGCTGCTCCGCCATCTTGTCGACACCATCCGCGATCGCCATGAAGCCGAGCAGAGCGATGAGTGCCAATAGGAACGAATAAGTCGGCAGAAAGGCCGCATTACGGCTGATGGCGAGACGGTTGCTGGCACTGAAGACCCCAGTTACCAAATGCGGGTAGAGGAAGAGCGCCGCGTGGCGAAATAGACGATTAGGGTCAGCCCAGCGCCCCAGGCGGGTTCGACGCTGTTGTAGCTCGACACCCAGAACATTGCTATGAACGGCGCCAGTAGTAGCAGGTACCACAGCGGCGAGGGCCGCCTGTCCGGCGTCCTTCTGATCACGGCCTTCTCCCAATAAAATGGCCGGCTCAGTTGCGGCCGGCGACGAAATCGTCGCGTACGCGGTTGCGGAGGTTGGCGGTGCCGGCGGCGATATAGCCGCCGTCGATGGCGATCTCGGCGCCGCTGATAAAGCTCGACTCGTCCGATGCGAGGAACAGCACCAGATCGGCACACTCTTTTGGCGTCCCCTGGCGGTGCAGCGGTATGGCCGTGCGCGCCGCATGGGCGAAAGCCGCGCCGCCGGAGCGGAAGAATCCGGTGTCGGCGATCTGTCCTGGGTGGATCGAATTGACCCGGATGTTCCATTGCGAGAATTGCAGGACTGCGGTTTTGGTGAGACCGCGCAAGCCCCATTTGCTGGCGGTGTAGGCGGCGTCGTCATGCGCCGTCAGTCCGGCGGTCGAGGAGATATTGATGATCGAGCCGCCACCGCTGTCTCGGATCGCCGGCGCGCAATGCTTCATGCCGAGCATTGCACCGGTCAGGTTGACCGCGATGGTACGGTTCCACGCCTCGATCGTAGTATCGACTATGCCCTGACGAGCGATTGTCCCGGCGTTATTGACGAGGATATGGAGTCCGCCGAAACGCGCCAGTGCTCTCGGGACGACTTCCTCCCAGGACGCCTCGTCGGCAACATCCTGGCGCAAGAACATGACGTTGCCGCCCTGTCCGGCGAGGTGCTGCGCTAGGGTCTCGCCCGCTGCCGCATCGACGTCGGCGAGGACCACCGCAGCCTCCTCCCGCACGAAGAGCTCCGCTTCCGCCGTCCCCTGCCCACCGGCGCCGCCGGTGATCAGCGCCACTTTGCCCGTTAGCCGTGCCATTTCCTCACCTCCGGTTGGTTGACCACCCGTTTCGGCGATCTTAGCATCTCCGCCTCACTGGGAGACTATAACTATGGCGGCATTGCTTCCCTACACGGGTCAGGAATTTCTCGACAGCCTCGACGACGGCCGAGAAGTCTGGATCTACGGCGAGCGGGTAAAAAAGATCACCGCGCATCCGGCCTTTCGCAACACGGCACGAATGATCGCGCGGCTCTACGATGCGCTGCACCGCGACCATGCCGAGAAGGAGAAAGTTCTAACCTGCCCGACCGAATGGGGCGGATTTACCCACAAATACTTTGTCGCACCGCGCTCGGCCGAGGATCAGGTCGCGGCGCGTGATGCCATCGCCGGCTGGTCGCGGCTAACCTATGGGTGGCTTGGCCGCTCGCCCGACTACAAGGCGGCTTTTCTCGCCACCCTAGGAGCCAACGCGGGGTTCTACGAGCCCTACCAGGAGAATGCGCGTCGCTGGTACCGCTTTAGCCAGGAGCGGGTGCCGTTCGTCAACCATGCTATCGTACAGCCGCCGGTCGACCGCAACATGGCGCCCGGTGCACCCGGCGGCCCAGCCGACGTCTATGCGCATGTGACCAAGGAGACCGACGCCGGCATCCGCATCACCGGCGCCAAAGTCGTAGCCACTGGTTCGGCTTTGACGCATTTCACCTTTGTCGCGCATGCCGGGGTGTTGCCGGTGCAGGACAAGAACTTTGCCATCGTCTTCCTGGTGCCAAGCAATGCCCCGGGCGTCAAATTCATCTGCCGGGTCTCTAACGAGCAACGCGCCGCCGTGCTCGGCAGCCCTTTCGACTATCCGCTGTCGAGCCGGCTCGACGAGAACGACGCGATCTTCATCATGGACGACGTGTTGGTGCCGTGGGAGGACGTATTCGTCTACGCCGACATCGACAAGGCGAACAGATTCTTCCCGAACAGCGGGTTTCTGCCGCGCGCCATGCTGCAAGGCTGTACCCGCTTGGCGGTCAAGCTCGACTTCATCATCGGCCTCTTGGTGAAGGCGACCGAGCTCGCCGGCACCCGCGGGTTCCGCGGGGTCGAAGCCAATATCGGCGAGGTAATTGCCTGGCGGAATACGATGTGGGGGCTTTCGGACGCGATGGCCAAGAGCGCCGATCCATGGGCCGGCGGCTGCGTACTACCGGCGCTGGAGCCGGCAATGGCCTATCGTATCCTGGCCCCGGAGGCCTACGTCCAGATCAAACACATGATCGAGAAAACGGTTGCCAGCAGTTTGATCTACCTCAACTCACATGCCAGCGACTTTAAGACGCCGGAGCTGCGCCAGTATCTAGACCGCTATGTCCGCGGCTCGGGCGGCGTGTCGGCGGTCGAACGAGTCAAGTTGATGAAGCTGCTGTGGGACGCGGTCGGCAGCGAGTTCGGCGCGCGCCATGAGCTGTACGAAATCAACTACGCCGGCAGCCACGAGGAAATCCGCATCGACGCTCTGCGTGCAGCGATCGGCTCAGGCCAATACGAGCGCTGGAAGAGCTTTGCTGACCAATGCATGGCCGAGTACGACCTCGACGGCTGGACGGCACGGGATTTGATTAACCCGAACGATGTCAGCGCGCTGCGCTAAAGGGCGGCATGACCCTTCAGCTATTGCTGCTTGGCGACGCGCCGGTTGCGAAACTGGTCGAACGCGCAAGACTGGCAGAGGCGAACGGCTACGGCACGGTATGGGTGGCGGACGAACGATTCTACCGCGACGTCTATTCCTGCCTTGGCCAGCTCGCCGCGCACACGACCAAGGTTCTGCTCGGCCCATGCGTGACCGACCCGTTCGCCCGTCATCCGGCGCTCACGGCAATGGCGATCGCAACCCTCGACGAGATTTCCGTTGGGCGCGCGATTCTCGGGATCGGTGCTGGGATTTCGGGATTTGCCGAGCTCGGGATCGAGCGTCGCAAGCCGGCGACGGCGATGCGCGAGGCGATCGAGGTGATCCGTGCATTGCTGCGCGGCGAGACCGTCGACCACCACGGCGAAGTTATCGCGTTCAACCATGGTCGATTGAACTTTTCGCCGCCCCGTCCCGGCATACCCGTTTATGTCGCGAGCAACGGCCCGCTCGGGCAGGGCGTTGCCGCGGAACTGGCCGACGGCGTCATCATGGAAGCCTGTGGCTCGGCGGCCGAGGTTCGCGCCTTCCGGACAGCGGTCGAGAGCGATGCGCGTAACGCAGGCCGGGATCCACGAGCGATCCAAATCATCGCCCGGCTCAACACCTGCATTGCTGCGGATGGGCACGCTGCGCGCGACGCGGTCCGTCCGACGGTTGCGCGCTATCTCGGCGCCGGCCGGCTGAGGTCGCGGACCGCGGCGGCGCAAGGACTGTTCCTACCGCCGGATGCCGTGGCCACGGTCGCCGGAGCGGCCTACGCCGCCGGCGTAAGACCCTATCTGCCACTGCTGCCGCTGATTACGGACCGCCATGTCGATGCTTTTACCCTAGCCGGCACCATTGACGAGGTTGCCGAGCACGCGGACGCTTTGCGCGAAGCCGGTGCCGATGGAATCATCGCGCGTCCCTTTGCCGCCGAGGGCGGGACGATCGAGAAGACGATCGTCTCGCTCGGTTCGGAGGTCTGGCCCCGGGTTAGATAATGGACCGCGCCGGCCTTGACTTTCTCGGGTTGTCCCCGTCGGGCCGAGCGTGGTATCCCGCACGCCTCGCCGGGGCACCACCGGATGGAGTCCGATCCGATGACCACGCCCGCAGCGGCGGGGAGTTCCAGTCCGACCCCGCAACCGACCAACGCGTTGCTCTCGCGCTCGGCGATTTTTCTTGTCGCAACGATCAATCCCGGCGAAGGCTCCGCCGCAGCCGTGAGATCCCTGTGCGCCGACCTCGCCGCACTGCTCCGTTCAATCGGGTTTCGCGAGCCCGCCGAAAACCTCTCCTGCATCATGGGGTTCGGATCCGCAGCCTGGGATCGGCTCTTCGGAGAGCCGCGGCCGGCCGAACTGCATCCATTTCGAGAGTTCAGGGGTGGGTCGCGCCATGCCGTGGCCACACCGGGCGATATTTTGTTCCATATCCGCGCAGAGCGCATGGATCTGTGCTTCGAATTGGCGACACAAATTATGGCCGGGCTCGGAGACGCGGTTGAAACGGTCGATGAAGTGCACGGTTTCCGCTACTTCGACAGCCGCGATCTGTTGGGGTTTGTCGACGGGACCGAGAACCCGACGGGGCAAGCGGCGATCGACGCCACCCGGATCGGAGATGAGGACCCCGCCTTCGCCGGCGGCAGCTATGTCATCATCCAGAAATATCTGCACGACATGGCGGGATGGAATGCTCTTTCGACCGAAATGCAGGAACGCATAATCGGGCGCACCAAGCTGTCCGACATCGAGCTCGATGACACCGCAAAGCCGAGCTGGGCCCACAGCGCGCTGACCGTGATCGAGGAGAACGGACAAGAGATCAAGATCGTTCGCGCCAATATGCCGTTCGGCGTGGCCGGGCAGGGTGAGTTCGGGACCTATTTCGTTGGCTACAGCCGGTCGCCGAGCACGATCGAGCAAATGCTGGAAAACATGTTCGTCGGCCGGCCACCGGGTAATTACGACCGCATTCTCGACTTCAGCCGAGCGGTCACCGGCAACCTTTTCTTCGTGCCGACGGCGGCGTTCCTTGAAGACGTGACACGAGGCGCACCGCCAGAGCCCGTCGCGTCGCCGGCAGTCGAGCCCTCGCAACCCGTCCCACCGGTCCCCGATGGTTCCCTCGGTATCGGTTCGCTCAAAGGAAAACCCCGATCATGAACAACCTGTACCGCGAGCTTGCTCCGATCTCCGACGCGGCGTGGGCGCAGATCGAGGAGGAGACATCGCGCACCCTCAAACGCTATCTCGCCGGTCGCCGCGTCGTCGACCTGCACGGCCCGAGCGGTGTAGCGCTGTCTGCCGTCGGCACCGGCCATTTGCGAAATATCGCGGCACCCGGGGACGACATCATCGCCCGACAGCGCGACGTGAAGCCGCTGGTCGAGCTGCGGGTACCGTTCGAGCTCGACAGACAGATGATCGACGACGTCGAGCGCGGCGCCAACGATTCGGACTGGCAACCGGCAAAAGATGCCGCAAGAACAATCGCCTTTGCAGAAGATAGCGCGATCTTCACAGGATATTCTGCAGCCGGCATTCAGGGCATCCGCCAAGGAACCAGCAACGCGATCGAGCCTCTGCCTGTCGATGTGCGGAATTACCCCGACGCCATCGCCCATTCCTTGAGCGTGTTGCGTCTGGTCGGCGTCAATGGGCCATATTCGGTGCTGTTGGGCGCCGAGGCCTATACCGCGGTCGCCGAAGCCCGAGACTACGGATACCCGGTATTGGAGCACCTAAGGCGCATCGTGGACGGCGAAATCATCTGGGCCCCGGCGATCGTCGGTGCGTTTGTCCTGACCACCCGCGGCGGCGATTTCGATCTGCACATCGGCCAAGATTTCTCGATCGGCTATCTAAGCCAGACCGACACCGCCGTGCGCCTCTATTTGCAGGAATCCTTCACCTTCCTGCTGCTCACTACGGAGGCCGCCGTGGCCCTGGCGCCCGCAACGCCGACATAAGGCGTTATCAGTGGAACGTATTACGGTGACGCCCGAAACATCGGGACGGCGAAAAGGGTAGATTGCGATCGCCTGAACAAGGAATGGACGATGACCAGCCAGTCCGCATTTACCGAGGTCGCCGCTTTGGCAGGAGATCCTGCGCGCGCCGGAATGCTGCACGCCTTGATGGACGGACGTGCACTGACCGCATCGGAATTGGCTCGCGCCGCCGGCATCACGCCGCAGACTGCGAGCGGCCATCTGGTGCGCCTGACTGCAGCTGGTCTTCTCGTTGTCGAGAAACAGGGACGGCATCGCTACCACCGGCTCGCATCACCGGCAGTGGCCCAAATGATGGAAAGCATCATGCAGGTGGCAGCCGGCTTGGACACAAACCGCCCGCGGCTCGTTGTTGGTCCGAGAGACGCGGCATTGCGGGCAGCACGGACCTGCTACGACCATCTTGCCGGCCACCTCGGTGTGGCGCTCGCTGACGCGCTGGTCGAGGGCGGTCAGGTCGAGCTAGCAAGCGATGGAGGAGTGGTTACCGACGCCGGCATCAGGTTTTTCAGCCGGATCGGCATCGACCTTGACAGCGTCGCTGTCAGCAGCGGCAAGCGCACGGTTCGCGTCCTGTGCCGGCCCTGCCTCGACTGGAGTGAGCGACGCCCCCACATCGCGGGCACGATTGGTGCAGCCCTATGCGCATTCAGCTTTGCGAGCGGCTGGATACGCCGCAACAATGGCACGCGCGCCGTCACGATCACGCCGAACGGACAACGCGTTTTTCGCGACGAGTTTCACGCGCGATTAGGATAGTTTCCGTCGCCCTCCGCGTCGGTGGCGATCCGCTTCGGTCGTCGTCTTGCGATGAACGACAAAAAGCGCTTGACGGCAGCGTAAGCGCTTGCTAACGTAAGCCATGGCTTACGAAGCGGCATTGACCGCGCTTTCTGATCCGACACGGCGGCTGGTTTTCGAGCGCATCCTGAACGCGCCGCGGCCGGTCGCGGCGATTGCCGAGGGCTTGCCGGTCAGCCGTCCTGCGGTCTCGCAGCATCTCAAGGTGTTGAAAGAGGCCGGGCTGATCACCGAGCGGCGCAATGGCACGCGTCGGCTCTACGCGGCAAATCCGCAGGCGCTCGGTGAGCTGCGCGCGGCAATCGAGGCAATGTGGCACGAGGCGCTCGGCGGCGTGGCTGCGGCGCTCGACGAGGACCGGGAGAAATGACGATCGCCCGGTTCCCGGTGCCGCCGATCGTCAAGACGGTGACGGTGCGCACCGCGCCGGCGCGAGCGTTCGCGCTGTTTGCCGGCGATTTCAACCGCTGGTGGCCTTTGGCGCGGGTCCACACCGGTCCTGACCCGGTGGACTGCGCGCTCGAACCGCGGGTCGGGGGACGCGTCTTCGAACGCGCGTCCGACGGGCGCGAGACGCCATGGGGAACTGTGCTGGCCTACGACCCGCCGCATCGCCTTGCTTTTTCCTGGCTCGTTCAGCTGTCGCCTGGTCAGGAGCAGCTGGTCGAGATCCGCTTTACGGCAGAGGATCGCGGCACCAAGGTCGAGCTGACCCATTCGGGCTGGGAAAAACTTGGCGACGCCGCAGCGAGCAGGCGCGAACGCTATGAGCGCGGCTGGGGCACCATCTTCGAGCACGATTTTGTCGAGTATGCCAATTCCAATGCAATCTGAGGAGAGGAGGCTTCCATGATGTCAAGCATGATCGTTCACGGTGTTCCCGGCAGTCCATATGTGCGGGCCGCCTTGCTGACCCTGGAGGAGAAAGGGGCAGAGTACAAATTCGCGGCAATGGCCCTCGGAACGCTGAAACAGCAGCCGCACCTGTCGCGCCACCCGTTTGGTCGGATCCCGGCTTTCGAGCACGACGGATGGATGCTGTACGAGACACAGGCGATTATGCGGTATGTCGATGCGGTTGTGCCGGGTCCACGGCTGCAGCCGGAAGAGCCGCGGGCGGCGGCGCGGATGAACCAGCTGATGGGCATTGCCGATTGGTACGTCATGCCGCAGGTCTCGGCGCCGATCACCCGCAATCGCGTTGTGGCACCCCGCGTCAATCGCCCCGTCGATGAAGACGCGGTCGTCAAAGCCATTCCCAACGCACGGATCTGCATCGCCGAGATCAGCCGTCTGTTGGATGGCCACACATGGATGGCGGGGGACGCGCTGAGCCTCGCCGATCTGCTGCTGGCCCCGCACCTGTCGATGTTCGCGCAGGCCCCGGAGGGTGCGCAGATATTGCGGGAACACGAGAACTTGACGCGCTGGCTCGCCCGCATCGAAGCTCGGCCGAGCATGCAAGCGACTACCTGGGACAGGCTGCTCGAACGGGTGAAGACCGCCGCCTGAAGCGGACGGCCGCGCAATGCCGATCAGGGGTTTGGCGCCGCTGATCTTGGCCTTGACTGTCGCCGGTCCGGCGACAGCCGAGGTCAAGTCCGCGACACCCAACGGCTTCGAGGTCGTTTCGACAGTCACGATCGCGGCCCCTGCCGATCGGGTCTATTCGGCGTTCGGCGAGGTCGGCCGCTGGTGGAGCTCTTCCCACACCTTCTCGCGCGACTCGGCCAACCTCAGCCTCGAGCTGCGCGCTGGCGGCTGCTTTTGCGAACGGCTGAAGAATGGCGGCTCGGTTCAGCATTTGCAGGTCGTCTACGCGGCACCGGGCGAAGGATTGCGTCTGCGCGGTGCGCTGGGCCCGTTGCAGATGGAGGGCGTCGACGGAACGCTCGCTTGGATCTTGAAGGCGGCCGAAGGCGGCACGAGCGTCACCCGGAGCTATGTCGTCGGCGGCTATATCCGCGGCGGCATGGAGCAGTGGGCGCCTCGGGTCGACCCGGTGCTTGACGAGCAGCTGCAACGCCTGAAGAGCTTTGTCGAGGGCAACTCCCCGTCGCGATAGCGAAATATTCGCGCGATCCTTTTACCGAGGCTATCATCGGTCACCCGGGCCCGAAGGGTTGATCCATCGACCCGCTTGAAGGGGAAACGCGTGATGGAAAAGAGATTTGGCGTGGTATCCGCGGATGGGCATTGCAGAGTAATGCACCTGCCCTTCGACTTGTGGACTAAGCGCCTGCCGAGGAAATTGCAGGACAACGGACCGAAGGTCGTCAAGGGACCCGACGGCACGCGACAGTGGACCGTTGAGGGACGGCCTTGGAGCGGAGTGGGCTGGGCTGGCGTGGGCAGGGGACCGGTCAACTGCTACACGCGGGCGGGCTTGGCTGAGGAGCCCGAGCCCGGCATCTTCCGCGCCGCCACTGCCAAATATCGCTGCGAAGACATGGACCGCGACGGGGTGGATGCCGAACTCGTCAACGGTCCCTATGAGCAGATCTCGACGATCAAGAATCCGGAACTGCGCGCCGGGGTCGTCCGCGCGGTCAATGACTGGGCGCGCGAGCTTTACGAGGAATCGAATGGCAGGTTCATCATGCTTCTCCCGCTGCCCTGCCAGGCGCCCGAGGAGGCCGTCGCGGAGCTGATGCGGGTCGCGGAGTTCGACCTGCCTACGGGCGTCATCTTCGACTGGGTCGGCGCTCCTGAGCCGGTATTGCACCAGATGTGGGAGCCAGTTTGGGCGGCGGCCGCGGAAACAGGTATGCCGATCAACCTGCATGCCAACCCCAGCGGCGGATCGCGCCAGATGGGGGTCGGGGTCGCCGGTCTCGAACCGCGCAATCAGTTCCTGATGAGGGTCGCTAACTTTCCCATGGGGGCGATGGGAGAACTGATGAGTGCGGTCGTCTTCTCGGGCATCTGCGATCGCCATCCCAGATTACGTTTTGTGCTTGAAGAGGCCGGCGTTGGCTGGGTGCCGTTCCTATTTTGGCGCTTCGATCGCGAATATGATTTCGGCGGGCCCTCCACCCGCGTCTTCAAGCCTGACGTTCCGCTTTCCGACAAGCCGACCGAATTCGTCAGGCGCCAAGTCTTCTTCACGTTCGAGGTCGAGGAAGAGGGCGGGTTTCGGCGCGTGCCCGAGATTGGCTTGCGCAATTTCCTGTGGGCTAGCGACTTCCCGGGTCTCGACAGCCCTTGGCCGGATTCCAAAGCGATGGGACACACCCCGGCGGAGGCGGCTCTCGGCAAAGCGGCCCTCGACCAACTGGTCTTCGAGAACGCGGTGAGCCTCTACAAGATCCCGGTCACATTGCCACGAGAACGGGCGCTCGCTTAACACGAAGCTAAGGCTCGGGGCCAAGTCTGGTCAGGAGATGAGCCGCCAGAACCTGCGTATCAAGCGCGTGTACGAGCCGCCCGATGCTGCTGACGGCGTCCGCATATTGGTCGATCGCCTGTGGCCCCGCGGCCTGTCGCGGGAGCGCGCGAAGGTTGATCTCTGGCTGAAGGAAATCGCACCGAGCGATGCCCTGCGCCGCCGGTTCCATCGGGATCCCTCGGCTTGGGGCCGCTTTAAGACCGCCTATTACGACGAACTGGAACAGGCCGCAGCTCAGTCGGCTCTCCATCCCCTGCTCGATCGCCTGACCCGCGGGCCCGTCACCCTGCTCTTCGCCGCACGCGATGAGACCCGCAACAACGCCGTCGCGCTGAAGGAGTGGTTGGACGATCGAGTTGGCTGAAGCGTAGGTTAGCCACGGCGGCGGCGGCAAAAAGCCTGATGCTAATGGGTGGAACAGATGCCGGCAAAATTGTCTCCTCTGTGGAAGGCAGCGGAGTTTGCCCGCGACGGAGAGGAAACGGCTGGAGGAGCATAACGATGACCAGCGCCACATACGAGACGCTGTCTGCGTCTGACAACAGCGCCCATCTGCGCAAAGCGGTTATTGCGTCGACCATCGGCACGACGATCGAGTGGTACGATTTCTTCATTTACGGCACGGCGGCCGGTCTGATCTTTGGCAAGCTCTACTTTCCCAACGAAGATCCGCTCACCGCGACCCCTGGCAGCCTTCGGCACCTACTTCATCGGCTTTGTCGGCCGCCCGATCGGCGCCGCGATATTCGGCCACTACGGCCATCGCATCGGCCGCAAGGCGACCTTGATCGCCACCCTGCTATGCATGGGTATTGCGACCTTTCTGATCGCCTTTGTGCCCACCTAGCAGTCGATCGGCATCTGGGGTGCTGTGATCTTGACGGTTCTGCGCATGATTCAGGGGATTGGCGTCGGCGGGGAATGGGGTGGTTCGGTGCTCCTGGCGATGGAATGGGCGCGTCATCATGGCCATCGCGGCTTGGTGGCGTCGTGGCCGCAATTCGGCGTCCCGGCCGGTCTGTTCCTATCGAACCTTGTGATACTGGCCTTCAGCGCTTGGTCGGGCGATCAGTTCGCGACCTAGGGCTGGCGCATCCCGTTCGCCCTCTCGATCATACTCGTCGGCGTCGGGCTGTGGATCCGGCTCGGTATCATCGAGACGCCGGTGTTCCGGTAACTCTTGAATACGCAGAGAATCGAGAAGGCCCGGATAGTCGAGGTCTTCAAGAAACAACCAAAGGAAATCATCCTTTCGGCATTGCTAAGGATGGCGGAACAGGCGCCGTTTTACATCTTTACCGCATTTATCTTCGCCTATGCAGTGGGGACCTTGCATATGCCGCGCAACTTGATCTTGAGCGCGGTCCTTGTCGCGGCTTGCGTTTCGTTCGTCAGCATTCCGCTGTCCGGGCACATATCCGACCGCATCGGGCGCAAAAAGATGTACCTGATCGGTGCAGCAACGGTCGGTTGGTTCGGATTCCTGTATTTCGCGATGGTGGACACTGCCATCCCTTCGGCGGTGTTCATCGCGATTGTCCTGTCGTTGATCCCGCATGACATGCAATATGGACCACAGGCTGCGCTGATTGCAGAGGCGTTCACGCCGCGACTGCGCTACAGCGGTTCTTCGCTCGGCTATCAACTGGCATCGGTAATTGCCGGCGGGCCGGCGCCGCTGATCGCCACCGCGCCGTTCGCCCACTATCAAACAGGCTATGCGATCTCGATCTACACCGCCGCTGGCGCAGCGGTAAGCCTGGTATCGGCGGCATTTATGCCCGACTACACTGGCAAGGACATTTCGTTGGAATATGACGACTGACCTGGCGGCCGTGGACCGCTAAAGCGGAAGCATCTCCAATATGCGAATTTTTCGCGCGGTTGACGGTGGAATGCAGGTCACCAGTATGACGCCACACGACCAACCGATCCAATGGAACAAACGAACGAGATCTGATTTTCCAAGAATGAACCTTTGGCCAATCTAGATTAAGGGCGACGCCGACTGCGCCGGAAAGCGGCTTGCTCCGAATAGGTCTTCAGGCTACAATATTTCTTGTACGAGAACAGCGTTGTCTGTTCCACAGGTGAGGAAGCGGCTGGGGGAGAACGTTGATGGCGGTCGCTGCCACATATGAGACGCTGTCCGCGTCGGACCACAGTAAACAGTTGCGCAAAGCGGTCATCGCGTCGACCATCGGCACGACGATCGAATGGTATGATTTTTTCATTTACGGCACCGCGGCCGGGCTGATCTTCGGTAAGCTCTACTTTCCCAACGAAGATCCGCTCACAGGGACGCTCGCGGCCTTTGGCACTTACTTTATCGGGTTTGCCAGTCGCCCGGTCGGAGCTGCGATATTCGGCCACTATGGCGATCGCATCGGGCGCAAGGCGACACTGATCGCCACCTTGCTATGCATGGGCATCGCGACCTTCCTGATGGCCTTTGTGCCCACCTACGAGTCGATCGGCATCTGGGGTGCGGTAATCTTGACGCTTCTGCGCATGGTCCAGGGGATCGGCGTCGGTGGGGAATGGGGCGGTTCGGTACTTCTGGCGATGGAATGGTCGCGGCATCATGGCCAGCGCGGGTTGATCGCATCGTGGCCGCAATTCGGCGTCCCCGCCGGTC
>Ga0310913_10001003_pt1 | contig 13926 bp, 14 predicted proteins | sample GREbulkMGOX082_FD_203447 | JGI IMG/M metagenome (GOLD analysis project Ga0310913, IMG submission 203447) | Lab enrichment of tropical soil microbial communities from Luquillo Experimental Forest, Puerto Rico - GRE.bulkMG.OX082 | ecosystem: Environmental > Terrestrial > Soil > Tropical forest >...
AGGGAAATTGGCGTGGAAGCGGTCATCGCCGAAGCGCTGGATGTCGAGTGGAAGGCAACATTAACCTACTTGCAGCGCTTCGCGATGCGGGCGTGCGCCGTTACCTGCTGCAAAGTTCCGGGTTCTGGTATGCGCCCGGCGTGGGGTTGGCGGACGAGTCCGTGTCGTTCATCTCCAGCGCGTCCCCGGGAGTTGAGGCCAGCGCCGGCACCTACCGGGAATTGGAAGCGCGCGCATCGGCGACGCCAGGAATCGAGTTCGTCGCGCTGCGCTACGGATTCTTCTACGGACCGGGCACCTGGTACACGCGCGAGGGCGATATGGGTGATCAGGTGCGGCAACAGCAGGTTCCGATTATCGGTAAGGGCCAGGGCGTCTACAGCTTCGTGCATATCGACGACGCGGCCGCGGCGACCGCTGCCGCGCTGCAATGCCCGCCGGGACGACGGAAGCCCATCGCCTCAGCACTTGTGGCTGACGGCGTTCGCGCGTGCTGCACGAGCACCTGCGCCACCTCGCGTCAGCGAAGAAGAGGCGCTTCGGGCGTCAGGCCCCGACGCGGTCTACTACGCCACGAGGCTTAGGGGCGCTTCCAACGAGAAAGCTGTGCGCGAGCTTGATTTCCGTCCACGCCCTCTCGAGTGGATTTAGGTCCAGATCGGACCGATGCGTGTCGGTATCGACGACCGCATGGATCATGCTGATCAACCCGCCTTGTGACCGGCCCATTGACTGTCTTCTGTTCCGAGCGATGCAGGCACCGTACCGAAGGACGCGGACAATAGACGTGTCAATCATCTGAACGTGTCAATCATCTGCACGGCGGTGTCATGGGAGTTGGGCATCACGCTTACGATCAATGAGATCAGGCCAACGTTCGCGCCGAACAACATGCCGATCGCGTCAGCTAAAAGGCCGAGGGTTGGAACGCGGCAATGAACCGCACTCTCAATCAGCGGGAACGGATTGCATCATTCGCCGATTTAAGAATCCTCCAGTCGTCGGCAAGAGAGGGTAAACCCATGAAAATCGTCGTCATCGGCGGCACCGGCCTGATCGGCTCGAAGACCGTTACCATTCTGCGCCAACGCGGCCACGACGTCGTCGCGGCCTCACCAAATACCGGCGTCAACACCATCACTGGCGAGGGGCTCAAGGAGGCCATTGCCGGTGCGCAGGTTGTGGTCGACCTCGCCAACTCGCCCTCATTTGAAGACAAGGTGGTGCTGGAATTCTTCGAGACCTCCGAGCGCAACCTTCTCCCGGCGGAAGCCGCAGCGGGCATCCGGCACCACGTCGCGCTATCCATCGTCGGAATCGACAGAAGCGACAATGGCTATTTTCGCGCCAAGGTCGCCCAAGAGAAACTGATCAAGACCTCCGGCATCCCCTACACCATCATCCGCTCGACCCAGTTCCTGGAATTTCTCGGCGCCATCGCCAATTCAAGTGCAGATGGAAACATAGTCAGGATTTCGCCCGGCCTGTTCCAGCCCATCGCGGCGGACGACGTTGCTGCCATCGTTGCCGATGTGGCGCTCGCAGCGCCGCGAAACGGTATCGTCGAGATCGCCGGCCCGGAACGAACGCCGTTCAACGAATTCGTCGCCCGCTATCTGAAGGCGGTCGGCGATCCACGTAAGGTGGTGAGCGACCCCGAGGCCAGATACTACGGCGGCCGGGTGGAGGAGCGTTCGCTCGTGCCGTTGGGCGAAGCGCGCCTCGGCCGCATCACTTTCGATGAATGGCTCCGCCGCAAACGGTCAGCAGCCTGATCGCGCATCTGCCAACCGGGGATAGTAACCGCCGTCACCGCAGGTGTCGGCGTTGCCGGGCAGCGAGTTATTCAGAGTATCAACCCGTAGCTCATAAGAAATAGGAGCATCAGCGATGAAGAAAATTCTGCTCATATTGTTCCTCGTGTGCAGCCTCTCACTTGTGTGCAACCCGCTGATTGCACAGGAAGCAAAGGTCACCTCGCTGATGTCAAAACCGTTGTCAGATATTCCGGGTAAAGAGCTTCTGATGATAATGGTCGAATATCCTCCAGGTAGCTCTGACCCAGTCCACCGCCACAACGCGCAAGCTCTCGTCTATGTGCTAGAAGGCAGCATCGTCATGGGCGTGAACGGCGAAAAGCCCGTAACCCTTACGGCCGGACAGACGTTTTACGAAGGCCCCAACGATATTCACACAGTTGGTCGCAACGCGAGCAATACGATGCCAGCCAAGTTCTTGGTAGTCTTGCTCAAAGACAAAAATGCACCTGTTCTGGTTCCGGTGAAGTAGCTTTGGCGGCTAAATCAGCATCTGACGACCCCCGGGGGTGCTGTTAACAGGAGAGAGCGATGTCAAACCATTTCACTGGACTTAGTCTTGGACCACCGCTTGGCGATCAACGACTTGACTTGTGTGACCTGTACGCATTCCAGTCGCCCGCTGACAAGAACAGAACCGTGATTATCCTCAATGCAAATCCCAATGCGGACGCACTTCATCCCGACGCAATCTATCGGGTCAACATCGATAACGACGGCGATTACCTAACGGACATCGCGTTCAGCTACGTATTCTCGAAGCCGCAGAACGGCCGGCAGACTGTTGACGTATTCATGGCGACGGGCCCGGAGTCCCGCTCGGTCGAAGCCGTGGGGAAGAAAATCATCGCCGACGCCGAGGTCTCGTTCGGTTCCAAGCCGAATATCACCAGGTCAGGCCCCTACATCTTTTTCGCTGGCAGCCGCAGCGATGCTTTCTTTTTCGACTTCGACGGAATTAAGAACCTATTCGACATCAGTGGCAAACGGAACTTCACCGAGCCTCATCTCGGCGGCAAGTCGCCATGGACCGGCGTGGATTCGAACACAGAAGCGAACGTGGGTTCGACCGTGATCGAGCTGCCGACGAGTGAAATCAATCCCACGCCCGAGATGCACATCTGGGGCCGGTGCAGTGTGCGACGCGAGGGCAAGTTGCTTCACGTCGATCGCGCTGGCCATCCGAGCGTGAGCAGCTTCTTCAACACCGATGATACCAAGGAGGAGTATAACGCCAGCGAGCCCGTCAACGACCGCAAGCGCTGGCTCGAGCAGTTCATTCACTTGATGGGACACACTGGCAATTACACGCGCGAGGAGGCGATCGCTGCGATCGACAAGGAGGGCACACTTCCGGACGTGCTAAGTTTTGATCCATCAAAACCAGCAAGGTATCCAAACGGCCGGGTCTTCACTGACGATGTGATCGATTACCGCCTGGCCTTCCTGACGAAAAATGAGTGTCCTCCCTCGGGCCTCAAGCCTCACACAGATGTTCTCAAGGAGTTTCCATACCTAGGGACACCGCATTCGAAATAGGGAAGTACCGGCACGGATATGATGTCGTGGCCAACCGGGCTTATGTCCGCTTTTGGCACAAAGCGGACATCGGCGAGTTGATTTTGCTGTCCTGCACAAGACCGCCGCGCTCCAAAAACGATGTGGTAGATTGTTGTCCTCGGCCTAGCAGGGGGAAGGCCCCATGAGGCGACGCGAGTTCATCACCCTTCTCAGTGGCGTGGCGCTCGGATGGCCGCTGGCGGCTCGCGCGGAACGGCCGCCATTTGTAGTCGGCCTGATTGGCAACGCTCCGTATTGGCCTCCCTTCCGCGAAGCCATGCGTACCTCGGTTATAGCGAAGGTCAGAACGTTAAGTATGAACTTCGAACCGATGAAACCGAGCCCGCCCGACTTGCAGAAGCTGCAAAGGAACTCGCCAGCATCCCAGTGGGCGTCATCGTTGCATATGGCACGCCCGCTAGCCAGGCTGCACAGGCAGCGACCCAAACAATCCCGATTGTAATGGTCCAGGTGGGCGATCCCGTTCGCGCCGGATTGGTTGCAAGCCTCGCACATCCGGGCGGAAACGTAACTGGGACCTCGTTTCTCGGCCCGGATCTTGCTGCCAAGCGGTTGCAGCTATTGAAACAGGTTGTCCCGTCCGCCGTGCGGGTCGCCATATTGTTCAATCCGAACAATGCTTCCAACAGAATTTTTCGCGATGAAATCGAAACCGCAACTCGGGATCTCGGTGTAAGCCTTATTTAGGTCGAGGCTAGCGCAGTATCTGATCTCGATACGAACTTGGGAGGCATATTGAGCCAGCGTTTGCGACGCGCTGGTAGCACTGCCGGACGCATTCCTCACTTTGCAGATCCGTAAGATCATCGACTTTCTTGAAAGTAACCGAATTCCCGCGATATTTGCAGCTCGCGAATATGTACTTGCAGGCGGTTTGATGTCTTATGGCCCTAGCGTGCCCGATCTCTTTCGGCTTAGCGCGACATATGTGCAGAAGATACTGCAAGGCACGAAGCCATCTGATTTGCCGGTCGAACAGCCAACTAAGTTCGAGTTCATCATCAATCTGACGACCGCAAAGGCGGTTGGCCTGACGATCCCTGCATCATTGATGTCACTTGCCGACGAACTAATCGATTAAATACCGCGGATTTCCGCTATTGGCACAAAGCGGACATTTCTCGATTGAGTTCCAATGTCCGCTTTTGGGCGTAAAGCAGACATCGGCTGAAGGCGCTTCAATGTCTGCTTTTGACCCAAAGCGGTCATGGGCGGCTCAGGATTGCTGCCGTGCAACTTGACGCCTCAACCCCATTTCGCCGGTCGCAAATCCCTGCTGTAATTGCAACAACAAGTCGCGCAGTTTGACCTTGGGGAAGGCAATGCGGCGACGTGATTTCATCGGCATTGTAAGTTCGGCGGCCGCTTGGCCGCTCGCAGCGCGCGCGCAACAGCCGGCGATGCCGGTGATCGGCTTTATCACTCTTGGATCGTCCGATGCCTCCGCAGGCTGGGCGGCTGCATTCCGTCAAGGCCTGGGCGAAAGCGGCTACGCCGAGGGCCAAAACGTGACAATCGAGTATCACTGGCTGGAGGGCCGATACGACGTTCTTCCGACACTGATGGCTGATCTGGTCCGCCGTCGCGTCGCCGTAATCGCCACCCCCGTTACCACGGCCGCTGCGCTCGCGGCTAAAGCTGCGACAAATACGATTCCGATCATCTTCGGCGTCGGCGAAGACCCGGTGAAACTTGGTCTTGTTGCCAGCCTTGCCCGGCCGGGCGGCAACGCGACCGGCATCAATTTTTTCCTCCAAGAGATCGTGGCCAAGCGGTTTGAGATACTGCTCCAGTTACAGCCCAAACCTGGTCGGATATCCGTGCTCCTTAATCCGGCTGACCCTATGGTTGCCGAGACCACGCTGCGGGAGGTGCAGGAAGCTGCCCGTGCCATCGCCCTCCCAATCAATATCCTCAAAGCCAGCACGAGCAGCGAGATCGATGCTGCCTTCGCCGCCCTGGTGAGTGAGAGAGCCGATGCCCTCTTCGTTGCGTCTAGCAATTACTTCCACAGTCGGCGCGTCCAACTTGCTGTGTTGGCGGCGCGCTACCGCATTCCAGTGATTCTCCCTCAGCGGGATTTCGTAGAGGCCGGCGGGCTGATGAGCTACGGAACCGACATAACGGACAGTATTCGCCAAGTCGGCATTTACGCCGGCAAAGTTCTCAAGGGCACCAAGCCGGCAGATTTGCCGGTCGCGCAGTCGACCAAGTTTGAGTTCGTCATCAATCTGCAAACCGCGAGATCGCTCGGCATCGATTTGCCGGCGACGTTGCTCACACGCGCCGACAAAGTCATCGAATGAAGCTGGTTGACTTCCGCTTTTGGCACAAAGCGGACATTGTCGCCATTATGATCGATGTCCGCTTTCGGGGGTAAAGCGGACATGGCGATTTCAGAGTGTCATGTCTGCTTTTGACCCAAAGCGGACATGAGCTGCTCGGGATTGCTGCCGAGCAAACAGATCACTGAACCCCATTTCGCCGGTCGTAATTCCCTGATGTAATCGGTTAGTATCGGCGTGCTCCTGGAACCTTGGGGCTGTAATGCGACGCCGCGATTTCAACAAAGTCGTTGTTGGTTCAGCCGTCACATGGCCACTCGCCACACGCGCACAGCAGCCCGAGCGGATGCGGCTGATCGGCGTGCTTATGGCCTTTGAGGAGAGCGATTCAACCGCACAGTCTTGGCTCGCAACATTCCGGGCTGCGCTCGCGAAGTTGGGGTGGACGGAAGGCAGCAATCTCCGGATCGAACTTCGCTGGAGCGCCGCTGATCCGGATAGGATCAGAACGTTCACAAAAGAGCTGGTCGATCTGCGGCCCGACGCGATCTTCGGTCAGAGCACACCCGCGATCGGCGTGCTTGCCCGGGAGACGCGGACAATTCCCATCGTGTTCGCGGGCGTGACCGATCCGATCGGCGCGGGCTTTGCTGCGAACCTTTCGCACCCGGGCGGCAACATCACTGGCTTCACGGTCAACGATCCCGCAGTGGGCGGTAAATGGGTGCAGCTATTGAAGCAGATCGCGCCGCGCACCGTGCGCGTGGCTTTGCTGTTCAATCCGGCAACAGCCGTGCCGATCCAATTCTTCATGCCTTCCATTCAAGCTGCCGCATCCTCCTTTGCCGTCGAGGTGAGTGCGGCTCCGGTTCACGGCAAGGATGAGATCGAAGGCGTTGTCGCCGTACAAGCGCGTAGTCCGGGTAGTGGCCTCATCGTGATGCCGGACGCATTCAACGATGCAAATCGTGAACTGATCATTGCGCTGGCGGCCCGCTACGGCGTGCCGGCGACCTATTACAATCGCTTCTTTTCGGAACCAGGCGGCCTGTTCTCTTATGGTGAGGCTCGCGGCGAACAGTTTCGCCTGGCGGCTGGGTACATCGACCGCATCCTCAAGGGTGAGAAGCCGGCCGACCTTCCAGTGCAGGCGCCGACAAAGTTTGAGCTGATCATCAATCTCACGACCGCCAAGGCGCTGGGGCTGACGATCCCTGCATCATTGCTGTCGCTCGCCGACGAGTTGATCGAATAGGTGCTTTTGCTGCACTGCATGAGTCCGCTTTTGGCACAAAGCGGACATCGCGATTTCAGGGCATCATGTCCGCTCTTGACCCAAAGCGGAAATTTCGCCCAGCACGAAAGACCCGCCATAAACTGAACAGCAAATGAATAGCGACAGCGGAGTTTCGCCCCTCCATGGACCTCCATGTGCCTTAATCTGACAGTATTCCGTCCGACGGGGGCACGTCATCGCCATATGGGAGTGAGGGATGATCAAGACAGTGAGCTATCTTCTGGCAGGGGCATTGGCAGTGAGCGCCTGGACGGTGAAGGCCGAGGCACAAGGCAACGGGAACCCGACTGGCGGTAAGTTTGCAAAGGAACATCCGCGACGTAATGAGGTCAACACGCGTGTTGAAAATCAGCGTGAGCGTATCAACCAGGGCTTCAAGAACGGCAAACTCACCGGGCAGGAAGCGCAGCAGCTACGCGCCAACGATCACGCCATTAAACAGCAGGAGCATGCGGACGTTAAAGCCAACGGCGGATACCTGACGCCGGCGCAGCAGAAACAGATAAACCAGGAAGAGAACGCCAACAGCAAGTTGATTCACGACGAGAAACATCCGCAGTAGCCTTCGCTGCACAAAGGCACGAGCCAAAGTTTCGTTCGACTATTTCGTGTGACACTCGACAGTGTCATCGCCTCGCGCGATGGCAATCCTATTAGTTTAAGTCGACAAGAAGTATGTCCGGAGGCACTGGCGATCCCAAAGCGGACATTTCAATCGCTCACCATGCAAGAAAGGCTCGGGGGAGGAAACCCAGATGGCGGTACAGCGACTTGCTCGTTGGTCTCTCAGCATAACAATGCTTTTTGCTGTGGTTCCGGCTGTTGCGCAGACCAATAGTCCGACCGCTGGCGCGGGCGGCGGTGGTAAATTCCGCGCGGCTTGTGGTGAGGATTTGCAACGATTTTGTGCCGGTGTGCAACCCGGCGGGGGTCGCCTCGTTCAATGTCTATCGTCCCATACCAATGAGTTGTCGGCAGCGTGCGGGAATGTGATCGCGGCTGCGGGCCGCGGCGGCGCCAAAATCCGCGCAGCCTGTGATCAGGACCTGCAGCGATATTGTGTCGGTGTGCAAGCTGGAGGGGGCCGCCTCGTTCAATGTCTATCATCCCGTACTAGTGAATTGTCGACAGCGTGCACGAATATGATCGCGGCAATACAGGCTCGCAAAGGTACCTCCAATGCAAGCGTTCAAAGTCCGGCCACACAACCCGCAGCGCCAGCCACAATCAGTCACTCACGTGTAACAATAGGAACCTTCCTCCGAGCATCGTGCGGACCGGATGTGCAAAGGCTTTGTGCTGGGGCGCGAAGGGAAAGCGAGGTCTTGAAGTGCCTGAACTCTCGGCGCGTGGAACTATCGACAACTTGCAGCATGTATTTCCAGAACTTGGACGCCCGGCCGACCGCCCAGGAGAACGCTCAGAACAAAAAGTCGCCGTCATCGCGACCAACCACGCCAATCCCGGCCCAGGAGAATGCTCAGAACAAAAAGCTGCCGTCATCGCCACCAACCACGCCAATCCCAGCTCAGGAGAATGCTCAGAACAAGACGTCCTCACCGCCACCCACCACGCCAATCCCGGCCCAGGAGGATGCTCAGAACAAAAAGCCGCCGTCACCGCCACCAACCACGCCAATACCTGATTAACCTGCAAAGGGCCAAAACAGTCGGCCTGAAAATTCCACCCGATGCTGCTCGCGCGCGGACGAGGCGATTCAATAGCCATACCTGTTTGCTGCGACGCACTTAGTCCGGAAATGGCACAAAGCGAGCATCCAACTGTCGCCCGGCAATGTCCGCTTTTGGGGGTAAAGCGGACATCAACGGTTGCCGATCTGATGTCTGCTTTTGACCCAAAGCGGACATCGGCGGCTCAGCATTACCGGCAGCGAAATGACCGCTTGGACCCCATTTCGCCGGTCGCAAATCCCTGCTGTAATTAACGATTGGAAGTCGGCGCAATCTCAAGCCTTGGGGAAGAGGCAATGCGACGACGCGATTTCATAAAAGTAGTTGCTGGATCAGTCGCTACTTGGCCGCGCGTCGCCCGCGCGCAGCAGAATGAACGTGCACGGCGCATTGCTGTGCTGATGGGGGTCGAAAACGATGCGGAAGGACAGACCCGCCTCGCGGCGTTCCGGAAAGGGATGCATGATTTGGGTTGGAGCGAAGGACGCAACATGCAGATGGAGGTCCGATTTGCCTCTGGCGACGCTGATCGGGCGCGGACCTATGGCGCAGAATTGATCCGATGGGCACCGGACGTAATTCTCGCCAATAGCTCTCCCGTGGTGGCCGCATTGAAGCAACAGACCCAGACGATTCCTATTGTGTTTGCCCAAGTCGTGGATCCGGTTAATAGCGGCTTTGTAGATAGTCTTTCGCGCCCTGGCGGTAACATTACCGGGTTTGTCAGTTTCGACTTTGGTATCGGTGCAAAATGGCTGGAAATCCTCAAACAGATCGCACCACGCGTGGCTCGGGTGGGCGTGCTTCGAGACCCGCAGACGCCTGGAGGAAGTGGTCAGCTGGGAGCCATACAAGTAGCGACATCGTCGTTCGGGGTCGAGTTAAAAGCCCTCGACGTGCGGGATACCGCCACGATTGAGCGCGGGCTGTCCACGTTTGCGCGCGAGCCAAACGGTGGATTGATTGTGCTCAACTCTGTCGAATCGTCGATTCATCACAAAATGATCACCGACCTTGCGGCACGGCTCCGGTTGCCGGCGATCTACCCGTACCGGTTTTTTACGGTGGACGGCGGCTTGGTTTCCTATGGGATCGATAATCACGACTTGTGGCAGAAGGCTGCAGGATATGTGGATCGTATTCTCAAGGGAGCGAACCCGGCTGAGCTCCCGGTTCAAGAGCCCACCAAATTCGAGCTCACCATCAATCTCAAGGCGGCCAAGGCGCTTGGGTTGACCATCCCAACCACGCTGCTTGCCGCCGCTGCCGAGGTCATCGAATAGGGTAGTCTGATGTCTGCTTCTGGCACAAAGCGGACGTGGTGATCGCGCTCGCCGATGTCTGCTTTTGGGGGTAAAGCGGACATCGCGGTTTCAATGCGCCATGTCTGCTTTTGGGGGTAAAGCGGACATCGCGGTTTCAATGCGCCATGTCTGCTTTTGACCCAAAGCGGACATTCCTTAGCGACGCCCTGACTACTTCCAATCTGCCGGTTTTACCCGGTACGATCCCAGCTCCGAATAGGGCTGGCATATGAGGCGGCGCGAGTTCATGAGGCTTGCAGGTGGCTCGGCGGCTGCGTGGCCGCTTGCAGCACTAGCCCAACAGGCTTTGCCGGTGATTGGATATCTTGATGTGGGCTCACCCGATGGGTCCGCACCAATCACTGCAGCATTCCGTAGGGGCTTAGCCCAAACGGGCCAAGTCGTGGGCGGGAACGTCGCGATTAAGTATCGTTGGGCGGATGGCCACAACGATCGATTGCCAGAATTAGCAGCCGATTTGGTTCAACAGAAAGTGACCGTGATTGCCACGCCCGGCAGCACGGCTGCCGCGCTCGCCGCGAAAGCGACGACCACAACGATCCCCATCATCTTCGCGATCGGAGCTGACCCGGTTGCCGCGGGATTGGTTCCTACTCTGAACCGGCCAGGCGGCAATGTAACGGGTGTGGCCACCTTGAACGCGGAGGTAGGGCCAAAACGGCTGGAGCTGCTGCACCAGGTAATTCCTGCGGCCAGTAACGTCGCGCTCCTTGTCAATCCTACTAACCCTGTCATTTCGGAGCCTCTGTCCAGAGACGCACAAGCGGCAGCTGGCACACTTGGTATACGGCTCCGCATTCTCAAGGCCAGCACAGACGGCGAGATCGAAGCAGCTTTTGCAGCTTTGCACGGACTGCAAGTCGGCGGTCTGGTGATAGGCTCCGACCAATTCTTCAATAGCCGCAGTGGACAACTCGCCGGACTGGCGCTGCAGTACTCGCTTCCGGCGGTCTACCAATATCGCGTGTTCACTGCCGCTGGCGGACTAATTAGCTATGGCGCCAGTCTCACTGACGCCTTCCAACTGGCCGGTATCTATACGGGCCGCATTCTCAATGGCGAGAAGCCTGCCGACTTGCCGGTTCAGCAGTCAACGAAGGTCGAACTGACTATCAACCTCAAGACTGCCAAGGCGCTTGGCCTAACAATTCCGCCATCGCTACTCGTGGCTGCCGACGACGTGATCGAGTAAGGCGGCCGATGTCTGCTTTTGGCACAAAGCGGACATCAGTCCTTTTGTTGTGCTGCACTGCACTGTGGCCGCCAGATGATGTGCTAGGGTGTTGTCCTCGGCCCGAGGGCAACACCCATGAGGCGACGCAACTTCATCGCCGGTCTTGCCAGCACGACGGCCGTTTGGCCGCTCGCGGCGCGCGCGCAGCAGGGTGACCTCCCCTTGGTCGGCGGGTTGCGGCCCAATCCGAAGGACGTGGGCGAGAGCTTCGCCGAGCCGTTCCGACGCTACATGAAAGCGATCGGCTGGGAGGAGGGCCGCAACGTCCGCTTCCTGTTTGTCTGGATGGAGGCGCGCAACGAGCGCGCACCTGTGTTGGCGGGCGAGCTCGTCGCGCAGAATGTCAATCTCATCATTCCCTTCGGCGATCCTGCGATCCGGGCGGCGCAACGTGCGACCCACACAGTTCCAATCGTCGGCATGACTGACGACATGGTTGGCAGCGGGCTCGTGATGAGTTTGGCGCGACCCGGCGACAATACGACCGGGGTGAGTATCCTTGCCTCGGAGCTCGACGTGAAACGGCTCGAATTGCTCTATGAGTTCGTTCCGCAGGCGCGGCGAATTGCGGTGTTGGCCGACTCGACCACGATCTCGACTCGCGCTCAGCTAGCGCCCGCGGCAAACAACCTCGGAGTCGAGCTTGTCCGATTCGAGGTCAGCAGTCCGGATGAAATCGGCGGCGCGCTTGATGCCGTCGCGGCGGCGAAAGTCGAGGCGGTCAATGTGCTAGCGTCGCCGCTGCTGAACGCCTCACGTCTCCGCATCATCGATTGGATGCGCAACTCGCGCTTGCCCGCGGTCTATCAATGGCCGGAATCCGCAGAGGATGGCGGACTGCTCGCCTATGGACCGCGACTCTCGCTGTGCTACAGGATTCTTGTGAGCCTCGTCGACAAGGTGCTGCGCGGGGCAAATCCGACCGATCTGCCCGTCGAGCAGCCGGTGAAGTTTGAGCTGGTTGTGAACCTTAAAGCCGCGAGCGCAATCGGCATGACGATCGCGCCGGTACTGCTGCCGCGCGCCGACGAGATAATCGAATGAGACGGCGCGAGTTCATCACACTACTCGCCGGCGGTGCTGCAGTGTGGCCGCTTAAAGCACGCGCACAGCAAAGCGCTACACCTGTAGTTGGCGTGCTCGCCGCCGGATCGCCCAACGGTTATTGGGCGGAAATGTTCACCGCCTTTCGTCAAGGCCTCGGTGAGGCTGGCTACAGCGAAGGCCGCAACATGGCGATTGAGGCGCGCTGGGCGGACGACCACTACGACCGGCTCCCGGCGCTGGCGGCCGACCTGATCGGGCATCGACCGGCCGTAATTGGTGCTTTCGCCACGCCTGCGGCAAAAGCAGCAATGGCGGCAACAACGACCATCCCGGTTGTTTTCGGCACCATTGCCGATCCGGTGCAGATTGGGCTGGTCGCCAGCCTCAACCACCCCGGCGGTAACATGACCGGCGTAGCGTATTTAAGCGTCGAGGTCGGACCGAAACTCTTGGAGCAGCTGCACCAAGCAGTCCCTTCGGCCGCCGTGATGGGGCACCTAGTCAACCCGACCAATCCCAATGCTGCGACCCAGTCGAGAACCGTCCAAGAGGCGGCGCAGCGGCTTGGCGTGCAGTTGCACGTGCTCAGTGCCAGCAATGCAAGCGATTTCGATCCGGCCTTTGCGAAATTGCACGACTTGCAGGTCGCGGCTTTGATCGTCAGCCAAGACGTCCTTTTTGCTGCCGAAGTAGAGCAACTCGCGCAACTTACAGCCCGCTACAGAATCGCCGCGATCACGGCGCCACGCGAATTCGCCGCCGCCGGAGGCCTGATGAGTTATGGCGCCGATCAGCGCGACGCCTACCGCCAAGCAGGCATTTATGCTGGACGAATTCTCAAGGGCGAAAAACCGAGCGACTTGCCGGTTATGCAAGCAGTCAAGCTCAACCTAGTGATCAATCTCAAAACCGCCAAGGCGCTTGGCCTCAACATACCACTGCCGTTGCTCGGTCGAGCCGACGAGGTGATCGAATAGCGGGCTGCTTTGCTGCGGTTGCTCACGTCCGCTTTTGGCACAAAGCGGACATGGCGCGGCTGAGTTCCGATGTCCGCTTTTGGCACAAAGCGGACATGGCGCGGCTGAGTTCCGATGTCCGCTTTTGGGGGTAAAGCAGACATCGCAAATTCACACCGTCACGTCCGCTTCTGACCCAAAGCGGACATCGGCCGCGTGATTTTGCTGTGATGCACAACACAGCGCCCATTCAATGATGTGCTAGGGTCTATGCTTGGCATTGGGGCAGCCGATGAGGCGACGGGATTTCATCACACTCGTTGGAGGCGCCGCTACGGCATGGCCGCTCGTGGCGCGCGCGCAGCAGCCGGCAATGCCCGTGATCGGGTTTCTCAGCCTTGGAAGCTTTGAAAGTATGCGCGACTATGTTGCCGCATTTCATCGAAGTTTAGCTGACGGAGGTTTTGCTGAGGGCCGCAACGTAGGGATCGAATACCGATGGTCAGAGGATCACAACGATCGCCTACCTGGCACTGGCCGAGGATTTGGTTCGCGGTCAGGTAACAGTCATCGTTGCGGCCGGCACACCGGCTTCACAGGCTGCTAAGGCGGCAACGCAGACAATCCCGATCGTTTTCGATATTGGAACCGACCCAGTCGGAGTTGGTCTGCAGCGACGGTCAAAGATGATGC
>Ga0310913_10001011_pt1 | contig 13905 bp, 10 predicted proteins | sample GREbulkMGOX082_FD_203447 | JGI IMG/M metagenome (GOLD analysis project Ga0310913, IMG submission 203447) | Lab enrichment of tropical soil microbial communities from Luquillo Experimental Forest, Puerto Rico - GRE.bulkMG.OX082 | ecosystem: Environmental > Terrestrial > Soil > Tropical forest >...
CCAGAGGCAACCAGGAGACCAATGGTCGCAAGGAACAAAAGAAACTTCCAGATGCGCGATTCCGTCACATGAACCGCCAACAAACCGATAACCATTGCCGTAATCGAAAGCTGGCTCGGCTCGCTCGCTAATCCTCTTGGCCTCACATCGACCAACGGAGTAGAATGCAGCACTGCGTTCTCTGTTAACGCCGGCAGGCCTAGTGGATTGGAATTGCCAAACAAAAAACCAACGACTACGAGGGCAAAGGCAATATAAATAGCGGACCGCACAACCGAACTCTTACAGTAGTCCAGCGTGGTCGCGAAGAGAATTGCACAGACGGAGATAAAACTCGTAGTACCCTTCCACAGCAGGTTCTCGCCATGGCTCGAGGTTCCGAAGACGAACAGTCCGTAGAGAGCCGTCAAAAGAACATAAACAAGACAGATCAAAACGCGTCGGCTGACCCTCGTCTTTGTAGAAAGCAGCCATTGCGCTCCTTGTACCAGGCCAATCGCGAAAAGAGGAAAAATACACGGGCTCGCACCAAGGCTCCGCAGAGGAGTTAATTGGAGCATGAAGTCCTGGATAGTGCATAAGACGACGAAAAGAAAGAGGCATACTTGCACAAGCTTCTTGTTTTCAGCGGCGCATACGGAGATCAAAAGAAAGAGCCATATTTCAACAAATGACGCCTTGTTCTCTTCAGCGATGGTCATCGTGCCGTTCACAATTCAATTAGCCCAGTGACATGCCCGGGTTTTGTTTTCACGAAGTCACGATCACAGCTTGCGAAACATCACGCTTCCCCACGTGTCTGGCAGTTCGATTAGTAGTTCCGGTTTGTCACTGAAGAAGGATATTGCCGCCCGCTTTATTGCATAGTCTGATTCGGGGGAATTGTAATCGTGAATGAAACAAAATCCTCCACGGCTAATGCGCGGATAGAAAAACTCAAGGGCTGCCAAGGTTGGCCTGTAGATGTCAAGATCCAGCAGCACGAGGGAAAATATCTCCTGCTCCAATCCCTCCGCGGTTTCGGGAAAGCGTCCGACATGGAATACGACGTTATCTGTGTTCCCTAGTCGGGATTTGACAGCCGCTATGCTGGTGTCACGGAATCTAATTGCATCAGCAGGGTTGGCATTTTCCAGATCACAATTCGGAAACCCGTTGAATGTGTCAAATACGTGCAACACTCGATTCGGCGCCTGAAGATGGACGAGTCGGCTCGTATCACCCCGCCAAACCCCAACCTCTGCAAAAGCACCAGGTATTTCCTCGCGCTCAACTCCCGCAATAGCTAGCGCACAGCTCCCATAGCGAACGGGATCGGCAGTACCTCTAATGATCTTTGCGAGACTCGCGTCAAAGGGCGGAAATTTCATGCCCTGGTTTCCAGCCACGTACCGCAGGTATATTGCCTTAGCGAACTGCGCAAACATCAAGAGGATGTCTCTCCAATTAATTTTGCTTCGGCCGAGACACCCTGGCAGGATCCGCAGGAGGAGTGTCAATCAACCAGGCCCTGACTTCCCCGCTCCCGCTTTTAGCGTCGCTCGAAAGAGTTACGGAACCGCGGTCGACCGCCCCATTCGCTCGCTCCAGATTTGAAACAAAAAGGGAAAAACCCTCCCAGTATGCGCTTTGGGCCGCCCAAAATAGCCTCGGACGTCGCAAAACAAGCAGGTACTTTCCAGGAAGGTAGATGTAAAGCGCCAGGCAATAGAAGAAAACCTGCCACCACGAATAATGTTTCAAAAGGTAGTACACATGGTTCCGCGTAATATATCGCAGGGCAAAGCTCGAAGTACTGCCGGTCAGACTGCTCACCTTATGCCTCAGTCGGGCGGCCGGCAAATAAAAGAGCTTCACCCCAGCCCTGTGCGTTCGCAGGCAAAAATCGGTGTCGTCAAAATATAAGAAATAGCTTGAGTCCATTAATCCTACGCGCTCGAAGACTCCGCGCTTAATTAGCATGCAGCACGTCGGGCCGTAACTGACGGCGTGTGCCAGATCGAATTGGCCGACATCCTTTTGACCTAGACCGAGGTGGCTCCCAGAGGCGCGCAACATATTGAAGTACCCGCCGCCATACCAGACTGTCTCCGGCTCATCAAAAAGCAAGATTTTCGGAACGATCATTTCGCATCCGTGCTCCCGCAACCCCGCCACCAATTTGGCTAGAAGATCCGAGTCGAACACTGTGTCGTTGTTGATGAGCAGCACAGAATCGCATCCGTCTTTCAGCGCTGCCCGTATCCCGATGTTATTCCCCTCCGCCACACCCACGTTCGCCTCATTCGCAATTAGCACGATTCGTGCGTCACTGTACTCGGCGAGCCGCTTCAGAGTGTCATCCGAGGAAGCGTTGTCAACCACATACAAAACAAACTCGACCTGCACCTGATTCAGAACCGATTTCATGAAATCTTCGATCACACCCGCGCTGTTGAACGTGACTGTGACGACGCCGACGGGCTTTCCGCTATCCATGAAGCAGCCCCCGATCTCTCATCTCCTGCAAGGACAACTCATACCCGGCAGGCGCTGGTGTCTGCTCCTCCACCCAAGTCAGAAATCCGTCTAGCCCCTCGTTCACGCCGAATCGCGGAGAGTAGCCAATTGCGGTGCGAATTTTCGTCATATCGGCAAAGTTGTGACGGACGTCGCCCTCCCGGAAAGCTCCGGTTATTGCTATCTGGCACTCATTTCCGAAGAACGTGACAATTTTTTCGGCCAATTGCAGCACGGTCGTCCTCTGGCCGGTGCCTACGTTCATCGCTTCCACTGAACCCGTTTCTGCTGCCACACAGCGCCACGTCGCCTCCACACTATCTTCCACATAAACGAAATCCCGGCTCTCCTGTCCGTCTTCGAAGACCTGGATGGGCGAGTTTGATCTCGCAAGATTCGAGAAGATAGCAAGAATGCCAGTGTAAGGGTTGTTCAATGATTGTCCAGGCCCATAGACATTTTGGTAGCGAAGTGCATATGCTGAATATCCTCGCGACCGCGCGAACATTAGAACCATCTGCTCTTGAACTTGTTTGGTCAAGCCATAGAACGAAAGCGGGTTAAGTTTAGAATCCTCAGAAGTGGCTTCAGGAATGCACACGGAATGACACATCGGACATCGAGGCTCATACTGGCCAGCTTGCAGGTCATGCAGTGCGCGGGAGCCGGGATACACGATCCCCTCTCTCTCGCACCGGTATTTCCCTTCGCCGTAAACCGCACGTGATGAGGCGACCACAAACTTATTCATCCGAGCGCTTGGCCGATTAACGACGCAATCAAGAATCGCCGCGGTTCCTCCGATATTGACGTCCTGGTAGCGCGAGATTTCATACATGGATTGTCCGGTACCAGTCTCCGCAGCCAGGTGAACAACTACATCCTGCTTTTCCAGTGCACGAGCAACCAAGGCGCGGTCTCTCACGTCGCCTCGGAATATCTGCACGTGATCAATCAGATCCGAAGCCATTTCCTGAGCACCGGCGTGTACCTGTGCACTGAAGTTGTCTAGGACAGATACATCACAGCCTTCTCGGAGAAGCCTCCGTGTCAGATGAGTGCCGATAAATCCCGCACCGCCCGTCACAAGCACATTCACGCCTGGCCCCCTTCCTTCCTGGCGGTAATTTCAATGACATCTCCGGCTTTGAGCAGATCAATGCCCTTTGCCGCCCATTGCGAGAGAATCTTGAGAATCGGGTTGTTGATCAGCGCACCCTCCGTTGATTTTCTGCCGATGTTCCGGTTAAGCCATATTTGACAACTTCCGAGGATACCGGAACAGTCCGAGTTGTAATTGACTTTAATGATTTCAAAACCGTGTTTCATCAAGAATCGACCTAACGTATCGACCGAATAAGTGAAAGGATGCACAGGTGCGCCCAAATACCACCAGTACTCCCGAAAAATCCTTGAATTCAGACTGGCTACATTGGGCACACCAAGCAATAGCCTTCCATCTGGCCGCAGGATTCGATAGATTTCGTCAAGGGTCTCGCTGGGACATGAAATATGCTCGAAGGAGTGGTTGGCTCGCACGTAATCGAAATAATCAGAAGGAAAGTTTGCCTGCTGAATGGTCCCGGCGAAAATATTCAGTCGCCCTTGTTTTCGGCCAAGTTCCGCCGCTCCCGAATTAATCTCCACACCATGGACTTCCCAGCCCTGATCTCGCATGTCGCGCAAGAACCATCCTGTACCACACCCCAGATCCAGCATCCTGCCCGGTACAGAGAACTGGGGATCCTTTGTTGCGATTCGAAAACCCACAATCGCTTTAAGAATTTCCTTCCATAATGTTCTGCGGAAGTTATCTTGATATGCGTAGTAACTGGCCGGATAGAGTGGACTCAATTCTTCTTCAGAATACATCGGATTCAGAAACACCAAGGAGCATCCCAAGCACTGAACAATGCGGAACGTGCCGGGGATTCCATAGTGCCTATCCCTGGCCAGGTAGACCGTTTCAAGCTTTTCCCTATCGCACAACGGGCACTGCTTCAGTTCAATGCTCATTCTTCGCTCGTTCGCGGAGTCCTTGCAGGCGAACCTTGCTGAGCAAGGGCTCAATGGTTAGAGTTCGCCGCGAGACATCGCCCGAAAGAGCACTGACGGGTCATACTGCTCCTTCGGAATACACACAATTTCGCCAACTAAATCCAGGCCAGGCCTTGCGCGCGGATCACTGGGATCTCGAACAACATAATCGATGCTTTCGAACATTTGCACAAGTTCAGACCCTGAATGGCCGTCAGCCTTTGTTGGGTTCTTCCATACCTCCGAAATCACGGCAGGCCGATATGCCGATAATGTATCTTGTGCTCCACTAAACACGGAAAACTCTGCCCCCTCTACGTCGACCTTCATCACCGTTGGGCGCAGACCATACTTGGCGACTAAATCATCGATACGCTCTACCGGAACCGTGTCCGTCCTGATTTCTTTACCTCTGGTCGCGAAATGTTCGGGATCATTAATCGAGGAGTATTCCTCGAAGCCAGGAACAAAATGTATATCTGCCTGGCCCTTCGCAGCGCCGATCATTCCCTTAAACAAGATCACTCTGTCGGCGACGCCGTTACGCGTCACATTTTCAGCCAAGCGGCAGAATGCCTCCGATGTTGGCTCTGCCGCAAGCAGCCGGCCAGTTGTCAGTTTCTTCGCTCCCGCCACGGTAAAAAAACCGATATTCGCCCCTACGTCTATAACGTCGCATTCCGGTCGAACAAGAGAAAGGAACAGCTGCGAAACGGATGGCTCGTAACATCCTGTCCGCAAAAACCGGTGTAGCAAGTGAGATTGTGGATTAATTGAAAATACGCCACCAAACTCCGCGGCCTCAAAAACAACTTTATCCTTAACAATCTGGCTTATTCTTTCTAGAATCGCCTCGCCAGATTTTTGCCGCCATCCGGTCCACGCTCGACGGATTGCACGGGGGCCGGCCAAGGCTTGCCGCAGGAGTGGATGACGTCTTACGAACAATTTCATAACGAAACGATTTCGTCTTTCATGCAGACATGCTCTCGGGCAAGAATAAGCGGCGATCACTAATGTACGAGCCCTTCGCCAGATTCTTGCAGCACGAAACCGTATAGAACTCGTCCTCTCGGATATTAATTCGGATTGTCATAAAGAATGGTGACGCTGTGCAGTTTGTTCGGCAGAGGAGTTTGTGGGATGGGTGTACTTTCTCCCAGGTACTACCGCACCTCGCTGGCCTTCGGTCAGAAAAAGAAGCTCCCGCAGCTTCTCTCGTTCAGTGTCCATCAAACCGCAAAACCAAAGGAGTACCAAGGTCGCCGCAACGGCGGCACCGATTGACGCATATCCCACCGTATGCAGGGAAAGCGCTGAAAGATGAAAAGTGAGACCAACTGAAACCAGTGGGAGCGCACAGATTAGCGGCCGGAGCAATCCATCCCGCAGATAGTCAGTAGTGCGAAAATTGATTTCATTTGTCCTCGGCATGTTATAGATCAGATTTCCCAATGCGCCCACGACGCCGCCAATTAGAGTGCCGATTGCCACCCCAAAGGCTCCGAAAAACAAGCCACCGAATACACTGACAATTAGGTTTGATACTCCTTCCAGGAGAGGAGTTAATTTCACTAGGCGCTGTTGACCAGTACCGATCAGAGTCATCACGTAGGGTACCGCAGAGAGTCGAATCATATTCGCCGCTGTTAACACTTGCAGAATTCGTGCCCCTTCGACCGCATATTTAGGCCCTACCCAGACAGACAGAATGCTCTTAGCCGCCACAATGAGGGGTAGACCCATGAGCAGCAACACAAAGGTGCCGTAACGAGTTGCCGTGATCATTACTTGGCCCAATTGAGTGGAGCTTCCCCGAACCTGCATCACCGCCGTCGAAGGGATCATCACATTGAACAGGGCAAACTGAACGCCGGCCAGAAAAACTATCAAAGTTGCTGCTACAGAATAATAAGCAACTTTTTCAAACTCGAAATACCCTACCAAGGAAACGTCAAGGCCGCTGACCAGCAACATCGCAAAAGACCAGATGCTGAGGCTCAGACAATAATCAAAGAGTTCGCGGCCGGCTCTCCAACAAACAAGATGGGATGAAAATCGCATCCTTGGAGCCATCCTACGGTAAAACGTATATTGCAATCCGTAGGACACCAAGTTGACCGCTGCCACGACCGCGCCCATTTGTACTAGACCTCCGCCGTGCCGAACGACAAGCACCAGAAACAGGCCGCTGACTAGACGGGAGCCACCTATAACCGCTGCGGGGATGTCATAGCGTTGGAGTCCAACGAAAACGCCATTGAACAAGGAGCACGGCAAACCAATAGCCAACGAACCGCCAACCAAAAGCAGCGCGAAACTGGAATCTCTCAGCAGAAAATGCGGTACCTGGTGAAAAACATTCGACAAAAAGAGGGCCAGTCCCACGCTACCGACAAGACCCAAAAAACCAGCTGTCGCCAGTGCAGCCGCTCCAGTACTCACAATGCGGTCGCGATGCTCTGCATCCTTGCTTTCGCCGGTATGCGCTATGAATCGACCGATTGCCGTTTGAATTCCAAAATCGAAGTAACCGACGAATGCGCTAAGCTGAATCACGAGTGACCACGCACCGAACGCTTCGGAGGTCATCATCCTGGTCAGGAAGGGAGGGAGGAGAATAGCAACGAAAGCAGCTGCACTCCCACGCCCTACGTTTGCGACGGCGTTCTTCAATAAGACGAATTTTTCATTACGATCCATCTAAGTGAACAGGCCCTTGGGTGAGCAATGAGAGTCTTTACGTTCTGCGCTTCCCGGCATGGTCTTCGACGAACACATCGCTTCGAGTTCGACCTCTTCAACCTCCACAACGATCGACCTCATAATGGACTCGACAGATACCACCACCCTGAGATTGTTCCTCTTTCTCTTCAACACGCCCTCGAGCCCAGCGAAAGGACCACCGATAATGCGCACGCGCCGACCAACGGTCAAGAACGGATGCGGCTTGGCGTGCGACCGTTGGGAAAGCCCGCAGCGCAGGACTTCCATCTCCTCGTCCGGAAGTGCAGTGGGTAGGCCGTTGAAGCCGACTAGTCGCACAACGCTTGAAATCTGCAGGACGTGGAGCCTGTCGCACAACGGCAGCCGCACGAATACATATCCGGGAAACAGCGGTAGCTCCAAGTTCACGCGGCGGTCTTTCCAGTGGCGGACGGAGCTGTACAGCGGCAAGAAATGTTCGACGCTTCGTACATGCAGTTCCGCGGCGACTCGCTTTTCATGGTTTGCGCAAGTGTAAGCCGCGTACCAGCGCGGTTCGCGAATGGACTGCGAGAGATACCGGGCGTCGACGTCGTTTGCTTGATCCGTGCTCGCTAGAGTCACGCTGGACAGACTCATGTTCATGCCCCACATACAGCTTCGCCCTGTCGGCCACAGGCCGAGTCTCGTTTAACCCTCTCATTTACAGCGCGTTACCGGCCGCCCGACAGCTATTCGGGGCCCGTCGAGTGACTGCGACGCGACAAATCCGTCGTCTCCGCAACTGTTGCTCCACGGGAGTTGAAGCCATTTGACGACGTCCATGGCAAGCGCACCTTCATGGCTTGAAAAATCTCCTGGGCAAATGCCTTATGTGGATCCGCGTCATCGATTTCGGCCCAATGCATTTTCCCGCGGGCAAAAACCACAGCCCCCACCAAGGTTAGGAAAGCGCACGTAAACATGATCAAGAACCGCGGCGGAAAAGATTTCTTCTCAGGCACGCGCGGCTCATCGAGCACTTTTACACTCGGTATTTCCTTTGCTTCTTGAACTTTCGCCAATTCGTATTGCTTCGTGAGTGCCTCGAAAACGGCCTCCTGCACCTTCGTCCGGCGATACAGATCCGCATACTGGACGCCGAGCAGAGGCAGCTTCCGGATCGAAGGATAGAGAGAATCGCCTGATTGATGCTCCGAGGACGCCGCCAGTTCCTCGCCTTTGCCCCCCATTCTTTCTAGTTGATGCTTTAACTCATCAATTCGCGCCCGAACGGCGCGGACACGCACATTATCGTCCGTATAGATTTGTCGGAGCCCCTCCAGTTCGGATTCCGCGGCAATTAGATGTCCTTGAAGAACTGCCGCCGCTTCAACCATGGCGCGGCCCTGCTCCTTGATGTCGATCGCAGCATTCTTGCTCGAGAATTGGCTAAATTCCTTTTCGGCACTTTCCAAGTCCGCATCAACAGACTTAAGGCGACCCTCAAGAAATTCGCGCTCGCGCCGCGCCGAGGAAGTGGAGACCTTTGCGACGAGTCTATCCAGCTCCTCGACGTAGGCCTTTGCCATTGCCGCGGCACGCTTCGCATCCTTATCGGTAACAACGATCGTGAGTATCCCGCTTTTGCGATCCTCCGAAATCGAAGTGTTGTCAGCAAGTTCCTTGCGTGCAGTTTGTACCAGCCTAACCTTGTAAACCTTCCGTAGATCAAATCTTTCGATCAGTCGGTCCTGGACGGTACGGCTGTGAAGAACTCCGATGAAGAGTGCTCCGTTACTCTTTAGCCCAAGCAGGTCCCCTGCGACGGCACCAAGTCCGGTTTCCATCTTGTTGCTCAGGGCCGCCAACAGAGCCATACCGGTACCCGACTGACTGTCTGGAGGCATTAGCTGTGCGGTAGATTCATATCTATTGGGCAATAACAGAGCGATGAAGGTGCCCAAAACTACGCCGGCAATGGTCGACACGATTAGGAAACGGCGGTTCTCCCAAAGCAGCCTCAGTCGTTGTACTGCGGCCTCTCGCGGTTCTTGCACGAAACCGCCATCCTCAGAAAACGCTTTGAAAGCGGTTTGAGGCGTTGCTTCGGGCCCCTGTTTTGCGCCGGTCTGCGTCACGGTTGCTTTCGTCTCCCTCCGCTCTATACCCTTATCCTGTCGCTTTCGTCCATTGCGCCAAACCTTTATTCCCCGTCCTTACGGACACGTCCCCCAAATGGAGCAAACGCGATCCCAACGGAGGACACGATATTCGTCTGCGGGCGTGGCGCCAAAAGTGGATAGTTCCACTTTTCATACTGGACCGTAGCACTCACATTCCACTTCTCACGGAACCAATACCCAGTCCCAATGGATGCGTCGTTAATCGTCGCCCCTCCAGGCATATATTGCTGACTGACTTTTTGGTGCCTATAACTCGCCTGAATGTAATTACGGGGGTTGAATCTGTACGTACTCCAAGCCTCAGTGCCCTGACTCTGTCTGCCCATCCAGTTCGCGAGTAAGTTGCCATCGTTCGTATAGCCGTTAGGGAACCGATCGTTATAGTAAAAGATGCCGCGGCTGTAATGGGAATTTGGAGCGCCGGTCTGGAGGTCACCAGGGAGATCCGTGTACCCACTTTCTACTCTGAGGTCCAACTTCGGGATTTTGGGGACTCGGTTGAGGTAAAGGCCAGACCAGATTGCCGAATTCCTCCAGTAGGCGATGGGCGAGAATTCATCCCTCACCAACGCCTCCGTATAGAAGGTTAGCCAGTTTCGCAAACCTGGAACCCTAAGGGTGAAGTCAAGTCCGGAGTTACCGAAGGTTATATCTTCGGCGGTGGGACTCGTGGAAACATTAAAAGGAGTAAAGCTTTTTCCGAAGGTGTGCCAGGTCAAAGGGGTCGGGCCACCAGCAAACACCACCGCTGCAGAAAACCCTAATTCAAAATCTTTGAACGGCTTAAAACTGAATCTCCCTCCGTTTATAAGAGGCTGGCGACCCAACGAACTCCCCCATTGACCTACCAGGCCTGCCTTATTGTCGTCCACGAATTCATGGCCCTCAAGTTGTCCGAAAACCCACTCCAGTCGCCACGGTCCTAGCCAACCGAAAATCCAGGGGAGTTTGAACGGCGAGATGCGGTTAACTCGAATCATGTTCACCGGTGCGGCGTTGTTGGCAAATATCAAAGGCCCACCCTGGCTTGGACCCCACCATAGGCTCTGCTTTCCAAAGGTAATTTGCCAATTTCCGACATTCAGACCAGCGTATGCGTCGAGTAATTGAAGCGAATTCTCGGTGGCAAATGGAGTCGGCGGAGGTGTTGGCAAGAAAGTTGAAGAGCCAATGAATTGACGTGCGCTCAGGGGAAGTGCGGGAGCCGATGGTGCATGCTGATACTCGGCCCGCACATATGCGACCCAATGGCCAGTTGTTGTCCAACCTGAGAAGCCATCAACGGTGTTAAACCCCTCTTGAAATGGCCGACCAAAATTGTTGGTGATGGTCTGGCCGAAGTGAAAACCATCTGTAAGAGGCTTACCCGAGATCCCGGTCATATTCGCATAGACTGATTCCAGCCGTACACGTATGGGCTCTTCCACGCCGGCCGCTTCAAGTTCATCGCGAAATTCGGTCTGGAGTAGACGGTAGGTGTGCTCAGCTTCTGGTCCTCCCACACCAGCGTCGATGTAGTCTGAAGCTTCCGACAGCAAACGAGCGCACTCGCTGCGCGTCCAGGGCCTCATCCCGAGAAACGCGGTATCGAGCGCGCCCATTCCAGCTAGTCTGAGAAGTGCTGGATAGATCCAACTGTCAAGGGGAACATATGGCGAGCCCATGTCGGCGCTCGAGAGACCTTTTGTCTGACTCAAGTAACTGCGGAACGAATTCCACACTGCTCCGCCAAGCTCCGGATCATGGTGTCGATTGTACATGTCCTCTGCCACCAGGTTACCGATGACACTGCCGATAAACACATCCGACGGAAAGTGCTGTCTGGCGCGGTAGCGGGAGTAATCGACAAAAGTAGCCAGACCGTAAGCCAGTATCTTTGTCAGCGGACCCGGGTACTCATGCGCTACAACGCTGGCGACAGCCCACGACGCAGCAGCGTGTTCAGACGGAAAGGAAGTCCCTCCGCTAAAGAAATTTCCGTTGCCGTTGCCTTGATCAGGACGCTCGCGTCCTAGCGGGTACTTCATCGCTTCGACCACAACGAAACTGTTCAAGACAGCTTCGGCGGCTAGGAAGCCAGTCTCGCGCCAGTGCTCGTTGTGTTTCGGGTAGCTGAACAGCCACATGGCGCCGGCCCCTCCGAGCAACGCCGCGACTCCCACGTTGGACGCGGTGTTGTAGTGGCTGACGGTTGTTGGATTGTGGGAGATATGCCGGCTCATGTCCGCGTCGGTCACAAACATTCCGGTCGTGACGCCACTGAGCGGCATCAACCACAAAGTGTCAGGCCACCGCAGCCGCGCTGGACTGGTCCAAATTTGTTTCTGATCGACCAAAAATCTCTCTCCCAGACCCTTCCAGTTTCCCTTTATCGCGGTTGACGTCTCGGTCTTATGGTCACTCGTGTTCTCAATTGCGTCGCCATCCTTCTTGTCGACTCGGTCCTCCTTTTTCTCAGGCGTAGCCAACGCTTGCCGCCCCTGAGAATCCTGGGGACGCGCCGCCCACCCCGGCATACCTACAAAGGTGCTGACTGCCAACCAACCCGCAAGTATCAACCCAGGTCTCATTCAAAAATCTCCGCGCTACGGATGGATGTAGGCCACTGCAAGCGCAACCGACGATAAAACCTGCGCTGTCTGCATGATCGCAGTCCAATTTACTCCCGTAATCTTCGGAGCTTTCTCCGGGACAACGACCGTGTCCCCGGGTCTAAGCGAAGCGTTAAGCGGATCTCCCGACCACCACCCGGAACTGTTGTTTTTTGCCGAGATTACCGAGCCATCGGCACGAATCACGAAGACTGCTTTCTTGTCGGCCACAGGCGTCAAGCCACCCGCCTGGCTCAGGTACCAGTTGGCAGAACGTCCCGACTGCGCATTGATCGCCGTGGGATTGAAGACTTGTCCGTTGACCATCACGACGCTCGGCTTCTTCGGAACAACCAGTTCGTCGCCCTCTCGCAAAGGAATATCCGCCGGCGTATTCTTCCAATCCCTAACGTTCGACGAGATGTGAATCACGACCCTCCCGATCGGCTCGTTGGAGGCCATCTGGACGAGTGTCGCGTCGACCTGAGCTAGCGCTGTCGACTTAGCCTGGGCCTGATCCTTATCCCCTTCCGGAAGCGCTTTGATGTGCACCCGTTCTTCTTTGATCCTCTCGATGAGTTCCAGGCGGTTCTTCGATTCCAATTCGCGAACCTCTCTCCTCATCAACACCGCGCCGTAAGGGTAAGCCTGTTTCGAGAACCCGCCCGCGCGTTCCAACACGGAGCTCAGCCGCTCACCGGGCTCGATTCCGTACGTCGAGGGGTGCATTACCTCCCCGCGAACGGTGACGGCTGCACCGATATCTTTCCAGCCGGGAACCTGCCGAATGGCCAGCACATCGCCGGAGCGCAAGGGCAGATCTTCGCTGGCGTTTCCGTTCTCCAAAGACGCCAAGGAAACTTGCAGTTGCTCGGCCGGCCTCCCCGCCGCTGGGTACCTGGTCAAATCCGCCAAGTTGGTGTCCGCGCTGCGCTTTAAGCCGCCGGCTGCGCGAATCAGGTCTTCAACATGCATGTTTTCCATGTACGGGTATCGACCTGGCTTCGCAACTTCACCCGTGATTTCGACGATACTCGGTTCTACCAGAGACGTGTGCCGGTGAATCAGCAGGCGGTCTCTTGGCTGAAGCAGGATATTGTCAGCTGCGTTGCCGTTCAGGGCTCCCCCCAGATTAACGCTGAAGATCTTCGACGTTCCGTCCAGATTCACTCGAAAGACCTGCGCCGTGCCCAAGGCGGCCTCCGTCGTGAGGCCTCCGGCGAGATAAACCGCGTCTTTCAACGTTGCTTGTCCGGAGGTTTTATAAGTGCCGGGCGAACGCACTTCCCCGTCAACCGTCACCGTCGGTATCGGCTCGAAATCGAAGCGGCTGAAAATCCGTACCGTATCGAGCGGCTGGAGCTTGGGTGCAGCTGAAGCGTCCTTCATCGCTGCCTCCAAGTCGAAGCTGACCACGCTCGGACGGAAGTCTGGCGGGTTCAAACGGATGATCTCGCCGTAGTGTGCGGCAGGTTCCGGTAGAATATCGTTGTACGACTGGAGGATTTCAGTGAGCTTCATGCCCTCGCGGTAGGAATAGCGTCCCGGTCGCAGAACATGGCCTTGCAGATAAATCGTGTCTTGGTTGTATTCCGCGATCGGGAAGATGTGGATTTCATCCCCATCTTGGATTTTGAAGGTCGATAACTGCGGCGCGGTTGTGCTGTCCGGCGATAGGTCGAGACTAAGCATCGTTCGCTTTTCGTGAGCCTCCAAGCGCTGCACTTCAACGTGCCGCAACGCGGCCGCCGGCAGAATTCCCCCTGCCAAGCCCAAAACGTCGGTCAATGTCTTCTCATCGTTCAGTTCGTAAACGGCAGGTCGGCGAACCATGCCCGTAACCGTAACCTGCGGACCAATCGGCGGCACCATGAGCGTGTCGCCATTCTCCAGCTTCTTTGCGTCCG
>Ga0310913_10001016_pt1 | contig 13894 bp, 11 predicted proteins | sample GREbulkMGOX082_FD_203447 | JGI IMG/M metagenome (GOLD analysis project Ga0310913, IMG submission 203447) | Lab enrichment of tropical soil microbial communities from Luquillo Experimental Forest, Puerto Rico - GRE.bulkMG.OX082 | ecosystem: Environmental > Terrestrial > Soil > Tropical forest >...
TGCCGCGGCCGCCGAGCGGATGGTCGATCTCGCCAAGGCGGGGCAGGGGCATCCGGCGTTTTCCTCGGCGATGAAATATTACGGCACCGAGCTCAACAAACGCCGCTACGAAATCCTGATGTCGGCGGGCGGCATCGATGCGCTGGAATGGGACAGCGCGCGCTCCAAAGGCGGGGCCCGCGCGCGCGCCTGGTTGCGCACCAAGGCCAATTCGATCGAGGGCGGCACGTCGGAGGTGATGCTCGGCATCGTCGCCAAGCGTATCCTCGATCTGCCGGGGGCGTAGCTTCTTCACCTGCCCCTGAAAAGGGGAGGCCGTCCGAATTGAAAGAGAGTTTTTCCAATACCGGAAACCCGCCCATGGCCCTCGTTCTATCAGAAGAACAATCGATGCTGCGCGACAGTGCGCGCGGTCTCATCTCCGACAAGGCGCCGGTGTCCCATCTGCGCCACTTGCGCGACAGCAAGGACGCCACCGGTTTTTCCCGGGAGCTCTGGAAGAGCTTTGCCGAGATGGGATTCGCCGGTCTCCTGGTTCCGGAGCAATTCGGAGGCAGCGGGCTCGGCTGCGTCGAAGCCGGGATCGTGATGGAAGAAATCGGCCGCACCCTGATGCCGTCGCCGTTTCTCTCGACCTCGGTGTTGGCTGCGTCCGCGCTGTCGCGCGGCGGCAGCGCCGCACAGAAATCCGAGCATCTGCCGAAGATCTCCGCCGGCCAGTTGCTCGCGGCACTCGCGGTCGATGAGGGGACAAAGCATCGTCCGCTGCAGACGAAGCTGCAGGCGGTACGCTCCGGCAACGGATTCAAGCTCAACGGCTCGAAGGCCTTCGTGGTCGATGGTCACGTCGCCGACCTCCTCATCGTGGCGGCGCGGACGGCAGGTTCTGCCGGGGAGCGCAACGGACTGACGCTGTTTTTGGTCGATCCCAGGAGCAAGGGCATCGCCACAGAACGCACCATCATGGTCGATTCGCACAACGCCGCGCGAATCGATTTCGAGAACGTCGAGGTCAATGCCGATCATGTGCTCGGCGAGGTCGATCAGGGCTTTGCGCTGCTCGATGGCGTGCTCAATATCGGGCGTGTCGCAGTCGCGAGCGAACTGGTGGGCTTGAGCGAAGAGGTGTTCGGCCGCACCGTGTCCTACCTCAAGGAGCGCAAGCAGTTCGGCAAGGCCATCGGCGAATTCCAGGCGCTGCAGCATCGCGCGGCGCAACTCTACATCGATATCGAGATCACCCGCGCCGCGGTGTTGAAGGCACACCAGACGCTCGATGTGGATTTCGCGAATGCGGCGAGCGCGGGTGCGGTCGCGAAGGCGCGAGCCGGCACCACCGCCGCCCGTGCGGTGCAGGAAGGCGTGCAGATGCACGGCGGTATGGGCATGACCGACCAGTTCGACATCGGCTTTTTCATGAAGCGCGCCCGCGTGTGCGAAGAGCTGTTCGGCGATGCCAATTTCCATGCCGACCAGCTTGCGCGTTCGCGGAGTTATTGACAGGTCACTCCTGACGCATATCGGCGCGAATGTTTGATGACAGTGCACGGCTTTTCGCCGCGCCGTGTTCGCAATGTGCTAGTCTGCGCGGCGTGCCCTGAGGACCGATTTCATGAGTTGCGTGCACCGGCGGCAGTTCGTCGCGCTTCTTGGTCTGGCGGCTGTCCGGCCGCTCGCGGCGCGGGCGCAGCAGCAATTTAGAATAGGGCTGCTCAATACGGGGGCTTCCAGCTTCTTCATCCCACCCTTCAAGCAGAAGCTGGAAGAACTCGGCTATGCCGAGGGCAAGAACCTCATCATCGAGCGCAAGTTTGCAGAGGGCAGTTCCGAGCGTCTGAACGAGTTTGCGCAGGATTTCGTTCGCGAGCATGTCGACGTCATTGTGACGATCGGGACGCCGGCCGGTTTTGCAGCAACGCGAGCTACCAGTACCATTCCCATCGTTTTAGGAGCAATCAGTGACCCCGTCGGGCTCGGCCTGGTAAAAAGTCTCGCCCGGCCCGGCGGAAACGCTACCGGCAATTCGCTGATGGCGCCCGAACTGAGCGCAAAGCGGCTCGAGATACTTCGCATGCTGGCCCCGGGAATTTCCCGCTTTGCGATCCTGTGGGACTCGTCAAATCCGGGCATGGCCGAACGGGTGCATGAAACCCAGGTCGCGGCGGACCAGACGCACGTTCTGTTGCACGTCGTCGGTCCGAGGAATGTCGAAGAACTGGAAGCGGCGTTCGCCGACCTGCTCCGACAGCGGCCTGACGCCTTGCTTGTGACGACCGAGGCCTTCACGAGGCAGCATCTCTCTCGCATTCTCGACTTTGCGAATCAGAACAAGATTCCGGCCATGTTTGAGGACAGCTTTTTCGTCGAGGCCGGCGGGTTGATGTCTTACGGGCCCAACTACGAAGAAGTGTTTCGGACGGCAGCCGTCTTTGTGGATAAGATCTTGAAGGGTGCGAGGCCTGCCGATTTGCCGGTCGAGCAGCCGACCAAGTTCCAGCTCGTTCTGAACCTCAAGACCGCGAAGGCGCTCGCGATTGATATTCCGCCGAACCTGCTGACCATGGCTGATCGAGTCATTGAGTGAACAATGGTCGGTTCTTGGCGGCCGATCGTGTAGTCTGGTGCGGCTCAATTGCGACGGGATGAAGGGTTCGACCATGATGAATCGTCGGACGTTCTGTGCGCTCGCGGGCGCCATGGTCGCAGCGCCGCGTATCGTTTGGGGTCAGGGAATGACCAGCAAAGCTTTCTTCTATGTCAGCCTTGGACCGGCTTTGACGCTCTACCGGATCGACGTCGATGCAGCGGCTTTGTCGAAAGGCAGCACAGTGACGCTGCCGGAAAAGGTCCAGTATGCCTGGCCGCATCCGTCCGCTCCCTTCCTTTATGTTGCGTCAAGCAACGGCGGGGCGTCTTCGCTCGGCGTCAAGGGCGACAAGCATTTTCTGAGCGCGCTTCGCATCGATGCGAATAACGGAGAGCTGTTGGCGCACGGTCCGCCAGCCGCGCTGCGGTCGCGTCCGATCCACGTGACGGTCGATCATGCCGGGGCGTTCGCGCTGGTCGCCTACAACGATCCTTCAAGTGTCACGGTGCATCGGATCAATGCAGACGGCAGCGTCGGCGAGGAGGTCAAGCAGGCGGCTTCTCTCGATTGCGGCATCTTCGCCCATCAGATTCGCGTGACCCCCCGCAACGACGCGGCGATCCTGGTGTGCCGCGGCAACGACCCCGCCAAAGGAAGGCCGGAGGATCCCGGCTCGCTCAAGCTGTTCAGCTTCAAGGACGGCCAGCTCGCCAACCTGATGTCAGTCGCGCCGAACGGCGGCTACGGCTTCGGGCCGCGCCATCTCGATTTTCACCCAAACCTGCCGCTCGTGTATGTGTCGCGCGAACGCGAGAACAAGCTCGATGTCTACCGGCTGTCGAACGGCGTGCTCGATGCGCAGCCGATCTTTGTGAAGGACACGCTGGCAGAGCCCGGCAAGCTCCGCTCACGCCAGGCCGCGTGCACGCTGCATTTCCATCCGAACGGTCGTTCGCTCTATTTGGCCAATCGCGCCTTCGACACCGTAAAGATCGACGGCAAGGACATCTTTCCCGGTGGAGAGAACAACATCGCCGTGTTTGCGATCGACCCGGCGACCGGCGAGCCGACGCTGATCCAGAACGAGGATGTGCGCGGCGTCTATCCCAGAACCTTCGCGCTCGATGCAGGCGCCAGAATGCTGGTAGCCACGAACGTCGAGCCCAAGCTGGTCCGCGACGGCACAGGCCTGAAGACCGTTCCCGCGAACATCGCGACCTTCCGCGTCGGGACCGACGGCAAACTCGCTTTCGCCAACAGCTACGAGGCCGAAACAGGCGGCGATACGCAGTTCTGGAGCGGGATGGTGACGCTTGCGTAGCCGCCGGCTGCGCCGTGTCCCGCCTGAGTCGCCCGACAAGCCTTCCCACCCTCCCCTCCAGGGAGGGTAGACCGTCACCGGATCGGCGGAGCGTACTGGATGCCGCCGGCGTTCCAGAGCTGGTTCAGCCCGCGCGGGATGTGCAGGTTGGATTCGCTGCCGACGTTGCGCTCGTACACCTCGCCGTAATTGCCGACATGGCGGATGATGCGCACGGCCCAGTCCTTGGAGAGGCCGAGATCCTCGCCGTAGCTGCCCTCGTTGCCGACGAGGCGCATTACGTCCGGCTTCTTCGACTTCAGCGCCTCGTCGATGTTCTTCGAGGTGACGCCGAGTTCTTCGGCGTTGATCATCGCATAGAGGGTCCACTTCACGATCATCATCCAGTCGTCGTCGCGCTGGCGCACCACAGGCGCGAGCGGCTCCTTTGAGATGACGTCGGGCAGGATCACGTGATCGTTGGGCTTGGCGAGATTGAGGCGCAGCGCATGGAGCTGGGAGATGTCGGCGGTGAAGGTGTCGCACTTGCCGGACTCATAGGCTTTGACCACCTCGTCCAGTTGCGGGAACTTCATCTCCTCGTATTTCATGTTGTTGGCTTTGAAATAGTCGGCAAGGTTGAGCTCGGTCGTCGTGCTCGCCTGCACGCAGACCTTGCTGCCGTTGAGGTCGAGGGCCGAATCGATGTTGCGTGCGCGGGGCAGCATGAAACCCTGGCCGTCGTAATAGGCGACCGCGGGGAAATAGAGATCGTAGTTCACCTCGCGCGACATGCTCCAGGTCGAGTTGCGGGAGAGGATGTCCACCCTGCGGTTCTGCAACTCCTTGAAGCGCTCACTGGCGTCGAGCGGGACAAACTTGGCCTTGGTCGGATCGTCGAAAATCGCGGCCGCCACCGCGCGGCAGAAGTCGACGTCAAAGCCGGTCCAGTTGCCCTTGTCGTCGGGGATCGAGAAACCGGGCAAGCCCTTGTTGACGCCGCACAGCACTTCGCCGCGCCGGATCGTCCGCTTCAATGTGCGCGTGTCGTAAAGTTGGTAGGCAACGGCGACGGCACCGACCAGGACTGCAACCGCGAGCCCGATCAAGAGGCCGCCTCGAAACGTGCGCATCATTTTGGTTCTCGCAATGATCGAAGAAAGGCGCGGGATAAAGGCGGCCGGAGCTACAGCTCCGGCTTTTGTCGCACGACCACCTTGGTGCCCACGGGAACGCGATCGTAGAGATCGGCGACGTCGGTATTGACGAGGCGGAAGCAGCCCGAAGAGATCTTGGTGCCGATGGTCCAGGGTTGGTTGGTGCCGTGGATGCGGTAAACGGTGGCGCCGAGATACATGGCGCGGGCGCCGAGCGGGTTGCCGGGTCCGCCCGCCATGAAGCGCGGCAGATAGGGCTGGCGAGCGATCATCTCGGGCGGCGGGGTCCAGTCCGGCCACTCCGCCTTCTTCGAGATGTTCAGAAGTCCCTGCCACTGGAATCCGTCGCGGCCGACGCCGATGCCGTAACGGATGGCGCGCCCGCCGGGCTGGATCAGATAGAGGTGGCGCTCGGCGGTCGAGATGATGATGGTGCCGGGCGCCTCCGTGGAGCGGTAAAGCACCACCTGCTTCTGCCATTCGGGGTCGAGCTGGAAGGATTCGTCGGCCATGAGCCCGGGCTGGTCGCCGGGATCCTGACCTTGCGCGAAAGTTTGCGAGGCCGAAAGCATCAGGCCGACTGCGGCCATCGACATCCAGATCAAGCGACGAAGTTTCGTCATTGCAAAACGCTCCTCGTAGGCGCGGGGCCGGCTTGTAACATTGTTTGGCAAAACAGTGGAACCATCCATTGGAGAGCGAGCTTCATGGCAAGTTCATGGCGGGCTCGGAATGCTTTCGTTTTCCGTCACTTAACGCTCGTGCGGGCTCATTTCGGCGCAAGCCACAGATGCAAAAGAAGCGAGAGGAGGGCCACCGTGCCGACGCCCGCAAGCCACAGGCCTGCGAACCATAGCAGGCGCAGCCAAAGCGGCCGCAGCGTCGGCTCGCCCGGCATCAGTGATAGCCGCTTCCGGCCCGGACCTTGCCCCGGAACACCCAATAGGCCCAACCGGTATAGGCGAGGATCAGCGGGATCAGCACGGCCACGCCGAACAGCATGAAGATCTGGCTGTTTGCTGGGGATGCCGCCTGCCAGATGTCGATGCTCTGCGGCACGATATAGGGATACATGCTGATGCCGAGCCCGAGATAGGACAGCGCAAACAACAGAAGCGTCAGAAAGAAGGGTCTCGTGTCCTGCTTGTCGGCAAGGCTGCGCAAGAGGGCCACCGTGACGACTGCGACCGCGATGGGCACCGGTGCGGTGAGGACGATGTTCGGCCAGGTGAACCAGCGCTCGGCATATTGAATATGCAGGAAGGGCGTCGCGATGCTGACCGCGCCGATCGCAAGCAGCATCGCGAACAACAGATACCAGGCGAGATGATAGGCGCGATCGCGCAACGGCCCCTCGGTCTTCAGCACGAGCCAGGTTGCGCCGAGCAGCGCGTAGCCGATCGCAAGCGAGACGCCGGTAAGGATCGAGAATGGCGTGAGCCAGTCCCACCAGCCGCCGGCATAATGGCGTTCCTCGACATGCACGCCCTGCAGGATAGCGCCGAGCGCGACGCCTTGCGCCAGCGTCGCCAGCCACGAGCCGCCGGCAAAGGCGAGGTCCCATCGGTTGCGTTCGGATTTGACGCGCCAGCGGAATTCGAAGGCGACGCCACGGAAGATCAACCCGATCAGCATGGCGATCACAGGCGTATAGAGCGCCGGCATCAAGACCGCATAGGCGAGCGGAAACGCGGCCATCATGCCGCCGCCGCCGAGCACGAGCCAGGTCTCGTTGCCGTCCCAGACCGGCGCGACGGTGTTCATGATGGTGTCGCGATCGCCTTTCGCGGGGAATAGCGGAAAGAGAATGCCGAGGCCGAGGTCAAATCCGTCCATCACCACATAGACGAACACCGCAAAGGCGATGATGAAAGCCCAGACGGTGGCGATGTCGATTGCGGCCGTCATCGCGCGACGCTCTCGATCGCAGGCGTAATGCCCGCGGCGCGGGCCGGGATGTCCCTGGGCAGACCTGCTTCGCCCGGATGCGGCGGAAGCGCCATCAGCCGAAGCAGATAAATGAGGCCCGCGATAAAGACCACGAAATACACAATGGCGAACGAAATCAGCGATGCGCCGACTGCAGGCGCGGCCAGCGGCGAAGCGGAATCGGCGGTCCGCAACAGCCCGTACACCGTGAATGGCTGCCGGCCGGTCTCGGTGGTGATCCAGCCTGCGAGCACGGCGACAAAGCCGGCCGGTCCCATCACAATTGCGAACAAATGCAGGAGGCGCCATTCATAGAGCGTGCCGCGCCAGCGCGCCCACAGGCTCAACAGGCCGAGGCCGAACATCAAAAATCCCATGCCGACCATGATGCGGAACGACCAGAACGTGATCGGCACCGGGGGCCAGTTTTCACGCGGCACCGTATTGAGGCCTTTCATCGGCGCGTTCAAATCATGCTCGAGGATCAAAGACCCCATCCTCGGAATCTCGATCGCGTATTTGACCTTGCCGGCCTTCTCGTCGGGCAGGCCGAACAGGTAGAGCGGCGCGCCGTCGGGGTGGCTTTCGAAATGGCCCTCCATGCCCATGATCTTCACGGGCTGATACTTCAGCGTATTGAGCCCGTGCTGGTCGCCGGCGATGAGCTGGATCGGGGCCACCAGCGTCGCCATCCACATCGCCATGGAGAACATCACCCGTGCACCCGCAAGGTGCCGGTCGCGCCAGAGATGAAAGGCGCCAGCGGCGCCGACCACCAGCGCCGTCGTGAGGTAAGCCGCCAGAACCATGTGAACCAGGCGATAGGGAAAGGACGGATTGAAAATCACCTTCAGCCAGTCGGCGGCGACGAATTGGCCGGCAGGATTGACGGCGTAGCCGGCCGGCGTCTGCATCCACGAATTGGCGGAGAGAATCCAGAAAGCCGAGACCAGCGTGCCGATTGCGACCATCAACGTGGCGACGAAGTGCAGCCTGCGGCCGACCCGCTCGAGGCCGAACAGCATCACGCCGAGGAAGCCCGCTTCGAGGAAAAAGGCGGTCAGGACCTCATAGGCCATCAAGGGACCGATCACGGGTCCCGTCTTGTCGGCAAAGGCCGACCAGTTGGTGCCGAACTGGTAGGACATCACGATCCCGGAGACCACGCCCATGCCGAACGCGACCGCGAAAATCTTGAGCCAGTAGTTGAAGAGGTTCAGGAAAACCTCGCGCCCGGTCCAGAGCCACAGCGCTTCCAGCACCGCGAGGTAGCTGGCGAGCCCGATCGAGAAGGCGGGAAAGACGATGTGAAACGACATCGTGAACGCGAATTGCGCACGGGCGAGACTGACGGCTTCGAAGCCCGAGATCAGCCAGGACATCGCAGACGACATTGGCGCCATCCGTCATTGCTCGTTCCGACCCGGTGTAGCACGGGCGATATGACGATGGTATCGGCCCATGATCCGGAAAAGTGGATGTGTGAGCAAAATCAAGGGGTGCGGTGGCTGAAGCCATCGTCCCCTTGGCCCAAACACAGAGCGACCCGGAAGGGGGGCATCCCGTCCGGGTCGTTGGAGGTACTTGGGAGGTTTTGAAACCGTCGCCTAAATCTGTAGCAAACGAAGTTTTCCGCGCGATTTCGCCGATTGTTTCAATTGTTTCCTTGCCCTCAATGCTTTGGCAGGGCGCTCGGTCCGGAGCGCGCTGCCAAGTATTTGAATAGATTCGGTTTTCAGGCTGCGATGCTGTCCACGCCGGCGCCCTTGAGCAGGTCGGCGAGCTGCTTGCGGGCATAGAACATGCGGGTCTTCACCGTCGACTGGGGAATGCCGATGATCTCACCGACCTCCTCCACCGACTTCTCGTGATAGTAGACGAGATTGATGATCTCGCGGTGTGCCGGCGACAGCTTTGCCACGCAGGCGCGCAGGATTTCGCTTGTGGTCGAACGGTCGAGCGACGCCTCCGGGGTGTCGGCTTCGTCGGCGATCTCGCGCACGTCGTCCTGGTCGATGTCCTCGAACCGCCGCTGGCGCAGCGAGGTCAGCGCCTTGAAACGGGCGATCGACAACAGCCAGGTGGACACCTGGGAGCGGCCTTCGAACTGGCTGGCAGTCCGCCACACGTCGAGAAACACCTGGCTGACGAGGTCTTCGGCCATCGTGGTGTCGCGCACGATGCGCAGGATGAAGCGATAAACCCGCACATTGTGCCGCGCATAAAGGATGTGCATCGCGGTCTTGGAGCCGTCGGCAATGCTTTCCAGAAGCATTTCGTCGGAGGTCGCCTGGGCAGCGATGATGCTCTGGCGGGCTGCGGCGTTGATGGCGACGACGTTCTGCATGACAGTCTCCCGGGGTCGCCGCTTGCTGCGGCGCTTTCGTTACCGGAAAACGTTAATGAGGCTAGGTTTCGGGACTTCTGCACGAAAACCGGAAAATGGTTTCATTGCAGAGGAGAATTGTTTCGTCGCGGGCCCGGCGACGAAACACTCAGGGCAGAAATGTGAATATTTTCAAGCGGCGGAAAATGCGCGGAACATTGTGTGGACGCAACCTGACGTCGAATCCGGGCCCCTGAAAGGCCGGAAAGTCAGCAATAAGCGCCGGTTACCAGCCTTTTCGCGTTCGCCGTGGGGCGCGTCTCAGGCCTTCTCGCCGGTCGGCGAGAACAAATAACCGCCGCCGCGGATGGTACGGATGACCGCGGGTTTCGTGGGATCGGGCTCGATCTTGCGGCGGATGCGCATGATGCGCAGGTCGACCGCGCGATCGAAGGCCTCGCTGTCGCGCGCATTGGCAAGTTCGAGCAGCCGCTCGCGCGAGAGCACGCGCTTCGGGTTGGCGGCAAAGACCTTGAGCAGGCCGAACTCGGACGCGGTCAGCGGATGCTCGTTGCCCTCATCGTCGCGCAGCGCCTGCGCTTCGAGGTCGAGCCATTTGGTGCCGAAGCGCACGAGCTGGTCCTTGGCGGTTTTCGCGCTTGCTGCCTCGGAGGCGGCCGGCGCCGCCTTGGCAGGAGCGCTCCGGCGCAGCACCGAGCGAATGCGCGCCATCAATTCGCGCAGCTCGCAGGGCTTTGCGACATAGTCGTCGGCGCCAAGCTCGAGCCCGACCACGCGGTCGATCGGGCTTGCAGTTGCCGTGAGCATGATGACGGGGACGTTGGTGCGGCTCTTGAGGTCGCGGATGATGGACAGCCCGTCTTCCTCGGGCATGTTGAGATCGAGCACAACCAGATCGGGGGGTGCACCCGTCTCGATCGCGCTGCGCAGGCTTTTCCCCCCATCGCACAGCGTCACCGTAAAGCCGTGCATCTTGAGATAATCGCCGACCATCTCCCGGGCCGGCGCCTCGTCATCGACAATGATGATGTGCTGGCTCTGGCTCATGATTACTCGGTCGCGGGTAAGAGGATGGTGAAGGTCGATCCGAGGCCCGGACCGTCGCTGCGGGCCGTCACCTCGCCGCCATGCATGTCGATAATACGCTTCACGATCGACAAGCCCAGTCCCGTCGAGCTCTCGCCGGCGGTGGGCTTGGCTGACAGCCGCTGGAACCGGCCGAACAGCCGCCCGAGGTCTTCCGGCGAGAGGCCCTGACCCTGGTCGGCGACTCGAATGACGGTGTTGTCGTCCTCGCGCGCGACCGTGACCGAGATCTTGCCGCCGATCGGCGAATATTTGATGGCATTGCTGAACAGGTTGTCGATCGCTTCGCGGATGCGGTCGGTGTCGCACATGGTCACGAAATTGGACGGCGCCGACACCGAGATGGTCTGCTGCTTGTTGACCGCGAGCGGCTGGTTGGCTTCGGCAACCTCGCCGACCAGAGCCGCAATATCGACGGGCTCGCGGCGGATGGTGATATCGAACGCGTCGGCCATCGCGTCCGAAATCAGGTGATCGACCATGGTGGTCAGCCGCTTGGTGGCGTCGCGGATGTGGTCGATCTGGGCCGTGATGCTCTCCTTCGACGCGCTGGTGGTGATCAGTTCGGTCAGCATCTCGGTGCGGCCGAGGATGACGCCGAGCGGGTTCTTCAGGTCGTGCGCGACGGTGCCGAGGATTTCGTTCTTGAACCCGTTGGCGCGCTGCAGTCTCAGCCATTGCGCCGACAGACGCCGGTTCGCCTGCATCAGCGCGCGGGTGCGCTGGGCGACGCGGTCCTCGAGCTGGGTGTTGGCCTCGTGGAGCTGCTGGTAGAGGATGACGTTGTCGAACGCGATCGAGAGCCGGCTGCCGAAAATCTCCACAAGCGAGCGGTCGGTCTCGGACAATTGACGCTCCGCCTGCAGCAGCACCACGACCTCGCGGCCGCTGCCGGTGCGGACATAAAGCACGGTGCGGTGGTCCTGGAATTCGTGCTTGCGGCGCTTGAACGCCGCTTCGACCATCGTGCGCAAATCCGGGTCGAGCGATTTCGATCCGGCAGATCCGATGAAGCGGCTATAACAGCCGGAGCCGGCCAGCACGGAAAACTCGTCGTTCGCCTTGCGGCCGTCGTCGCGCAAAACCAGGATGCCGGCGCAGTCGACGTTGAGCAGGGAGGCGAGCTGTGTCAGCACGCCTTCGGCGAGCCGCTGCATCGAGCGGAAATCGTATAGCGTAGAGGCCGCATCGATGATGATTTCGAGACCCCGCCGGGTCTGCACCATGCGCTCGAGCTGCTGGTACGAGCGCAACGCCGCGGTCAGCGAGGTAAACAGCTTGTCGGCGGTGAGTTCGGTCTTCGCCTTGTAGTCGTTGATGTCGTATTGCACGATGACGCGCCGCTCCGGCGCCTGTCCGGGCTGCCCGGTGCGCAGGATGATGCGAACGGTCTCGTTCCGGATCTCGTTGCGGATGTATTCCACGAGCTCGAGGCCGGCGACGTCGGTTTCCATGATGACGTCGAGGAGCACGGCAGCGATGTCGGGATGAGCGCGCATCAAGGCGCGGCCCTCCGCCGCCGAATAGGCCGACAGGATTTCGAGCCCCTGGCCGTTCAGGCTGTAATCGCTGAGCGCGAAGCGCGTGCCCTCATGAACGGCATGATCGTCGTCGATGACGGCGATCTTCCATTTGCGCGCCGGCGCCTCCTCGCGCGCCGCGTCGGTATCGTCGATCAGGTGGAGGACATCGTCCTGTTCGGCCATTCTGCGCTTCCGTCGGCTACCATATCGGATGTCCCGCCCTTGGCGGTTCTGGGCATAATAATGCGAAATGTGGTGCCTTGTCCCGGCCTTGACTCCAGCATCATCCGTCCGCCCAGTTGCTGCGTGACGAGGTTGTAGACAATATGCAGGCCGAGCCCGGTGCCGCCCTCGTTGCGGCGGGTCGTAAAGAAGGGATCGAAGGCCTGGCGTTGCACGTCCGGCGTCATGCCGACGCCGTTGTCTGCAAAATTGATCTCGACGTCGTCGTGGCCGCGCGCCCGCGCCGAAATCGTGATTGTTCCGGAACGCCCATCGGCGAACGCATGGTTGACGGCGTTGAGGAAGAGATTGGTCAGGATCTGGCCGTAGGAACCCGGATAGCCGTTGATGATCAGCCCCTCCGGCACATCCACGTTGAGCGTGATCGGGGCCCGCTTCAGGACCGGTCGCAAGCTTGCGACGATCTGGTCGGTCGCCTCGCCTAACGAAAACTGCCGGCGTTCCGCGTGCGAACGGTCGACCGCGACCTGCTTGAAGGACTGAATCAACTCGCCGGCGCGATGCAGGTTCGCCACGAGCTGCTGGGAGGCGTCGCGCGAGGTTCGCACGAACTCCTCCAGTTGCGAGCGGCGCAGACCGCCTTCCGACCTCAGCTCGGCCTCGAACATTTCGGTGCGCCTCGCAAGGCTCGAGGCCACCGTCAGGCTGATGCCGATCGGGTTGTTGACCTCATGGGCGACGCCGGCGACGAGACCGCCGAGCGCCGCCAGACGTTCGGCGTCGATCAGGTTTTGCTGGGCGGTGTTGAGCTCGAACAATGCGCTCTCGGCCTTCTCCTTCGAGCTGCGCAACTCGTCTTCCGTCCGCCGTTTGGCGATCGCGTTCTCGCGGAACACCTCCACCGCGCGCGCCATGGCGCCAACCTCGTCGCGGGCGGTGGTGCCCAGCACCTCGCGATCGTAGTCGCCGAGCGTGATCGCGCGCATCGCGGTCATGATCTGCTGCAAGGGCAGGCGGATGGAGAGCGCGATCAGCACGCCGGCGGTCAGGATGATGCCGAGGAAGATCACGGCAATCGACAGCACGCGGCGCGAGATCTCGGACAACGTCCGGTCGAAGGTTTCCTGGGCCTTTTGCTCGCGCTCGCGCATCTTGGTGGAGAGTTCGTCGATCGCGCCGATTTCTTCGGCCTGGGTGGCATCGATCGTGTTGCGCAACAGCTCGGTCCGGGTCGAGAGCTGTTCGGTCAGCTTTGCCAGGCCCTCGCGCAGCGCCGCCGTTCGCGTATTCAGACGTTGCAGCGCAAGCCGCTGCAGGTCGTTGTCGGCAAGGTCGCTCATCACGGGGATCGTCTTCTCGATCGTCTCGGTGTTGCGACGGGCTTCCTCGGCAGAAGCGGTGGCGAGCGACAGATAATAGGAGTTAGCGGCGACGAGCATCGCGGTGAAGGCCTCGCGGGACTTGCCGAGCGAGGGCCAGATCAGGGCATCGCGATGGCCGGTCGCCCCTTCGATGATCGAGTACAGCCCGGCCATGTCGCGTGCCGGCTTCAGAACCTGCTCTTCATAGGTCTTGGCGATGGTCGCCTGCAGGCTGCGCAATTCGCCGAAGCCGTTGAGAAAGCGGTCGGTGACACGCTCGAGTTCCTCCACGGACCCCGCCAGCATCGGATCGGTCGAGGCGCGCGTGGTCAGCGTGCCCAGCACCGCCTCGCGCAGCAGGAGGATCTCGGCAAACAATTCGGGACTCGGTTGATTGATGTAGCGGTGAATCAGGTTCTGC
>Ga0310913_10001018_pt1 | contig 13881 bp, 11 predicted proteins | sample GREbulkMGOX082_FD_203447 | JGI IMG/M metagenome (GOLD analysis project Ga0310913, IMG submission 203447) | Lab enrichment of tropical soil microbial communities from Luquillo Experimental Forest, Puerto Rico - GRE.bulkMG.OX082 | ecosystem: Environmental > Terrestrial > Soil > Tropical forest >...
CGCAGTTTCGCCGCAACGTCTCGACCTGGGTGCGCGACACCGGGTCGGCGATCGGCTTGTCGATGTCGATGGTGGGCACGTTGTGGTCCTCGGTGGCCAGCGTCAGGTCGGGACGCCGCACCGGCCGCCCGGCCAGGCGCAGGCCGTCGAAAGCCTGCGGGCTGGTGACCTCGTGGACCAAATGCAGGTCTATATAGATCAAGTCGGGCTCGGTGCCCTCACCGGCCACCACAACATGGTCGTCCCAGACCTTCTCGGCCAGCGTGCGTGGCATTTTTGCCTCTTTCACTCGATTGCGGCTCGTCAACTTGATCTCAGAATACGAGACGCTAGTATCTCTTTATGAGACAGCATAGCGGCATCGGCGTCCTCGACAAAGCCGTGGGCGTGCTGCACACGATCGCGGAATCCCCGTGCGGGCTAGCCGAACTGTGTGAGCGAACCGGGATGCCCCGGGCCACCACGTATCGGCTTGCGGCTGCCTTGGAGGTTCATCGCCTGTTGGCTCGCGACGACGAAGGGCGTTGGCGGCTTGGCCCCGCGGTCACCGAACTGGCGGCCCGGGTCAACGATCCCCTGCTCGCGGCCAGCGCGGCGGTGCTGCCGGCGCTGCGCGAGGCCACCGGCGAAAGCGTCCAGCTGTATCGCCGCGAGGGCACCTCGCGGGTCTGCGTGGCCGCCCTGGAACCGGCTGCGGGTCTTCGCGATACGGTTCCGGTCGGGGCGCGGTTGCCGATGACGGCCGGCTCGGGGGCCAAAGTGCTACTCGCCTACAGCGACGCCGCGATCCAGAAAGAGGTGCTGCCGTCGGCGAAATTCACCGACCGGGTGCTGGCCGATGTGCGCCGAAGGGGTTGGGCACAAAGCGTGGCCGAGCGCGAGCCGGGGGTCGCCAGCGTATCGGCACCGGTGCGCGACGGCCGCAGCGTTGTCATCGCGGCGATCTCGGTGTCGGGCCCGATCGACCGCATGGGCCGACGCCCCGGGGCGCGTTGGGCCGCCGACCTAGTCGCCGCGGCCGAAGAAATCGCTCGACAGCTTTAGACCCGCGCCCAGAAGCCACCACTGCACAGTCACCGCGAACGGCCTGACAAACTGACGCCATGGGAACCAATCAGCGCGCGAGCATCGTCATGTCCGAGGACGAGATCGCCGATTTCGTCGTCAAGAGCCGCACCGGGACGCTGGCCACCGTCGGTCCCGACGCCCAGCCGCACTTGACCGCCATGTGGTACGGCGTCGTCGACGGGGAAATCTGGCTGGAGACCAAGGCCAAGTCGCAGAAGGCGGTCAACCTCAAACGGGATCCGCGGGTGAGCTTCCTGATCGAGGGCGGCGACACCTACGACACGCTGCGCGGCGTGTCCTTCGAAGGCGTCGCGGAGATCGTCGACGATCCCGACGTCTCGCACCGGGTGGGGGTCAGCGTGTTCGAGCGCTATACCGGTCCCTACAGCGACGAAATGAAGCCCATCGTCGAGCAGATGATGAACAAGCGGGTCTGCGTGCGCATCGTGGCCCGCCGCGCGCGCTCGTGGGATCACCGCAAGCTCGGCTTGCCGGCCATGCCGGTGGGTGGGTCGACGGCACCGGCCGTGCTGGGGATCGGCCAGTAACGCGGCGAGCCGCGAATTTGTAGCCCCGATGGGATTCGAACCCACGCTACCGCCGTGAGAGGGCGGCGTCCTAGGCCGCTAGACGACGGGGCCGGAACCGATCCGAGCTGCCAGCATAGCTCACACCGATATGCCCACCTAATCGCTTGTGGTGGCCGGATTTTGCTGGGGTACCAGGACTCGAACCTAGAATGGCTGAACCAGAATCAGCTGTGTTGCCAATTACACCATACCCCATCGGCTGCCTAGAACCGCTGGTCAGAACGCATTCTGCGGACTCAAACACGTGTCCTCAGACCGCCGCTGCCAGCCGTTGTCGGCCGTTGTAAACCGCAGTGCACACTACCAAAAACTTAGGCCGCATCGTCGCGGGCGGCCCGCAGCCGACGCAGGGTGCGGTCGCGGCCGAGTAGCTCCAGCGATTCGAACAACGGCGGGCTGACCGTCGTCCCGGTGGCGGCAACCCTGAGCGGACCAAACGCCTTACGCGGTTTGAGCGCCAGATCCTCGACGAGGGCGGCCTTGAGAGCGGCCTCGATCTGTTCCACGGTCCAGTCCGTCACGCCATCCAGTGCGGCCAGCGCCGCGTCCAGCACCGCGATCCCGTCCGGACCGAGCTCCTTGGCGGCGGCCTTCGGGTCGATCGCGTATTCGTCGTCGTTGAGGAACTTCAGCAGGTCCCATGCGTCGCCGAGCACGACGATGCGGGTCTGCACCAGGTGCGCGGCGGCGGTGAATCCGGCGTCATCCAGCTCGATGTGATGGCCGTGCGCATTGAAGTAGTCGCGCAACCTGGTTGTGAAGTCCCGCGCTCCCAGCATCCGGATGTGCTCGGCGTTGATCGCGTCGGCCTTCTTCTGGTCGAACCTGGCCGGGTTGGAGTTGACGTCGACGACGTCGAACGCGGCCACCATTTCATCGAGGCTGAACAGGTCGTGATCGTCGGCGATCGCCCAGCCGAGCAGCGCAAGATAATTCAGCAGGCCCTCGGGGATGAAGCCACGGTCGCGGTGCGCGAACAGATTCGACTGCGGATCACGTTTGGAGAGCTTTTTGGTCCCCTCCCCCAAAACCGTTGGAAGATGAGCGAATTCCGGAATGCGCTCGGCGACGCCGATCCGGATCAGCGCCCGATACAGCGCCAGCTGGCGCGGAGTCGACGGCAGCAGGTCCTCGCCCCGCAGCACGTGGGTGATCTGCATCAGCGCGTCGTCACACGGGTTGACCAACGTGTACAACGGATCTCCGCTCGCGCGGGTCAACGCGAAATCGGGCACGGTGCCCGCCGCGAAGGTCGTGGTCCCGCGCACCAGATCGTCCCAGGCGAGATCCTCGTCGGGCATCCGCATCCGTACCACCGGCTTACGACCTTCCGCCAGGAATGCCGCGCGCTGTGAGTCGGTGAGCTGTCGGTCGAAATTGTCATAGCCCAGCTTGGGATTGCGGCCCGCGGCGATATGACGGGCCTCGACCTCCTCGGGCGTCGAAAAGGCGTAGTAGGCCTCCCCCGCTTCGAGGAGCGCGGCCACCACATCGCGGTAGACGTCGGTGCGCTCCGATTGCCGGTACGGGCCATAGGGCCCGCCGACCTCGGGGCCCTCGTCCCAGTCGAGGCCGAGCCAGCGCAGCGCGTCGAGCAGCGCGAGATAGCTCTCCTCGGTGTCGCGCTGCGCATCGGTGTCCTCGATGCGAAAGACGAAGGTGCCGCCGGTGTGTCGGGCGTACGCCCAATTGAACAGCGCCGTGCGGACCATCCCGACGTGCGGGGTGCCGGTGGGCGACGGGCAGAATCGGACTCGTACGGTCAAGACTTTCCTTTTCGGACTACAGGATTGGCGAGGGTGCCGATTCCCTCGATGGTGACGGAGACGGTGTCACCATCCTCGATGGGACCGACCCCCGCCGGTGTTCCGGTGAGGATCAGATCGCCGGGCAGCAGGGTCATCACGGCTGAGATCCACTCCACGATGGCGCCGATGTCGTGGATCATCAGCGAGGTACGGCTCTGTTGCTTTACTTTGCCGTTGACTTCGGTGCGGAGTTCGAGGTCTCCGGGATCCACGTCGGTGACAATCCACGGCCCCACCGGGCAAAACGTGTCATGCCCTTTGGCTCGGGTCCATTGGCCGTCGGCCTTTTGTTGATCGCGCGCCGACACGTCGTTGCCGATGGTGTAGCCGAGGATGTTGTCGGCGGCCCGGGCGGCCGGGACGTCCTTGCACGGCCGGCTGATCACCGCGGCCAACTCGCCCTCGAAGTGAACGGGTGATGCGTTGGCGGGCAACCGAATCGGCACGTTCGGTCCGATGATCGCGGTATTGGGCTTGAGGAATATCACCGGGTCCGCCGGTGCCGGGCCGGTCAGCTCGCTCATCTCCGCGATGTGATCGGCGTAGTTCTTGCCGATGCAGACCACCTTGCCGGCCAGCATCGGAGCCAGCAGCCGGACATCGGCCAGCGGCCATGATCGGCCGGTGAACGTCGGGGTGCCGAATGGGTGCTCGGCGATCTCCCGGGCGATCATTCCGGTGGGATCGTCGGATTCGCCCTCGATGCTGACGAAGGCGACACCGTCGGGGCTGGCGATTCGACCGAGGCGCATTCGCCTGAGCCTACTGACGCGCCGTAGCCGGTCCGGCAGCCGGGCGTTGTGGAAGCATGGGCTGATGCCCGAGGACGGCCCGGCCGTGCTCAGCGCGCGAGTGCGCTGGAAGGTCATGGTCGTGTCGCTGTTCGTGACGGCAAGTTCCTTCCTCTTCATCAACGGGATCGCCTTCCTGATTCCCTCGCTCGAAGCCACGCGCGGAACCCCGCTGGCCGAAGCGGGTCTGTTGTCGTCCATGCCGAGCTGGGGCATGGTCGTCACGCTGGTCCTCTGGGGCTACGTGCTCGACCGCGTCGGCGAGCGGCTCGTGCTGACCTTGGGCTCGGGGCTCACCGCGGCCGCGGCCTATGCAGCCGCATCGGTGCATTCGATGGTGTGGGTCGGCGTCTACCTTTTTCTCGGTGGCATGGCCGCGGCGAGTTGCAACACCGCCGGCGGCCGGTTGGTGTCCGCCTGGTTCCCGCCGCACCAACGCGGCCTGGCGATGGGCATCCGCCAGACCGCTCAACCGCTGGGAATCGCCCTGGGCGCGCTGGTAATGCCCGAACTGGCCGAGCGCGGCACACGGGCGGGGCTGATGTTCCCGGCGGTTGTGTGCGCCGCGGCGGCGGTGGCCAGTGCGGTCGGCATCGTCAACCCGCCCCGGAAATCCCGGAAGGCGGCCACAGCAGAGGAACTCGCCGGCCCGTACCGCGGCTCCACAGTGCTGTGGCGCATCCACGCGGTAGCGGGCCTGCTGATGATGCCGCAGACGGTGACTGTGACGTTCATGCTGGTTTGGCTGGTGAACCACCACGGCTGGTCGATCGCGACCGCCGGCGCTTGGGTGACCCTCTCCCAGCTTCTCGGCGCGGTGGGCCGCGTCGCGGTCGGCCGCTGGTCGGACCGGGTCGGCTCGAGGATGCGACCGGTGCGCGTCATCGCCATCGCCGCCGCCTCGACGCTGTTCCTACTCGCGCTCGCCGATCACTTGAATACGCGCTATGAGGTACCGCTCATGGTCGCGATCTCGGTGATCGCGGTGCTCGACAACGGGTTAGAGGCGACTGCGATCACCGAGTTCGCCGGGCCGTTCTGGAGCGGACGCGCCCTGGGCATCCAGAACACTACCCAGCGGGTGATGGCGGCGGTCGGACCTCCGCTGTTCGGCGCGTTGATCGCGGCGGCCAGATATCCGACGACCTGGGCGCTGTGCGGGCTGTTCCCGTTGGTGGCAATACCGTTGGCGCCGACCAAGCTGGTGCCCCCCGGCTTGGAGACTAAAGCGCGGCTGCAATCCGTTCGCCGACATCGCTGGTGGCAAGCCGTGCGTTCCCACGGGTAGCCAGATAGGTCTCGACGGCCCGATCCACCCGGGCCGCGGCGTCGTCCTCGCCGAGGTGGGCAAGGAGCAGCGCCACGGACATGATCGCGGCGGTCGGATCCGCGATGCCCTGACCCGCGATATCGGGTGCACTGCCATGCACGGGCTCGAACATCGACGGATTGGTCCGCGTGGCGTCGATGTTTCCGCTGGCGGCCAAGCCAATTCCGCCGCACACCGCCGCCGCCAAGTCGGTGATGATGTCTCCGAACAGGTTGTCGGTGACGATCACATCGAAGCGCCCGGGGTCGGTGACCAGGAAGATGGTGGCGGCGTCGACGTGTTGATAGGCCACCTCGACGTCGGGATATTCTTCGCCGACCTCGGCCACGATCCGCGTCCACAGCTTCCCGGCGAATGTGAGCACGTTGTTCTTGTGCACCAGCGTCAGGTGCTTGCGCCGCCGCCGGGCGCGCTCGAACGCGTCCTTGACCACTCGACGCACTCCGAACGCGGTGTTCACGCTTACCTCGGTGGCTATTTCGTTGGGCGTGCCGGTGCGGATCGCGCCCCCGGTGCCCGTGTAGGGACCCTCGGTGCCCTCGCGCACGACGACGAAGTCGACGTCGGGCTGTCCGGCGAGGGGACTGCTCACCCCTGGATACAGCCGGCTCGGTCGCAGGTTGACGTGGTGATCCAGCTCAAAGCGCAAACGCAGCAACAGACCTCGCTCCAGCAGGCCGCTCGGCACCGAAGGATCGCCGACAGCGCCGAGCAGGATGGCGTCGTGTTCCCGCAACTCTTTGAGCACCGAGTCCGGCAGCAGCTCGCCGGTAGCGTGGTAGCGACGCGCACCCAGGTCGTAGCTCGTCTTCTCCACGCCCGGCACAACTGCGTCAAGGACGTTGACCGCCTCGGCCACCACCTCCGGGCCGATCCCGTCGCCGCCGATCACCGCCAGTTTCACGAAAGATCAACCACTTCCAGCTTGTTGGCGTCCACCGCCGCCGCGATCGCCGAGCGCACGTCGGCGGGCACGTCCTGGTCGAGCCGCAGCAGGATCGTCGCGCTCGGGCCCTCGGCGTCCTCGGACAGTTGCGCGGCTTGGATGTTCACCCCGGCCGCGCCCAGCAAGGTGCCGATCTTGCCCAGCGCGCCGGGCTGGTCGATGTAGTTGATCACCAGGTTGGTGCCCTGCGCGCGCAGGTCGAAGTTGCGGCCGTTGATCTGCACGATCTTCTCCACCAGTTGCGGCCCGGAGAGCGTGCCCGCGACGTTGACGGACGATCCGTCGTGCGCGAGCGCCCGCACGTCGACGAGGCTGCGGTGGTTCGGGCTTTCCGAGGCCGTGGTGATTTCGGCGGAAACGCCGCGTTCGGCGGCCAGCGCCGGCGCGTTGACGAAGGTCACCGCGTCCTCGATGACCCCGGCGAACAGGCCGCGCAGCGCCGAGAGGCGCAGCACCTCAACGTCTTCAGATGCCAGCTCGCCGCGCACCTGCACGCACAACGACGCCGGCAGCTCGCCCGAAAGGGCGGCGACCAGCACCCCGAGCTTGCGCGCCAAGTCCAGCCAGGGCGCCACCTCTTCGCTGACAACGCCGCCGCCGACGTTGACGGCGTCGGGGACGAACTCCCCCGCCAGCGCCAGCCGCACGCTTTCGGCCACGTCGGTGCCGGCCCGGTCCTGGGCCTCGGCGGTGGACGCACCCAGGTGCGGTGTGACCACCACCTGCGCCAGCTCGAAAAGCGGGCTATCGGTGCACGGTTCGGCGGAGAACACGTCGAGCCCGGCGGCGCGGACGTGGCCGCTGCTCACCGCTTCGGCCAGCGCCGCCTCGTCGACCAGACCGCCGCGCGCGGCGTTCACGATGATGACGCCGGGCTTGGTCCTGGCCAGCGCCTCCTTGTCGATCAGGCCCGCGGTCTCGGACGTCTTCGGCAGGTGCACGGAGATGAAGTCAGCGCGGGCCAGCAACTCGTCCAGGGACAGCAGTTCGATGCCGAGCTGGGCTGCCCGGGTCGGCGCGACATACGGGTCGTACGCGATCACATGCGTGCCGAAGGCCGCGATCCGTTGGGCGAACAACTGGCCGATGCGGCCCAGCCCGACGACACCGACGGTCTTGCCGAAAATTTCGGTGCCGGAGAACGACGACCTCTTCCAGGCGTGCTCACGCAGCGAGGCATCGGCCGCCGCGATCTGGCGGGAGGCGGACAGCAGCAGCGCCAATGCGTGTTCGGCGGCGCTGTGGATGTTCGACGTCGGGGCGTTGACCACCAGCACACCGCGGGCGGTGGCGGCGTCGACGTCGACGTTGTCCAACCCGACCCCGGCGCGGGCGACGATCTTCAGCTTCGGGGCGGCCGCCAGCACCTCGGCGTCGACGTTGGTGGCCGACCGCACCAGCAGCGCGTCGGCCTCCTGCACCGCAGCCAATAGCTTTTCCCGGTCGGGCCCATCCACCCAGCGCACCTCGACCTGGTCGCCGAGGGCGGCGACAGTTGATTGGGCGAGTTTGTCGGCGATTAACACAACAGGCAGGTTCACGCGGCCAGCGTAGTCGGCTGTAATCAGGGGGTGGACGTCACCATTGTCGGCAGCGGGCCCAACGGGCTCTCTACAGCCGTAATCTGCGCCCGCGCGGGGCTGAAGGTACAGGTCATCGAGGCGCAGCCAACTTTCGGCGGCGGCGCCCGCACCGCGCCCGACTTCGAATTTCCCGGAGTCTTGCACGACGTGTGCTCGGCGGTTCACCCGTTGGCGCTGGCATCCCCGTTTTTCGCGGCGTTCGACCTGCCCGCGCGCGGGGTGCAGTTGGCGGTGCCGGAGATCGCCTATGCCAACCCCCTGTCGGGCCGCCCAGCGGCGATCGCGTACCGCGATCTCGAGCGCACCTGTGCCGAACTGGAGCAGGGTGCGTCCTGGCGGCGCCTGCTCGGCCCACTGGTCGAGCATGCCGAGGGCATCGTGGGATTGCTGCTCGGCGACAAACGCTCGGTGCCAAGTTCGTTGCCGGCGGCGCCACGCGCCGCAATACAACTGGGCCTCCGGATGCTCGCCCAAGGGACCCCCGCGTGGGGATCGCTGGCCGGCGAGGATGCGCGGGCCCTGTTCACCGGCGTTGCCGCCCATGTGATTTCGCGGATGCCATCGCTGGCGGCGGCCGGTGCGGGTTTGATGCTGGCCACACTCGCCCACTCGGTCGGCTGGCCAATTCCGGTGGGCGGCACCCGGGTGATCACCGACGCGCTGATCGCCGACCTCCGAGCGCACGGTGGCGAGCTGACGGCCGGCCTGGAAATTTCAGAAATCACTTCTCCCCCTGAGCCCCCGGGCTCAGTCGTCGCGTTCGACACGGCACCGACCGCGTTGCTGCGCATCTACGGCGACGCGCTCCCGGCTCGGTACGCTAAAGCGTTGCGCCGCTACACATTCGGACCTGGAGTCGCCAAGGTCGACTTTGTGCTCAGCGAGGACATTCCATGGTCGGACCCGCGCCTGCGGCTGGCGCCCACCCTTCATCTCGGCGGCACCCGCGAGCAGATGGCACGAGCCGAGGCCGACATCGCCGCCGGGCGCCACGCGCAGTGGCCGATGGTGCTGGCCTCCTCGCCGCACATCGCGGACCCCGGCCGCATGGACGCCGCGGGCCGCCGGCCACTTTGGACCTACGCCCATGTGCCGTCGGGTTCCACCCTGGACGCGACCGACGCCGTGACCCAGGTCGTCGAGCGGTTCGCACCCGGCTTCCGCGAGATCGTGGTGACGGCCCGCGCCGTGCCGGCCGCACGGATGGCCGACCACAACGCCAACTACGTCGGGGGAGACATCGGGATGGGCGCAAACTCCGCCTGGCGCGCGATCGCCGGCCCCACACCGCGACTGAACCCTTGGCGCACACCGGTTCCCAAGGTATATCTGTGCTCGGCGGCCACCCCGCCCGGCGGCGGCGTGCACGGCATGGCCGGTTACTACGCCGCGCGTACCTTGTTGCGCCATGAATTCGGAATCACGCGCATGCCTACGATGGCGCCGTGACCAAACTCGCGATCATCTACTATTCGGCCACCGGGCATGGCACCACGATGGCACACCGCGTCGCCGCGGCGGCCGAGTCGGCGGGCGCCGAAGTCCGCTTGAGGCACGTCGCCGAAACCAAAGACCCCGAATCGTTCGCCCACAACCCGGCGTGGACGGCGAACTACGAAGCAACCAAGGATCTTCCCGCCGCCACCGGCGACGACGTTGTGTGGGCGGACGCAGTGATCTTCGGTTCACCAACTCGCTTCGGCTCTCCCGCAGCACAATTGCGCACCTTCCTCGACTCGCTCGGTGGGCTCTGGGCAGCAGGCAAGCTCGCCGACAAGGTGTATGCGGGCTTCACGTCTTCCAACAGCCTGCACGGCGGGCAAGAGACAACGCTGCTCGCGCTCTACATCACGCTGATGCATTTCGGCGGGATCATCGTTCCGCCGGGTTACACCGATCCGGTGAAGTTCGCCGACGGCAACCCGTACGGGGTGAGCCTGCTCTCCACCCACGAGAACATCCACGAGTTCGACTCCGAAGCCGACCGAGCTACCCGGAACGCCCTCGACCACCTGGCCCGCCGGGTGGTGTCGGTCGCCGGCCGGCTCACTTCGTGAAAGTGACCGCGCGGCCGTCGTTTCCGTGACGACACCTCCCGCGGACTGCGTCGGTAACGCCCTAGGGGCCGCCGCCCTCGACGCCATTGCGAAGGACTTCGAAAACTTCGTTGCCGCTCTTGCCCAGGACCCGCAACTTCTCACCGACAATCGACACTGGGCACCACAGAGCTACTTGCTGCGCCCCGAGGCTTTTCCATACTCAGAGATCGGGCGCGTCGACGCGGCAGCGGTGACTATCGGCCGACTCGAACATCACCTGCGGGCACAAGGCTGGCGGGGGACGCTCGACCTCAAACGGCTCAACGCTACCCTGCTGCCGCGCACGGTCATCCGCGACCCGACGCTCCTGCAACTGATCGAGAAAATTTATGCCGACGACATGATCGCTTTCGGCTATGAGCACGCGGATGTGGGCGATCGGCCTTCCGCGGATGCCATTGCCGTTGCGGTGACAGCGCTGGCCGAACTGGTTGATCGGCATGAGCGCATCGGCGATCTTCAGCGGATGCTGACGCCCGAGTCCTAGCCCAGGACCACCGGAGTGCCGGCTACCTAGGCCATCGCATCCTGACCAAATTCCACGCCGCGACCAGCGGTTGCCGGGTACGATCTGGCCGTGTCCGCCCGAAGAGCCGCGCACCCCGCGATCTGCCTCAACATGATCGTGCGAAACGAGGCGCACATCATCCGCGAGACGCTCGACTCCGTAGCGCCCTACATCAGCTCGTGGGTGATCGTGGACACCGGCTCAAACGACGGCACCCAGGACCTGATCCGCGACCACATGGCCCGCCGTGGCATCGCCGGCGAGCTGCACGAGCGGCCGTGGCGCAACTTCGGCCACAACCGGTCCGAGGCGCTGAAGCTCGCACAGGGCCACGGCGACTACATCTGGGTGATCGACGCCGACGACACGCTCGTGGGCACAATCGATTTCGGCCGACTGGGCTTAGGCATATACCAACTGCGTCAGCGATCCCCCTACGGCGTCTTCTGGCGCCCGCTGTTGTTCCGCGACGGGTTGGCCGTCCGCTATGAGGGCGTCGTTCACGAGTACGTCACGTCTGACGACCCGTTCACCGGTGAGCGCCTCGAGGGCGACTACCACATCGAATCTCGCCGCCTCGGTGCCCGCAACCGGGACCCGCAGAAGTATGCGCGCGACCGCGATCTGTTGTTGGCCGAGGTTGAACGCAACCCCGAGGATGCGCGGTCGGTTTTTTACCTGGCCCAAAGCTACTCAGATCTCGGTATCACCCAGGGTGACCTCAGCAATTTCGAACACGCACGCAAGTGGTATGCGCGCCGCGTGGAGCTGGGCGGCTGGGACGAAGAGACCTACTACGCGATGTACCAAGTCGCGGACTCGCTGTCGAAACTGGGTGCGCCGTGGCCGGAGGTTCTGGATGCCTACCTGCGGGCCTGGGAGTTTCGACCGACCCGGGTGGAGGCGCTGTATGCAATCGCCGCGCGGTATCGCAGCGATGAGCGCTATCGGCTCGGCTACCTGTTCGCCAAGCGCGCCGCCGAAATCCCGCTTCCCGAACAGGACACACTCTTCGTCCGCGCAGACGTCCACGCCTGGCGTGCAACCGACGAGCAGGCGGTGTGCGCATCCTGGATCGGCCAGCATGCCGAGGCGTTCACGTTGAACCGCCGCATTCTGGCCCGGTCCGACGTTCCCGACGATGACCGGCAAAGGATCGCGGCCAACCGCGACGTTTGTGCGCCGGCGATGATCGAAGCGGCGTCGGCTTACCCGGAGGCGCCGGTTCAGTCCTTGCTGCGCCTGGCCTCCGGTCCACGCGACACCGAGGTGGTCGTCAGCCTGGTCGCCGGTCCCGATTTGGCCCGCATCGAGCACACGCTGAACTCATTTCTGAACTGCTGCACCGATGTGTCGCGGGTCGGGCGCTTCCTGGTGGTCGAGGCCGGCCTGGCCGCCCGGGACCGCGCAATGCTGCGCGAGCGCTACGCGTTCCTCGAGTTTGACCGGTTAGGTCCCGCAGACTGGCCCGGCGCCCAACTCGCCCAGCTGCGGGGTCAGATCGACGGACGGTACTGGCTGCACCTGGGTGAGGGCTGGCGGTTTTTTGCACCGGAGAACTTCGTCACCCGACTGACCGCAGTGCTGGAGGCCGAATCCCAGGTGTTCCAGGTGGGGATCAATTTCGGCGATGCCGTCAAACTGACCGGCGCTTCCGCGACCGAGGCGGCGGTGCGCCGCGGACCCGATGCCGGCCGCTATGTGCTCACCCAGGAGGTGGCTTGCGGCCCGGCGATGTTCGATACCGCACGACTGGATCGAGCCGGCGGCGTGCATGACAACGACCCGGATCCATTCGCCGAACTTGGGCACCGGGCGGCCACCGCCGGGCTGCGCACCGCATGCCTCGACGAGGTGCTCTGCATCGCCCACACCTGAGGGCCAACCCGAATACCTTCGTGCGCCCGCCGATCCCACACCGCCACCATGCATGGCTGGGTAGGATCTGGCCGTGTCCGCCCCGGTGACCGAGCGTCCTGCGATCTGCCTGAACATGATCGTGCGAAACGAGGCACACATCATTCAGGAGACACTCGACTCGGTCGCGCCGCATATCAGCTCGTGGGTGATCGTGGACACCGGTTCCGACGACGGCACCCAGGACCTGATCCGCAACCACATGGCCCGCCTTGGCATCCCCGGTGAGCTTCACGAACGGCCATGGCGGAACTTCGGGCACAACCGGTCCGAGGCGTTGACGCTGGCCCAGGGCCACGGCGACTACATCTGGGTCATCGACGCCGACGACGCGGTCACGGGCACACCCAACTTCACCGGGCTGAGCGCCGACATCTACTTTCTGCGGTGCAGCGGAGTCGATGACATCTATTGGCGCGAGCAGTTGTTCCGCGACGGGTTGCGCGTGCGCTACGTGGGTGTCGTCCACGAGCACCCCGTGTGTGACGAGCCGTTCGTCGAGGCGCGCCTGGACGGCCAGTACGAGATCGAATCTCGTCGCCTGGGTGCCCGCAACCTGGATCCGCAGAAGTATGCGCGCGACCGCGATCTGTTGTTGGCCGAGGTCGAACGCGACCCCGAGGACGCGCGGTCGGTGTTCTACCTGGCCCAAAGCTACTTCGATCTAGCTGAAACCAGCGGTGACCTCAGTGATTTCGAAAACGCGCTCAGGTGGTATTCGCGGCGGGTCGAGATGGGCGGCTTTGAGGAGGAGGTCTACTTCGCAATGGGCAGGGTCGCGGAGTCGATGTCGAAACTCGCTAGGCCGTGGCCAGAGGTTCAGGATGCCTACCTGCGGGCCTGGGAGTTTCGACCGACGCGCGCCGAGCCGCTGTATTCCATCGGCCGGCTGTACCGAGAAGATCGGCGCTACCGACTCGGCCATCAGTTTGCCAAGCTCGCGGCCGAAATCCCGTTTCCCGAACAGGACGTACTAATTGCCCGCGCAGACGTCTACGCCTGGCACGCAATCGACGAGCAGGCGCTGTGCGCATCCTGGATCGGCAAGCACGCCGAGGCGTTCACGCTGTGGCGGCGCCTGCTGGCCCGACCCGACCTCCCCGACGACGATCGGCAAAGGATTGAGGCCAACCGTGACATTTGCGCACCGACGATGATCGAAACGGCATTGTCGTACCCCGACGCGCTGGTGCAGTCCCTGCAGCGCGCGGCCGCCGGCCCACGGGATTCCGAAGTGGTCG
>Ga0310913_10001025_pt1 | contig 13855 bp, 16 predicted proteins | sample GREbulkMGOX082_FD_203447 | JGI IMG/M metagenome (GOLD analysis project Ga0310913, IMG submission 203447) | Lab enrichment of tropical soil microbial communities from Luquillo Experimental Forest, Puerto Rico - GRE.bulkMG.OX082 | ecosystem: Environmental > Terrestrial > Soil > Tropical forest >...
AGATATCGGCCGTGCAGGATCAGCCAATGATGGGCATAGCGTTTGTATTCGGCGGGCGTGGCGGCTTCGAGCGCGAGCTCGACCGCGAGCGGCGTATTCCCGGGCGCCAGACCCGTGCGATTGGCGACCCGGAAGATGTGCGTGTCGACCGCGATCGTGGGTTCGCCGAAGGCGACATTCAGGACCACGTTCGCGGTCTTGCGACCGACGCCGGGAAGCGCCTCCAACGCCGCCCGGTCGCGCGGAACCGTCCCGCCATGCTTCTCTACGAGAAGGCGGCTCAGCGTCATCAGGTTCTTCGCCTTGGTGCGGAAGAGCCCGATCGTGCGGATCAGCTCCACCAGCCGCTCCTCGCCGAGCGCCAGCATCTTCTCTGGCGTGTCGGCGAGCGCGAACAGTGCTGGCGTCGCCTTGTTGACGCCGGTGTCGGTCGCCTGCGCCGACAGCACGACGGCGACAAGCAGGGTGAACGGGTTGATGAATTCGAGCTCGGTCTGCGGGATCGGCCGCGTTTCGGCCAGTCGCCGGTAGAACTCCCGGACCTCGCGTTTCGAAAAAGTGCGCATCACGTCCGAGTGTAGAGAGGACGGCGCGCGACGACAAACCTCGCGACGCGCTGTGCGGCTGCTTTACTGAGCCGGGCTCTCGCTCCTATGTTCTGGCTGCGATGCACTCGAGCCCCGGATTTGCCGACGCTGGCCTCTTCTTCGAGCGGGTGCTGTCGCCGCATCGCAGCCTGCCGCCGCGCCGCCTTCATCTTTTGATGCTTGCCCTCGGGCTGATTAGCCTCGCAGTCGGTATCGGGTTCGTCTCGATCGGCGCCTGGCCGGTGATAGGGTTCTTTGGGCTCGACGTCGCCTTGGTCTATGTCGCGTTCCGCCTCAATTATCGCAGCGCCCGATGCAGCGAGACGATCCGCCTTGCCGGTGACGCCTTTACGGTCGAGCGGGTCAGCGTGCAGGGTGAGCGCCGGATGTGGCGGTTCCAGCCGTTTTGGCTGCGCGTGATCCTCGAGGAACGGAACGACGAGTCGAACCGGCTGCTCGTCGCCTCACATGGCCGCAGCCTGGTGATCGGCGACTTCGTCACGCCGGCCGCCCGCCGCGAACTCGCGGCGTTGATTTGCGAGGGGCTCAGACGCTGGCGAGATTCGCTCAACCCCGCGGGTGCGGCGGCGGATCAGAGACCGAGCACCTCCTTCAGGCCGTAGAGCCCCGGCGGCCGACCGACGACCCAACGCGCTGCCTGCACTGCGCCTTTCGCGTAGATCGACCGGCTCGTCGCCCGGTGGATCAACTCGAGTCGCTCGCCGACTCCGGCAAAGACCACATGGTGGTCGCCGACCGCATCGCCGCCGCGCAACGCGGCAAAGCCGATGTCCCCGGTGCGGCGAGGACCGGTGATGCCGTCCCGACCACGCTGCTGCACTTCTTCGAACGCCGCTCCGCGAGCGGTCGCTACCGCACGGCCAAGGGCGAGTGCCGTGCCCGAGGGGGCGTCGACCTTGCCGCGATGGTGCATCTCCATAATTTCGACGTCCCACTCGGGACCCAACCGGCGGGCGACGTCCTCGACAAGACCCAGCAGCAAATTGATCCCGAGGCTCATATTGGGCGCCCATACGATTGGGATTCGGCGCGAAGCCTGCCGCACCCCGTCACTCTCCTTGACCGAAAGGCCCGTGGTGCCGATCACCATCGCCTTTCCCAATCCAGCGGCCTGTGCCGCGTGGGTGGCGGTCGCGGCCGGTGTCGTGAATTCAATCACAACATCGCTATCGCGGATCAGCTTCTCAGTGCTGTCGCCGACCGAGATGCCAAGCCGCCCAACTCCGGCGAGTTCACCGATGTCTTGATTGATGTAGCCGGTGCCCGGCTTGGCGCAGCCGCCGGCGAGCGCACACCCTTCGCTCGCCACGATCTCGGCGACCAGCATCCTCCCCATCCGGCCGCCGCATCCGACGACCCCCATCTTGGTCCCCGCCATTCTCCGCCTCCGTTCTTCTGTGATGCCCAAACGGTTACCGATCGCCTGCGAAAACTCAAGTGCGGGGCGCTTCGTGCACGACTCTCGGGCGGAGCAAGGGCCTGCCGCTAATTCGAAGAGCATGAATGGCGTTTTCTCGGCCGCCGATTTCCTCTACACCCGCCCGGCATGGCGTTGCTGCGCTCTGTTGCCACGGTCGGTTCCTACACCGCCATAAGCCGGGTCTTCGGCTTTATCCGCGACGTGTTGACGGCAGCGGTCCTCGGTGCGGGGCCGGTGGCCGACGCGTTCTTCGTGGCCCAGCGTCTGCCGAACCTCTTCCGCAGCCTGTTTGCGGAGGGCGCCTTCAGCGCCGCCTTTGTGCCGCTTTTCGCTGGGACCATGGCCGAGCACGGCCAAGAGAGTGCGAGAATCTTCGCCGAGGACGCGCTTGCCGTCCTGCTCGCCGCGCTTCTCGGCTTTGTTCTCCTCGGCGAGATCTTCATGCCCGCCGTCATGGACGCGATCGCCCCAGGTTTCCGGCGGGAGCCCGAGAAGTTCGAGCTCGCGGTCGATCTCGCCCGGATCACCTTTCCCTACCTTCTGTTCATCGCGCTGGTTGCCCTTCAGGGCGGGCTGCTGAACTCGGTCGAGCGCTTCGCGGCCGCCGCCGCAACCCCGATCCTGTTGAATTTGTTCTTGATCGTGGCGCTCTCGCTGATGCGGCAGTATGGCTGGCATCATGGACGTGCGCTGGCTTGGGCGGTCACTGCTGCCGGGTTTGCGCAGTTCCTGTGGCTGTTGGCCGCTTGCAGCCGCGCGGGGCTTGCATTGCGGCTGCCTTTGCCGCGGCTGACACCAGGCGTGCGCCGCACGTTGGCGGTTATGGCGCCGGCCACGATCGGGGCCGGCGTCACGCAGCTCAATCTCTTGATTTCGACGGCCCTCGCCTCGCTGTTGCCAAGCGGATCGGTCTCCTATCTCTATTACGCGGACCGTCTGAACCAGTTGCCGCTGGGGGTCGTCGGGATCGCCGTCGGCACCGCCATTCTCCCCTCGCTGTCGCGCCAAGTGCGGCTCGGCCGCCTTCCCGACGCGGTAACGACACAAAACCGCGGTATCGAGCTCGCGCTGCTGCTGACCCTGCCGGCGGCGACCGCGCTCGCGGTTCTCGCGACGCCGATCCTATCGGTGCTGTTTGAGCGCGGGGCCTTCGGCCCAAGCGACACCGCGGCAACCGCTGCGGCGCTGGAAGCCTATGCGGCGGGCCTCCCGGCCTTTGTCTTGATCAAAGTCTTGGCGCCCGCCTTCTTCGCCCGCCACGATACGGCGACCCCGGTCAAAGTTGCGGTCGCGGCGATGGCGGTCAATTTGTGTCTGACGCTAATTCTGATGCGGCTCCTGGCACATGTTGGGATCGCCTTGGCGACGTCCATGGCCGGGTGGCTCAACGCGCTGGTGCTGCTAGCTCTTTTGATCAGACGCGGACATTTCGGGTTCGACCGGCGCGCGCGGCGCAACTTGCCGCGGGTCGGCGCCGCAGCGCTCGGTATGGGTGCGGTCCTGGCGGCGTTGCGGGTCGGACTCGCGCCGATGCTCGTGGGTCACAACATGCTGCAAGTGGGGGCGCTTGCCGGGCTGGTCTGCGCCGGGCTCGTCGCCTTCGCGGTTCTGGCGCTCGGCTTCGGGATCGCCGATTGGCGCGATCTCATGGGACGGCTGCGCCGGCAACCGGCTTGACCGGCGCCTCCTTGGAGCGCTAACAGCGCCGCTGGTGATCGCCAATTCGGGGTCCGATGAATCGTATCTTTTCCGGCATTCAGCCGACCGGCAACCTGCACCTCGGCAATTATCTGGGCGCCATTCGCAATTGGGTCGCATTGCAGCACGATTACGACTGCATCTTTTGCATCGTCGACCTGCATGCGCTGACTCAGCCGCAGGATCCCGCTGAATTGCGCGACTCGACGCGCGAGGTGACGGCCGCCTACATCGCCGCGGGGATCGACCCCGAGCGATGCACGATCTTCAACCAGAGCATGGTTTCCGCCCATGTCGAGCTGGCTTGGCTGCTCGCCTGTCTGACCCCGCTCGGCTGGCTCAACCGCATGACACAGTTCAAGGAGAAGGCGGCGAAAAATCGCGAGATGGCTGGACTGGGTCTTTATGCCTATCCGGTCCTGATGGCGGCGGACATCCTCGTGTACAAGGCGACGCACGTCCCGGTCGGCGAAGACCAGAAGCAGCATCTCGAACTCGCTCGTGACATCGCCGGCGCCTTCAACCGCCGCTACGAACGCGATTTCTTCCCGTTGCCCGAACCGCAGATCTTCGGCTCGGCAACGCGGGTGATGAGCCTGCGCGAAGGCACCAAGAAGATGTCGAAATCGGACAGCTCGGATTATTCGCGCATCAACATGACCGACGGCGCCGATGCGATCGCGTTGAAGATCCGCCGCGCCAAGACCGACCCTGAACCCATCTCCGAGACGCTATCCGATCTCAAGCGCCGACCGGAGGCCGACAATCTGGTCGGCATCTTTGCAGCTCTCTCAGGGCTCTCGCGGGAGGAAGCTCTTGCCCGCTTTGCCGGCCGAAACTTCTCCTACTTCAAGGAAGCGCTGTCCGAGATTGCGGTCGAGGTGCTGGGCCGCATCGGCAGAGAAATGGGGCGGCTGATGGCTGACCCAGGGTACATTGACGGGGTGCTGCGCCGCGGGGCGGAGCGCGCCAGCGTGATCGCCTATCCCGTCTTGCGCGAGGTCCAGGCGATCAGCGGTCTGTTGCGGCCCTGACATAGAAATTGGCGCGGGCGGGTCGACCAAGGCGGACGTGGCGAAAAGGTAGACGCAGCAGACTTAAAATCTGCTCCTCGCCAGAGGGTGCGGGTTCGAGTCCCGCCGTCCGCACCAATGAGAATGAAATATTTAGGTACACCAATCGACTGAGCGGTGAGAGGTTACCTGTGGATTAGCTGATTTGTCCCTATCGTGTCCCTAGACCCGATATTTGCTGAGTGATCGGCGGCCCGTCTCTCGACATGCAGAATGTCGAGGATTGTGCCGGCGCCCCTGGGTGTAGCAACCTGGCCTCGCGAAGGTCCGTCCACAACCCGGTCGGGATCGGGTGCTGCAGCAATTTGAGATGGCGTAGAATTCCTCGCAACTGCGCGGACCCGGAATGATCGACGCCACCGCCGGATGGGCAAGCGGGAATTGCAATGCCGCTGCCGCAAGAGGTACCCGATGGCGGTCGCAGACCGTCTTAATGGCATTGACCCGGGTGACAATCTCGGGCGGGGCGGTCTTATAGTTCCAAGTGTCTCGGCCGGCGAGGATGCCGGAGTTCAGCGGGCCGCCGACGACGATAGATGTGCCGGCCTTGATGCACTTTGGCAGCAGATCCTCAAGCGGCGCCTGTTCCAGCAGGGTATAGCGGCCGGCGAGAAGGAACACGTCCCAGGTGCCCCACTCCATGGCTTCGAGCAGCACCTCGCGCTCGTTGACCCCGATGCCGATCGCTCGAATAACCCCGCCTGTTCGCAGCTCCTCGAGTGCCCGATAGCCACCGTCAAGCAAGGTGCGCATCAGCCGGGGATGAGCCTCTTCGCCATGCTGCATCGAGCCGATGTCGTGAACCAGGAGAATGTCAATTCTTGCCAGGCCGAGCCGTTGCAGACTGTCCTCGACCGAACGCATGATTCCGTCGTAGGAATAGTCGTACACGACATCGAACGGCATTGGGCCCCGATGTTCGTCAGTGTCAGCCCACGTGTGGCGAGGCCGGAGCAGCCGCCCGGCTTTCGTCGACAGCACCCATTTATCGCGCGGAAGGCAACGGAGCGCATCCCCTACGCAACGCTCGGCCCGGCCGAAGCCATAATACGGCGCCGTATCAAAATAGCGCACTCCCGCCTCCCAGGCCGCGCGCACGATAGCTTGTGCCTCCTCGCGGGTGACCGGGATGCGACTGCCGCCCAGGGTCGCACAACCGAGACCGAGCACCGTAACCTCAACTGAGCTCCGTCCGATCTTGCGTTTTTCGAAAGCGAGCACAATACCTCTCCTGTGATCGTCCGCATCGGTCTGTTCCAGCAGAGCATACCGCTCGAGCAGGTGTCGGCGCTACTGAAGGACGACCGCAGACCGTGATGCTCGATAAGTTTGAGGACTGGCGGGATGGTGTGCTACACTAGCTCTTATTGCGCCTCCGCTAGGACGCCTGTTTGCATAGGGAAGGTATGAGCCCCTCATCGTTACAGGCCGCGCGCTGCACCACCGCCTACAGTGAGCTCACCCCGAACGAAAGGTCAGCCGCATGATCTCGGCGGCGCTGCGCCCGCCCCAATCCAGGCGCGGTAGTTTCTCGACCGCGCGGCGCTGCGCCATTTAGAGCCTGGCACTCGCGTCGGCATAGTCAAAGGCGAGCGCATTGCCATCGCGCACGACTTGCTGCCCGCCAACAAAAACATGCCGCACGGCGCGCTCTCCGGCGGCATAGACCATGCTGCGGACCGGATCGTAAAGCGGCTGCATCGCCGGATGTGTGATATCGACCATCATGAAGTCGGCCTTGGCGCCTGGCGCGATCCGCCCCAGATCACCGCGGCCCAGCGCACGCGCGCCGCCGATCGTGGCGGCAGTGAAGATGTCCGCCGCGGTCACGGCATGTGCATTGCCGGCGGCTATTCGCGCCAGAATTGCCGCGGTGCGCAGTTCCTCGACGAAATTCTGCGGAAAGGTGTCTGTGCCGATGCCGAGATTGACCCCCGCGGCGCGATATCGGCCGAAATCCTCCAGCAATATGCCGCGCCGCGAAAACACGGTCGGGCAGTGCGCCACGGTGGTGCCGGTGTCGGCAAGATCGGCGAGATCGTTTCGGGTGGGCCAGTGCAGCCAGGAATGATGGTCGAGAAAAATCGCGTGGCCGATGATCGCGTTGTCGCCGAGCACCCCGACCTGGCGCAGCCATCCGATCGGCGTCTTGCCGTGCCGCCGCATGATTTCTTGAAACTCGACCACACTCTGCGCTGCATGAATCTGTAAGGGCAGGCGGCGTTCACGGGCGGCCGCGGCGCTGTCGCGCAGCAGCTCCTCGGTGCAGGTGTCGACCTGAGCGGGATTGAGCGCGCCATCAAGCCGTCCCGACGGGTGCTGGCGCGCCCGGTCGATCAGTCTGAGTGCGCGGTCGAGCCCGTCCCGCCCAGCCTTTTCGTCCCAGGCATAACGCACCTCATGGCCGTTCGGAGTGTACCAGCGGCCGGACCGAAACGTCGGCATGGCCTAGACGCGGAGCCCGCTGGCGCCCTGAGTGTCGAGCCAATCGTCGCGCGCAGCGGACAGGTCACATCCCGTGGTGACGCCGCTTTGCATGAGTTCGCACAGCGCAACCTCGGTCGCAGCCCTGCGGCCCTCCGGGTCCGCCTCGAACAATGGCAGGTATTCGTAGAGCGAGCTCATATAGAGCTGGCGGCTGCCGATCTCGTCGGTCAGGCCTTCAGCATCGGCTCCGAGGACAGGTGCGCGTGGATATCGATAAAGCCCGGCAGGATCGCAAAGCCCCGCCCGTCGATCTCGACTGCATCGCTGTGGTCGGTCGGCCCAGCCGGGCCGATTGCGGCGATTGTCTCCCCTTCGATCGCCAGATCGATATCACGACGATAGAAATGGGATTGCGCCGCCTCGTCCCAGGCGACGAGCCAGGCGGCGTTGCGAATAATTTTTCGAGGCAGGGCTGGTTCAAGAGGATCAGGCATGCCATCCCATCGAAGCAGAATCCGCTGTGCAGCGCAAATTCCGCACTGCGCGGGGGCGTCGGGCGCTTTAACTTGGGTTGGCAACACGAGTGGGTCTGATCGAAGCCTGAGCCGGCGAGAAGGATGACGCGATGAGAATTGGGATTTCGCTCACGAGCAATCACCCGGACGCGAAAGACCCGCGCCAGGGAGCGCGTTGGATGATCGAGCGCGCCGCGGCGGCACACCGCGCCGGGCTCGACTCCCTGTTTGTCGGCGATCAGCACGTCTCGCCGACGCCGTATTATCAAAATACCCCGATGCTCGGGCGGCTTCTGGCGGAGTGGGGCGAGGCCCCCGCCGGGTGCCTGTTCCTGCTCCCCTTGTGGCACCCGGTGCTGGTGGCTGAGCAGATCGGTACGCTGGCCGCTATCGCGCAAGGCCCTTTTATCATGCAATGCGGGCTCGGCTGGGGCGAAGCCCGATTCGCCGCGATGGGCGCCAACATCCGGACGCGCCCTTCGGCGTTCGAGGAAGCTGTCGACATCGTCCGGCGGCTATTAGCGGGTGAGACGGTGAGCACTTCCCGCCGGTTCCGAGTGGCGGAAGCGAGTCTGGCGCTGCGTCCGGCCGAGCCCGTCGAGGTCTGGATCGGCGCCAGTGCACCGCCAGCCATCGACCGCGCGGCGCGACTAGCGGAAGGCTGGATTGCGAGCCCCGGCCTCACCCGCTCAGAGGCACGCGTGCAGCCGATCTCTATCTCGAGCGCTGCGCCGCTTACGGCAGGCGGCCAAACGCCGTCGCCTTGCGGCGCGACATTTACGTCGGCCAATCGTCGGCCGAGGCACAAGCGGTGCTGAAACATGTGCTGGACCGAGGCTATCGCGGTATTCCGGCAGGGGCCCTGATCGCCGGATCGGTCGACGAAGTCGCCGAACAGTTTCGGAGCTTTGAGGAGCTTGGGTACACTGACATCCTCGTGCGTCATCTCAGTAACGATCAGCTAAAGGTGCTGGGCTCGCTGGAGCGGCTGGCGGCGGTGCGCGCAGCGCTGGCGTAGGGCTTAGATTACCCGCGAGAAATTCTCGGAGGTCGTGAATGTTGCTGCGCAATGCCTGGTATATCGGCGCGTGGGTCGACGAGCTCGGCGAACAGGGCCTCGTCGACATCGCCTCCGACGCCAACCGAATGCACATGCGGCGCATGGTCGAGCGGCTGATCGTCAGTGAGCAATCCGCAGTCGCAGCAGAATAAAGTCAGTCCCCGAGAGTGTTTCCACCGCAACGGATCGTCTGCCTTACCGACGAGACTGTCGAAACCCTTTATCTGCTCGGCGAGCAAGACCGCATCGTCGGCATCTCCGGGCATTGCGTGCGTCCTCCCGAGGCGCGCCGCGACAAGCCGCGGGTTGCGGCCTTTCACCTCGGCGAACCTCGGGAAAATCCTCGATCTGCGTCCCGACCTCGTTCTCAGCTTCTCCGATCTCCAGGCCGACATCGTCGCCGCTCTGATCCGCCAGGGGGTCGCCGTTCACGCCTTCAATCAGCGCACGATCGCCGAGATCTTCGACATGATCCGCGTGCTAGGTGCGCTAGTCGGCGCGGCCGATCGGGCAGACCGCCTTGCCGATGAGCTCGAGGCCGGAGTTGTAGCCGCGCGCCGGCGGGCCATTGCGCGCGCGGCGCGGCCATTGGTCTATTTCGAGGAATGGGATGAGCCGATGATCTCCGGCATCGCCTGGGTTTCCGAGTTGATCGAAATAGCCGGCGGGATCGACATCTTCGCCGATCGCTCAGCCGGAAAGTCCGCAAAGGAGCGAATCGTTACAGCAGAGGATATCATCGCGCGCCGGCCCGACATCATTATCGGCTCGTGGTGCGGCAAGAAGTTCCGTCCCGAGAAGCTCGCCACCCGACCCGGCTTCGAACAGATACCAGCCGTACGGAACCGGGCGCTATACGAAATCAAATCGCCGATCATTCTACAACCCGGGCCGGCTGCGTTGACCGACGGTCTAAAAGCCCTTCAGGCCATCATCGAGCGGGCTGGACAAGCAATCACTGCAGCATAGGCCAAACCGATAGCGATCGTTGGGAGGACATCATGGATTGTTGCGGTCATGACCATGTCACGGCACCCCAACCCTGGGTGTGGAGCACGCCCCTGGTCTCGGTCGGGGCAATGCTTGCCGGCGACGTTGGACGACGCGGTTCGACGGCAGCGGCGCGGACCGCCGAGGATGCCTCTGCCGCGCTCGCCGTCCTGCGCAACTCCATTTCTGTCGATGTCCATAGCCATGGCGGCAGCACCGGCATCACGTCGAAGGCGCCGCCGAGCGGCGATCTCGCAAACGCGATGCGCGGCGGATCGCTGGCGGTCGCCTGCCTCGCCGATGTGCCGGACTGGCCCGTGCTCGCGCGCAGCCCCGAGGGCGGCCTCGCCGCAATTCGAACGCCGGCGCCGGACGAACTCTACCGGTACCACCTCGACCGCCTCGCCTGGATGGATGAGCTGGTCGCCGGTCACGGCGTGCGCCGCGCGCTGAATGCCACCGATCTCGAAGCCGCACACCAGGAGGGAGAGCCGGCGATTATCGCCGATGTGGAGGGGCTCGACTTCCTCGAGGGCAAACTCGAGCGTTTGAAGGAGGCGCATCGGCGGGGCATCCGCCATGTGCAGCTCGTGCATTACACGCCAAACGACATCGGTGATTTCCAGACCGGCGTAATCACCCATCAAGGTCTCACCGAATTCGGCGCCGAAGTGATCCGCGCCTGTGATCGGCTCGGCTTTGTCTGCGATCTCGCGCACGCGACCGAGGACATGGCGAAGCAGGCGGTCAAGGTCGCGACCAAGCCATTGCTGCTGTCGCACACGGCGGTACTGGGATCGCGGGCGATGGGGCCGACGCCGCTCCGCGGGCGGCAGGTCAGCCCCGACCATGCGCGGGCAATCGCCGAGACCGGCGGCTCGGTTGGCATCTGGCACTTCTTTCCGAGCATCGATCGATACGTCGAGGGGCTGAAAGAGACGGCCGAGATCGTCGGCGTCGATCATGTCAGCATTGGTACCGACCAGTTCGATGCGCGGGGTTGCGTCGAGGACTACACGCGGTGGGTGCAGCTCGTCGCGGCGATGCTGCGTGGCGGCTTCACCCCCGAGGAGACAGGCAAGATCGCCGGTGGCAACTATCTGCGCATCTTCCGCGCTGCGGTCGGCTGAGGGTCTTCAACTCGAGCAAGGCGCGCCTTGAGATGAAAGACATCTCCGGCAAAGCCGCGACCGTCACGGGTGCCGCTTCCGGCATCGGCCTCGCTATCGCGACGGCGCTTGCCGAGGCGGGCGCCAATGTGGTCATGGCCGACATCCAGAAAGATGAAGAGGCCGTGCGCACGCTCTCGCGCACCGACAAACGCATCATCCCGGTTCGATCGACGTCACAATCGAGCAATCCTTCGTTGATGCACTGGCGGAAGCAGAGCGCGCATTCGGCAAGCTGTATGTCGCCTGCAACAATGCCGACGCGCCGATGCACGGCACCGGCTGACCGACGTGCCGCACTGAGACTGGGCACTTGTCATAGGCGTCAACGTCTGAGGACTCATTCACGGCATCCGCCACTTCCCGTGGGTCACATATTATTGAGGCACTAGCGGAGTGCACGCTGGAGCTTCGCTACCTCCGGCCTTGCAGCGCCGACCGACATGCCCAGAACCAGGCTAGGCGGGCCAACTAAGCTGATTGCCATGCCTGTTGCGCATCGCCGGAGGTCCAACAAAGGGTTCATATTCCGCCAGAAACCGTGTCAGCTATATTGCGACTGCTCCCCAACATCGCGGCTGGTACCGCAACCGCCCTTGCCAATGGCAAGTAGCCGCCGAAAGCGATGCTCTGGCTGTGCAAACGTCAAAATTTTCGCTCTTGGCACAAGCCTAAGCCCCAGCTCAGCAGGGAGACGCACCAGCGCTGGGAGTTCAGCCATATCGCGTGTTCTCGGCGACGCCGATTGGGTCAACTACCGCGCGATGATATGCTCGCGCCGCAACAAGCTGCGCTGCGGAGGAACGGATAGAAGAAAAGGTCGTGCCAGATCCTGGTCATTCCTGGGCGCGACAGCGTGCCTCCCATTCACCCGAGGAACGACGTTCATGACAATTTTGAGCCGACTCCATGTGATCCGCCTTTTGGCCCTCGGCCTGCTGTTGATGCTCCCTGCGACTTCAGGCGCGCAGCAGCGCCCGCCGATCCTTGAAAAGCTGACCAAGACCTATGGTCTCGAATCGTTTGGGCAGATCGAGGCGATCCGCTACACCTTCAACGTAGAGGCCCCGGGACTCAATGTCTCCAGATCGTGGACCTGGGAACCCAAGACCGACCAAGTCACCTATGAGGGGAAGGACAAGTCGGGCAATCCGGTGAAGGTTACCTACTTGCGCTCTCAACTTGGCAGCCAGCCGGCCAACGTGAGGGACGACATCGATCCGGGCTTCCTAAACGACAATTATTGGCTGCTCCTCCCATTTCATTTTTCCTGGGACACCAACGCCGCGGTCGAAGATGCCGGCGTGCAGAAACTGCCACAGGGGAATGGTTCCGCCGAGAAGGTTGTCGTGAAGTATCCTTCCGATGGCGGCTACTCGCCAGGTGACACCTGGGAGCTATACGTTGGCACAGACGGCCGAGTTGAAGAAATGGCCTATCACCGGGGCGGGGCCCCCAAGCTCGAGGTTTTTGCCACCTGGGCCGACTACAAGAAGGCCGGACCGCTGCTTTTCTCACTGGATCACCGTGGAACGCGTAACGGCGATCCACTGCACCTTTTCTTCTCGAATGTGGCTGTGAAGCTCGTGGGATCAAACACCTGGATGGACGCGCGATAAGCGCCGAATTTAAGCCCGGTGGCAGCGAGACCCAGAAGCTAGGCGCGATCACATTCGCGCCGGGAGCTCTCGGATTCTCACGGGATCTTACGGGTGGCTACAGCGCGGCGCTCTGCCTCTGGATGGAATTGCTGGCCGCAGCCATCATTATGATCCGCCGACGCTCAACGCGGCTGGTCGCCGGCCACTATGTGTGGTCGGAAGCGGCGACCCAACTCGTTGATGTGAAGTGATTTGCCATAGGCAGCACTGGGGCAACTGCAGACATCTACCGGGTCGCGAGGTACGGCCGGCCCCGACCCCGCGTAATCTTGGCGGATCGGCTGCGCGCCGTAAGCGACCCGTTCTGAAACAGCTTTGAGCGCTATCAGTAGATTTCAGCGATCAGCGTATTCTAGGGCAGCTGAATATCTTCGGATCAAAAGGATACGCCAGATGCTGATCGTCGACGCGCAGATCCATCTCTGGGAAAAGGGCACGCCATCGCCGCAGCACCGCCAGGAGCCTTACTCGGCGGAGCAGGCGATTGCCGCGATGGATCAAGCCGGTGTCGACCGCGCGCTGATCCACCCGGTGCTGTGGGACCCGGATTCGAACGAGCTGGCGATGGCAGCGGTGCGGAAATATCCCGATCGCTTCCGCATCATGGGGTGGTTCTATCTCGACGACCCGGACGGCCGCGACCTCGTCGCCCATTGGAAGGATCGGCCGGGCATGGTCGGGCTGCGTTTCTATTTCAACGAGCGGCACAAGCGGGAGTGGATGACCGATGGGACGCTCGACTGGCTGTGGCCCGCGGCCGAACGCGCGGGTGTGCCGGTGGCGCTTGCCGCGGCGTTGTTCCTGCCGGCCGTCGGCCAGATCGCCGAGCGCCACCCCGGCCTCAAACTGATCGTCGACCACATGGCGGTACCGCCGGGCAGCAAAGGCGCGGCCGCCTATCGGTTCCGGCCGGAACTACTGGCGCTCGCCAAATACCCGAACGTCGCGGTCAAGGCGACCGGTCAGGTGGGCTACGTCGAGGACGGCTATCCGTTCCGCAGCTTTCACGAGCACCTGCACCGCTGCTTTGACGCGTTCGGCCCGGAGCGGATGTTTTGGGGCACCGACATCACCCGGATGCCGTGCTCGTGGCGCCAATGCGTGGCGGTGTTCACCGAAGAACTGCCGTGGCTCAAGGGCCGCGACCTCGAGCTCGTCATGGGCGAAGGGGTGTGCAACTGGGTGGGCTGGAGCCGTCCCGCCTGAATGTGGGCGGGAGCAGGGGAGGGGGGAT
>Ga0310913_10001029_pt1 | contig 13828 bp, 15 predicted proteins | sample GREbulkMGOX082_FD_203447 | JGI IMG/M metagenome (GOLD analysis project Ga0310913, IMG submission 203447) | Lab enrichment of tropical soil microbial communities from Luquillo Experimental Forest, Puerto Rico - GRE.bulkMG.OX082 | ecosystem: Environmental > Terrestrial > Soil > Tropical forest >...
CGGTGTGTAATTGGCAGAGATGCAGTACAACATTGCAAATCCTCCCTTGATTTGATGTTGAGAACGTTCGGCCGCCGAAGGAACAATCGCTGGCTTTAAACTTTACGGAACGCCGGCAACGCCCGCTGACAGCTCTTTAATTAGCCTACATCACCTGTCGTTTTCGATTATTGATATGGATCAACCGGCAGGCCAGCTGCGCCAGTACATTTGGCTCAGCTATTAACGACACTCCCGTTGTTGTTGATGGTCAGGGCTGGCCGCAAGTTTCTCCAATTTTCTTGAGCTGGCCCGCCTTATTTCAACGTCGCTCCAAAAGGTGATGGCAGTCACTGATGCCCTTGGCCGGTCGTGGCAATCACGCCTAACCTTTAGCTTCATGAATGGCTCTCCAGCAATCGTAGAGCGGCCGCCTGTTAAAGCCTTGAGCTTCGCTCACATTATCCGGTCTATCGACGTCGAGCATTAAATGTATGTGAGACGGAAAATGGCACGATCATCTGAGCATCATGCGCATCGTTTAAGATGACAACCCTCCACGCTTCCGCATCCTCTTGCCCAACGCACAACAGTATTTTGTCAATAAGCTTTCGCGCATGCACATAAGCATCGTGCAAGGTAGCAAGTTCTTTTCCACTATCGTCGGGAATATGATCATCCTTGGATGCTAGATGAACGCCGCATTTTTCAGCCGGAAAATGGCAAACTTGGAGCTTAACCATGCGTTGAGAGCTACGCACTGTTTAGTGCGTCTAATGGTAAATGTTAGCGCGCGCCGCGTTGCTCAAACAGCAAAGCCGCCAGCCCTTTCGGAACTAGCGGCTTTGCCTTCCATGATGCAGGGGCGAGTCGGCCAGGCTAGTTATTTTGGATTTGCTGGTTCGACCTCGCCAGTCCCGCCACATACTTCGCAACGCCGTCGCCCGGTTCCGTTGCAGTCTTTACAATCGCCGAGTATCGCGCCCGCGGGTGATCTTTTGCCGGTGCCAGCACAAGCAGGACAAGAAGTTGCTCTCTGCCCATGACATTTGGGACACAAGATTCTGTTTGGCATCGCTCCCTCCCATTAGCATAGGAGCAACTTTGCTGGCTTCTTCTTCTTCGCTGCAGTATGCAATGTGCGTTTGGAACGTATTGTCACGCGCTCCGCTCCGGTAGCATTAACATCAAAGTCTTGCGGATCGGCATTGGCGATCTATTTGACCGATTGACCCAGGGTGCGATCGACGATCCAAAGCACCATCGCCGCTTATTGGCTAAAAGACCATATTGGAAGACTTTAGAAACAGCACAGTCGGTTCGACGCCCCCAGTGCCTTCCTGGAAGACAGCGATCGTTAGGAATAATCATATCGGGCCAGCTGTGCACGATTCATCCACTAGTCCGATCCGGTTTCACTAATTCGCGCAAATCGGGTTCTTCGCAGCGAGACAACATTGCCTCGCGAACCGCATCACGCAGGCGCAAGATCGATTCAAAATCAGTTCCGCACGGAAGGAAAGGATCGAGGATTTCAATGTCCACGCGACCCCAGCGCGGAAACCATTGATCGCTTCGAAGAATTGATCGCGTACCGCGCAAGACGCCCGGATAAACCGGCAGACTGGCTTCGCTTGCGATCTTGAAGGCTCCATTGAAAAACTCGAGAAGTCCTGCTCGTCGAGTAAATGTGCCCTCCGGAAAAACGACCAGAAGACGGCCTTGACGAGTGAGCGTTGTCGCGACTGCCGTGTCGGCGATACCGCTGGCCAAATCATAGCGATCGATGAATAGCACACCCAATCGGCGCAATAGCGGTCCAGCGAAAACGTCCTTGGCGAGTTCTTTCTTTACCAAATACGCGGGCTGGCCAGGCAGGACTGCCGCCAGCACAATTGCGTCGGCGTAGCTAGCGTGATTGAAGACGATGACCGCCCGTTCTTTGGGCAGTCTTTCAATGTTCCTGACTGAGACAGGAACACCCATCAGGAAGAGCGACGCTCTAGCTAGCACCCGCACTGCGGACCACCGCCACTTTGGGCGTGGCAGTAGCATCACGCTGACGGCTCCGATTGCTACACAAAGTGACAACACGGCCCACCACCAGGCACCGTACAAATGCTCTCGCCCGGACCGAGCCAATCGTGTGAGTCGTCCCCCCACGCCAGCGAGCCACAAGCGGACGATTTGCGAACGTAGCGCCCGCCTTGGAAGATTGAGTTGCTGGGCAAGGTAATGCTGCTTAGCAGCAGCGCGGCGAATTTTGCCGCTCGACGTTTTTGGCACTGTCCCGGGCTCGACCAGTACGATCTCGTCAGGCGGAGAGCCCACAATAAAAGTGACGGCATCACGTGCACGGGCTTTGAGCAATTCCCGTTCGCCAGAATCGGCTTGTCCAGTCTCGGCCAGCACGACAATCCGTTCGGTGCCCGAGTCCGGGTCAGTGACGCCAAATGCGGCTGCCGCACCTTTGGTAAACCCCGCGATATTTCCGACCGCCTCTTCGAGCTCTTGCGGATAAATATGTTGGCCGGCTCGAATAATGATGTCCTTTATCCGGCCGGTGACGAATACATCGCCATTGGCCACATATGCCCGATCGCCGCTGTCGAGCCACTCGCCATGAAATAGTTCCCGTGTCTTGATCTCGTTCCGGAAATAGCCAGCGGTGGCAGAAGGGCCACGAAATTCGAGCCGGCCCTCCCGTCGTTCCGCAACTTCTCGTCCGGAATCATCGACGATCCGAATTTCGTGGCCAGGCACGGGCTGCCCGCAGGCAATAATTTCAGCGGCGTTGGAGTCGCCGCTGTTCGCCGGTTGGGCAATGCCGCGGCGGCTCAAGGCCCCACGGTTGACGCGATCGATGAGTGGTTCGCGTCCCGGTGGCGGCAGCGCGAGTGCGACCGCGCATTCGGCAAGACCATAGACCGGCGCCATCGCGCTGGGGCGAAATCCATATCGGCTGAATCGCGCGATGAATCGGCGCAGGGTGTGAACGCTAACGGGCTCCGCGCCGTTTGCGACAAAACGCAGCGAGCTCAAATCGAGACCCGCGAGGTCCGCGTCCTCAATCTGCTTGAGACATAGCTCAAACGCGAAGTTCGGCGCGGCCGAAATAGTGGCCCGACAACAATGGCATGCCCAGAGCCAGCTTTGCGGATGAGCAAGGAAGCTTAGCGGAGACATGATGTAGCACTTGGCTCCAGCATAAAGCGGGCCGAGCCATGCGCCGATTAAGCCCATGTCGTGATATAGCGGCAGCCAGCTCAGCAGAACGTCGGTGCTTGTGGCATCGATTGCTTTAAGAATTGCGCGAATATTAGCCAGCACATTGGCATGACTAAGAACGACGCCTTTGGGATCGCCAGTACTGCCGGAAGTGTATTGGATCAGTGCAGTCCCATCGTGATCATTGAGCTGCGGCAAAGAAACCAGCGTGGACTCCGAGCGCAGATCGTCAACGCTCTTGATGGCATTCAATGACGGAACGAGCCCACGCAGCAAGCCACCGAGCCGCAATGCGGCTGTCACAGTGACGAGCACTTTCGGTTCGGCATTGCGCAGGATCTTGGCTTGGCGGCGCAGATAGTCTTCTAGCTGCGATAATTGCATCGGCGGATAGATCGGGACCGGCACGGCCCCGGCGTAAAGTGTGCCGAAGAAAGCCGTGAAGAATTCCATACCCGTCGACAGCATCAGGGCAACGCGATCGCCTGGCACGACGTCCTGCGCAATCAGGCCGGCGGCAACGGCTTTTGCCGTCTTCGCCAAATCGACATAAGACATTTTGCCGAGCACAGTCCGTTCGTCCTCCAGGACCGTCACGTGCAGGCGATCGGGATTGCGCGCGACGTGCCACTCAAGGACCTCGATCAATGTCCTTGCTTCGGCGGCCGCAGCCACCATTCCCGGCGCCTCGCTGCCGATCTCGGGTGCCGAAATGAAATCTGTCTCTGGAATCCCGCTCTGCGCGGCCGCGTGCCGCAGGGCAGCGAGCAGATCTCCCACCGTGTTCGCTTCGCCCATGATCCTGACAGGCAAGCGTGTCCGAAACACACGCTCAATGCGCATGATCAACTCGGTCCGGCCGAGACTGTCAATGCCGAGATCGCGATCGAGCCTACTGGACAGTGTGACATCAAAAGCGGAGGCTCTCGGCCCATGAAGTTCGTGAACAAGATCCCTTACAACGGCAATTAACCGGAGCGTGAGAGTGTTAGCATCGGTAGTTTTTTCATGCACGGCCAAGTTCATAGTCGATATGTTTTCCGTCTGATTGATAAAAATCAAACTTGTCTGCTGAGCACTAGCATAATTTTGTTAGTGAAGATGCTGAGGCACGAGATTGGCTGGAGCTAAGCATGACCTTTTCCAACATCATGGTTCATCTTGATCTTGAGGTTGCCAACGATCCTTATCTACAGGTTGCCCTTAGCCTCGCAGACAGATTCGAGGCCAAGCTCATCGGTATCGCTGCCGCCATTGAAGAACCGTCATATTACCCGGGAGAGGCGGCATTTGACGAAGGGTCTCTAAAACAATTGTGCTCGGATATTACAAAACGAATGGCGCAAGCCGAAGACCGATTTCGATCTGTTTCGAGCCCTCGAACGGTTGAATGGCGCTCCGCAATAGCGCGGCCGGCTGAGTACGTATCGCGCGAGGCGCGCGCCGCCGATCTTCTTGTAATCGGCGCTCAGCGTAATGGTTTGGTGTCGGATCCCGCTGGCAGTCTCGACCCAGGGGACCTCGTGATGCAAATTGGCCGTCCCATCCTAGTCGTTCCGCCGCAGGTCAAATCCCTTGAGCTAAAGCTTGCCATGGTCTGTTGGAAGGACACGCGCGAAGCGCGACGTGCGGTGAGCGATGCATTGCCACTTCTCCAAAAGATGCAGGAAGTTGTCGTTGTCGAGGTCATTCAGGATGAATCCGCTCGCGATGCGGCGCATAGCCGTGTTGACGACGTCATATCTTGGTTGGAGCGCCATGGCATTAGGGCTTTCGCACGAGTCTTCTACTGCCCCGAGCCGGAGGACCCAATGGAAAAGTTATTCCAGTATGGCGCGAACCTCATTGTAGCGGGTGCTTACGGTCACACGCGATTGCGTGAGTGGGTGTTCGGCGGTTTTACTCACGATCTTCTTCGTCATTCGCCCGTATGCGCGCTATTCGCGCATTGACGACGGGCAGATGCTTAGATCTAGATCGGGGCGCTCTGCTGACGACCGGCGGTCACAATGTCGGGATCGTCTCGGAAATAGGTTACGCTGGAGGCCGAAGCTTCCGCGTGAGGAAACATGGGCCGAAAGATCACTATATCCATCCTGACCGTTTTCTGATCGAGGCCCGGCAGAAGGAAGGATCTTGGCGGCCCGAATGGGTAAGCTGGCTGGAAATGCATTCCGGACCCGTCATCGCGCCGCCTAGCATGGGCGCATCGGAAGCAGGTCTCCCTGCGCTTGGCGAGGCGCCGGGCAGTTATGTGCTCCAGCAGTAAACTATGACTGAGAGATGATCACGCTCGAAGATTGCGTCGGGTTCTGCGGCTTGACTGAGGAGGAGGTGCTCGCAATTGCCGAACACGAACACCTTCCCGAAATTGCTGCAACCGCGCTCGCTCAATACCTGCTGTCTCAAGAGCACGGCAGCGAACGGGTTCGTGACATGATCGTGGACGATATCCGCTGCGCACAGATTGTTCGAGACAAAGAAAAAGTGCTGATGCTATTACACGTGCTGCACCATTTCTTAAAGACGCATTCCGAAGCTACACCGCCCAATCATCCCTGGAGCAAGCGATTTTAAACGGCAAATCCTGCCGGCATGAGCTCCCTGTCAGATCAATACGTCTGACATCGGCCGACGTGGCGAATGCGAAACGGGTTGGCCACGACCCACCCTGAGCAGGAGTTGGGGATAGCCATCGATCGACAGCTCCTTTGCCAATTCGGTTCGAAGATCTGGTACTTCTATCGGCTGATTGAGATAGGACGCGGAATAGCCCGCCTCAGCGGCAACCAAAAGCAGCCGCTGCAGACCTAATCCTGCACCCAGCCAACCCTCATTGTTGTCCATCGATGTCGAAAGCGCGACCAGCAAAGGAGAACCGCGCACCAACTCTTCGTGTGCGGCCGCTACACCGTTACCCAGATCAAAAGTGCGTATGGCCAGGGCGATAATCGGCGTCGCTGCATCGGTGAGGGCGCGCAAGCCCTGCGAGGCGGCCGGCATGCCATCAGTGCTGCGCGAGGGATGAATCCAGCTGGCAAGTTCGCGCCGAAAACGTGGATCGTCGAATTGGCGTCGGTCAGCCTCCGCGATGAGCGTCGCCAGCCGCTCGAGCTGCACCAAATCTTGAGCAAACGCTACATCGACGCCTTCAGATTTGGCGGCGGTCTTGAGGCGCTCCATAATGGCGGCCGGCACGTCTTCGCTGCTAAATGGACGGCGGTTGGTCGTGCGTTTTGTAATAGCATTAAAAAGCTCCGCAAGGTCCTTAAGCATCGATCCCGACGTCGGAAAAGCAATGCGCGCAACGATATCTGGATCAGAACTTTGCGGGAAAGTGGTTATCTCCACCGGCACGCGGAAATGAGCGAGCGCAACCCTTAAATTGAGGAGCGCCGCACCACAGCTGATGATGAGTTCGCGATCAAATGGATCGATATTTGCGAGGCTACGGGTACGATCGGCACAAACGAGCAGCTCATCACCATTGATGATGAATTGCCACGGCTGAGTGTTGTGGCTAGAGGGCGCAAGGATCGCGTATCGGACGGCAAAGCGCGCCTTGTCTGTAGCTGACGCTGAAGCAGGAAAGGCGTTTGCGTCGATATTCCACGCCGCCAGATTGTCAGCGGTCATGCCCGCTAAAGCCTCAAGACCAGGGAATGGAAAAGCCTATGAAGCGTATCAGTGAAGTACACACACATGCGTCTAGCGCCCTTGACGTGGATCAAAACGGGTTCAATTTCCGCAGCCTAAACTACGACGTTTTTGCAACACCCTGCAGATCGCCTGCGCGGTAGGGATACTCATGAAATTATATCGGAGATACCTCTAGATATCATTCGTCCTAAAGGAACAGCCATGAATGTTCATGCTGTGAGGAACTTCAGCCGTCTTCGCCACGAGATGGTCGAAAAAGCGATTTTTGGCCGCGGTGTTCGTTCCGAATTGGTTCTCAATGCCATGCGCAAAGTGCGGCGTGAGGCCTTTCTACCGAAAAGCTTGCGGGAGTTTGCCTATGAGGACACACCACTACCGATAGAAAGCGGCCAAACAATTTCGCAGCCCTACATTGTCGCGTTCATGATTGAGGCTCTTGGGCTTGAGGGAGGCGAACGGGTTTTGGAGATCGGCGCCGGTTCGGGTTATGCCGCGGCTGTCCTGTCGGAGATAGCTGGCGAGGTTTACACCGTCGAACGTATCGGCCAACTTGCCGAGAAGGCGGCATCTACTCTGCACGATCTCCGATATCACAAGGTCCATGTGCTTCATGGTGATGGAACAAAGGGATGGCCAGCGCATGCCCCCTATGATGGGATCATTGTCGCGGCCGGCGGGCCAACTGTTCCGGAATCGCTGAAGGAGCAGCTCAAGGTAGGCGGCCGACTCGTCATCCCGGTCGGACGCGATCCCTTGGTTCAAGAACTGATTCGGATCACCCGAATTTCCGAGGACGAATACAGACGCGAGGATTTGGCAGACGTTCGGTTTGTACCGCTTGTCGGCGAAGAAGGCTGGGGAGGGACAGAGGAGCAGTCGGAAACTGCCCGTGCGGCACAGCCAGCAAAGAGAATACCTCAACCGAATTTGGCGCAAGAAATTGCGGCAGCTTGCGAGCCTTTTGAGGCTATTGAAAATGTGCCATTGGAGCGATTGTTGTCACGCATCGGTGACGCTCGAGTTGTCCTGCTTGGCGAGGCCACCCACGGGACATCTGAGTTCTACAGAATGCGTGCTCGGATTTCACGGCAGCTGATTGAGAAAAAGGGCTTTCGCTTTGTCGCAATCGAGGGCGATTGGCCTGACGCGGCACGGATCGACCATTATGTTCGCCATTTGGAATATACGCCGTCCGAGTGGACCGCCTTTGCCAGATTTCCAACGTGGATGTGGCGCAATAATGAGGTACGTGAGTTTGTGGATTGGTTGCGTGCGCATAACGCATCCGTCAAAGCGAGCGACCGGACCGCTTTCCACGGGCTTGATCTCTATAGTCTCTACGATTCAATTCGGGCAGTGCTGAAATATCTTGACGAGGTCGATCTTGCGACGGCGCGCGCAGCGCGGGAACGCTATGGTTGCTTGACGCCCTGGCAGTCCGATCCGGCAACTTATGGTCATGCAGCCCTGACGGGTGCCTATCCGACTTGCGAGTCTGAAGTCGCAGTGGTCCTTACTCAACTTCTGCACAAACGACGTAGCTACGCCGAACACGACGGCGAACGGTTCATGGATGCCGTGCAGAATGCGCGCCTGATCGCGAACGCGGAGCAATATTATCGTATCATGTATTACGGCTCGCGCGCATCGTGGAACCTGCGCGACAGTCACATGTTCGAGACCTTGAAGACGCTGCTCGCCTTCTATGGGCCGAAAGCCAAGGGGATCGTATGGGCTCACAATTCACACTGCGGTGATGCCTCGGCTACTGAAATGATGGCTCGCGGCGAATACAACCTTGGCCACTTGTGCCGGAATGAATTCGGCGAGCGATGCTACACAATCGGATTCGGCACCGATTCTGGCACCGTAGCGGCGGCATCCAACTGGGATGGACCGATGGAGGTCAAGACAGTGAGACCGGCGGTTCCGGAGAGCTATGAGGCGTGTTGCCATGAAGCCGGTATCTCGGCCTTTTGCCTCAATCTGTGGCAACCACGGCTGGAAAGATCGCAAAATTTGCGAAAAAACCGTCTCGAGCGCGCTATTGGGGTGATCTATCGGCCGGAAACCGAACTCGCTAGCCATTATTTCCAGGCCATTCTCCCTGATCAGTTTAACGAATACGTCTGGTTCGATGTGTCGAAGGCGATAAACCCATTTCTAACGAAAGAGCTTGAGGAAATGCCCGACACCTATCCATTTGGCCTTTAAACGGGCAAGCCGTTGAGGCTTGCTTACAGCGCTCGCAAGAACGCTCCGGGAAAATGGGAGGTGCACGCCATGACGTGCGTGATCGAATTAATTCGCGCATTTCCGTAATTTCGGACGCGAGCGCTTGCTCTCCAAGAATGCGATACACAACGTAGCCGTTAAATGCGTCCAATGCGCCATAACCAAAGCCTGGATATGGCCCGGTAAGATCCTCCTTCATTTTCCAAATAACGCCTCTGCGGGGATCCACAAAAGCGCGATGCACGTCGCGTGCAACCGCGATGGCGCGAGATCGATATTGCGGGATGTGCTCGCCGAGGCGCGCCAATGCGAACAGCCACATCGCCAAATAATGAAAATACTGACCATCGCGGTCGGGAGACTCACCGATGCGGATTCCGCGCGGTCGACCCAGCACCCTGTTGATATCTCTCACCAGCTTTTCGGCATCGTCAATATATTTTTGCTCACTCAAATCGCGGTAAAGAGAAATCAATAACACCAACCCAAACGCATCCGTCCATAAATAACGCAAGCCATTCGGCCAAACGTGCTGTTGGCGCATCCAGTGCAGTTTCTTCAAAACATAATCGATGTCGTGCAATGAAGCTGACATCACACGGCAGAGCACCCCAATGGGACTATTCCCTCCACGGCAAAAGCGCGGACATCGGACAGCTTTCGAGCATCATACGATCGCTTAAAGGCGTCTGACGAATGCCACGCCTGTGCATTTTCCATGCTGTCGAACGCGATGACCACAAATCGATTCGGGGGAGCTAACGGTTTTGCTAAAATGAATGATGTAGCGACCGCCATACGGCTGAAATGTAGCCGGGTTGAGCGAGGGGTAGTCGGTGTCCATGACGGATTTCAATCCACTGTCGAAAAGGGTGACGACGTAGGCAGGCGGCGGAAGGATCTGCGCGAGCGGTTGGCCTGCGAGAATTCCAAGCCCGAAACCAGCAATCATTGCCAAAGTCACCGCACAGAGAGTTTTCACGGAATTCCTCGTAACTTTTAGAAACCTTACTCTTTGAACGGACAAAACGACAAAACATTGACGCAAATCAAAATCAAGAATCTTGGACGGTGGGACCTTCGAGGTGCGCAAAGGTAGGCATAGTTTCGAAATCCCCGGACAAGATTGATTGCGGCCTGTGCCGAACATTTCGCCCATGTTATCGCCAGAACCGCTTGATTTTGGCCAAATCCGAATACGCTTCATTAGCGGCCCTGACGGCGGTTTCGATCCGTGCGTCTTCGCGTCCAGTCAACAGCCCGGCCGCGAAAGCACGGCTCGGGTTCGATCGGTGATGATGGACACTCAGCGCGGCAATATGCTTTTCGTGCACGGCGATGTCGTTGAGGTCACCAAGCCCGTCCTGTAGACGCTCAAGTGCGGAAAGGAATTGCTTGCGTCTTCTAACCGCCCGCTTGTTCAGGAACAGGCTGGCAAAGAATTCCGCCGCATACCGCAGCTTTTTGGCCCGAATGCGTAACTTGTGCCGGCTGGCTGCATCGAGTTCCGAGAGCGCCTTGCCTTTTTTGCGGACCTTGCGCCAGCGCTGCGCCAACTGCTCGGCCGCGTAGCCCGCTATCGGGAGGTCACCCCGATCGCGGACAAGATCATCCTGAGGACTACGCCATTGTCCAGTCTCTAGCCATGCCGCGAGATCAAGCGTCAGGGAGCGGAAGCGAGAAGATTGTACGGCATCTTGTGCGCGTTTTAGAGCGACCTCGCGCCGTTCTGCGATCTCGTGCGAAAGTGACGGCATGCCGCGCCAACGCCTGCGTTGTCTCTTCACCGGCGCCACGACACGCTGCACAAGCACGTCGAGTTCGCGCGCCGGGCCGAGCTCGCCCGCTAGCCATTTGAGCTCGGCCTTAAGTGCGGCGGTTTGCGGATCACGGACGATAACGGAAAACAAAGACACACTGGCTCGGAGCCGGCGTAATCCGACGCGCATCTGATGCACGCCTTCGGGATTGCCCTTAATGACGGCCGGCTCATTGTCGATCACCTGTTTCAGACAGGCGAGACTGATGATCTTAAAAGCATCGCGGGTGCTTGCAGCGGCGGACAGATCAATAGGGGCGGCCTTGGCCGGCAACTCTTGTTTGTTGTCGATGATTTCGTAGCCGCGTTCCGATTTGCTCTTGACTGCAACACGGGCCGAAAGCGCCTGAGTAAGCTCGCGCGCAACATCGAACAGCTCTGTTGCAGTGCCGCGCTCGAGCTCTAGCTCAAGTTCGCATAACGGTGCCGATTCGATACCCGTATCGATCGTGCCCCGGTCCACCGTCAATGCAATGGCGCGCTTGTCGTCGATAATCGGGTAGACCGTGCGTCGCACCCGCGTCTCAAACAGGGGCTTGAGCCGCCGACGTAACTTCTTAGTCATGAGGGGTTCGAGCGCGGTGCCCTCAGCCAAACTCAGATCCGGCTCCTCTCCTCCGATCTCAGCTTCCCATTCGTCCCGCTCAAATGGCGCCAAATGGCTACTCGCCTTGATGGTCTGAACGTGGCGGCTGCCTATCCGCCGCACGCGCAGCATGAGTCCGTTCTTGCGAAGCTCGTGGTTGTTGGTGTCGAAATAGACCGAGACTTCGGCTGCTTGCCTCGGTCTTACTTTTAGTGCTCGCAAGAGTGGAACCCTCTTCAGCGCGCGAAGACTTCCTGGCGCCAGGTCGAGTTTCACCTCCACTTCCTTATGCTGTATCGGCGCACTTCCATGCATCAAGCCAGTCTCGAAGATTGATCAATTAACTGAGGCAAGCCAAGGTTAGGCAGAAATTGAAACGAATGCTTTGCGTTGGATCAAGTCCGCATCGAAAAATGACCGTCGCAAGTGGCATTAGCGGGAGACGCTGGCAGTTCCGGCAACCTCGCAACGTTCACCGCAATCCCGGCACGCCTCGCTACGCGTCAGCAACTTGGCCGCTGAGCGGCGGCACGGCTCATCCTCGAAATAGACATAGCGCCTGTCCGTTGTAGTCACGCACGACAAAGCAGGCATCTTGTTCCTCAACAGAACATGGCCGCGGGAGGCAATGGTGGATGAGGTCCTGCTGGTGGTATTGGCGGTTTTGGTGACGGCGGTAATGGTGGTTTGGAATCATCCATAGCGTCGTCCCTGCTCAAGCTCTCGCCACCGACCGCCGTTGCCTCAGTGTTTCTCATCTTTCTTGATGCTTACCGCGACCGTGAGTGTGTTGGGGCCGCCACTAGCAGCAAGCTGACAATCGGGACCGGCGACCAAGACGATGCGGTCGCCCTCGCGTTTGCAAGTAACATGACCGCAACCGATCTGGACGTAAGCGAAATCGCCGTCGCTCGTCACCGATGCCAGACGCATGTGCGTTCTCACATTGAATTCCATCTGCCGGTGTAAAAGTGCTACGGATTTAGCAAAACGTGTCGCTAGACAATTGATCTAGGTCAATGCCATCGAGGCGCTGGGCTAATAAATGTGCAAGGCGGATGTGAACAGAGTCCGCAGTGCGCAAGCTCAATTCTACGTTGGGCACAGAGCTGGCGGGCATTTGCTTTGCCCCAGAAGCATCGGCCCGTAGAAGTTGTTGGAGGTGAACTTCCAAAAATGAAAGCGTCCGAGATTATGACCCTCGGCGTATACACGGTACGCCCCGAAGCGTCGCTTAAAGAAGCTGCCAACTTGATGCGTGAGCGCGGCATCAGTGGTCTGCCAGTTGTCGACAAGATGGGCCGCCTCGTAGGCGTGGTGACCGAGGGTGATCTTCTACGTCGGGTCGAAACCGGGACTGAAAAACGCCGACCTCGCTGGCTGGAATTTCTACTGGGCCCGGGACGACTGGCCAACGAATACGTGCGCTCACATGCCCGTAAGGTTCAAAACGTCATGACACCGGAGGTCATTACGGTTTCCAAGGACGCGCCCCTGCAAGATGTCGTGAACATTTTGGAACAACGACGCATCAAGCGCGTACCGGTTATTAGGGGCGATAAACTCGTTGGCATCATCAGCCGTGCCAATCTCGTCCAGGCACTGGCCCGGTTGGCACAGGAAGCATCGCCAACGCGCCCAGATGACGAAGCCGCGCGCGAGCAAATTATGACTGAATTGAATAAACAGCCGTGGGCGCCACGGGCAGCGCTTAATGTCATAGTGAGCGGCGGGATCGCCGAATTGTGGGGCGTAATTGGCGACGAAAGGGAACGCGACGCGATCCGTGTGGTGGCTGAAAACGTCCCTGGCATTTCGCAGGTCATAGACCATCTTACCTGCTTTCACCCAATGCGCGGTGGCATGGGACTGCCTCCGCTGATCAGCAGTGGCGACTGAAGCGCCGACCAGACTTGACGGCAAAGGCTTCACGCCCTTTTCAGTAGCTCCGGCAGCTTGGCGATGCCTGTCGCGATCCGACGTGCGGCATCGCGGGTCAATAACCTCGCGAGGGATCGGCGGCCGACGCCTTCTCCGTAATAGATGAATATCAGCGGGCGGCCGTTACTGGCCATCACAACAAAAGAGCCGCCGACATCTTCGACAGTCCAGGGCGGTGGGAAGCGGCGGGGCGCGGACATCAAAATAGGTGACACAGATCAATGCGCAGGATCAGCTGGGAGCAGATGATTTGGCTATGGAGACAGCGAGGGTGCCAGAAAATCTGCCGACGCCGGCGAATAGCTTCGTCGTATTCGTGGTGCTGTGCTTGTTCATTTTCGGTTTGATAGCATTCGCCAAGTTTATGGAACGGCGGGGGC
>Ga0310913_10001031_pt1 | contig 13819 bp, 16 predicted proteins | sample GREbulkMGOX082_FD_203447 | JGI IMG/M metagenome (GOLD analysis project Ga0310913, IMG submission 203447) | Lab enrichment of tropical soil microbial communities from Luquillo Experimental Forest, Puerto Rico - GRE.bulkMG.OX082 | ecosystem: Environmental > Terrestrial > Soil > Tropical forest >...
CCGAGTTCGAGGCTTTTGCGGAAGAACATCCCGAGGTCTACAAATCGCTCGTGAAGCTTCTCGCTCGTCGGCTGCGCGACACCGACGCCGTGGTAGCAGCCACTAGCTTCCTTTCGCTTAAGGGCCGGGTCGCGCGGACGGTGCTGGAGCTGGTGAATCATTTCGGGCAAGAGGTCGCGCCCGGTCGGATCGTCATCCGTCAGAAGATCGTCTGCAGTAGAGCAATTTCGTTGCTCGCTTGGAAACAAATAGGCCACCCGCTCGCGATATCGTTCCTGATTACGGGTGGATTGTTAACCCGGTGATACTGGTTGAGCTACGGGACAACTAGCGTACGGGTCTTCATGCGATCGCCGGCATAATGTCGGTATGCCTAAAATCAGCGCCGATGAACAGCAGCGGTTCACTGGTCGTCTTGGCGAGCGCGTAGGCAAAGCAATCACCAAAATTCAACCTTGCCGAATGTCCGCTGCCCTTGCCAAAATCGCGATACGCGTCACGGGCGAGCCGTGCCTGAATTTCGGTGACCGGTTCGGTGCGGATTTGTGCCTCTCTGAGCAGGTCATCAAAGCGGCGGCTAGCGATTGGATCACGGCTGCCATCGATGACCACCGCGGCTTCGACAAAATTTACGGCCGAGACACGGCGCACGCTGGCGCTCTCGATCGCGCGAGCACAAATTTCCGCCTGCGGTTCGTCGCGAAGAATGGCCACCAACGCTGACGTGTCGATAATCATCGAGGCAAGCCGCGCCGGTCGTAGAGCAAGTCACCATGGTCGGCGGAGCGGAATGGCTCCTTAAGGCGCGCCGCACAATCCTTTCCGATCAACAGTAACCGATCGGCCAGACGACCACCGCGCTCGCGATGCAGCCGATCTAGCCGCTCACGAACGGCTTGTGTGACTGCCCCTGTCATCGTTTCGCCAGTGAGCTTTGCCAACTCCTCTACGAGCCGATAGGTCTCGTCGTTCTTGATATTGAGGCCCATAGTATACCTTTCTACCATTATTATAAGGCAATCTACACAGGTAGCAAGTAAAAAGGCCCGCAGACGCGAGCCTGTACCTAAGCGTCCTGGTGATCGGTGAAATCCGAAAGGGCGTGGAAATAGTGCGCCTGAAGGATGCCGTTCAAGCGACTGCCCTTGAAAGTTGGCTTTTTCGCGCCCTGGATCTGGCCCGCCTTGATCCAGCCCGTGATTGTCGATCTGCGCAATATCTATCGCGCCGACGAAATGCGGCGCGCGGCATTCCACTACGTTCCGATCGGCCGCGCCAGAGTGGAATAGCTTTTAATGTCGCGCCAGGATGGCTACCCGCGGGCTTCGCGCCTGCGTCGGGCACTTTGTCTTCACATTTTCTCTGTTTCCGGATATATTTCCGGAAATTACGGAGGCTGAGCTGGTCAAAGCGCAACGTAAAGCTGTTACCAATTTCCGGCGACGACTTAAGCAGCGGGGAATAACACGGCTTGAAGTCAATGTGCGCATCGCTGATGCCGCGATCGTGCGTGACGTGGTTCGGGCACTCTCAAACCCCGAACAGGAGCAGGCAGTGCGGAAGTTGTTGCGGGAATATTTTGGAAGCAAACCAACGAGGGGACTGAAGGATCTGCTTGCCGCCGCGCCACTTGAGGGCATCGAACTCAAGCGCGATCATGACTTCGGTCGGGGCGTCGACTTGTGAATTATTTGATCGACACCAACATCATTTCTGAAGTTCTTAGGGGCAAAAGGTGCAATCCAAACGTCGCGGGCTGGTACCAAAGCATCGCAGACGCGAGCCTATACTTAAGCGTCCTGGTGATCGGTGAAATCCGAAAGGGCGTGGAAATAGTCCGCCTGAAGGATGCCGCTCAAGCGACTGCCCTTGAGAATTGGCTTATAGCCGTCGATAGGGCCTTTGGCGAACGCATTCTGCCGGTCGATCGCGCGGTTGCCCATGAATGGGGGCGATTGAGCGCCCGTCGCCCGCTACCGGTGATCGATGGCCTTCTCGCGGCGACCGCCAAAGTGCATCGGATGACTCTCGTAACACGCAATACCGTCGACATCAGTGATCTCGGTGTACATATTCTCAATCCATTCGAACGAAAATGAGATTTTCAAGAAATAGACCTACTCAGAAACTCGCTTACCTCGTCGTGAAATCGAAGGCGCGAGCAGTCCTCGCTGCCCGAGTTCTTCAGGGCGCCGAGATCGAACTACTGCCCTTGCGGTCGTTGCTGGAGGCCGCGACACGGAGGAGCCGCCAGAGCAGACTGGCTAGTCGCAATACCAGTTCTCGCTGAGACGGCGGATTGCCGCCTACGCAGCATGGCTGGCACGGGCGAAATTGACACAGACCCCTCTCCCCGCCGCTCTCCCTTTGTTCGCCACTGGCCTCGGCGGCTTAGGTCTGCTCGGCTGGCGCAGGAAGCGGAAGGCGCGAGCGGTCGCTTAGTAGCCAGCAAAGACAATTTTGGAAGGGCCGCCGAGAGGCGGCGCTTCTGTTTGTTCAGGTCGCGGCTCACGGATTGAGACCGGCCGTTGCGCCGAAAATCCTTGTGCCACAAACGCGGAGGAGTCCGGCTACTGCAAGTCAATAGGTTGATAGGTGCCTTGTGCACGCCCCTGGTGATCAGAGCGACTGAACGTCACCGGCGTTCCAAGCCCAATGTCGAGGTCGCCGAGATTTTCGAGAGTGCTTACCAGTTTCTCGGACGCCCTTGGGAAGATTTCTCGCCGTTACGCACGATCAGGTTTTCCAAATAGTTCGTAACCGACCTGCCCTCCTCAGCCGCTCGCCGTTCTAGCAGCGCCTTCGTGCTCGGCCGCAATCGAATGGTCACGGCCACACTCCGCGTTTCTTTTTTTTCGCAGCCCCCATTACCGTCTCTTGACTTTGTATTGCGGATTGACTCACGGTCCACTCCCCCAATTTCGCTGCATGCATAATCTGGCAACTCTGTCATGCATTCTGTGATGTCCGTCACGGAATGTGCTTTCCGTTTTCTTGAAAACTTTCCACCATGCCCGCTCGCCGCTTCCTGCCTTGATGCGTCGAGGAACGAACCCGCCTGCTTTTTCGTTAACTCTGTCTCGTGGTCGTTCGTGGAAGTGCTCAAGTTTTGGCGGGTCTCCAAATGGACACGAAAACGAGAACGGCGTTGCCGCGCACACGGAATAACGCAGGCGCCCAAGGCATCTCTCTGGTGCGGTCGGGCAATCTTCACCTGCTGTCAGAATTGCCTGCCGATCTTCCGACGAAACTGTTTGCTAACGCGAACCGGATACGGCTCGCCGCGGGTAAGATCTTGTTCCGGGCGGGCGCTACCGGAGACGGCTGCTATCGTGTGGAGGACGGCCTCCTCAAGGTTACGATGGTTTCGCGTTCCGGCGCCGAGCGCATCCTCCAGTTTCTCGGCCCGAGCGCCATTGTCGGTGAGCTTTCCACCATTGATGGGCTGCCGCGTTCGGCGACGGTGGCGGCGGTGCGCGATGCCACACTTAGTTCGGTAAGCCGAGCCGAGTTCGAGGCTTTTGCGGAAGAACATCCCGAGGTCTACAAATCGCTCGTGAAGCTTCTCGCTCGTCGGCTGCGCGACACCGACGCCGTGGTAGCAGCCACTAGCTTCCTTTCGCTTAAGGGCCGAGTCGCGCGGACGGTGCTGGAGCTGGTGAATCATTTCGGGCAAGAGGTCGCGCCCGGTCGGATCGTCATCCGTCAGAAGATCGGGCAGAACGACCTTGCGGCCATGGCAGGCATCGCACGCGAGAATCTGACCCGGGTCCTCAACGACTGGGAGCGCCACAAATTACTGAGCCGCCTGTCTGGCTATTATTGCGTTGAGGACAAGATACTTCTAGGGCATCAAGCTAAGCTTTGAGCTGCGAGCGCAACAACAATGATTACATGAAGCTCGGTCAATGGTCGCTGTCTAACGGTATGTATTTAAGTGAAATCTCCCCCTCGCCTCCGGGGAACAAGGCGTTACATTTCAAGCAATAGAATTTTCTGCGCTGAACCCTATTCACAATACCTGTCATCATGACGAAGTATTTTGCCCCACAACTTGGACAGTCGAAGTTGATTGGCTCTGGTTTATTGGGCAGACAACTTGCGGGCATTTGTGTAAGCGGCGATCAGTAAACTAAAAGGAAAGAGCCTCGACCGAATGTCGAGGCCCTGAAGCTAAGCGCGTCATGACAAATCCGCTCAGCCCGTAGGTCTAGAATGGCCTATCTGAAATGCCAGGCAATTAACCCTTGGTGCCAACGCCCTTTGCCTTGGTATAGGGCTTTTGCGAGCTGACCCGCCACTATCCGAAGAAGGACGGACCGGGCCGACGCTCGGTGGCGCCCCCACGTTGTCGCCTCCCTACCGTTGAGGCGACGCCGATTGCGCCACGCCACAGTGGCGCGATGCTTTGCACGGTGCGGTGGGTGAAATCTTGCTTTATCGGGACAGCGAGTTGGTTTCGCGTGCCAAACTATTTTCGAGGACGAACCCGGTCGGCGTTCGGCGCCAAAATTGTTGACGAAAAGGCGCGGCGGCGTTTGTTGTTTAATTAGCTCCAGAGCTAGACGTAACAGATTTTGATGCCGCATCCGAAAGCAGTAATTTATACGAATTCGAATTGCGATGTTCTCGAGCTAGCAAGTTGAAAGCACTAGTTTTTAGTTGGGAATGTAGACGTCCCCCTGCGCGCGAGCCATCGTTTAGCGCGCCGCCGCAAAGAGTAAAGGAAATCACGATTGCGCTGTTGTCTAGATATCTTCTTAACCTCGCGCACAAGCAGCCGCTGGTCATCGTGCTCGCGGACGCACAGTGGATTGATTCCAGTACACTCGAGCTAATCAACAAAACTGTTCCGTTGATCAAAACGGCTCGAGTTTTTTTACTCATAGAGTTCAGACCGGAATTCATTCCCCAGTGGGCGCGCGATCCGCAGGTGACCACTGTGCGGCTCGGTCCGCTGCAACGCGAACAAAGTCGGGCAATCATTTGCCAAGTGGCCGGAGGCAAGAAATTGCCCGAAGAGGTTCGGGAGCAAATTCTCGACCGAACTGACGGGATTCCTTTGTTCGTCGAGGAACTCACCAAGACCGTGTTGGAATCGGAGTTACTGGAAGATGTCGGCGACCAATACGTCGCCGCTGCACCCCTGACTGCTTTTGCTGTTCCCTCGACGCTGCTCGGGTCTCTGACAACCCGTTTTGACCGCCTTGGTTCGGCCAAAGAAGTCGCCCAGATCGGTGCGGTCATTGGCCGTGAATTTTCTTACCAATTATTGGCCGCCGCCGTCCCGTTGTCGGTCGATTCGCTTAAGGCTGCGCTAGTACAACTTGTGGCTTCCGGATTGATCTTTGTGAGCGGCGACCAAACGAACGAAACCTATACATTCAAGCATGCGATTGTGCAGGATGCCGCCTATGCGATGCTGTCGCGGCAAAAGCGGCAGCAACTCCATAGCCGGATCGCCGACGCTCTCGAGAACAGTTTCCCCTACATGATTGAAGCCCAACCCGAGTTGCTGGCGCACCATCTGGCGCAGGCAGGGTCTGTCGAGCGCGCCGTCGATTACCTGCGAAAGGCTGGACAACGCTCGATTGAGCGCTCAGCCAACGCGGAGGCCATCGGGCATCTGACCAGTGCGATCCACCTGCTGCAATCTCTTTCTGACAGTCCGGAACGCAAGCAGACGAGACTCGATTTGCAAGTGATGATGGCGCAAGCAATGATCGCCAGTCACGGATACGCCGCGCCGAACACGCGGCAGAGCTTGATGCAGGCGAGAGAGCTCATCGACGAGTCGACACCTCTGGCACAGAAATTTGCGATTTTGTACGGGATATTTGCCTCCCACTACGTCGCGGCCGAAATCGACGAGCAGCGGGTCGTAGCCGTGGAGTTCCTGGCTGAGGCGGAACGGACCAACGACACAGCGATGCAGTGCGTCGCGCATCGCATACTCGGCACTACCTGCGTGACGATGGGGGAATTTGCCACTGGCCTGCACCATCTAAAGCAAGCACGTGCATTGTATCATTCTACGCATCATGCTGGTTACCGACACCAATACGGTCAGGACATCGGTGCCGCTGCATTGTGCTATCTGAGCTGGGCTCTGTGGCACCTCGGACATTTTGACCAGGCGTCGGAAGTCTCGACGGAGGCGATGAAGCTAGCCGAGAAGGTAGCTCACCCGCACACCCTTGTTTACACGATTTGCCATGCCCGCGCTTTCATGTACCTCTTTCGACGGCGCGACGAAGACGTGCAGTCGCATGCTGACCGATTGGTTACGATCTGCAACGAGAACGGATTTTCACACTGGCGAAATTTTGGTCGGCTTCTTGATGGTTGGGCCGCTATCAATGGCGGCGATGCGGACCGCGGCACAGAAGTGCTTCGGAAAGCTGTGGCTGGATGGCAGAAAGGCGGCGCCCGGCTATGGATGCCGATGTTCCTGATTTTGGAATCCACCGGTCACCTCAAAGCGGGTCGCATTGAGGCCGCGTTAAAGACAATTGAACACGCTCTCGCTATTTGCGAAGACACTGGTGAGCGCTGGGCTGTAGCCGAAGCGCTGCGGACTAAAGCCTGGATATTGCTAGCAACAGGCCGGACCAAGAGTAGCGAAATTGAGGCAATCCTCCTCGACAGTCTAGAGATTGCACGGCGCCAACAAGCGCGTTGCTGGGAACTTCGTACGTCACGTGATCTCGCGCACCTTTGGCGATGCCAGGGCCGAAACAGAGAAGCTCTAAAGTTATTGCAGGCGGTTTTGATCAATTTAAAGAAAGCGTTGATGTAGCTGAGTGGAGAGATGCCAGAGCGCTGCTGCGCTGTTTAAAGCACGAATTGGCCGGAAAAAAACCTGGTGAGAATTTTTCGACGCGGGCCGCAGCACCACGGCACCAGTCCTCAAATACTAGAAATTAGCCGAAGCGCAGCGCCGGCAGTCCGAACTACACGCTGAGCATAAAGAGGCGAGTGGCTACGATCTCACGCGCGAGAACGTAATGAAGCAAGCGACCAGCATTCATGATGAGAAGCTGCCGATGTTACTGCCCGGCGTCACCATCTCGACGAGCGCAGACGACTCCGCCCCGATCAAACAGATGCAATTGGAGAAGTTCAACGGCAGCAACTGGAAACTATTTGGCGAGCTGCAATCAGGGTCCAACAGCTAGAAGTTCGGAAACAATTTGGTGCTCGAGTTGCGCCATATTCTCAAGGCAGTAATAGCCAGAAAGACGACTCACTATTTTGTGGCGCTGCCAGTCATTGAGCACCCGGGTCACGTTCTCGCGGGCAATGCCGGCCATGGCGGCTAAATCGTTCTGTCCGATCTTCTGACGGATGACGACCCGGCCCGGCGCGACTTCTTGCCCGAAATGTCCCGCCAGCTCGAGCATCGTCCGCGCGACCCGGCCCTTGAGCGACAGAAAGCTGCTGGCTGCAATTACCGAGTCCGTCTCGCGCAGACGTTGGGCGAGAAGCCTGACCAGCGATTTGTAGACCTCGGAATGTTTTTCTGCAAAGGCTTCGAAGTTGGCGCGGCTGAGGAAGCTTACCTTGGCATCGCGCACCGCCACGACTGTCGCCGAACGCGGCTGCCCGTCAATGATCGAAAGCTCTCCGACGATGGCGCCCGGGCCGAGAAAGGTAAGGATGCGCTCAGCACCGGAACCCGAAACAATCGTGACCTTAAGCAGCCCCTCCTCGACGCGATAGCAGCCGTCATCGGAAGCGCCCGCCCGGAACAAGATCTCACCTGAGGTGAGCCGCACCAGCTTTGTGTTGGCAAACAGCTTCGTCGAAAGAGGCGCAGGTAATCCCGACAGCAGACGGGCGTGTTCCGGTCTAAGAGTCATAGTATCCTCCGGCTTGGAGATGACGGTCACTTCGCCGGTGGTTGCGGATCTAAAACTCGCCCCTGCCGCAAATATGGATTAAAATTCTTCAAAACAAAAGACGTATTTGGACCTGCTTCAGGAACTGGTCATATTCGTTATTGTCAGCGGGCTTTGCACCCGTGGCCTAACCGGCGACATATCACCGTTCAAAGACGTCGAAGACCTTCGGCAGTTCGTTGATTCCACGTGTGAGCGCAGATTAACGGGCACGGAGGCGACAGGACTATTAATCTGATGGGACCGCGTTTTAATAATGTAATTTGAGCAGTTTTTTGAACGAATCTGTTTCATACTCTGATCCCGGGCCAACTAGCCAAGCACCAATCGACGTCTTGGGCTAAGCGAACCACGAGTCGGAACTGACGCTCAATGTATGTGACTTGATCTAACATTTCGTCCCCCAAGCGCGGTCGCGCATCCAACCGGCAGGTACGCATACGGTTCGGCACTCACCCCTCCCTAGCGCAAAGTTAGCGTCATTCACAATTTGCCAAAAGGAGGCTCGCTTTCGGCGCAATGGGCAGGACGGCACCGATTGAGGGGACGAAGGCAAAGCCGCTGGCATCAGTTGCATCAGCGCAGAGCTCGAGAATGCGCTAGCAATTGTTACCTTAAATTATTTCGAATGCTCCAGCAGTCTCTTAGTTCCCCGCTTGGCCCGATTGACTCCATCTGTGAGATTATTCTTTACCGTTTCAATGGGCATCAGAACCATGCCTTTGACCTTTCTTCCGGACGTGCCTTGAAGATTGTGCTGTGGACGAGTCCGGTCCAATGTGCCGGCGCCTCTCTGGTCGGGTTGGAGTAGCAAAACACAGCATCTTTTTTGGGGAACCAGTAGTAAGATCGGCGTGAGCAGCGTTGACATCAAGACATCATCCATTATATGTTTTGATGATGCGAACGACGCTTACGCTTGATGACGATGTGGCTGCCACGCTCCAAAGTTTGCGCCGCAGTCGTCGTATCGGGTTGAAGCAGCTGATTAACGAGGCGCTACGCCGTGGGCTTAAAGAAATGGGCAGACGACGCGGGCCGCGCGAGCGCGTGCGCACGAAAGCGGTGGCACTTGGTCGCGTGCGCGTACCAAGCATCGACAACATTGGCGAGGCACTTGCGATTGCCGAGAGCGAAAGTTTCAGGTGATACTGATTGATGCCAACATCCTAGTCTATGCGCATGTGAGTTCATTCACGCAGCACGAACGCGCGCGCAATTGGCTCGATCAACAACTCAACGCTGTCGCGCCTGTTGGTCTGCCGTGGGAGAGCTTAGTTGCGTTCCTACGATTAGTGACAAACCCGCGCGTTTTCGACCACCCCGAGCCGATTGGCGATGCTTGGCAACAGGTACGCACTTGGCTCGCAGCTGAGACAGCCTGGGTACCGCATCCAACGGAGCGGCACGCCGATATCCTGGGTGAATATCTCGCGCTACCCGGAATCCATGCCAACCTCGTGCCAGACGCTCATCTCGCCGCATTGGCAATTGAACACGGCTTAACTTTGTGTTCCACCGATGGCGATTTTGCACGATTTCACGGATTGCGCTGGCAAAATCCGATCGCGTTCTGAACACCGTCTTCGGCAAAATTCATTTCGGGTAAATCGATCGCAATCAGCCGCTCTCGCGGCATGCTGCGACTGAGCAAAAACTTCAGCATTTGCACGTCGCCGTTCTTAGCGAGCTGGACCGCTTTGCGCCTTGCAATAAAGCAGCGGAGATTAGCGAAGCCCGGTTCCTTGACCCCGGCGGGTTCCTTTAGCGAACGGACGCCGCGAACGGCAGGCGCCGTGTGTCTTACTCTCTTCATTTGCTTCACCCTCGAATCACGATGGCCCATCAGAACAAGTGGATCTGAGTCGATACTTTTCAACTCACGCGAATCCGCGTATTTTACGCGATCGCCTGAAGAATGGCGGCGGTCCCGGGGTACGGCTACGAAAGCGGCATTAGAAAAAGAGTTAGGTCCCTCTGCCGGCTGTAAGGTCACCGCCCGCGCGGTCGACCATTGAGAAGTGAGTTTCAAGCGGTCGCGCGCGGTTGGTGCCCGGCTCGGCCTCACACCACGACGCTTCCAATCGGGAGAAAAATCGATTACGACGGCCACATCTCGCGACGCGGTGAATTGCCAGTTGCGCGCACTCCTTTACGAAGCCGCTGCTGTGCTCCTGACGCGGGTCGGTAGGGAAAGTGCGCTTCGCCGTTGGGGCCTGCTGCTGTGGGAGCGACTAGGCTTCAAGCGCGCCGCTACCACACTGGTTCGCAGGATGGCGGTTGTTCTTCACGCCAGGTAACACCATTCAATCCCACACTCGGCGCCGCCATACCATAGTCGTGGGCGAGGCCATTCTCGTGGGTTCGTCGCGGCCTCTACGATGTGCAACGTCGGCGTCCGAGGGTTACGAGCGGCGTAACAGTCGTCGAATGCCAACCTGATCCGCCTCGGCTAGACTACAAGTTCAGCGGTTACATTGGTGGCAGAAGGACCGAATCTCATCTCAAGCCAAAGCGAGAGAGACTGACAGTCATACGCTCTTGGTAGTTGTAACTGGCCCTCGTTTGCGCACTCTTTATGGACAAAGCTGACCGACATTTAAAATCGGTCCGGCTGTTGCTCGAAGCCCCAATGGAGCGAGTTAATCACGTTGACCCGTCATCATCGATCCATGCGCACACGTCGTCGCAATGTCTGCTCCCAGGCGAGCGCGTGAGCGATGATGGTGGCGAGATCGTCATATTGTGGCGTCCACCCCAGCATCGCGCGGGCGCGATCGCAAGCTGCAACGATCTGTGCTGGATCGCCTGGTCGGCGCGGTACAATTTCGACCTTGAAGTCGACACCGCAGACGCGCTTAACCATCTCAACCACCTGACGCACCGAGAAACCATGGCCATAGCCGCAATTTAGCGTCACTGAGGCACCGCCGGCGCGCAGATAGCGCAACGCGTCCGAATGCGCGCGGACAAGGTCACTGACGTGGATGTAATCGCGAATGCAGGTACCATCCGGCGTCGGATAATCAGTGCCATAAATGTCGAGCTTAGACCGCCGTCCGAGCGCTGCCTCGACCGCGACCTTGATCAGCTGGGTTGCGTTCTTCGTCGACTGCCCGGTACGGCAGCTCGGATCGGCGCCGGCTACATTGAAGTAGCGCAATATGACGTGGCGGAGACCGTGAGCGATGCCGGCATCGCGCAACATGATTTCCGTCATCAGTTTGGACCAGCCATAGGGGGAGATCGGTGCCGGCAGCGTGTCCTCGGTGACCGGCACTTGCGCCGGATTGCCATAGACCGCGCAGGTCGATGAAAAGATAAACTGGCGCACACCAGCTCTGATCGCGGCTTCGATCAGCGCCCGAGAGTTCACAGTATTGTTTTTGTAATAACCGAGCGGATCCCTAACTGAATCCGGCACTACCAGCCAAGCAGCGAAATGGATGATAGAATCGACTTTGTGCTCGCGGATGATCTGAGCCACCAAGTTTTGATCGCCGGTGTTGCCGACGATAAGTGATACACTCTTGGCGACGGCCCAATCGAAGCCAGTCGACAGATTGTCAAGTACGACTACGCGTTCGCCGGCATCTGCCAGCTCATACACCATATGACTACCGATATAGCCGGCGCCGCCAGTTACAAGGATTGCCATGGAGTTCACGAAAGACGTGGCGTTAGATGCAGATAGCTAATTATTGGAATAAAGCCAACTTGTGGTCTCACAACGGCTGCCACCACCGAGTCGTTGTTGGCCGGGCGTCATCGGGTTATTCGAAAATCAACGATCGCCATCCTCGTAGGTCGGCAGTTCTCGCCAATTATCGATATCCCAGCGACGTCTTCTTTCTGTGCGGTTTGCGGCGATCCGAAACATCGAGCGCGTATAGAATCCGGCCGGCTTGGCGCCCCAGGGTTGCTTCATAGCGGCTCAGGCGGTCGAGCGCAAAGTTGGGCAGATTGGCTCAACCCAAAAAGCAACGGGCGAACTCGACATTGGGAGCGTCGGCTTTCATCTTCGAGCCGGACAACGTTTCTATATCACTCACAGCATTGTGTGGAGATGCACTTTCCCTCGCGATTGCGGCTTGCCGGCTACAGTTTAACCCTTCGGTAGTCCTACCCGTCGAGGTCATCACGCGAGAAGTACACACATCGCCTACCATGCAATCGACTGCTAAAACGGTAATCGCGCCGCCAAGATCATGCAGGGCGCGCTCGGCATCGAGAGCAATGAGGTCGCCATTCCCGAAGACTTGGCCGAGTGATCGTGAACAGCGCGCTGGCATTATGGGCATTCTTCCTGGTCTGAAACGTTTCGTCGGTGCCACAACGCCGCTTGCCGTTGCAGAGCAAAGCAAAGGAACGCAGTGCTAAAGTTCTGCCTCTTTCTGTCGTACCGCTTTGTTCTCGATGCAATAATAACCGGCCAGTTCGCTGACTAGCTTGCGGCGCTTCCAGTCGTTGAGAATGCGGTTGAGGCTTTCACGCGCGATACCCGCCATAGCGGCAAGATCCGTTTGGCCGATCTTCTGGTGAATGACAATGCGGCCGGAGCCGACATCCTGGCCGAATTCCTGCGCCAGTTCGAGCAGCGTGCACGCGACACGGCTGCGTAACGGCAGAAAGGTCCCGGCCGCAATTGTCGTATCGGTCTCGCGCAGCCGTGCGATGAGCAGCGCCACCAAGCATTCGTAGACCTGAGGATTTTTCTTGGCATAGTCCACGAAATCGGCGCTGCTGAGAAAGCTCAAGACTGCAGGGCGGACCGCCACCACGTTGGCCGAACGTGGTAATCGGTCGATGACCGACATCTCATAAGGCGGGGTGATCGGCGAATAACACACTAAGCCCCGCCGCACTTTCAACGAGCGACTGCGGCCGCTAGGTGCGGCGGATCGCGGCTAACGTAGCGAAACTGCTGGAACTCGCAATTCTTGAAGCTGGCGAGGCCCGATTCCGTTGCTCCAGCGGGAGCAGGCTCACTTCAGAGCGTGGGGCGCCTTTCAGCACTGCCGGCCCTCGCCCGTATGATGGAGCGGGTAGGCAGCGATCCGCCCGACCGAGGTCGACATCCTGGTCGGCGACCCGTCCCAGGCGCAAAAGCGGCCCAGGGAATCGTGGCGGCCTATGCAGATTTTCTCGCCCATGGCGGGAAACGAAGCATGCCGATTTTTGCGACGGCACGAAATACATCAGTGGTCATGGCAAGCCTGGCCCACAGCGGCGATGCCATGGCGCAATCGGCTAAGAGTCGATAATGGTGGCTGTTTGACCAAGACGACTGGGGGATCCCAAGAGCGCGAGTCCGGGCATGGCAGACAAAGTTGCTCTCATAACAGGCGCAACCGGGCAGGACGGTGCCTATCTGGCCGAGTTCCTGCTCGGTAAGGATTATATCGTCCACGGGATCAAGCGCCGCTCCTCATCTTTCAATACCGAGCGCGTTGATCATCTCTACCAGGACCCGCACGAACGGAATGTGCGGTTCATGCTGCACTACGGCGATATGACCGATGCAACAAATCTCATTCGCATCATTCAGGAAACCCAGCCAACCGAAATCTACAACCTCGCCGCCCAGAGCCACGTCCAGGTCAGTTTCGAAACCCCGGAATACACCGCCAATGCCGATGCACTTGGGCCACTGCGCCTTCTCGAGGCCATTCGCATCCTCGGCTTGGAAAAGCGTACGCGGTTCTATCAGGCCTCCACCTCCGAACTTTACGGCTATGTCCGCGAAATACCGCAATGCGAGACCACCCCGTTCTATCCGCGGTCGCCGTACGGCGTGGCCAAACTCTATGGGTTTTGGATCACGACGAACTATCGCGAAGCCTACGGCATGCATGCGTCAAACGGTATCTTATTCAATCACGAAGGCCCAACGCGCGGTGAAACCTTTGTGACTCGCA
>Ga0310913_10001034_pt1 | contig 13804 bp, 11 predicted proteins | sample GREbulkMGOX082_FD_203447 | JGI IMG/M metagenome (GOLD analysis project Ga0310913, IMG submission 203447) | Lab enrichment of tropical soil microbial communities from Luquillo Experimental Forest, Puerto Rico - GRE.bulkMG.OX082 | ecosystem: Environmental > Terrestrial > Soil > Tropical forest >...
GTGGGCGATGCCGCCATGGCTTTGTCCATGCACGATCATCGGGTTGATGCAGCGCCCGACATCGTCGACGACGGCATAGCGGGTGATCTCGACCCAGCCCGTTTCCGGATCGACCTCGGCCTCGCAGACGGCGCAGCCATTGGGAAAGACCGGGTCGTGCATTTCATTGTCGGTTACGACGGCAAGTCCGCTCTCCAGACCGAGGCGCGCCGCCTCCTGCGCCAGCTCGAGAAAATCGAAGCTGCGATTGCTGCGCGGTGCCGCGAACCGGCCATCGGCAAACGCGACTTCGTTTGCGGTCGTGTGGAGAATTTGGGCAGCAACCCGTTTTCCTTTATCGATCAGCTCCGGCGCCGCCATCGCGAACAGGGTGCCAGCGTGGCGCATCGACCGTCCGGAATGCGAGCCGCCGCCGAGGCTGACCCGATCGGTGTCGCCAGTGACGAGGTCGATGGCCGCGACCGGCACACCAAGAAGAGCCGAGACGACCTGCGCAAAGCTCGTCTCGTGCCCCTGGCCGTTCGGCTGGGTGCCAATTACGACCTCGACCCGGCCCGCCGGTGTCACGGTGATTTCGGTGCGCTCCCGAGGCGCGCCGATAGAGGACTCGACATAGTTGGCCAGCCCCAACCCGAGCAGCTTGCCGCGCGCCTCGGCCTCTCGCCGGCGCTCCGCAAACCCGCCCCAGTCGGCGTTTCGCATCGCCAGATCCATGTTGGCCTCGTAGGTGCCGCTGTCGTAGCGAGCCCCGACCGCATTGCCGTATGGCATCATTTGCGGCCCGACCAGGTTCTTGCGGCGCAGTTCTACGCGGTCGAACCCCAGCTCCCGAGCCGCCTTGTCGATCAGCCGCTCGATCGCGTAGGTCACCTCCGGGCGGCCCGAGCTGCGATAGGCGTTGGTCGGCATCGAATTAGTGAACACCGCCCGCGAGCGCAGGCTCGCCGCGGGGATGTCGTACGAACCAGTGACCAGCGCCGACCCCTTGCCGAGCGGCGACAACGAAACACAGCGCCCGCCGACATTACTGACATTGTCGGCACGCAACGCCAGAAAGCGGCCGCCGCTCCGCAATGCCAAGGCGACCTTGGTCGCCAGATCGCGCCCCTGAAAATCGCTCAGAAACGCTTCGGAGCGAGTCGCGGTGTACTTGACCGGTCGGCCGAGTTTGCGAGCCGCCCACAGCACGAGACCGAACTCGACATAGACCCGATTGCGCACGCCAAAATTGCCGCCGACATCGTAGGACAGCACCCGCACCCGTTCAGGGGAGATCCCGAGGACCGCGGCGAGCTCGGCCTTCTGGCGAACGGCGCCGCCGCTCCCGGCATAGAGCGTGTAGCGGTCCGTACCCGGGTCGTAATGGCCGAGTGCGGCGCGCGGCTCGATCGGCACCCCGGTCACCCGGCCGATATGTAAATTCACTGCGACGACGTGGTCGGCGCCGGCGAACGCCCGGTCAGCCGCCGCCTTGTCGCCGAACGTCGTATCGACGAGGACGTTGTCCGACACTTCGTCCCAGACAGCCGGAGCGCCGGGCGACAGAGCGCTCTTCGAACTGGCGACCGAGGGCAGCTCCTCATACTCGATCTCGACCGCCTCCGCCGCGTCAAGCGCTTGCAGTAGGGTTTTCGGCCACCACCATTGCGACCGCTTCGCCGACATGGCGCACCCTATCCGCGGGGAGCAGCAGTTGTGGGCCGATAAAGATCGTGCTGTCGTCCGGCCCGGTCAGCTTCAGATCATATCGGGTCGAGGGCACCGGGCTGTGCGGAATTGGGGCAAGCCCGTCGGCCAAGCAGTCCCTGCCGCCAAACACGCCGAGGACACCCGGCATCCGCTTTGCCCGCGTTCCGTCGACCTGAAGGATCCGCGCATGTCGGTAAGGCGAACGAACGATCGCAGCGTAGGTCTGTCCCGCAATGCTGAAGTCGTCGGTGAACCGGCCCTTGCCGGTCAGCAGTCGTCGATCTTCCTTACGGCGAACCGGCTGGCCGATTGCGCCAAGGGTCATCGCCGCAATGTCGATCGCATCGTTCATGCTCGATACCTATTGGACGCCGTTGAGCGCGAAATCGAAAATGTCGAAATTGCGTAAACGCCGTATCTCGGCGAGGTGTAGATAGTCGGGGGTGAGTGGCCGCGACAGAATGAACGGCACTCGTTGCTCGCCGAGTCCGCCATGCGAGCGCAGCCGATGGCCGGCCAGGCCCGAAAGATCGTGCTCGGCGCGTGAGGCGCCGATCGCTGTATTGGCGTCGCCGAGCACGACGAAGTCGGCCTCGCGGTCGACCGGCATTTCGAAACGCCTTGCTGCTTCGGGGCCGTCGAGGACAAGGGCGACCCCGGGGATCGACGCGCTCGCCGCCATCAGCGCGGCGAGATCCGCAGCTCTGCGAACATAGACCCGTACGAACGAGCCCAGCGCGCCGTGGTGGCGCACAAACGGGTCGGTGATCGGGCAGATCACCCGCACCGCACCGGTGCCGAAACGCTCGTTGAGGGCGTCTTCGAGAAAGATCACGTTGGGCGCGCCGTCGGGCCGCGCCTTGTCGTTCATGCCGTGGTCGGCGACGAGCCCGATAACGGCGCCGAGCTCGACAAATCGGCGCACCCGATCGTCGATCGCATGATGAAAGGTATCGGCCGCAGGATCGCCCGGCGCGTGCGCATGCTGGACATAGTCCGACAGCGACAAAAAGACCAGATCGGCCTCTTGGCGCTCGAGCAGCGCGATCCCGGCATCGAGTACGAACAATGACAGGTCCGCCGAGTACATGTCAGGCTTGCCGCGCCCGACCATCGCCTCGACCTCAGGCGGAGCACATTCGGACGAAAAGCAAATGCCGCCGAGATTGCGGCCGAGGAGCTTGCGCAGTTTGTCCTTCGCGGTGACCGCCGCCGTCTTGACCCCGCTCCCCGCCATCAGCGCCAGGATCGTCTCGCAGCGCATCAGGCGTTCGTCGGTCATCATGACCTCGCGGCCGGTTTCGCGATCGAGGTAGTAGTTGCCGGCGATGCCGTGGATCGAAGGCGGCGCGCCGGTCACGATCGAGACATTGTTCGGGTTCGTGAAGGTCGGCATGGCAGCATCGGCCCGACCGAAATACCCGTTGCGGCGGAAAGAGCCGATCGTCGGAAAGACGCCGTCCGGAATCCCGCGATCGAGATATTCGGGATCACACCCGTCGACGCAAATCACGACGGTCGGACGCTTTGGCTTGCGGTAGCGACGGCCGTTCAGCTCGATCAAGTCAGGCATCTGCTCTTCTCCGCACCAACAATCGCCGGAACGCCCTGGAGCGGACGGCGGTCAAGCTGGTATCGTGGGTTCAGAACCATCCGGCATGATTTGGCAAGGAGTTTGGCAAGATGACCTCGAATGGGAAAGTCGCCCTCGTCACCGGCGGCGGAAGCGGGATCGGCAAGGCCTCAGCGATCGCCCTCGCGAAAGAGGGGTTTGCGGTCGTCGTCGCCGGCCGGCGACCGGAGCCACTGCAGGCGGTCGTCTCCGAGATCGAAGGGTTACAGGGACGGGCGCTGGGCGTGCCGACCGATGTCGGCCATCCCGAGGCGGTCCGCAGTCTCTTTGCCAGGGCCAAGCAAACCTACGGCCGGCTCGACGTGCTGTTCAACAACGCCGGCTTTGGCGCCACCGCCGCGATCGAAGACCTCGCCTTCGACCGCTGGAAGGCCGTTGTCGACTCGATCCTGACCGGGTCGTTTCTGTGCACGCAGGAAGCCTTCAAGATCATGAAGGATCAGAAACCGATGGGCGGCCGGATCATCAATAACGGCTCGATCTCGGCGCATGTGCCGCGGCCGAATTCGGTCGCCTATACCTCGTGCAAGCATGCGATCACCGGTCTCACCAAATCGACCTCGCTCGACGGTCGCAAATACGACATCGCCTGCGGCCAGATCGATGTCGGCAACGCGCTGACCGAGATGACCCAGCGCATGCAGCGCGGCGTACCGCAGGCCAACGGCACGGTCATCGAGGAGCCGGTCATGGACGTGCAGAACGTCGCCCGCGCCGTCGTCTTCATGGCGACCGTGACGCCCGAAGCCAATGTCCAGTTCTTGACAGTGATGGCAACGAAGATGCCGTTCGTCGGCCGCGGCTAGAGGCCGAACGTCGCTTCCGTCATTCCTCCTCTTCTTCGAGCGCGCTTTCGTGCCAATGGCGCAGTAACACGCGCGATAGGCCATCGAGGACGAGATAAATCACGATGCCGGTCAGCGAAAGCAGGAACAGCGCGGCGAACAGGCGTGGGATGGCGAGGCGATAGCCCGCTTCGAGGATGCGGAAGGCGAGCCCGGTCTCGGCGCCGCCGGTGCCGGCGACGAATTCGGCGACAACCGCACCGATCAGAGCCAGCCCGCCGCTGATCCGCAGCCCGGCGAGAAAATAGGGCAACGCAGTCGGCAGTTTCAGGTAGCGCAGGACTTGCACTGGAGAGGCGCCATAGAGCTGGAACAGCGCCAGCAGATTGCGGTCGGCGCTGCTCAGTCCGACTGTCGTGTTGGCAACGATTGGGAAGAAGGCGACGATCCAGGCGCAGACGAGCAGAGCCAGAAACGGCTCGCGCACCCAGATGATGATCAGGGGGGCGATCGCTACGATCGGCGTCACCTGCAGGATCACGGCATAGGGAAAGAGGCTGAGCTCCAGGATCCGCGACAGCGAGAAGAGCAGCGCGATGGCGCTGCCGAAGACGGTGGCCGCCGCGAGTGCCGCAAGTGTCACGCGCAAGGTAACCAAAAGCGAGCCGAACAGACTTGGGCCGTCGGTCCACAAACTTTCGGCGATCGCCGACGGGCCGGGCAATATATAGGGCGGAATGCCGTTGATCCGGACGACGATCTCCCACAAGACAAGGAACGCGGTACCCACCGCGAGCGGAGCAAAGATGTGCCACCACCGGGAAACCCGGCCCGCGCTCAATTTGACCTCTCTGCCATCGCTCGCGCCAGTTCCTCCGACACCGTCGCGCAGATCGTGGCATAGGCGGGTGACGTACGCTGCGCGCGTTCACGCGGCTGCGGCAGCTCGATGGGTAAATCAGCAGCGATGCGGCCTGGCCGGGTCGCCATGATCGCAATCCGGGTCGAGAGGTAGACTGACTCGAAGACGCTGTGCGTCACGAAGACGACGGTCGTACGCCGGTTTTCCCAGAGCCGTAGCAAATCGTCGTTGAGCGCCATCCGGGTGATCTCGTCGAGTGCCGCAAAAGGTTCGTCGAGCAGCAGCAGGTCTGGATCGGTGACCAACGCGCGAGCGATCGAAACCCGCATGCGCATGCCGCCCGAAAGCTCGCGAGGATAGGCGCGCTCGAACCCGGCGAGCCCGACCGCGCGGACTTCCGACCGGACGCGCTCGCGCTCGGCGGACCCGACCCGCCCGGCGAGACGAAAAGGCAGCAGCACGTTGTCGATAACCGTACTCCACGGCATCAGGGTCGGGTCCTGAAAGACAAAGCCGACCCGTCCTGAAGAGATGTGCCCGCCGGTATCGGCGGCCATCAAGAGGCGCCGCTCGCCTTGGCTTGGCTCGGCGAGACCGGCGATGATCCGTAACAGGGTCGTCTTCCCGCAGCCGGAGGGCCCGATAAGACTCAGAAACTCGCCCTTACCGATATCGAGATCGATCGCCTCGAGCGCTGTAAGTCCCGAGCGGAAACGCTTGCCGATACCATGCAATGTGACGATCGAACTCGCGCCGCGCCTTTGCGACAACGGGCTGGGCGGGGTCGATACGGTCAGGGCCGCATCCCGACCTTCTTGTTGACGAATTGCAGGGTGTAGGCCTTGCGGAAATCGAGATCCCTGGGAAAGACGCCGGCGTTCGACATGTTGTTGAAGAAATCGCGCCACCGCGCATCGGTCATGGCCCCGATGCCAAGCGTCTCGGCGTCGCCGCTGACGACGATGCCATACTCCTTGATCTTGGCGATGCCATAGGCGAGCAGCGCGTCGGTCATCTCCGGGTTGTCGCGTTTGATCAACTCGTTCGCCGGAGCGGGGTCGCCGTAAAGATAGCTGTACCACCCTTCGATGCTGCCATCGACAAAGCGCTGCACAAGGTCCGGTTTTTCCTGCGCCAGCTTCTCCGAAGTCTGGATCAGCGAGCCATAGCTCGAATAACCAGAATCAGCGAGCAGCAGGACGACCGGCTTCACCCCTTGGGATTCGATCGTGAACGGCTCGCTCGACAGATAGCCCTGCTGGACCGCCTTGGGGTCGGCGAGGAACGGCGCGACGCTGAACGTATAGGGCCTGATTTGGTCGTCCGTGTAGCCGAACTTGTTCTTCAGAAACATCCAACTGGTGATGCGGGTGTCGGAGCCGATCATGATCGGTTTGCCCCTCAGCGCAGCGAGGTTGTCGTTCCCTTGACCGGGATGGGCGATCAGCACCGATGGGTCTTTCTGAAAGATCGCCGCGACCGCCACCATCGGGATGTTTTCAGCGACAAAATTGAGCGGACCAAAGGAGTTGGGCGCGAGATTGAAGTCGAGCCGGCCGGCGGCGAGCAGCTGCGCGTGATTGACCTGAGGTCCGCCCTGCCGCAGCGTGACCTCAAGCCCATGCCCCCGATAAATTCCGGTGGCGATCGCCTGGTAATAGCCGCCGTGCTCGGCCTCGGCCTTCCAGTCGGTGCCAAAGCTGACGGTTTGTGCCGCTGCTTGGCCGGCGCCCGCCAAGCCCGCTATGACATAGAGCACACCGATCAGAATGCGCATCCCCGCCTCTTCCCTTCTTCCCGCGGCGCAAGCGAGTTTAGTCGGGCGTCGCGCGACCGTCGAGCTGCCAAGGCTTTCAAAAAAATGGTGTGATTGTGGTATCGTCGCGCATGTCTCCCCCCGGATCGGGATGGGCGAGCGCAGGGAGCGCAGGATGAAAAATTTGCTGACCGTGGTCGGGGACGGCAACGCGGCGCCGGTCCTCGACACCGCGCTGATGACGGCGCGACTTTTCAACAGCCACATCGTCGGGCTGCACAGTCTGACGACAGAATATGCCGTCGTTTTCGGCGGCGAGATGGGGTTTTCGATCTCCTCCGAGGTCGATCGCACCCTCGAACGAGAGGGCCATGAGCGGCGCGACCAGGCGCGCCGGCTGTTTCGCGAATTCATGAGTTCCAAGGGTGTGCCGATCGGATCGACGCCTCCCGGCCATAACGCACCGAGCGCCGAATGGCGCGAGGAGGACGGACGACAAAATGCCGTCGTCGGGATGATCGGCCGGGTCTATGACCTGATCATCGTAGAGCAGCCGGAAAAGCTCGCATCGATCGCCGAGGCTACCCTCGAGGATGCGCTGTTCGAGAGCGGCCGGCCGGTGCTGATGGTGCCGAAGCGGACCCCGCCGACCCTGGGCGAGGTCGTCGCCATCGCCTGGAACGGTAGCACCGAGACCGCGGTGGCCGTCGCCATGGGCATGCCGTTCCTCAAGCAGGCAAAGCACGTCGTGGTCGTCGCCGTCGGACCGCAACACATGCCCGAACCTGGACCGGAGGGCGAGGAGCTCGCTCGCACGCTCGAGCAGCACGGCATCGATGTCAGCCTGCGCACGGCCTATGGCCGGCACAAAGCCCAGGGCGAGTCGTTTCTGAAGGAAGCCATGGAGGCGGGCGCCGATCTGATGCTCAAGGGCGCCTACACGCAAAGCCGCATCCGCCAGATGATCTTCGGCGGCGGCACCCGCCACATCATCATGGAGTCGAAGATCCCGGTGCTGATGGCCCGATAATGCCGCGGAAGGTCTCGATCAGCGCTAGCGTGCGAAGCATCTCGTTGGTCTGAATCATCAGTGCCTCGTCGCCACCGAAGCCGGGCTTGGAGAGTAGAAAGTCCGGCCGGCAGGCGAGGCCGATCTGCGCGGTGATGCGCGCGGACTGATCGGTTTCGTTGCCGCTCCCGCCGAGGCAGCAGCCCATCCCGTTCCGACGAGCATAAAGCACCGCCTCGATCGCATTGTTGATGCCGCCGAGATCGGGCGTCTTGATCTGGGCATAATCGGCCGCCTCGGCATCGGCGAACGCCTTGATGTCGTCGAGAGTATTGCACCACTCGTCAACGATGATCTTGGCCCGGCAGCCATTCCGCGCGAGCGCCGAGCGCAACGCCCGAAACGCGTCGATCTGCGCCTCTCGGCTCTTCGCGATGACAAAGCTTTCGAGCAGCAGGTCATGCGGCCGCACCGCCGCTTCGAGCTCGCCGAGATAGACGGCGATCGCATCGATATCGCCGCCGAAGAGTTCGCCGATCGTGCCGTAGACATCGAGATGAATCCGCGGACGGTAGTCAGGGTCGCCGATCTGGCGGATGCGTTCGACGATCCCGTTCGCATAGGCGATCAGCTTTTCGCCCTCCAGCCCGACGTCGCGCTCGACTTGCTGAAACGAGGCGTGCGGCAACAGCTCGACCCGTTTCAGGATCATGCGGTCGATCATCTGCGTATCCTCCTTGTGGCAGGACGCGAGGATCGGGATCGGCGCCGAGGCGATCGCGCAGCCATACTCGCGGCTGACGATCTCCGCCATCGTGCAGCGATTGGCAAGCGCCGCGCCGTGCAGCAGGGCCTGGGTGATGCCGTAGCGCAGCGCGGTATGCAGCCGCTTGCCGTCGTGGACGAACCCGTCGACCTCTTCGGCCACGTCGCGGAAGCGGTCGATCGGTCGGCCGCGCAACACCTCACGCATCGTGGTGCGCAGGAACGCCAGATGCTGCTCGGCTTGAAACAACGGGTCACGGCCGGCGACCCCGGTCAGGATCACGTCGGTGCAGTCGCCGAAGGCCACCTGCCCGTCGTCGAGCAGCAGCATTACCGAGATCGCGGTTCCCGGCTGGACGATCTTCGCGAAGCCCGGGCTCAGCGGCTTGCCAGGATAGGCGAAGCCGTCGGCCCGGGCCGCCTTGACCGCCGCGAGGTCGCGGTTGAAGAACCCCGACCGCCCGACGACCGGGATAACGTCACGGATCCGCATCGGGCCTCCCCCACTTAGCCGGAAACGCTCACCCGAAGCGCGAGACGTCGACGGCCTTCTCGGTGATGAATTCGAGCAGAGCCGGGGTGCCTTCGCGGGTCTTCTGGATGCCGCGGCGGATCGCCGGCACGATCTCCTCGGGCTCGGTGACGCGTTCGCCATAACCGCCGAGCGCCTGGGCGAAGTTGGCGTAATGACCGCTGATGTCGGTCGAGCGGTACTTCTCGGTCGCAACCGGCATCACCTTCAATTCGATCGCCATCGAGAAGTTGTTCATCAGGATCGACAGGATCGGGATGCGCTCGCGCACTGCAGTCTCGAAGTCCATGCCGGTAAACCCGATCGCTGCATCGCCCCAGACATTGACGCAGAGCTTGTCGGGTTTGGCCAATTTCGCGCCCATCGCCAGACCGAGCCCGTAGCCAAGCTGGGTAGTCTTGCCCCAGCCGATATAGCCGAGCGGAGTTTCACTGACCCAGAACGGCGACAGCTGATCACGCGGGCTGCCGGCATCATGGGTGATGATCGTCTCTTTGACGTCGACCGTGTGCAGCAGCTCCCAGATCACTCGGTAGGGCGACAGCGGCTTGGTGTTCTGGGTGAGCCGCGGCATCCACTGCTCCATCCACTCCTTCTTCAGCGAACTGATGCCGCGAGTGACACCGTCGAGCCGGCCGCGAGGCTTGCCGTGGAGCCGGTCCTTGACCTCTTCGAGCAGCGCGTCGAGGGTCAGCCCGGCATCGCCGACCGCGGCGAGCTCGACCGGCACGTCCTTGTTGATGTCGGTCGGGTCGAGCGTCGCATGGGCGATGCGTTTGCCCTTGGGCATCGGAGTGGCAAAGCTCGACCGGGTGAAGCTGCAGCCGATGCCGAACACCAGATCGGCGTTCTGCAAAAAGGTGTGCAGCTGCTTGGAGATGCCGATGCCGCCCGAGCCGAGCGCCAAGGGATGCGCCTCGGGGAAGGCGCTCTTGCCTGGCAGGGTGGTCATGACCGGGGCTTCGAGCAACTCGGCCAACTCCCGCAGCTGCTTCCACGCTTTGCCGTAATGCACGCCCTGACCGGCACAGATGACCGGGCGTTGCGCCTCGACCAAGGCCGCGGCAATCTCGGAGACCGAGCGCGGGTCGGGACCGCTCTTGAGCCTGGGCGCCTTCTGATACTCGAGCGGGCCGCTGATCTCCTCGCGCAAGAGGTCGGACGGAAACTCGATCAGCACCGGCGCCGGCCGTCCGTTTTTGACCTGGGTGAAGGCGCGGCGCAGCGCCTCCTCGGTGGCGCCGGGTACTGTTACCTGCTCGCACCATTTGGTGACGTTGCGGTAGTTGAGCGCGGCGTTGAAGTTGGGGCGAACCTGGTTGACGTTGCGTGCATAGCCCGCCGGGAGCACGACGACCGGGCAGGAATCGCCCCAGGACTGCGCCACACCGCCAAAAGCGTTCTCGGTACCCGGGCCGTGCTGCATTGCAAAGACGCCGATTCGGTCACCCGAGGTGACCTTGGCGATCGCATCGCACATGTGCAGCCCGATCCGCTCCTGGCGCACCATGATCGTGCGGATATCGGCCTCGGCCGCGGCTTCGATGATCGGGTTGACCGGATAGCCGATCAGAAACTCGATCCCTTCGCGCTTCAAGATCTCGGCGACCGCGTTCGCGACTTTCATGAGAGCCCTCCTCGGTGTTCAGCGATGGTGAGGCGATTGTGACACATCGAGACGCGCGGTGCGAATTCTTGAACGTCGCCCCGGTCCCAGCAGGCGGGCGTCCAATCGCCCACCCTGCTTCAACCACGATAACAGGGTGAAAATCGATTCCGGACTGAAACTTGAGCCACATTATAATCAATAACACTCATCAGATCAGATACTTAGGAGATCGATCACAAACCGCGCAGCAGGGAGGATTTTTGCGGCTTGATGCCAAAATGACAAAGTTCGTGCGCCTCCAACCCGTGGCCGTGGCTCCTGTGCTGGTCGACATCGAGGACATGATCTCAGAGGCTGTGAAGGAATTCGCGAGTGGCTGGAGGCGACGCACTTTGCCTGTAACGCCGTCAACGTCAGCAGCAAGCCACTAAAGCTTACCATTTCGGTTATCGACATGGACGGACTCGCGCTGTCTGTCACGCCCACGACGGAATTCCGCTCGGGTACGGAAGTTATGGGTGACTTCAGCACATCACCCTACCCAGACGATGCCGATGGGTACTGCAAGTTCCAAGTGTATGGTACGGGCGATCGCGGTGACGTCAGGGCCATTTTAAACGCCGCTCTACTCCGCACCGTCCCTGGTACGACCATCTCCCCTATCTTGCTCTCTAGAGTTCTTGAGGCACGTTAGCCGCGGCTCGTCATGGTTCGCCGATCGCCAAGGGGTCGCGATGAGGCGGCAACCTGGCAGCCACTAGGGCGAGAGAGGCCGAAACCGGAAGGCAGCCCTATGCAATCGCGCTGGCCGACCGGCGACCGACAGTGCTGGCCGGCCTATGGGAGAACTGGCGCTCGCCGGCGGGCGAGCGGGCGTGCGGTTTCGCCATCATCACCACCACTCCCAACAATCCGCGCGGCGCTTCACAACCGCATGCCGGCGGTCCTTTTAAACCCGGAGCTGGCCAGTTTGGCTCGGCGAGGGGTCCGCCGACTCAACCGAACTCAAGGCTTTGCTTGCGCCGTTTCCCTCGGAAGAGATGACATGCTAGCCGGTCAGCGCGCAGGTGGGCAATGCGAGGAGCGACGGCCCGAGCCCGATCGAACCGATTGCCGCCTAGACCTGCTTGGCAGTAACAATGTCCCAGCCGAAAGATCCTGCGGGACCCAGGCTGCCGTCCGCCTTGGTCGGCTGGTAGTAAAATTCCCACTTCGCGAAATTGAGGGTAATGCTCTCGGCCGGCCGATCAGCGCCCGACGACGACGCCACCTGAACCGAGCTCACGCTCACGTCCGTCATCTTGAACAACAGGAAATCGCTGCCGGCGGCCTTGCCGGCCGTGCCGGCCTTGCGCGTACTCAGCGTGCCGTCGGTGATGTGCTTGCCCGTGGTTTCGGACGAGATCAGCAGCGGGGACGCGATGTCGACCCATTTCTGAATCGTGATGTTTTCGATCTTCACGCGACCGGCACCGGCGCCGGCCCCGGCTGCAGACGCGGCCTCGGGCGTCGACAGCCCCCAGCTCCAGGCAAGCACGTCGATCTCGCCCTTGTGCTTGGCATCCACGGACTCGCCCTCGATGCCTGTAAGCTTGAGAAACATCTCGAGCGCCATAGTGTCGCCTCCCTTGCCGGATCCCGAACGCGAGCCGCCGGGCGCAATCGATTTATACTATACTTCCGGCCGGAGTCACGCGCTCGGCGCGCCGCTCGCACAGCCTCATTCGGTGGACGACGGATCATGACCGACGCGGTAGGCGGCCCCAACAATCCGCCGAAGGACAAGCTCTCGCTACTCGACGAACTCGCGAACGCACCGCGCGAGCCGGTACCGGAGGGGACGACGACGCTGCAGATGCACGCCTTCCTGGCGGTGGCGATGGCGAAGCATCGCGAGGGCAGGCTCGCCGAGGCCGAGCGAATGTACCGCCAGGCGCTGCGCTGGCAGCCGGATCAGCCGGACGCGTACCACCTGCTCGGGTTGTTGGCGGCCCAGCTCAACCGGCCGGACGACGCGTTGCCGCTGTTCGAGCGTGCGATCGCCTTCAATCCCGTTGTGCCCGAATATTACGCGAACTACGGCAACGCGCTGACTATCGCGGCGCGGATCGACGACGCGGAGGCGGCGTTCGCAAAAGCCATTTCGCTGCGGTCGGATTTTCCCGAGGCGCTAATGAACCTGGCGACCCTTCGCCGCAACCGCGGCGACCTGGACGAGGCGGAGCGTCTCTTATACCGCTCCCTGGCACTGCGGCCGGATTGGCCGGACGCGCAACTCAACCTCGCCAACGTGGCGCTGGCACGCAGACGCTTCGACGAAGCGACCACGCTGTTCGCGCGCGCGCTCAAGACCGCGCCCAATTACGTCCACGCCTATGAGGGCTTCGCGCGCGCCGCCGCCCGGGCCGGCAGGCTCGACGAGGCAGCGGCGGCGTTCAGGCGGCTCCTCGCCTTCGATCCCGACAACGCCGTTGCGCGGCACCTGCTCGCCGCGTGCATCGCGGATCCGCATTACGAGAAGGCGCCGGAAGCCTACGTTCGCCGCCTGTTCGATTCTTACGCGCCGCATTTCGACGGTTCCCTCGCCCAGCTGCAATACCGGGCGCCCGCCCTGATCGCCGAGCGCTTGGCGGCAGCGGTCGTGCCCAACGGCAGCCTCGACCTCCTCGATGCCGGCTGCGGTACCGGATTGTGCGGACCGTTGCTGAAACCGTTCGCCGCGCGCCTCGTGGGCGTTGACCTCTCCGCAGGCATGCTGAAGGAAGCAGTCAAGCGCGAACTCTACGATGAGCTGGTCAAGGCCGATCTCGCCGCCTATATGGCCGCGCACCCGTCGGCGTTCGACATCATCGTAGCCTGCGACACCCTGGTGTATCATGGGCGGCTCGAGGACGTTGTCGCGGCGGCGGCCACGGCGCTCAAACCGGGCGGCCGCCTGCTCTTCACCTTGGAGCACCTGCCCGACGACAGCGGGAATCATTCCTATCGGCTGGCGCCCACCGGGCGATTTTGCCACAGCACGGCCTATGTGCAGGCGGCGCTGGCAACCGCCGGCCTCGTCGACGGCAGCACGGATGCGATCGTCCCGCGTCTGGAATGCGGCGAGCCGGTCGACGGCCTGTTGGTGACGGCGCGCGCCCTTGCTCATCGATGCTAGTGGATAC
>Ga0310913_10001041_pt1 | contig 13755 bp, 14 predicted proteins | sample GREbulkMGOX082_FD_203447 | JGI IMG/M metagenome (GOLD analysis project Ga0310913, IMG submission 203447) | Lab enrichment of tropical soil microbial communities from Luquillo Experimental Forest, Puerto Rico - GRE.bulkMG.OX082 | ecosystem: Environmental > Terrestrial > Soil > Tropical forest >...
TATGCTTTATTCAGTTTTGGTTAGGACGTGTTACTGTTTGCGCCGCCCTACTTGTTGTCACGTTTAAGACCAAGATGGAGAGAAGGCTCTGGGACCTACGGCCGAGGTCCGATGAAGCACAACGATCCGAAGGCCATGGCCAGTGACTAGGGAATTCCGTACTTGCCGCGTTCCAATGACAACGTTGGCGTCACAGGGTCCGGTAAGGAATAGCGGAGGCAATGACCTCCACTTTACCGAGTACGAATTGCCGTAAACAGTCTTCTGCGAAACGGAGAGCTGCTTCCTGGTTTGCGGCGGGCCCGAACACGATCTTCTTTAGTGGAGTGGTGGTCGCAGTACCTTTCCAATCGAATTCGCGGTACCTCACGAGGGAGTAAGGGCGACTTCTAAGCTTGATGTCCGGGACAACATCGGCTCTGTGTATCTCCAAGAACCTGTACTCCTTTTCGTTGCTGTATGCTTCGTGTTTGAAAAACAGCCCGCCATGTAACGCATGCGCCGCGAGCGATACGGATAACTGCAAAACATATTGCAATGATGGCATCTGGGTGCAGCTTTTTTCCTCGAGGCAATGATATGAGGTCAAACATCTTTTCAATGATGCGGCGGTGAATATCTCCGAGAGTGGCGTCTTGGTATGTGACTGGAAACACTGCTCTGTCCGACGTCGGCGTTTTGCCGTTCTTGGCAAAGGCATCTTCCAAAGCCTTGGCGTCAAATCCAAGGGCATAGCCTCGGCCGTTGTCAGCATAGGCGCGCCATTGGCCAAGGTCGTCACCGCGCTCGCTAAGCGAACAGACGAAGTAGTGGGCGGATCTGCGAATTGCTTCGTTCAACGACCCGAAATCTCTCGCAAAGAGCTTGCTCTCCTCAGGGCCGTTCGCAGCTTTCTCGTTCAGAATGCGCACTGCGAGGGAGAGGCCATGCTTTAGCTCCGAAGGATCGTTAAGGCTGAAGATATCCGTGAGCCAGAGCCGTCCGCTCTCCAAGATGCCCCTGAGCCCAACATCATCAGTGTAGTGATAGATGATCGGCCGTGGTTGATAGGACTCGAGGCTGATTGCAAACGAGGTGAGAATTTGCTCTGCTTCCTCCCCAAACTTCGCGAGCGCGTTCCTCATTTCCTCGGGAATCAAATCGGGGGAGGGGTGATGCGAAGTGCTCATTTCGTCAGGTTAGCAAAACTGGTCGTGAAACGCCTTCGCGGCAGTGGCAGGTTGTTTCGGCGCTAACAATCGAGTTCACCGGAGCGCCTCTCGAACATCAGCGCAGGATTCTCTTGAATTTGGTTTTCTTCCATCATGCGGCCATTTGCGTCATAAGTGCGAATAAGCCGGTTCACCACTCGTTCGACGACCGCGTGTCCGGTCACCTGCCCGGTTTCTCCCCCAATCGGGACGCTCTGGGGGGACCGCTGAGCGTCCGTTGACTTCACCCTCTGAGCACTCCTAACATTTGCCGTAAGGGTGGAACCCACTTCCCTTGATCGGTCAGTCCATCTCGCACTACCGCATCCTCGAGAAGCTCGGTGGAGGCGGGATGGGTGTGGTCTACAAAGCGAAAGACACTCACCTCGACCGTTTTGTTGCACTTAAATTTCTACCGGACGAGCTTGCCCAAGACCGTCACGCCATGGAGCGTTTTCGACGGGAAGCCAAAGCCGCGTCAGCACTCAATCATCCGAATATCTGCACTATGTACGATATCGATACGGTCGAAGGCCAACCCTTCATCGCCATGGAGTTCCTGGATGGCAAAACACTCAAGCACACCATCGAGGGCAAGCCGCTAGACGTAGAGTTGCTGCTCGACCTTGCAATCCAGATCGCCGACGCGCTGGATGCGGCGCACACAGCCGGCATCGTCCACCGCGACATCAAGCCGGCAAACATTTTTGTGACTGCTCGCGGCCGTGCCAAGATTCTCGACTTCGGCCTGGTCAAAGTGCCCGCCCCTAAGGACAACACCACGAAGGGCGAGACTCTTTCAAGCTTGGCGAGCGACCCAGAGCACCTGACGAGCCCCGGCACCGCCCTCGGCACCGTCGCTTATATGTCGCCCGAACAAGTGCGCGCCAAGAATCTTGACGCGCGCACTGACCTCTTCTCCTTCGGGATTGTGCTCTATCAGATGGCAACAGGCCAGCTTCCTTTCCGCGGCGAAAGCCCTGGCGTGATTTTCGACGCCATCCTCAACCGCGTTCCTACAGCAGCCGCGCGCCTCAACACCGACCTCCCCCCAAAACTGGAAGAAGTCATCAACAAAGCTCTTGAAAAGGATCGCAACCTCCGCTACCAGCACGCTTCGGATATAAGAACAGACTTGGCCCGGCTCAAGCGCGATACGGTGCCTGCTTCGGCAGTCGCTTTGACGCCCGGCGTTGCGCGAGGTCCAAGCCGCAGCAAATGGATCCCAGTCTCAGGTGGGTTTGCCCTCATCCTGGTTCTCGCCGCAGCGTCGTACTACTTGTTTCGGACACGCCGCGTACACGCTTTGACCGAAAAAGACACCATTGTCCTGGCAGATTTCACCAATACGACCGGAGATCCCGTATTCGATAGCGCTCTGAAACAAGGGTTGACGGTGCAACTCCAGCAGTCGCCGTTCCTGAGCATTTTTCCGGGGGAGCGTGTCCGCGAGACACTCCGCTTCATGGGCCGTTCGCCGGATGAGCGTGTTGCCGGGCCGGTCGGCCGCGAGATCTGCGAGCGCAATGGCATCAAAGCGATGATCGCCGGAGAGATCTCGCAACTCGGGAGCCATTACGTCCTTAACCTCACGGCCACAAACTGCCTCACTGGTGAACCTCTGGCGCAAGAACAGGAGCAAGCGGCGGGAAAGGAGGAGGTCCTTAATGCGCTGGGCGAAGCAGCTAAGAAGATCCGCGGAGAACTCGGAGAGTCGCTCAATTCTGTCCAGCGCTTCAACGCGCCGGTGGAGCAAGCAACCACGTCCTCGCTTGAAGCGCTGAAGGCTTTCGCGCTCGGTGAAGAGACCCGCGCACGATCTGGTGATCTCCCGTCCCTCCCCTTTTACAAGCGCGCCGTCGAGCTGGATCCCAATTTCGCGACAGCCTACGCCCGGATCGGTGCGGTCTATGGGAATCTCGGTGAGTTCCGCCTCGCCGAGGAAAACACGTCGAAGGCATTCGAACTACGCGTCCACACCAGCGAGAAAGAAAAATTCTACATTACCGGCCACTACTACGGGGACATCACGGGCGAGCTCGACAAAGAGATCGAAGCCTACTTGCTGTGGACGCAAACCTACCCCCGCGACTCGATTCCACACAACAATCTCGGAGTTGCCTACGATCGGAACGGGGAAATCGAGAAGGCTCTTGAGGAGTACCTCAAATCGATGCACCTCGACCCAGACGACACTCTACACTACGGAAACGTGGCGAGTGATTTCATCGCGCTGAATCGATTGGAAGAGGCGAAGGCGATCTGCAAGCAGGCTATCGAGAAAAAAGTGGACACGACCTTAACGCATATACAGCTTATGGAAATCGCATTCTTCCAGGGCGATAATCAGGAATTTCAGCGCCAGGCGGATTGGGCCAAAGGGCGGCCCGACGAATATGATGCACTCGCTGAGTTGGCTGTAATCGCTGCCTACCGCGGCCGGCTTGGGGAGTTCCGAAAGCTCGCCCAGCAAGCGTTTGAAGCTGCGAGCCGTGTCAAGGTACCGGCTGTTGCTGGAAAGCTTGGTGGTATATTCGCCATTGAGGAAGCCACTCTTGAGAGCTTTCCTGAAGCAGGCAGATGGGGGAAGAAATGCCTTGAACTTTCTGGTGGAGAGATGATCGCGGCTGCGATACCCGTAGCGTTTGCGGGCGAAACTGCGAAAGCGCAATCGACCATCGCAGAGGTCGGTAAACGTCATCCCCTGAGCACTCTCCATCAACAGCTTCTTATCCCCGCGGTGCGCGCAGCCATTCAAATGCAACAGGAGAATTTCGCTGGCGCAATCGAAGCGCTTCGGCCGACTGAGCGATTTGAAGGCTTCATCTTGTTCCCGGCATATCTCCGGGGCCTGTGCTACTTGAAGCTAAAGTCTGGTAAAGAGGCTGCGGCAGAATTTCAGAGAGTAATAAAGCAGCCGGATGCCTTCAGACCTTTCGCATATAGGCCGCTTGCACGCCTGGGCTTGGCACGCGCCTATGCGCTGGCCGGCGATACAGCCGCCAGCCGCAAGGCGTACGAGGATTTCTTCGCGATTTGGAAAGACGCCGACGCGGATGCTCCCCAGCTCCTAAAGCCCAAAGCCGAATACGCAAAATTGCAGTAGGCTGGTTGGCGAATTTGTTAGTTGGTATCAGTCCCGGCATCCTCAGATGATCTGACCAGTGCCTAAAAAGTCCTCTGTTTAAGTGCAGCCCGCACCGAGGAATTTCGCTTTCCTCGGCGCTGCGCCAGCGCGATGGATGGTAACGCGCGCTGCTCCGGGCTTTCGTTAATCACGGGCTTGTCTTCTGCCTGCTGCGAGCACCACGGACAGGCAATCTATACGTGAGGGGACGCAATTCCCCACGCTGCCGCATCTCTCGGCTGCACTCCTGCGCGTCGCCGAGATCTGTGAGGTTGGGGTCACCTTCGGCTAATTGTAGCCGCCACATTTCATCGGGATTTTTCTGAAATTCCCGAACAAGTTTCTGCAACCACGTATGGCTGATTCCAAGCTGCCTAGCCCAAGAACGCCCAGATGGCTTGTTGCTGTCGCGACAGGTCCACCACCAGAACACGTATCGGCGGATCATGTACGCTTCGTCTTCGCTGCGCCAAGGCCGCGGCGGATGGTATCGCGGACTTCTCCGCGCCACTGCGAGATTCGTCCGGCGAGCGTCATAAGGATCACTTCGACACCAGGGTTGATAGATTGAAGGCATGCGTTTTCGTCTCCTCCTCCTCTCGAGTTCCCGCGGAGTTGCCAGCCTTCTTTCCCTTTCCTCGATGCGATTCTAAAGGAGTTAGCTGCACGCCTGGGAAACGCTGGCAAATTCTCGCTTTAACCTTCGAGAAGTCTACCTTCCCTGGGTTTAACTCGAAGATGCGCTTCAGCTCCTCGCAGTATTTCGCCAGTTCAGCCACTAAGGCACGCGACAAGGGGCTCTCCTCTGGAACGAAGTAGCACACTTGCCCCTCATCGGGCAGGATCGCTCCACCAATCTCTTCAAAACGCTCAACGATCTTCTGCAGACGGATTTGGCGGTGCCGAGCTTTCAGGACGGCTCGATCTGGCTGAGGAACTGTCTTTAATCTCTCCCGTACGGCCTTCTGTCCTTCTGGCGAGAAATACTTCTGGAGCACTGCTTGTGCTCGATGTGCAGCCCTCTGAGCTGCCGGCCCTCCTCGGATTGAGGCAATCATTCGTAGGAGCTTTGGATATCCTGGCGCCGGCATCTTGCCATCCTTGATGCAACCTTCGATCTCCTGCTCATAGTGTTTGACGGAGCCTTCAAGGGATGCCTCTATGAAGAGGCATGTGGCTCGACGGTCCAGGGCGCGCGATTGCTGCTCTTCCCAAGGTGTCAGTGAACGGGTTCTCGTCCCGAGCGCGACCGCGAATCTCCTTTACGCGGCGCCAATCTTCTTGGGCCTGCCACTTATCCAGTCCTTTAAGGAGGTGGTTCAGCATTTGGTGCGACGTCCCAAGCTGGCGGGCGAGTTCCCGCAGCGAGGGCCGCGAAAACTCCGGGGTATGCTTCCAGATAACGAGCCGCTGACGAAACTCGTCCGCTCGGGATTCCGTTTTAGGCTTTCGACCACTCATTCTTTTCCTCCTGCAAATACAATCGTCCTGGGCGCACGATCCGACGCTGGATAGCCTGCGCCTCGTACCGCACTATTTCGCGATGAAAAAGCCGCGTAAATCGACGCTTTTGTTACGGATAATTTGGGCGTCTCGGACAGTCGCGCATCCGCTTTTGATCTATAGGCGGCTTGCTTACAGGCGTCGTCGCAGTACATCGCTCCGCGGCGCTTGCCTTCGGGTAGCTGCGCCTTGCATGTCTTGCATGTGCCCGGCGCGTGGGCTGCCGCTCCGTCACGGCAATCCCGCGAGCACCACGCACCACTGTCATTCCGTCGGGCGAAACGCACCGGGCCGAGAATCTGCCCACATTTGTCGCACGCCTGACTGGCGTAGCAGCCGCGCTTCTCGAGCAGGGCGTAACTCTGTTCGGTGGTCAGGCGCATGCAAACTCCCCAGTTGAATTCTCTTGTGATTCCGGTGCCGCGGTTCCCATGCCGTCTTCACTGACAAGCCGGTCGAACTCCAGTGCAACGGCTTGTCTAAACATTAGAGCCCGGCCAAAGAAGTGCGCCTCCTCCGGATGGGCCCGGCCGAATGTGCGAAGCACTAGCCGAATCCGCTTCGGCACTGCGATCAGTTGGCGGACCTCCGCGGCTTGCGCGGTGACGACCGCGTTGTTTGCGCCGATGTCGAGAGGCAGGGACGCAGGCTTACCGTCTACGACGGCATCGAGAAGAATCATTCCGCCGACGGTGTGGAAGGGGATGCGGTACGTCTTCGATTCATCGGCAACCGCTAACCTTGCGATTACCAGGGTGGAAAGCAAGAGAGCAAAAAGAATAGTCCAGTTTTTCACGCTGCAAGTGACACCTCGAACGCCACCTTGCGCGTGGTGCTAATCGGGCCCCCGGCACCAGATTTTGCTGTTTTTTCAGCCAGCCTCATGTCGTTTCAGTTCTACTCTTTTGCTTAACTTGTCGATCGAACAGATTTGGCTGAGGTAGCGACCGAACCCTCGTCGTCCGATCGGGGCCGGGGGAAAGAGGTCGAAAGCCATCTGATCGACTTAGTACTTGGCCCTTTCGCGGATGTTGGAGCGTGGCTGGGAGGCCAAGTGTAGAATACGGTCGTGGCTACACCTGTCAGTTTGCCTATCTTCGGGCAGGTTGGCATGAATCAGCGCTCACCCGCCCAGGCTAAAATTGCTCTCTTCCACTCTCTGTTTCGTGGACGAGAGGATGTTTATCCGCAACGCTTCGAAAGCCGCAAGACAGGCAGAGCTGGTTACTCGCCAGCTTGCGGCAATGAGTGGGTCCAGGGAATTTGCGAGAAACCGAGAATTAAGTGCTCCGAATGTCCGCACCAACGCTTTCTTCCGATAACCGACGAAGTAATTCGTTGGCATCTTTGCGGCCATGACGACAGGGGTCGGGAATTCGTGATGGGCGTCTACCCGATGCTTCGGGACGAAACCTGTTTCTTCCTGGCCGCCGATTTTGACAAAGCAACCTGGCAGGAAGATACAGGCGCGTTCTTGGAGACATGCCGCGAAATGAACGTCCCAGCCGTCCTGGAGCGGTCCCGCTCAGGCAACGGCGGGCATGTTTGGTTCTTTTTCAATGAAGCCGTTCCCGCCGTATTGGCGCGCAAGCTGGGGACCTACATCCTCACGAAAACCATGGAACGCCGCCCCGAAATCGGCCTGGATTCCTACGATCGGCTCTTTCCGAATCAAGACACACTACCGGGCGGCGGCTTCGGCAACCTGATTGCGTTGCCGCTCCAGAAGCGGTTCCGAGAATCAGGTAATAGCGTTTTCCTGGACGAGCGATTCGCTCCGCATCCTGACCAATGGGAGTTCTTGTCCTCGATCCGTAAAATCAACCGGCGAGAAGTTGAGGAAATGGTCCGGCACGCTGACATAAAGGGCCAGATCATTGGCGTGCGTCTGGCACCTGAGAGTGAAGAAGATGAAGATCCGCCTTGGAAGAGACCGCCGTCACGGAGTCGGACAAACGCTTCAATCGCGGGCCCTCTGCCACAGAGCCTGGAACTCATCCTCGGCAATCAAATATACATTCCTAAAGATGCGTTGCCGCCTGCCCTTCGCAACCGGCTGATCCGGTTGGCGGCGTTCCAAAATCCTGAGTTTTACAAATTGCAGGCCATGCGGCTTCCGACTTACGACAAGCCTCGGATCATTGCTTGTGCCGAGGATCACCCCAAGCACGTAGGACTACCGCGCGGTTGCCTGGATGAGGTGCGTCAAACTTTGTCAGATCTGAACATTAAGGCGGTGGTCCGGGACGAGCGCAACCCCGGCCAGCCGCTGAAGGCGACATTCCAAGGCGAACTGCGCCCCGAGCAGACCGTTGCCGCGAAGGCGATGCTCGCCCATGATACGGGAGTGTTGGCAGCCACTACGGCCTTCGGAAAGACCGTGGTCGCCGCGTGGCTGATTGCGCAACGGGGCGTGAATACACTCGTATTGGTACATCGGCGGCAGTTGCAACATCAATGGATCGAGCGCCTTTCCACCTTCCTCGGAATGCCCGCGCGCACTATTGGCCGGATCGGCGGCGGCCGCACAAAGGCGACTGGCTTGCTTGATGTGGCAGTGATTCAAAGCATGGTCCGAAGCGGCCTCGTCGACGATCTCGTGAGCAATTATGGGCACCTCATTGTGGATGAGTGCCACCATCTCTCTGCCCAAAGCTTTGAGCAGGTTGCCCGCCAGGCTAAGGCGAAGTTCGTGACGGGCCTATCTGCGACGGTCACCCGAAAGGATGGCCAGCATCCGATCATTTTCATGGAGTGTGGTCCCGTACGGTACCGGGTCAGCGTCCGGCATGGTGTCGCAACTCATCCCTTTGAGCATAAGGTAGTAGTTCGTCCGACTGGCTTTCGTCCGCTACGACCGGCGGATCCTGATGTGCGGGTACAATTCAACAAACTCTATGAAGAACTGATTGCCGATGAGGAGCGCAATCGGCTCATCTGTCAGGATGTCATCCAAACCGTTCGAGAGGGGCGGTCGCCGCTGGTGTTGACGGAACGGAATGAGCATCTTGACTCTCTGACGAAGCAATTGGTCTCTGAGGTGCCGCACCTGATTGTGCTCAGAGGAGGGATGCGCAAAAAGGAGCTTGACGCAATTCAAGCTCGCTTGGCCGCGATTCCCGGTGAGGAGGCTCGGCTGCTCTTGGCAACCGGCCGGTATGTGGGGGAGGGCTTTGATAACGCCCGACTCGACACCTTATTCCTGACGCTGCCGGTCTCTTGGCATGGGACGATCACGCAGTACGTTGGTCGGTTACATCGCCTCTTTGACAATAAACGGGAAGTGCGCGTCTACGACTACGCAGATCTCAACGTGCCGATGCTGGCGCGAATGTTCGACCGCCGCTGTCGCCGCTACGAAAGCATCGGCTACACAATTCAGCTTCCTGGAAGCGCGGTCCCGGGCTGGCCCGCAGATGTGCCACTTCCCGTCGACCCGGACTGGAAAAGCAATTATGCCGCCAGCGTGCGCCGCTTGGTACGCGATGGCGTAGATTCTCCCTTGGCGAAATTATTTGTCCATGCGGCCGTAATCCCGCCGTCCAATGCCGATAGTCCCGATCGAGCGCGAAGTGCAACCGAGGCATTTCTCTACCGCCGATTGGAAACATTGGCCGAGACGGCCGGGAGGTTCCGTTTGAACGCAGAGCTGCCGATTCCTTTTGATGGCTGGGGTCGCATGGAAGTTGACCTGCTTTGCGAGCCGGCGCACATCGCCATTGAACTGGACGGCAGACAGCATCTGGGCGACGCTGAAGCCTACCGGCGAGATCGTCGCAAGGATGCCTTGCTGCAAGAGAACGGCTATCTGGTTCTCCGGTTCCTCTCAGAAGACGTCGGCAAATATCTCGATCAAGTTCTGGATGCCATTCTGCGAGCTTTAGCACACCAAAACGTCAGGATCTAAGCAGAGGATTAGCCTTATTTTCCGTTTAGCCTCTCAAACCCGGTTCGGCCGGCGTGCTGGTCGGGAGCGACAACGCAGGCCCGCTCTGCCAGCGGTAGGGGCGGTGGGTTCGAACACGACCACCGAACTACAAGGTCCCGTGGAGGGTCCTGCGCTCGATCCAGCGAATCGGTCGGGCGCTCGGGAGCGACCGCTGACGAGTTAGGGCCGCACCTCGCGGTATGACACAGTCGGGGATTGGACGCGAAATTCTCTTGACTTGAATCCTTGGATTTATAGTATGATTTCCACGATATAAATCATGAGAACTTCAAAGAGCTTCACGATAGAGCAAGAGATTGACGAATACGTGGCGAACACGCGTGGGGTGCGTTCTGCCAGTGACCGCGTCAATGAGCTTCTCAAGCGCGCAATTCAACAAGAGCGGCTGGAGAAACTTGAGGAGGAGGCCGCGGCCTTTTTCTCCGATTCCCACAACGCTGCGCAGAAGGACGCACGAGCTTTTCAAAAAGCGTCCATGCGGACACTCGCCAGGGATTAAATGGCCCGCACTCGTCATGGCTGGTACCCCAGACGTGGAGAGGTTTATCTTGTGGACCTCGACAAGGCGCGCCCCGCTGTTATCTTGTCCGTGGATTCGCTTAATAGACACGCATACGATGTTTGCTTGGTACCCTTCACCACGGTCCAGCACCTCAAGTTTAGTATGCGAGTTCTTGTTAAACGCGGGGACGGGGGGCTGGACCACGATTGTTGGGCGAAATGCGACCAGGTGACCACACTTGAGAAAGGCTTCCTTCGCTACCCGGCATTGGGGGTCCTGTCGGACCCTTCTTTTGCCGCCATTCAAGAGCAGGTAAAGATCGCGCTTGGACTTACCTAATCTGATCTCCAGGTCCGTCCTTGCCGCCTCATGCAGCCCACCACAACCGGTTTGCATGCCGACCCGCTTCGATGACACGAAGTTTGCCTCGCCTGGCGTCTCCAGCCCAAGGCGCAGCAAATTGCGCACTACCCTGCTGGCATAACAGTCTTTGTTTCAGGATGATCTGGTGGGGGTGGTGTAGATCGAACCACCTTCCCTTCTCTCGCCCATCATGCAGCGACCTCGATCCGGAATTGCGTTCGGGGACTGCTATGTACAAGTCGGGCCCCCGGCACCATTCTAACAGCCGCAACCTAACTCCTTTAATTTCATTCCGTATCGAGGTGGCCGCTTGACACCCGCCACCTCCCAAACTCTCAGTCTCCTCAGAAAGTGGGTAGCGTCTTTTATTGTCGGCGAGCGCTCATCAGTCTTTTCCAGAATGCGCCTGGCCTTCTCGATCGGGTCAATGACTGTGCTCTCTATCCCCCCCAGCGTGTGCTTCCGATGTCGCTGATGCTCCAAAGTGGGCTGCTGTTAGAGTAATCGGCTGACTGGGTAGAAGCCGCTAAGAGCGGGATCGCGTTTAGAGCGGACGCGGATTTTTCAACGTGTACTCCCGCAACCACAATGTTTCGAGCAGCGCCTCCTCGGAATCGAACAGTGAAAACGCATTCAGGTTATAGCTATCGAGCTCTCGCAGAACTGTGACCCGCTCAGACGATGGAATGTTGAATTTCCAGAGGAGTTCTTGCTTGCCCCGGTTTCCAAACACCTCATCGTGCGGATGAAAATACCAGCCCCTGTCCTGGCAAAAACCATAGCAGATCGACTGGTGGCGGAAGTGCCTATGATGGCTCTTAATGTAGGGGCCGAGCTGCCGAATCGCAGGTTCGCCAACAGCCCCGCCTTTGCCGCCCAGTGGCATTTCGGAGTACGCGTAAATCGACCTTTTCAGAGAGTTGGCAACACCATCCCTGAAGGCAAAGAAGGCTGCAACATAATGAGAATATGACCAATCGAGGAGTGGTGACGGGAGTCCGTGATGTCGCAGATAGACCATATAGGGATACAGTTCCACCGATGGGAATCGCTGATCCGAGAGGAAGTTTACGTCTCCGAATGAGTCGTGCAGTTTGATGCTGTAATCAGGCACCTGCCAAGATTGGCCGGTAAACGTTTCGATCGCAGGCCTGACCCTACTGACGATCAGGCGGTAGTAATCCCTGATGGCCATGCGCTGGCATCCGGCCCGCTCCAGGGTAGTGCTCAACAGGAACTCCGAGTTATTCTGCCCGCGAAAGAGCAAGGGAGATGCCCCACTGCCCAACTGCGAACGCAGCGCCGCAACCTCGCCCTCAAGCGCCTCCCAATTAGGTAAGTCCTTGCCTTTCGTGTCAGCCATTTTGCGCCTGCTTGTCCTCCGAGGTGTGGGAGACAATCTGTCGCAGGTCTTGAGTTTAAGTGGCATTAGGTGGCGAAGAGAAGTGCGTATTTCAGCTGCTCGCCCACTGAGTCCTGCGGCGAAAACGGGGAGAGCAAGATAGCACAGCCTTGGAACTTCTCGTTTTCTTTCTGAACCCGCTCAACAGTTTCCTTCGCGGATTCCGCACGCTCTCGATCTAAGGCCCGATTCTCAATCCACACCAATCCGAAGACCAAAAGGATGTAGACCGCTTTGTGGATTGGACGCATGTCGACCAGCATCATCAGGGCAGCCATTGCCCCGAGGAGAAGGACAGCTTTTCCAGACTTCGGAAGGTGAACCAGCCAGTAAATCCAGAAAGCGATGCAAATCACCTGCAGCGAGAAATGGAAGAGATGAGGGAACGACTTGTTCTCGGTGGTCATAGTGAGGGCTGCGCCGGCGCGAGATCCCCGAGCAGCGCATTGTCTCCGACGAGTTGTGGAATGCGGTCCGCGAGCGCATGAAAGTCGTCGAGCAGCTCTACGATTGCGGCCCCGGGCAAAGACCGCGACGCGGCCGGGCCGCTGCCTCGCCCTATCTTTTCACCGGCCTGCTCCACTGTTCGGTCTGCCACGGGAGTATCACGATTGTTTCGGGGCGATGGAAGAAACGCGAGGACTCCCGGTATGGCTGCTCCATGCACGGCTATCGGGGCGACCGCGTTTGTACAAACAACTTGCTCATCGCGCGCGGCGCGCTCGAGAAACAACTGCTCGCCGGCCTGCAGGCCAAGGTCCTCGACCCGGACGTGATCGAATACGCGCTCCAGACTTTCGAGGAACAACTCCTGCGCGCGGTGAATCGCCTCGGCAATCGATCGGCGAGTTTCGAGCGCCGCGTCGCGGAGATCCAAAAACAGATTCGTAATTGCACGGATGTGATCGCCGAGGGGAAGCGGTACCCTTCGCTAAGGCCACGAGTCGGTCCGCATGCGGGTAGGGCAGCGGCTTGATCACCCAAGCGTCGATGTAGCTGAAGATCGCAGTGTTTGCGCCGATTCCCAAAGCCAGCGAGAGGACAACCGCGAGCGTAAAGCCCGGACTTCGCCCTAGCTGCCGCGAAGCGTGGCGAATGTCTTGAGCAATTTGCTCGAGCCAGGTCCAGCCCCCAGGTGTCGCGGGTTTCTTCCTGGAGGAATGTAGGGTTGCCGAAGGTGCGCATGGCGGCGTAGCGGGCTTCTTCGCGGCTCATGCCGCCAGCGATGTTCTCGGCGATTTGCTGGTCGAGGTGGAATTGGATTTCGTCGTCTAATCTCTGCGTGCTTCGGTCACGGCGGAAGAGAGTTTGCAACCGAAGCCAGAATCGCTGAGCCCACATCATGACATCACCCTCCAAACGGTAGGTTGCGGTAGGGACGCCAATTGCCCAGCGCCCCTCCTTGTTGCACTTGCAGCACTTCACCGGAGATTTATTGAATGCGTTTCGCAATCGCCCATCCATGCTTCGGTTCGAGCGAGCTAGTCTTGAGAATCAGAAGGTCGAGCGTCCCTTGGACGAGATCGTTCTGTTTCGCCATACTATGGTTATCTACAATAAGCATTGTAGATTGTCAAGGCGTGCGAGGGGGGGGAATTTGAAGTCTTCTCCTCTTGACAACCAGTATGAGTGGCGTATGCTCCCCCTGGTAGCCAGGGGAAGAAGAGCTTTATGCAAGACAAGCCGAGTGACCTCGTTCAGGGCACGCTAGACATGCTT
>Ga0310913_10001042_pt1 | contig 13749 bp, 15 predicted proteins | sample GREbulkMGOX082_FD_203447 | JGI IMG/M metagenome (GOLD analysis project Ga0310913, IMG submission 203447) | Lab enrichment of tropical soil microbial communities from Luquillo Experimental Forest, Puerto Rico - GRE.bulkMG.OX082 | ecosystem: Environmental > Terrestrial > Soil > Tropical forest >...
TGACTACACCGCCGCCACGGTGAGATTGGCGCCGTCGGCCTGCACGACGCGGACGCGGCTGCCCGCCGGCACGTCGGGGCCGGCGACGCGCCAGATCGTGTCGTCGATCCGCACCGTGCCGAAACCGTCGACGATCGGCTTCTCCAGCGTGAACACGCGGCCGACCAATGCCGCGGCGCGTCTGTTGAGGAATGGATTGCTCTCGCTCGCTTCGCGCTGGCTGCGCGCAAGGCGTCGCCACACCGGGACCGCGATCAGCGCGAATACCGCAAACATCAGAAGCTGCATCTGCCAGGACGGATGCAGCACGAACGACACGAGGCCAACCAGGAGCGCGGCAAGCCCGAACCAGAACAGGAAGACCCCCGGCGCCAGCAGCTCCAGCGCCATCACCACGAAGCCGAAGATCAGCCAGTTCCAGGTACCCAGCGTTGCAAACATCTCGGTCATGACACGATGCTCTTTCCTGGAGCATGATCGGTTTCGGAAAGCGGGTCACCACTTTTCCGGATCATGCTCATGCCTCCTGTTACTGCGACGTCACCGGCGGCGGATTGGGCCCGGCCGGCGGCACCGAGCCGCGACGCGCGGCAGCGGCCGCCGACACTGCGCTTTCGCCGAAGGTCGCCTTCGCAATCTCGCCGATGCCGGCGAGCGAGCCGAGCATGCTCACGGCCTCCACCGGCAGCATGATCACCTTCTGGTTCGGCCCGTCCGCAAACTGCCCGAACGCCTTGATGTACTTGTCGGCGATAAAATAGTTGAGCGCCGCAACATCGCCCTTGGCAATGGCATCGGAGACCATCTGGGTCGCCTTGGCCTCGGCCTCTGCAGAACGCTCGCGCGCCTCGGCGTCGCGGAAGGCAGCCTCGCGGCGGCCCTCCGCCTGCAGGATCTGGCTCTGCTTGGCGCCCTCGGCGCGCAGGATTTCGGACTGGCGCTGGCCTTCCGCCTGCAGAATGTCGGCGCGCTTGACGCGCTCGGCTTTCATCTGCCGGCCCATCGCTTCGACGAGGTCGGCCGGGGGCACGATATCCTTGATCTCGATGCGGTTGACCTTGACGCCCCAGGCCGAGACCGCGGCGTCCACCACGCGCAGCAGCCGCTCGTTGATTTCGTCGCGATGCGACAGCACCTGGTCGAGGTCCATCGAGCCCATCACCGAGCGGATATTGGTCATGGTCAGGACCGTGATCGCCTGCCCGAGATTGGCGACTTCGTAGCTCGCCTTCGCCGCGTCGAACACCTGGAAAAACGCGACGCCGTCGACGGTAACGGTGGCGTTGTCCTTGGTGATCACCTCCTGCTCGGGAATGTTGATCACCTGCTCCATCATGTTCATCTTGCGGCCGACGCGGTCGAAAAACGGGACGATGATGTTGAGGCCCGGCGACAGCGTATTTGTGTATTTGCCGAACCGCTCGATCGTCCAGTCATAGCCCTGCGGCACCGTCTTGATGCCCGCGAACAGCGTGACGATGACAAGCAGCACGAAGACGATGGCGAAGATATCGAACCCGAACATAAAGCCTCCGAGGCGGGTGATGCTGTGCCCGCGCGAACTTCCCGCCGGAAATTGCTCGCGGACGCCGTTTCGCTTTGCTTTGGCGCCTGATTCCAACATTCGCAAATGTGCCTCCTATATGGAGTACGAATGTTGCCATCGGACCACTGGCTGTTCTTGCAAGAATAGCTATGCACAACTTTCTTGGCCGCCAGATATGCGGCCGGTGAACGCCGCCCAAATGGCTCGCACATCTCAAGGAAACAGCTCGCTTCAATTCGGCGTGTGGTTAACCGATCCTGGGAATCGCTCGCGACTGGCGAGACTCGTTGCACCGCATCAAACGAAATGCGGCTAGATCCAGCCCTGCAGCTCGCGCAGCACGAGCTGGCGGATCACATCCATGCCGGCATCGGAGTCGTTGAGACAGGGGATCGCAGAAAACTCTTCGCCGCCATTGTGCTTGAAAATTTCGGCGTTCTCCTGCGCGATTTCTTCCAGCGTCTCCAGGCAGTCGGCGGCAAAGCCCGGCATCACGACAGCAATGCGGCGCACGCCATCCTTCGCGAGCTTCTCGATCGTCCTGTCGGTGTAGGGCTGCAGCCACTCGTCGTTGCCGAAACGCGACTGGAAGGTCAGCAGCAGCTTCGATCCCTCCAGGCCCAGCCGCCGGCGCAACGCCTCCGTCGTCGCGACGCATTGCGCAAAATACGGGTCGCCCTTTTCGACGTATTCCGTGGGCATGCCGTGAAACGATGCCACGATCAATTCCGGCTTGAACGGCAGGCTCGCAAGATGCGCGGTGATCGAAACCGCGAGCGCGTCGATATAATCGGCATCGTCGTAATAGGGCGGCGTCACCCGCAGGGCTGGCTGCGCGCGCGTCCGGCTCAGCACGCGAAACACCTCGTCGCAGACGGTCGCAGAGGTCGCAGCCGAATATTGCGGATAGAGCGGCACCACCAGCAGACGATCGCAACCGCGCGCCGTCAGCGATTCGATGCCGGCGCGGATCGACGGATTGCCGTAGCGCATCGCCCAGTCCACCTCGACATGGTCATGATCGGCGATCGAACGCGCGAGCTTTTCCGACTGCGCACGGGTAATGGTCTTCAGCGGAGACTCGTTCTTCTCCGTGTTCCAGATCTTCCGGTAATCGGCCGCTTTTCGTCGCGGGCGCGTGCGCAGGATGATGCCGTTGAGAATCAGCTTCCAGAACAGCCCCTGCTGCTCGATCACCCGCGGATCGGAGAGAAATTCCTTCAAATAGACGCGCACGCCCCTGGTGTCGGCGGTATCGGGCGTGCCGAGATTGACCAGGAGCACGCCGACCCGCGGTTGCCGCGGCGCGGCGGCGGGCGTCAGGGTTTCGATTGCAACCGGCTGCGTCATGGTGTTCGTGGCTTCGCGCGCGCGACCATTCTTGTCAAGCTGGCCGTGCCTTCGATACGATAGCCGGGGCTGGGAGGGAGCATGACGGTCGCCGAATATTGCATCTTCGCATGCGTGGCGATCTATCTGTTGACGATCGTGCCGATCAAATGGATCGGGCATCGCCAATATGACAATTCGATGCCGCGCGATCCCGCCTTTTACCAGGATGGCATCCGCGCCCGCGCACTGGGCGCGCATCAGAACGGCATCGAGGCTTTTCCGTTTTTCGCCGTCGCTGTGCTGCTGGCCGAATTCCGCGGCAGCCCGCAGAACCTGGTCAACGAGCTTGCGGTGCTGTTTGTGATCGTGCGCATCGCATATGTCTTCACCTACATCGGCAATCGTCCGCGGCTACGGTCGATCCTCTGGGGCCTCGGCTTCATCATCAATGTCGCGATCTTCTTCCTTCCGCTAATCCGCCGCCTGCTGCCGGGCTGATCGTGCTTAAAAGCAGGTGACGCGCTCGGAGGCGATGTAGCCAAACAGGAGGCCGGAGCCGAGCAGAAGCACGAGGCCGGCAGCGCCGAATTCGATGCCGCGCATGATGAGCGTGCCGCCGCCCTCGCCGGCCGCGCTCAGTCGTCGCGCAACATCCTTGGCGGAGACCGCAAGCACGGCAATCGTCGCGACCGTGATCGCAGTGCCGAGCCCCATCACGAAGGTCGCGGCGACGCCCGCCCAGAACAGGCCCTGTGCCAGCGCAAACACCAGCACCAAGATCGCGCCCGAGCACGGCCTCGCGCCGACCGCAACGACCGCGCCCAATCCCCGCCGCCAGCCGCGAGGGCCGGCGAGCTCGCTCGGCTCGGGTCCATGGGAATGGCCGCAATGCTCGTCATGGACATGACCATCGTGGTCGTGGTGGGCGTGAGGACGATCGTGACCGTGATGGTGATGATGCGCGGCCATTGCCAGCGCGGGCTCCGGCCGGCTTGCCTGCAGCGCGCGGATGACGCTGCCGCCTTTGGTCCAGACCAGACGCGCACCGAATGCCGCGATCAGCGCGTAACTACCGATCTCGATCGCCTTCTCAGCGCCGCACATGGTCTTTGCGGTGGCATTCAACAGCCACGCGCCGACACTGACGATCAGGACCGCGACCAGCGCCTGCATCAGCGCCGAGGCGAACGACAGCACGATGCCACGCCGCGCGGTCTCCTGGTTGGCGACGAGGTAGGAGGAGATCACCGCCTTGCCGTGGCCGGGACCAGCGGCATGAAAGATTCCGTAGGCAAAGGAGATCACAAGCAGCGTCCAGACCGCGGAGCCGTCGGACTTGGCCGCGCGGATGGTCGCGGATATCTCGCGATAGAACTCCGATTGCCTGGCGAGCAGCCACCCGACGATGCCGCCGATTTGAGGTTCGGCCGGCGGCCTCGGTCCTCCGAACGGCGTCTGCGCCATGATCGCGTGGATGGCGCCGTCGGCTGCGAGGACAGCGGCGAGCACGGCGGTGCATGCCAAAATTCCGCACGCAAAACGGGCTTGCGACATCACGGACAGTCCACCGTGATTTTGTTGGCGAACATGGCACCGTAATTGGCGTTCTCGCCGCCGTTCATGAACGTCTGCTCGTTGAGCTTCTGGGCCACCGCCGTCCCATCATTCGGACGCTGGAAGGCCATCTGGCAGCCGGCGGGCGCGCCCACCAGCTTCACCGGATCGGTCTTGGCGAGTTGGAAGTCGACAAAAAAGGTCGGATCAAAGACTTCCAGCGAAAGCTGTTTCGCTTTCAGCGGGGTTTTCAACGGCAAAGTGAAATGCAGCGTCAGTTGGCCATCCCTGTAGTCGAGGAAATAATCGACCGGCTCGGAAAACTTCTCCTTCTTGCCGCCGTCGGCGCGCGCGTAAGTAAAGTAGGCATATTCCTTCAGCGCCTCGACATTGGTGTCGGCCAAAGGGGCGAGTTCCTCGCGCGTATAGACTCCCTTGATCTTGGTCTCCAGACCCTGCAACGCGTAGGAGGCGAACATATCGTCAAAAGTCCAGGCGTGGCGCACGCCGGTCAGCGAGCCATCGGGAGCGTAGAGCAACTCGCTCACTGCAGTGATCCAGACATGCGGGTGCGCCTCGGCCGCGCCGGCGAGCGAGAGAAGCGGCAACAAAACCGAAAGCCTCCGCAAGGTGGCTCGCACGTCGGTCTCCTCGTCTCAGGCGGTCTCGCTCAAGCAGCAGCCTCGGCCGTTTCCAAAAGGCCGCGCCGTCGGAGCAGCGCGTCCGGCTCCGGCTCGCGGCCGCGGAAGGCGACATAGGCGTCTTCCGGATCGACCGAGCCGCCGGTGGAATAGATGTCGTCGTGCAGGCGCTTTGCAGTCGCCGGATCAAAGATGTCGCCGGCCTCCTCGAAGGCGCCGAACGCATCGGCATCCATCACTTCCGACCACATGTAGCTGTAGTAACCGGCGGCATAATAATCGCCCGAGAAGATGTGGCCGAACTGTGTCGGCCGGTGCCGCAGCGCGATTTCCCGGGGCATACCGATCTTCTCGAGTTCGGCGCGCTCAAAGGCGTCGACGTCGCGGCTCGCGGATGCCGGCTGGCTGTGGAACTCGAGATCGAGCAGCGCCGAGGAGACGAACTCCACCGTGGCAAAGCCCTGGTTGAACTTGCGTGCTGCCAAAAAGCGTTTCAGCAGGTCCTCGGGCAATGGCTCGCCGGTCTTGTAGTGCCGCGCAAAGCGCTGCAGCACCTCCGGCCGCTCCTGCCAGTGCTCGTAGAGCTGCGAGGGCAGCTCGACGAAATCGGTGAACACGGATGTCCCGGACAGCGAGGGATAGGTCACGTTGGAGAGCATACCGTGCAGGCCGTGGCCGAATTCGTGGAACAGCGTTCGCGCATCGTCGGGCGACAGCAACGAAGGCTCGCCGTCCGCGCCCTTGGCAAAATTGCAGACATTGATGATCAGCGGCGCGACCTCGCCGTCGAGCTTTTGCTGGTCGCGCAGCGAGGTCATCCAGGCGCCGGAGCGTTTCGAGGGCCGGGCGAAGTAGTCGCCATAGAACAGCGCCTTGTGGCCGCCGGCCGCATCCTTCACCTCCCAGACGCGTACGTCCGGATGCCAGACCGGGATATCCTTGCGCTCGGAGAAGGTGATCCCGAACAGGCGGGTCGCGCAGTCGAACGCCGCCTCGATCATTCGATCGAGCGACAGATACGGCTTGATCGTGGCGTCGTCGAAATTGGCTTTGGCCTGCCTCAGCTTTTCGGCGTAGTAGCGCCAGTCCCACGGGGCGAGCGCGAAGTTGTCGCCCTCTGTCGCGATGAGAGACTGCAATTCGTCGCGATCGCCGAGCGCCCGCGCCAGCGCAGGCTTCCAGACCCGCTCCAGAAGGCCGCGTACGGCCTCCGGCGTCTTGGCCATGGAATCCTCCAGCCTGTAGGCGGCAAAGGTCGGATAGCCCAGGAGCCTTGCGCTCTCCTCGCGCAGGGCGAGAACCTCGACGATGATCTCCTTGTTGTCGTTCTGGTTGCCGTTGTCGCCGCGCGCGATGAAGGCCTTGAAGACCTTTTCGCGCAGGTCGCGCCGGCTCGAAGTCTTCAGGAAGGTCTCGACGGTCGAGCGCGACAGCGTCACGATCGCCTTGCCTGCCATGCCGCGCTCCTCGGCCGCGGCCCTGGCGGAGGCGATAAAGTTTTCCGGCAGCCCGGCGCGCTCCTCCTCGGGAAGCTCCAGGAACCACTCCTGCTCGTCGCCGAGCAAGTGGTGGCTGAAGGTTGTGCCAAGATGGGCCAACCGCTCGTTGATTTCGGCCATCCGCTTCTTGGCGTCCTCGGAGAGACCCGCGCCGGCGCGGTGGAAGCGGGTATAGGTGCGTTCCAAGAGCCGCTTCTGCTCGCCCGTCAGCTTCAAGTCGGCGCGGTTGTCGTGCAGCATCGCGATGCGACCGAACAGCACCGCGTTCATCAGGATCGGATTCCAGTGCCGCGCCATCCGAAGTGAGACTTCCTTGTCGATCTCGAGGATCGCCGGATTGGAGTGCGCCGAGACGAGGTCGTAGAAGACGGCCGAGACCTTCGTGAGCAGCTTGCCCGAGCGCTCCAGCGCCGTGATCGTGTTGGCGAAGTCGGGGGTCGCAGGATCGTGGGTGATGGCCGTGATCTCGGCCGCGTGATCGGCAAAGGCTTGCTCGAAGGCCGGCAGGAAATGCTCGGGCTCGACCTCGTCGAACGGCGGCGTCTGATGCGGGGTCTCCCAGGGCTTCAGAAGCGGGTTGCTGCGCGCCTCTGGAAGCACGGTCGGCTGCAGGATTTCTGCCATCGGAATGGTCCGTTCTTCCCTCGATATCCTCGCCCAGCTATATCACGCGATAGGGCTTTTTTGGGCCATTTGCGCTTGATAGCGGCCTCCTTTTCGGAGAGATTGCGCCCCGCAAACAGGACCGAAACCGATGAGCCCAGAGCCCTCGCCCGCAGCGCGCCAGATCGTTTGGCCCAGCGTCATCACCGTCATCAGCGCGGCGATCCTGATCGGCGCCGAGGTGTTTGGGGCCGCCTTTGCCGGCGGCTGGGCGCTCGCAATTCTGTTCGACCTCGGGGACACCGGCGCCCATATCGTGCAGGCGGTCCTGTTCGCGATCGGCGTCTTCGTGATGATCTCGTTCATCCGCGCCGCGCAGCGTGTCGAGCCCTTCTTCAAGCGCGGCTAGCGCCGCCGATTTGGAAAGTGGGCACGAGACAGAGGGGGCGATGCAAGAAACCGCTGCGGCACAGGCACTAAAGTCACTCACCGCGGCTCGCAGAAACTTAACGCCCGTTCATCTTCGCCACCTCGTGCGCGTGTGAGGCGCACTCTCGCAACAAGCTGTTAGGCAAATTTGCCTCCAGACTAAAAAAATTCTTGCGAAGCAGAGTCAAAGAGCTTATTTCCAGTCTTGCCCAATTTCGCACGTGCCTGTGGTCGTGTGTCAGTCGGTAGGTATCCGGACAAGAGGCCGGACAGCCGCCAAGGGATGAAGAACCGAGGGTCGCTTAGGTTCGAGACTGAGGTCGACGACGTAGAGTTCGAAGACTTCGGATCAAGACTTAAGAGGCCAGCGTCTCTCTCAAGAGATGCCGTTGAAGGTCTCTCCACTCCTTGCAACCGTGACTGGCAGCCGGAGGCGAACCGGCGCACCCCGCTCTCAACGGGGGACGCGACTTAAAGCAACGACGGATCGGGCTTTTTTGGTCTCTACCGGCAGTCCAACGCCGGCGCGGGCTACTGAAAAGGCTTGTCCTTCATTGCCAGGTGAGCGGGCGGGAAAATTCCCAACCAATCCACGGCAGCACAATTCGGTTCAAGGGTTCTAGGCCGCGTCGCGTCTCCATCGTGCGACTACGCCCAAGCACCTACGGCCGAGAACAATTTGAACGGGTCCCATCTTTGGACCGTTTGGAGGGTGCTATGACCGAACGCATCAGGGAGTTCCTGCGCAACCGCCATAACGAGGGCCGCGACAACGAGCCGTGTCTCGTGGTCGACCTCGAAGTGGTGCGCGACAACTATCAGAATTTTGCCAAGGCATTGCCGGACAGCCGCGTGTTCTACGCGGTGAAGGCCAATCCTGCGCCCGAAGTCCTGGCGCTGCTGGCCTCGCTCGGCTCCTGCTTCGACACGGCAACCGTCGCCGAGATCGAGATGGTTTTGGCCGCGGGCGCGACGCCCGACCGCATCTCCTATGGCAACACGATCAAGAAGGAGCGCGACATCGCGCGCGCCTTCGCGCTCGGCATTCGCCTGTTCGCAGTCGATTGCGCCGCCGAGGTGGAGAAGATCGCCCGCGCCGCCCCCGGCGCCAAGGTGTTCTGCCGCATCCTGTACGACTGCGCCGGCGCGGAGTGGCCGCTGTCGCGGAAATTCGGCTGCGACCCGGAGATGGCGGTAGAGGTGCTCGACCTCGCCAAACGGCTGGGCCTGGAGCCCTGCGGCATCTCGTTCCATGTCGGCTCGCAGCAGCGCAAGGTGAAGGCCTGGGACCGCGCTTTGGCGATGGCGTCCACCGTGTTCCGCGATTGCGGGGAGCGGGGGATCAACCTCACCATGGTCAATATGGGCGGCGGCTTTCCGACCAAGTACCTCAAGGACGTTCCGCCGGTCGTGCAATACGGCCGATCGATCTTCCGCGCACTGCGCAAGCATTTCGGCAACCAGATCCCGGAAACCATCATCGAGCCGGGGCGCGGCATGGTCGGCAATGCTGGCGTCATCGAGTCCGAGGTCGTGCTCATCTCGAAGAAGAGCGACGAGGACGACGTGCGCTGGGTGTACCTGGATATCGGCAAGTTCGGCGGTCTCGCCGAGACCATGGACGAGTCGATCCGCTATGCCATCCTCACCCCGCATGACGGGGCGGAGATGGCGCCGTGCGTGCTCGCAGGCCCCACCTGCGATTCGGCGGACGTGCTGTACGAGAAGATCCCGTATCCGCTCCCGGTGACGCTCGAGATCGGCGACAAGGTGCTGATCGAGGGGACCGGGGCCTATACCTCGACCTACTCGTCGGTGGCCTTCAACGGCATCCCGCCGCTGAAGACCTACCACATTTGAGCCGGCCGCCTTTGAGGCCTCAACCGGGAGCCGGCGAGCCGGCTCCCTGCCCTGACATCGTACTCCCCGACGACGCTTCCATGAGCAGCTTGCAGCTCACGGCAAGCGAGGACTGACGTGCCATGACCACCATTTGGAACACCCAGGCTGCCCTGAACTCGCAAGCCGCTCCGTTCGCGATCCGTGCGGAGCGGGCTTCCGACGTCGTTGCCCGCGAGGCTCTGCTCGACGCCTGCTTCGGCGAGGACCGCAGCTCGCGCACTTGCCAGCGCTTGCGCGACGGGCGCGCGCCCGCCGAAGGCCTTGCGCTCGCGGCCGTCCGCGGACGCAAGCTGGTGGGGACGGCGCGGTTGTGGCACGTCAGCGCCGGGGGCGTCCCGGCGCTCCTGCTCGGCCCGCTCGCGGTGGACAGCGCCTGCCGCAAGCTCGGGATCGGAGCTGCGCTGATAACTCACGCGCTTGGGGCGGCAAAGGCGAGCGGCCATCGCGCGGTTATTCTACTCGGTGATGCGCCGTATTACGGCCGCTTCGGTTTCTCGGCCAGAAAAACCGGCGAGCTTGCGCTGCCGGGCACGTTCGAGCCTGAACGGCTGCTTGCCCTCGAACTTGACGAGGGCGCGCTCGACGGCGCCTGGGGCATGGTCGTGCCGACCGGCGCGCTGGCGACAAGACCCGCGCGGGTCAGGAAGACCGCCCGCCTCGTCCCGCGCGTGGCGTAAGCGCGATGACGCCGCAAGACGTCGACCGGCCAAAGGCAGGCCGGATCGCCAGCGATTGGACGCGCAGCCTCGTCACCACCCTGCTCCTGACCGGGCTCACCGCCATGATCGTCCGCGACATCTTCGTGCGCCGCTTCACCGCGCCGCCGCCCCCTCCGGACGTGACAGAGCGGTCGCGGTGATATAGCCAAAGCCGCTGCGCTCTCCGGGGATCGTCCCGGCGGGCGCGATCGCTCCAGACACAATTTCGAAGGTATTCAAGATGACCCGCCGTCTCATTTCGACTGGCTCGCCCCTTGAGAAGACCGCCGGCTACAGCCGCGCCGTGGTCGACGGCGACTTTGCCTTCGTCGCAGGCACGACTGGCTATGACTACTCGACCATGACCATGCCGACCGATGTCATGAGCCAGTCACGGAACTGCTTCAAGACCATCGAGGCCGCCTTGAAGGAAGCCGGCTTCGCGATGGCCGATATCGTCCGCGCGACCTACTACATCACCGACGTCAAGGATGCGGACGCGCACTTGTCTGTCTGTGGCGAAATCCTGGGCGAGATCCGGCCGGCGGCGACGATCCTGGTGGTCACGAGGCTCCTGAAGCCCGAGATGAAGGTCGAGGTCGAAGTGACCGCCAAACGACGCAGCGCATAAATCCCTTAGCCCATCCGTCAGCACTTTTCCGGAGAGACCCATCCCATGAGCCCCGCCTCGCAGATCCACGCGAAAATTTCCGGCCCTATTGTCATGATCGGCTTCGGCTCGATCGGCAAAGGCACGCTGCCTCTGATCGAGCGACACTTCGACTATGACAGGTCGCGCTTTGTCATCATCGATCCGCACGAGGACGGCGAGCTCGCCAGGAAGCACGGCGTGCGCTTCATCAAGGAGGCGGTCACCCGCGACAATTATCGCCAGTTCCTGACGCCGCTCCTGACCGCCGGCGGCGGCCAGGGCTTTTGCGTCAACCTGTCGGTCGACACTTCCTCGGTCGACATCATGGAATTGTGCCGCGAGATCGGCGCGCTCTACGTCGACACCGTGATCGAGCCTTGGGCTGGCTTCTATTTCGACAAGAATATCGGCTCGGAGAAGCGCTCGAACTACGCGCTGCGCGAGACCTTGCTCGAGGCGCGCCGCAAGAGCCCGGGCGGCACGACGGCGGTCTCCACCTGCGGCGCCAATCCGGGCATGGTGTCCTGGTTCGTCAAGCAGGCGCTGCTCGACGTCGCGCGCGACACCGGCACGCCATTCGCCGAGCCGAAAAGCCGCGAGGCCTGGGGCCGGCTTGCGCAGAAGCTCGGCGTCAAGGGCATCCACATCGCCGAGCGCGACACGCAGCGCTCCAAGCGGCCGAAGCCGATGAACGTGTTCGTCAACACATGGTCGGTGGAGGGCTTCGTGTCCGAGGGCATGCAGCCGGCCGAGCTCGGCTGGGGCACGCATGAGAATTGGATGCCGGATAACGGCCGCACCCATCCCGACGGTTGTGGCGCCGCGATCTATCTGCAGCAAGCCGGCGCGAACACCCGCGTGCGCTCCTGGTGCCCGACGCCGGGCGTGCAATATGGCTTCCTCGTCACCCACAACGAGTCGATCTCGATCGCCGACTACTTCACCGTCCGTGACGGTGACAAGGTGCTCTATCGGCCGACCTGCCACTACGCCTATCACCCCGCCAACGACGCGGTGCTGTCGCTGCACGAGATGTTCGGCGCCACGGGGCGGATGCAGCCGAAATGGCACATTCTTGACGAGAACGAGATCGAGGACGGCATCGACGAACTCGGCGTGCTGGTCTACGGCCACGCCAGGAACGCCTATTGGTATGGCTCGCAGCTCTCGATCGAGGAGACCCGGCAGATCGCGCCGTACCAGAATGCAACCGGCATGCAGGTGTCATCTGCGGTGTTGGCCGGTATGGTGTGGGCGCTGGAGAACCCGAAGGCCGGCATTGTCGAAGCCGACGAGATGGATTTCCACCGCTGCCTGCAAATTCAACGGCCGTATCTCGGCCCGGTGAAAGGCTTTTACACCGACTGGACGCCGCTGACCGATCGCCCCGGCCTGTTCCCGGAGGATATCGACACGTCCGATCCCTGGCAGTTCAGGAACGTGCTGGTGCGCTGAAGCCGGATGTCATCCGGAGCAGCGCGCCCCGGAATGCATCGTCACTTGACCCAGTCGAACACGCGCTGCTGCACAGCCTCGTGCCGGGGCTCGCCGAGATGGGGCGCGAGGTCTGCCCGCAAACCCAGCGACACCAGCAATTTGGCCACGACAAACATCGGGCCGATCAGGGCGTACGATAGGTCGTCGACGAAGGCCGGCCGGCGGCACTCGAACACCGCGTGTCCGACGAGCTGAAAGGCCCAGCCGACGACAAAGAGCACGGCGGCCGAGCACCACGTCAGCACGTGGCCGTGCCGGACGATGAGCGCCGCGGCGATAAAGAGCGGACAGAGCAACAGCAGCAAAGCTGCGCCGAGGCGGAGGTCGAGCCAGAGCCAGCCGACGATGGCGGGCAAGCTCAGCACGATCGCAAGCGGGACCTCATGCTGGCCGATACGGACCGGCAGGGCCTGCAGCGGCAGGATCACCGCCAGAAACAGCATCGGAATGCCGACGAAGTGGGTCGCGCAATTGTGCGGGTCGCGATGATATTGCGCGTAACTCGCAAGCTGACGATGGAAGATGTCGCTCATGTGGATCCCCCTCAGTCTCGGCTGGCGGTCCATGTGCCGGAGCACAGTTCGCCGTGCCAGGTGCCGGAGCCGGCATCGGCAGAGAGATGTCCAAGACCAGAAGCTCGCTTCAGCCCGCTGCTCAAGACAACGTTGATAATGCCGGTGTCTGCTACCCGACCCGACGCATTGAACATGCCGCCGGTCGAGGCCACCTGTCCCTTTTCGATGGCAATGCTGAAGCTGGCGCCGCTCGGACAGTTCGGGCGGCTCGACGAGATCTGCACATTCCAGTGCCCGTCATAGCCCGTGGATGCGAGCGCCGGAACGCTCGAGATCAGTGCCGCGGCGAATACGATGCGGCCGATGCGAATAGCCGTAACGAAAGACATGGCATCCTCCCAAAGAGTTGATGCCAGCCTTCTCGCACGGCGGAAGGGTCAGTGACCGTGACCGAGATCACGAGGTTCCCGAGGGGATAGAGGTCAGGGATGATCGGCGCGCCGCGCGAACATGACCTGGATCACACAGGCGCTCTCAGGAGGCCGTTCCGGAGCGCAAGTGAAACAAGCGAGAGATTCCCGGGCGCGCAATTGCGCGCCACGGTTCGATTGCGGCGCATCGTCCCGAAATGTCGGGCTCACTTCGCAAGATAATCGAACGCCACGGTGCCGAGCCCAAGCGTGAGGTCGGTCCTGAAATGTAGCGCCGAAACGACCTCGCGCACCGGAAGCTTTGCGACGTCGGCCAGTGCATGCGGAAACAGGCCAAGCGCGGCCGGCCCTGTCCAGGCTTCCTTGAGCGTGATGTCCTCCAGATAGTAGCGCACGAGCTCGCAGACCCGCGCGCTGCCGTCGACATGCGGAATGATCTTCAACATGAAG
>Ga0310913_10001047_pt1 | contig 13717 bp, 14 predicted proteins | sample GREbulkMGOX082_FD_203447 | JGI IMG/M metagenome (GOLD analysis project Ga0310913, IMG submission 203447) | Lab enrichment of tropical soil microbial communities from Luquillo Experimental Forest, Puerto Rico - GRE.bulkMG.OX082 | ecosystem: Environmental > Terrestrial > Soil > Tropical forest >...
TGTAGCGGATATTTTCTCTTTCGAAGTTGGGGAAGTCGGTTGCAGCCGCGGTCTCGACTGTGCCTGGTTGTTTGGTAACACGGATATTGATGTCGCCGTTAGCGGAGCAATCGGGGTTGACTGCGTAGAAAAAGCCGATCCGCTGGTTTGTTCCAGAAGCAACGACACGGGCCCAGTTCACCTTCGGAAGACCTTCGACGATCTGGTCCTCTCGATGCTGCTCCGGTGATTTCTCCTCGGCGAATGCAGACGATAAAAGTAGTCCGCATGCACATACTGCAAGCAGGAACTTGCTCATGTTGACCCTCCCACCCATCGCTCCAATTCGAGACAGTAACATCACACTTTGGTCGAAAGAATAGTCTCGCATTCCTGCGTCAGATCAACCATTGGCGAATTCGACGATGCTTAGCGAGTAAAGATCGCCGTGCCTGCCTTGCGTATCTTCGTCATCCGAACCCAGTTACCTTTGCCACGTTCAACACACCAGGACCACCAACCGTCAACGGAGCCACGGATTGCGGCTTTTGCTGCCAGCGATAACGAAGGATAGACCCGTCCACGGTATCGGACGCGTGCGTCCCGTCGCGCGCGGGCTCTGAACACTCTCCCTTTGTAATGGGCGCTTAGACGTGCGCCCCAGGTGCGCTAGGGCGTGTACTCATAAACGCGCGCACTGGCCGAATGTCTGCTTTTGGGGGCTAACCGGACACGCCGGGATGGCGGGAATGACGTGAATGACCCAAAGCGGAGAAAGGTCGGATTGAAATCCCGCAGCGCAGCAGCCTCCTGCCACATCGTGTGCCGACACGGGCGGGGTCGGCACAGCGCCCCGCCTCGATTCAGAACAATTCAGTTCGGCCCCACCAAATGCGTCAACAACAGCACTGATCTCCGGTGCAAAAGCGGTATAGTTTGTGCGAGTCTAGTGATGCCAACCGTAAATCTAACAAGGATATTGTCCGAGGCAGGAGGGATATCCTCCGTAGGAATAAGGATGTCCTCCGTAAGCAGGTCTGCCTCCGTAAGCAGGTCTGTAAGCTCGACGATAGACCCGGCGAACGTGCCGACGGTAGGGTCCATAATACTGTGCATTAGCATGTGACAACGTTAGCAGTGGCACCGCAGGGCCCACATTCCCTTGGGACCATTGAAGCGAGAAGGGCACCGCAGCCAATAACGCGGCACCACCGACGATCCCAAGCATACTGAGCTTTTTCATGATCGTTCCTCCATGTGATATCGCGCCGATATTGAGGCACCGCGGCGCGTGGATGTCCATACGGTGAAAGCGATGGCTGACCTAATTGTCGTTTAGGGGTCATCTTGCAGAAGCCGTCATCTCTTTCGGATGATGTGGTCGCGAACGTTCTTGGGCCTTGAGCTTTGAGGCGCGCTGAGGCTTTCAAGCAATTTGGAAGGCAATGATGAACGCGAAACCGACCATTACCACGACTGATTGGACCCGGAATGATGGTGCGCAGTCTACGCTCAAGCAGCCGACGCTGAATGAACTGCTCGCGATCACGTTCGAGGAGCGGCAGTACGGCCGTCCTCCTCAGCTTATTTGGCTGTGTATGGGTGGGTAAGGGGCACCGTCGCTCGCGGTTTGCTGCACCGCATATGTCCGCTTTTGGCACTAAGCGGACATGCCTGTCGTGTCGCTCAATGTCTGCTTTCGGGGGCAAAGCGGAGATCGGCCAGCGATTGCTTACCAATCACGATTTATGAGTACACGCCCTAGTGCAGGAGCGGCCCGCCCGCTTTCTTCCAGGCGTCGATGCCGCCCTGGATGTGACAGGCGGAGGCGAGACCCGCATCCTGCGCGGCCTGCACCGCCATGGCCGAGCGCTCCCCGAAGGCGCAATAGAAGACGATGCGCTTGCCGGTGGCGCGGGCGAGCTCATTGAGCATGCCGCCGGGCCGGACATTGGCCGCGAGATCGGGGTAGGGGGCGTGCAGCGAGCCGGCAATGACGCCGTGCTTCTCGCGTTCGCTCCGCTCCCGCAGGTCGATGAGCGCCACGTCCGGCCGGCCGTTGAGCGTAAGGGCGTCGGCGGCGCTCACCGCCCAGCCGCGCCGCGCAATCTCCTCTTGCGCGAGGCCAACGCGCATGTTGGCCGGCACCGCGACGTCCATCATCTTCGGGTTGGGCAGGTTGAGGTTGTTCATCAACTCGACGTATTGCTCGACCGATTTCACCTGCAGGCGCGGATTGAACATCTTCTCCTCGCCGATGGTCGAGACCGTTTCGCCCTTGTAGTCGTGGGCCGGGAAAATCATGGTCTCGTCGGGCAGACGCAGCAGCTTGTTGAAGATCGAATCGTACTGCGCGCGCGGGTCGCCGTTCTGGAAATCGGTGCGGCCGGTGCCGCGGATGAGCAGCGTGTCGCCGGTGAACACGCGGTCGCGCATCAAGAAGCTGTAGGAGTCGTCGGTATGGCCGGGCGTGTAGAGCACGTCCAGCGCCACGCCTTCGATCGTGAGCTTGTCGCCCTCCGAGAGCCGCATCGACACCACGTCGACCTTGCTGCGTTCGCCCATCACGGTGATGCAATGGGTGCGGTCGCGCAGCGCGCCCAGGCCGGTGATGTGGTCGGCATGCAGGTGGGTATCGACCGCCTTGACCAGCTTGAGGTCGAGCTCGTCGACGAGCTGGATGTAACGGTCGACCTTCTCCAACACCGGATCGATGATCAGCGCCTCGCCCCCGCGCCGGCTGGCGATGAGGTAGGTGTAAGTGCCGGAGACGCTGTCGAAGAGCTGGCGAAAGATCATCCCGGTGGCTCGCCAATTTAGGGACTGCGAATCCCTTGGGGCCGCTGCTAACAATATAAATCTTCCATGCCGGTCCCAAAAGGGCGGCGAGAGCTCTATTCCTTGGAGATCACTTGTCAGAGATCATTTGTCGCATCGCCGCGGCGACGGCGACGGCGATTGCGCCACGGCGCCGTGGGAGCGCGCCATGCTTCAAGCTTTCGGTTCGATCGGCAGATCATCGCGCGATCCCCATTCCGACCATGAACCGTCGTAAAGCGCCTTGGGCTTCCTGCCGAGCGCGTCGAGCGCGAACCAAAGGATTGCGGCCGTCAGCCCCGAGCCGCAAGTGGTGATGACCGGCGCATCGAGGTCGACGCCGCCGGTTGCGAACGCCCGCCGAAGTTTTTCCGGCGGCGCGAGTCTTCCGTTCTCGATCACCGACGTCGAGGGGACATTCAGCGCTCCCGGCATGTGACCGGAGCGCAACCCGGGGCGCGGCTCCGGCGCTTGTCCCAGAAAGCGCTCCGCGGGGCGCGCATCGACCACCTGTGCCGAGCCGCTCGCCAAGGCTGCGCGCACGGCGGCGAGCGAGGCGACGAGATCGGCGTCCTTGCGCGCTCTGAAGGTGCGCGGGGTGCGCGCGACTGGACCAGCTTCGAGCGCTCGCCCTTCGGCTTTCCATTTCGGCAAACCGCCGTCGAGAATGAAGACGTTCTCCGCGCCGAACAGCCGAAACGTCCACCACACCCGCGGCGCGGCATACAAACCGGCGCCGTCGTAAACGATGATGGTGTCGGTGTTGGCGATGCCAAGCGCGCCCACGTCACGGGCAAATTGAGTGGCGTCCGGCAGCATGTGCGGGAGCGGATTGGAATGGTCCGCAATCGCGTCGATGTCGAAGCGCACCGCGCCGGGAATGTGGCCGGCGAGATATTCGGCCGCGGCGTCGCGCTGCATGGTCGCAAGGTAGGAGGAGCCGTCAACCACCACGGTGTCGGAGGCGCCGAGGCGTTCGGCCAGCCAATCGGTGCTCACGAGCCAGCGGGAGGAGGGTTCATGCGGCATGGGTATCGTCCGAGCTGAAACGTGCGCCGCTCGTCCCGCGAGCAGCGTCGCTAGGCAAACGCAATCCGCACCCGACGGTTCTGCTTGCCCTTCTTTTCGATCTGCGTGACGCGCACGTTGCCGATCTCGCTCGTCATATGCACGTGGGTGCCGCCGCAGGGCTGCAGGTCGTATCCGACGATCTCGATGAGCCTGACGCGTCCGGTGCCGATCGGCGGCTTGACCGACATGGTCTTGACCAGGCGGGGCGCGGCTTCGAGTTCCGCGTCCGTGATCCAGCGCGAGCGCACCTCGGCGCCGGCCGCGATCATCGCGGCGAGTTTTCTGGTGATCTCGTCCTTGTCGAGGCCGGCCTCGGGAATGTCGAAGTCGAGCCGTCCGTCGGCGTCGCCGACCGCGCCGCCGGTCACGGGATAGGGCAGCACCGCCGAGAGCAGGTGCAGCGCGGTGTGCATGCGCATGCGGGCGTAGCGCAAATCCCAATCGATGGCGGCGCGCACGGTCTCGCCGATTTTGAGATTGAGGCCGCGAGTGGCGGCCGGCAGATGCGCGATCTCGGTTTTCGTGGGATCGGTGTAGCTCGCATTGGCGATTGGAATGGTGTCGCCGGTTGCCGTCGTCAGCACGCCGCGGTCGGCGGGCTGGCCGCCGGAGGCGGCGTAGAACACGGTGCGGTCGAGCACGACGCCGCCGGCGTCGGTGAGCCCGACCACGGTGGCGCTGCAGTCCTTCAGATATGAGTCTTCGCGAAACAGGCAGTCGGTGGACATGACACGACGTCGTAAGCGGTATCGGATATCAGACTCGTTCGTACGGCACTTTCACGCTCGTGCGCCGCTCCAGCCATTCCGGCACGGGAAGGCCTTTCTCACGCAAGAATTGCGGATTGAACAGCTTCGATTGATAGCGCGCGCCATAGTCGGCGAGGATGGTCACGATGGTGTGGCCCGGCCCCATGTCCTTGGCCAGCCGGATCGCGCCCGCGACATTGATGCCCGTCGATCCGCCCATGCATAGCCCCTCGTGCTCCGCAAGTTCGAAGATGAGCGGTACCGCTTCCTCGTCCGGGATCAAATAGGGCTTGTCGACCTTGATGTCCTCGATGATGCAGGTCACCCGGCCAAGCCCGATGCCTTCGGTGATGGAGCCGCCCTCCGACGCCTTGGCTTCTCCACGCGCGAACAAATTGTACATGGCCGCGCCCTTGGGATCGGCGATGCCGATGACGATGTCGTTCTTCTTTTCCCGCAAATAAGTCGCGACGCCGGCGACGGTTCCGCCGGTGCCGATCGCGCAGATGAAGCCGTCCACCTTGCCGCCGGTCTGCTGCCAGATTTCCGGGCCCGTGGACACGTAGTGGGCCTTGCGGTTGTCCAGATTGTTCCACTGGTCCGCAAACAGCACGCCGTTGGGCTCGTTCTTGCGCAGCTGTTCCGCAAGGCGCCGCCCGATGTGCTGGTAATTGTTGGGATTGCTGTAGGGCACCGCCGGCACCTCCACCAGCTCGGCGCCGCACAGGCGCAGCATGTCTTTTTTTTCTTGGCTCTGGGTTTCAGGGATCACGATCAAGGTGCGGTAGCCCCGCGCATTGGCGACGAGCGCCAATCCGATGCCGGTGTTGCCCGCGGTGGCTTCGACCACGAGCCCGCCGGGCCTGATCTCTCCGCGCTTCTCCGCCTCGAAGATGATTTGCCGGGCCGGACGGTCCTTGACCGACTGGCCGGGGTTCATGAATTCGGCCTTGCCCAGAATGGTGCATCGCGTCGCGGCGGAGGCGCGCTTGAGCTTGATCAGCGGCGTGTTGCCGATCGCTGCGACGATGTCTTCGCTGGCGCGCATGGGCTTGCGACCTGTTGCGGGCTAGTTCGTCGCGTCGACCAAGGTGAGCGTTCCCGGTCCGTCGCCGACGATGAGGACCCAGGCTTCCTCGTCCTTGGCGCCGTCCCAATGCACCTGCTTGCCGAAATGGGTGACGAAGCTCCCTGCCGGCATCGGTGCCATATTGTCTTTGTCGACCTTATTGCCGGTCGCGACCCACCACGTGCCTTTGATCACGGTGATGAAGCGGTCGTTGGGATGGAAGTGCGGCTTGCTGAAGTTGCCCGGCTTGAATCGGTTGAGGACGACGTAAGGTCCGCTCTTGCTCGGGTCGCCGTGCAGCACGACTTGATTTACGCCCGCCGCGCCGGTCGGGTCGCGCCATTTGTATTGATCCGGCAAGGTGTAGACGACGGCCTTGGGATCGATGCCGGAGAATTTGCCCGCGGTCGACTCGACCTGGGTGCTAGTTCCGGGTCCCTCGCCGAAGATCAGCAGTGACGCGTCTTCGGCCTTGGCCCCATCCCAATGCACCTGCTTGCCGAAATGGGTGACGAAGGTGCCGGCCGGCAGCGCAACGCTGTTATCGGGATCGAATGTCGCTCCGCTGCCCATCCACCACGTCCCGCTCAGCACGGTGATGAAGCGATCGTTGGGATGGAAATGCGGCCGGCTGAAATGGTCGCCCTTGAGCCACTTGTTGAGCACGACGTAAAGCCCGGCCTTCGACGGGTCGCCCACGAGCACCGCGTTTTGCGAGCCGGCGGGGCTCGGCGGATTCCATTTGATCTGGTCCGGCAGTTTGTAGGTGAGAGCCGCGGGATTGAGTTCAGCGGCATCGCCGGGTATCGCTTGGCCCAACGCAAATGCCGCAGCGGCGAGCAGCAGGCGGCACGGGCTCAGGTGAGCGGTCATTCTTTCCTCCCTGTCGGCAATCTCCCTTGAGCTCGAAAGCATAGTCCCATTGCATCGGCCAGCAAAGGCTCGGGCGCAGCCGCAAGCGGCTCGCCCAGTGTCCGCGGGCATTGTCAGGCGCCGCGCCGGCGACTAAGAAATCTTGTCACCGTCGCCCGCGGGTCGTCCCGCCGCAGCCTTGCCAAGGAGCAATTCGAACATGCGTACCCTCGCGATCGTTTTGGGCTTGGCGTTCGCGGCGGTCGCGATCGTTTACTGGCTCGTGCCTGCCGGCTCGCTGCCGAGCGTTTTTCCGGGGTTCGAAGCCGGCTCGCCGCGCGTGCATCTCAAGCATGGCCTCGCCGCGGCGGTCGTCGCCGTCGTGCTTTTCGCCGTCGCGTGGTACGCCGGGCGATCCCGCGCGTGACGGAACGGCCGGCGCCCTGAGCGAACGTCACTCCGCCTTCCACGGGATGATGACGCGCTCGAGCTCGTTGAGGGCAAGCGTAATCAGAAAGCCGATGATCGCGATCACGAACAAACCGACGTACATCTGCTCGACCGCAAACGTGCTCCAGGCGCTCCAGATCAGATAGCCGAGCCCGCTCTTTGCGCCCACCATTTCAGCCACCGCGATCAGCACGAGTCCGATGCCGATCCCGAGCTTGAAGCCAGTCATGATCACCGGCAACGCGCCGGGGAGCGCGATGGTCCAGAATGTGTTCCAGCGGTTGGCTTTGTAGTTCCGTCCGACATCCAGATAGATCTTGTTGATTTCGAGCACGCCCGTCGTTGCGTTGATGACCACCGGGAAGAACACGCCGACCGCCACCATGAAAATTTTCGATGCCTCGCCCAGGCCGAAGATCAGCAGCGCCAGCGGCAGGATCGCGCTCTTGGGCACCGGATAGGTCGCCGCGATCAGCGGATCGAACAGCGCGCGGATCGGCCGGTTGAGCCCCATGGCGATGCCGAGGACGAGCGCCGGCACGCCGCCGAGGATCGCGCCGTAGAGCAGACGCTGCATGCTCACGGCGGTGTGGGTGACGAGCTCGCCCGTGCGCAACATCTCGATCATCGTCGACATGACGCTCGAGGGAGCCGGAAAGAAGCGGGTATCGATGAATCCGAAGCGGGCGCAAAGCTCCCACAAGACAAGAAGCGCGAGCGGCGAAATCACGTTCAACAACCGATCACGCGTGCGCGCCGACATTTTCGCCGCCGCCGGCGACCGCGTCGAGATCGTTTGCACGCTCATGATTTCATCTCCTCCTCCTGCTGGCGCGCACGGTGCACCTCCTCGCGCAAGCTCGACCAGATGTGCGCAATCAGCTCGCCGTATTGCGGCATCTTCTGCAGCTCCATGATGTCGCGCGGCCGCGCGAGCGGCACTGGCACGAACGTCTTCACCTTCCCCGGCTGCGCCGTCATGACCATGATGCGATCGCCCAGAAATACCGCCTCGTCGACGGAATGGGTGATGAACACCACGGTCTTCTTGTGCTCCTCCCAGATGTGCAGCAACTCCTCCTGCAACAGGAGTTTGTTCTGCGCGTCGAGCGCCGAGAACGGCTCGTCCATCAGCAGAATCTCGGGATCGTTGGCGAAGGCGCGCGCAATCGACACGCGCTGACGCATGCCGCCGGAGAGTTGGTGCGGGTAGTACTTGGCGAAACGGGTGAGGCCGGTGCGCGCGAGATAGTGGCCGACCACGTCCTTGATGGTGGCCGGCCGCGCGCGTCGCATCTTGAGGCCGTAGGCGGCGTTGTCCCACACCGTCATCCAGGGGAAGATGGAGTCGCCCTGGAAGATCATTGAATTCACCGGGCGCTGCGAATTCGGCGTCGCGATCTCGATCGTGCCGGAGGTGACGGATTCGAGGCCGGCAAGAATGCGCAACAGCGTGGTCTTGCCGCATCCGCTCGGGCCCACGATCATGAAGAACTCGCCGTGGGCGATGTCGACCGAGACGCCGTCGATCGCGATGAGCTGCCCGAACGTCTTGCGCAGATCGCGGATGCGGATGGCCGGCCGCGTCGGCAGCGATTGGGCGGCTTCGAGCCTGGCGAGCGGGCGGGGCATGGATGGTCCTGGATGGCTTCAATGTGCCGAGCCAAGCCGTCATTCACAACCGATTATTTCGCGCCGATTGGCCGCAAACATCGACCTCTGCTAGAAGCCGGGCACCATCGTCGAACGTCGAGCCGGCAAGATGAAACGCAGCAGCGACCGCATCCTCACCACCCATGTCGGCAGCCTGATCCGGCCCCAGCCGCTGCAGGCATTCCTGCGCGCGAAGCAGGCGGGCAAACCGTTCGACGCGAACGCCTACGAGACGTGCCTGACCGAGTCGGTCGCCGCCATCGTTCGCCGCCAGGCCGAAGCCGGCATCGATGTGATCAGCGACGGCGAATTCGGGAAATCGATCAGCTGGTCGCAATACGCGCTCGAACGGTTGAGCGGCTTCGAACGCCGTCCGGTCAAGCCCGGTGCCAATCCATTTCAGCGCGGCGCCGATCGAGAGCGCTTCGCCGAGTTCTATGCCGAGCTCGACGCGCACGAAGAGATCGCGACCAGAATGGATGCGGTTTGCATCGGGCCCATCGCCTATACCGGGCAGGCGGAGCTCGCGCGCGACGTCGACAATTTCAAGGCCGCGCTCGACGGCGTGAAGGTCGAGGAGGCGTTCTTGCCGGTCGCCGCGCCCGCGAGCGTCATCCCGGACCGCAAGAACGAATATTACGGCAGCGACAAGGAGTGCCTGATCGCCATCGGCACAGCGATGCGCACGGAATACAAGATGATCGTCGATGCCGGCTTCATATTGCAGCTCGACGACGCACGCGCCGCCGTGACCTACGATCGCATGGTGCCGCCGGCGAGCTTCGCCGACTACCGCGAATGGGTCGCCACGCACATGGAGGTGCTCAACCATGCGATCGAGGGACTGCCGCCCGATCGCATGCGTTATCACGTCTGCTGGGGAAGCTGGCCGGGGCCGCACACCACCGACGTGCCGCTCAAGGATGTCGTCGACCTCATCCTTAAGGTGAAGGTCGGCGCCTACGTGATCGAAGGCGCCAATCCTCGTCACGCGCACGAATGGAAGGTGTGGAAGGATGCGAAGCTGCCGGCGGGAAAGGTGCTCATTCCGGGCGTCATCAGCCACGCCACCAATGTGGTGGAACATCCCGAGCTCGTCGCCGAGCGCATCATCCGCTACGCGGAGCTGGTGGGACGCGAGAACGTCCTGGCGGGAACGGATTGCGGCTTCGCGCAGGGGCCGTTCTACCGGCGGGTCCACCCCTCGATCATGTGGGCAAAGCTCGAAGCGCTGGCGGAGGGCGCGCGGCTTGCCAGCAGACAATTGTGGAGCTGAGGCTCAGCCCGCCGCCGTTTATTAGCGTGTACTCATTAAATCGCGATTGGTGACAGCGACCTGATCATGTCTTTGGCCCACTTTGCGGACTTCACGGCGGACATCTCGCGAGGTCCGTCAGCATCGCTTTCACCGTATGGACATCCACGCGCCGCGGTGCCTCAATATGGGCGGCGATATCATCATGAAGGAACGATCATGAAAAAGCTCAGTATGATTGGGATCGTCGGTGGTGCCGCGTTATTGGCGGCGGTGCCCTTGTCGCTTCAGTGGTCGCAAGTGGGCCCTGCGGTGCCACTGCTAACGGTGTCACACGCTAATGCACAGTATTATGGACCTTACCGTCGGCACGTTCGCCGGGTCTATCGTCGAGCCTACAGACGTGCCTACGGAGGATATCCTTCCTCCTACGGAGGATATCCTTCCTGCCTCGGACAATATCCCTGTTAGATTTACGGTTGGCATAGTGATCTCCGCAAAGCTATCTCATCTTGCGTGCGCACCGATGCCGTAAGCGGTGAGCGTGTCTCACTGGCGGCGAACCCGCCGCAGCTCTAGCGCTTCGGACCTGACCAGGTGTAGCCGGTCCCGTATGGCGTGCCCGGAAACGGATTGGGTCGGCAAAAGCCGCCGCGGCCCAGGACCGTTTGATAGTAGCGCTCACTCGGTCATTCGGCGATGTCGGCTCAATGTCCGGTTTGCCCGAAAGCAGACATGGTGGGACGATTTATGCGTACACGCCCTAGTCCTTCTTCGACAGCGCTCGATCGACGCTGTAGCGGCCCGGCCCGCTCACGAACAACAGCAAGGCGCCGCCGAAGATCGCAAGATTTTTGAGGAAGTTGTTGTACTGGGCCATCACCTGGGCGGCCGGATATTCCCAATAACGGTGGGCGAGCGCGGTGGCGACGATGAGGAAGAGGAGACACAACAGGGCGGCGTAGCGGGTGGCAAAACCTAAAATCAGAGTAATGCCGATCAAGAATTCGACCGGAGCGCCGATCCAGGAGAAGAACCCGGGGTTGGGCACTTTCAGATTTGTGAGATAGGTGACATAGCCGCCCATGTTCATGAACTTGCCCCACGCGCTGGTGAGAAAGAGCCAGCCCAGCAGCACGCGGCCCACCAGCAACAAAACGTCGCTGGCGCTGGCCGCAATGCCGTCCGTGTAGGACAACACGGGAAGGGACGACTCGGATGTGTGGTTGGACATGGTTTCCCTCATGGTCTCGCGGATGATTCAGTACCGATGGTTCGCGATGGTGAAGTCGCAAGTACACGACAACGAATGGCCGTCAGTCCGACGCGCTTGCGCTCGATCAGAGTTCCCGCCCGATCGCGCGGTCGAGCGACCAAACGCCGCCGCCGCGGATGAGAAAGAACAGCGCGCAGAAGCCGATCAGCAGCGCGTATTCCGAGCCGCCTTGCGTCCAGAAAAACCCCTTCGCCGAGGTGAATTTCACGCCCACGATCATAAAGATGACGACGGCCGCCGCCGCAAAACGCGTAAACAGTCCCAGCACCAGCAGGATGCCGCCGATCAACTCCGTGCATCCCACCAGCGTGCCCCAGAATATGCCGGGCGTGAAGCCGATCCGATCGAACAGCGCGGCGTTGCCGGCAAACCCCATGCCGCCGAATGCTCCGAACAGCTTTTGCAGGCCATGCGGGATGAGGATCGCGCCGAGCGCGATCCGCAGGATCGGCTCTGCATATTCGCTCACGGCGTCGTAGACCTTGCCGAGCGCGGGAATGTAGTGATGTGATGTTGCTTCGGTCATCGGTGTGCCCCTCGATGTGCTCTCCCTCGCTTTCGCCTTCACGGGATACCGATGGCGAAAGCCGCGCCTCTTGATGGAGCGCTGCGAATAAGCTTATCGGTCGCGGCGGTGGGTGCAAAGAGGCCTGCGACGATCGCGCCGGTTGCTACAGCGGGAACGGAACGCGCGACGCCGTGCCGCCGCACCACTGATGCGCCGAAAGGGAGCTTGGCGGAGTTCTGACAGTGCCCCTCAAAGTCGTTCAATTCCTTGCGCTCGCGCTTACCGCGCTTGCATTGGTGCCGAGCGGCGCGCATCTGTTCGCGCTCGCCAACAAGATCGACCTCGTGGCGGAGCAGTATTTCATCGTGCAGAGCATCTATCGCAGCTGGAGCCTGTTCGGCATCGTCTTGATCGGCGCGCTGATCGCCAATTTGGCGCTGGCGCTGTTGCTGCGCGGTCGAGGGGCGCCGTTCGTCCTCGCACTGTTCGCGTTTCTTTGCATGGCTCTCACGCTCGTCGTTTTCTTCATCTGGACCTATCCGGCCAATCAGGCGACCAACAATTGGACGATGATCCCGGACCATTGGGAGCAATTGCGCAGGGAGTGGGAGTATTCGCATGCCGCCAATGCGGTCGTGACCTTTGCGGCATTCTGCGCGGTCACCCTGTCCGTGCTGACGACGCGGGAACGAACGCCGACCGGCGGGGTTGGCGTTACTAGCGGCGAGAGGCCTCATTGAACGGCTCGGACCGCTTGTCTATCGTCGCTCGAATCGCCATCAAAACGATCGGAGGAATTCGAATGATCGTGCTGCCGCGCCGCGTTGGGCTTGTTGCGTTCGCTCTCATGCTTGCGCTGATACCGTCTTGGCCCGCCGCCTTGTCGGCGCAGGACTATCCGATGCGCCCGGTCAAGATCATCGTGCCGTTCGGTGCCGGCGGGCCCGCCGACGTCTACTCCCGCGTTCTCGCCCAGCACCTGTCCGAGGCGCTCAAGCAGCCCTTCGTGGTCGAGGACCGGCCGGGCGCCGGCTCGATCATCGGCACCGACGCGGTCGCCAAGTCGCCGCCCGACGGCTACACGCTGCTGGCAATGTCGAACACCCATACGACGAACGAGTCGCTCATCGCCAACAAGCCGTTTCAGCTGATGCGCGACTTCGTGCCGGTGGCGGGGATCAACTATTCCGACCTGGTGATGGTGATTCATCCGTCGGTGCCGGCGAAGGACCTCAAGGAATTCATCGCCTATGCCAAGACCAAGCCTGGAGAGCTCAACTACGCCTCCTCCGGCGCCGGCACGCCGTACCACATGGCGGCCGAGCTGTTCAAAGCGATGAGCGGCACCAACCTCGTGCACGTGCCGCACAAGGCGTCCGGGGAAATGCGCAACAGCGTGATCGGCGGCCATGTGCAAATGGCGTTCGACGCCATCACCACCATGGCGCCGAACGTCAAGGCCGGGCAGGTGCGCGCGCTCGGCACCTCCGCCGCCAGGCGTTCGACGGTGCTGCCCGATGTTCCCACCATCGCGGAGGCGGGGGTGCCAGGCTACGAGTCGACCATCTGGCTCGGCATCATGGCGCCGGCCGGCACGCCGAAGGCTATCGTCGACTTGCTCAATGCCGAGGTCAACAAGGCGATCAGGCGCCCCGACGTGAAGGAAGCATGGGACAAGCAGGGAGCGGTGGCGCTGGTGATGACTCCCGCCGAGTTCGACGCCTACCTGCGCAAGGACATCGAGAAATGGGCGCAGGTGGTGAAGGTTTCGGGCATCAAGGCGGAGTGACGGCACCTCCTGCGGCGACCGCTGACGCCAACGTCGCGCCCGGCCTGCGCACCGGCGGGACGGGCTTGTCTTTGATATTGCGTGTGCGCTGCAAACGGCCGAAAATATCGCACGATCCAAACATAACGGCGGGCAAGCCGGCGAGGAGGAAACCATGCTCTCAGCGATGAAGTTCAAGATCATCCTGTGGGGAATGGCGCAGCTTCTCACCTACGCGGCGTGGCGGCATCCGGCCTTCCGCGCGCGCCT
>Ga0310913_10001055_pt1 | contig 13681 bp, 17 predicted proteins | sample GREbulkMGOX082_FD_203447 | JGI IMG/M metagenome (GOLD analysis project Ga0310913, IMG submission 203447) | Lab enrichment of tropical soil microbial communities from Luquillo Experimental Forest, Puerto Rico - GRE.bulkMG.OX082 | ecosystem: Environmental > Terrestrial > Soil > Tropical forest >...
ACCGCGACGGTCGAGAACGCCAGCAACACGGCAGTGACCTGGCAGGTGAACGGGGTGACGGGAGGCAATGCAACGGCAGGGACGATTTCCAGTTCGGGTCTGTATACGGCGCCTGGGGCAGTCCCGAGTCCAGCAGCAGTGACAATTACAGCCGTGTCTCAGGCTGACGCCACAAAGTCGGCTTCGGCTCAGGTAACGATCACGGCGACCACCGGCTTAGCTTTCTACGTTTCGACCACAGGCAGCGACTCCAACCCGGGTACGCTTTCGTCTCCGTGGAGAACGATCCAGCATGCGTCCAATTCCGTACAGGCGGGTGACAGTGTTTACGTGCGTGGTGGCGTCTACAACGAATCGGTGAACATTTCGGTCTCGGGATCGGCGATAGCTGGCCCGATTACGTTCCAAACCTACCCCGGTGAGCAAGCGATTGTAGACGGCACGGGCCTGGTATCCCCCACCTCCGGCACCCAGGGGTTGATCAATATCGTGAATCAAAGTTACATCTCCATCCAAGGGCTCGAGATCCGCAACTACCAGACCTCGAGTGCCTCGGGCACTCCAGCCGGGATCTGGGTATCGGGCTCAGGCAGCAACATCCAGATCGTGAATAACCTGATTCATAACATCGTGACGACCTCAGAAACCACCGGCAGCGCCTTTGGCATTGCCGTGTACGGCACAGCAGCGCCCGCTTCGCTCGATGCTGTCACGATCAGCGGTAACCAGGTTTATAACCTCAGGACCGGCACCAGCGAATCGGTAAACGTCGACGGAAATGTCACCAACTTCGTCATAGCCAACAACGTCGTCCACGACAACGACAACATTGGAATCGACGTAATTGGCTTTGAAGGCGTTTCGCCCGACCCAGCCTACGACTACGCCCGCAACGGTACCATCGCGGGCAATACCATCTACAATATTTCGGCCATCAACAATCCCGGTGAGGGTAACCAGTACGATGCCAACGGTATTTACGTGGACGGCGGCTCTCAGGTTGTCATCGAGCGCAACCTGATCCATGACGTAGACATCGGCATCGAGATGGCCAGCGAGCACCAGGGGCACATAACCAGTTTTGTGACAGCGCGGAACAACCTGGTCTATTCAGCCAATTCAGTCGGCATAACCATTGGAGGATACGCCAGCAACGTGGGCGGCACCGACCACTGCACAATTGTGAATAACACGCTGTTCCAGAACGATACAAAGAAGACGGGCAGTGGTGAATTTCAGATCCAGTACTATGCCACCAGCATCGTTTTCAAGAACAATATTGTCTACGCGTCGCCCCAGGGACTGTTCATCAACAACTACACGAGCAGCGAGCCCGACCCGGCGGACGTGGATTACAACCTCTATTACTCCTCGTTGAGCTCCTCAACGGCGAACTTTCTCTGGAATGGAACGAATTATGTTGGTTTCTCGTCCTATCAATCTGCTACCGGGAAGGACAGCCATTCGCAGTATGAGGATCCGCAGTTCCTGAGCCTGACGGCGCCTAACCTGCAAGTCCAGCCGACTTCACCGGCAGTAAACGCAGGAATTAACCTGGGGTCGGCGGTCGTAGGTGTCTTAGACTTTGCCGGCAATCCGCGCTTAATTGGAACTAACATCGACATCGGCGCCTACGAGGAATAGCACACTCCGCCAGCTCGATCAGTTCCGAACTCTCGAGACGAGATGAGGTCGAAGGGATAACGACGAGCCTAGAGAATCCTAACCGACTCCTAGAATCCCTGCCGCACGAGCTGGCGTGGTAAAACCTCGCCAGCCTCTACATTCTCGCCGATGCCTATTTTTCCAACGACACTGCTCGCGCCAATGAGACTTTTCCTGCCTCTGACGCGCTGTGGTGGCCGCACGGTGGCGGAGTATAATTGCCAAAGAGATGGGTTGTGCGTTTTGAGGCCTTTAGATTCGGGTCTATTCGCATTGATGGCGTCATCTACGAACACGACGTGGTGATCGACCGCGGCGAGGTCAGCAAACGCAAGAAGAAACCGTCCAAGAAATTCCGCGACCAATTTGGACACACGCCGCTGTCTCTCGCAGAAAAGATACCGTGGAAATGCCGCCGCCTCGTCGTGGGCACGGGCACGGGTGCACTACCGGTGATGGAAGACTTAAAGCGCGAAGCCAAACGGCGCAACATTGAATTACTGATCCTGCCTACAATTCAGGCCATCAAGGTTTTGGAACGCGATGCCGTCGAAACCAATGCGGTTCTCCACGTAACGTGCTGAGGTTCGGCAGTCTGTCACTCGCCAGAATCTCATCGTTTGCGTGAAATGCACCACCAACTGTAATGGCACCGATTGAACGAGAATCAATTATTTGTGAGGAACAGGCTGGTAACGGTCAGCTGCCCACAAATGACGATTCGGGAGGCGAGCTGCAATGAGTGAAAGCGCTCAGGAAGTGGCGACAGCTAGCTATCTCAAGACTATGAAAGACCTAGGTTCGCCGGTACTCCTAGTTTTCGGCCCACCACCTGGCGAATTGTTGTCCAGCCTGTTAGCCGGCCAGACGGCCTATCTTCAAGTTCACACCAACGTCGACGATTCGATGCCAGAAGGTCGGCGTGCGCTGGAAATTTTGCTGAAGCGGCTGTCGGACACTACCTTGCCGCATGAGGGTTTGGAGCAATGAGCAAAACCGCTGGCCGCTGTTGAGATTGAGATTGGAGCAAGCCCAAACCTGAGGAACTGACAGCCGCTTGTGGGTACCATCTTCGGCATTGCCGCAGGGCTCAACGCCGCCAGAACATCACAGGATCCAAATATCGCTTGCAGAGTTGATCAACCAAAAAGATGTACGCGCTCAGAACAAAAATCACGACGAGCACAATAATGACCCGCTCTCGCACCTCTTGCCAGATGGGAAAGCTGATCATCATCAACTCTTGTCTCACTTCGGCAAGGAAGATCCTGATTTTTGCCAGCCACGTTGGCTTTTTCATTTTCTCTGGCGCTTGAGAATCAATGGGAACCACAGACGCGCTTCCTTTCTCGGTCCGCGATGGGCCATTCAGAGACACACGTGCAACGAAGCTCAGGCCGCCTCAAATCAGCTTTGAGTTGTCAGATGGACATAGCGGCGTGCTGCTTAGGCAGGGGGGCTCCGACCGAGGACAGTAGGAAGGAACGATTCGAGATGACGAACCAGGTCTTCAGGCCGTAACCAATCGAAGGGCAGGGTTGTGGGCGTTAGAAGAGCGAAGGCGGCTGCGGGTAACGCCAGAGCCACCTTGGCGAATCCCTCAGCGTTATGTGTGGTGATGACAAACGTTAACAGTAGCGCCGAGGTGATGAGGACGACGGCAATCACCCCGATCTCGCATCGGCGAACCCAGATCTGTTGCAGCACCTTCGACATGGTTCCTAGCTCAGGATGCCGTTCATCGGCGGCTCTCGCTACTTTCAGATACGTGGTCTCGGGACGACAAGTTTCAACCGGAAGGGCTACCGCGACAGGGCGTAATGGACGGCGGCGAGCTGCAAGTCGAGTTCTGGTAGCTACTCAGTACGCGGCCATAGCGACCAGTCTCGACCACGATCTTTTGCACGAGGATCTCTTCTAGGATGCCCTCAGGCTTGTAGTATTCCCGCAGGACCCGCAGCCAGTTCCTGGGTTTCTGCCATCGTCTCGGGCGCGGCGCCGTGGAGATACTGCTTCACGAAAATCCCGTGCGTCGGGGGAAGCATACTTATGTTCGTCCTACTACCCCACGGCGGAGAATATTGTCGACACTCAATAAAATGAGATAAGAACGGCATCGATCAGGACAAATCGTGGCATCTGACGTTGTAAGCAGAAGTTAGCGTATCCCGAACTCCGCTAGAAAGTTTTCGACGTCATTGCGACACGCGTCGGGATCCTGCAACCACATCTGATGTCCCGCATCCGGAAAGACGATGGTCTTGCTCTTAGGCAGCAAGCGCGCCAGTTCACGCCCAATCACCCCCAGGAACGGATATGACACGCACTGTAGACTCCACCCACTAACGAAACTAGAGCAATGCGTCCCATAGTTTTGAGCCCAACTCGCCTACAAAACTGCTGACGGTCGCTAGGTCATGACATTCGAATTCGACGCAGGCGACTACGCGCGAGAGGAATCCTATCGAAACTAAGAACACGATTAGCAGCAGTGCTTTCTTCATGTCTCCCGCCTCCTTCACTGGCTCTCCGCGATTCAATCAGTAGAGGTGTCGCTGCCCCTTGTCATAAAAAGCAGCTTGGCGCGCTCCTTTCGGAGGCGTCCGACCGAATAAACCTCGTTCAGCCACCAAACGACCGCGAAAACCGCCGTGTAGATGGCTGGCCAAATCAAATCAATCCAACGCAAACCTCCCCTTGCCCTTTCCTGCAGGGCTCCCAGGGTTTCAAGGAGTAACCCAAGGTACGGTGGGAGCAGATACCAGTATTTGACAGACTTGAGCAGCTTGATCTGATGGTCATATCGATTCGCGAGTGCGTTCGCGTATCTCATAAGGTCCTGGCTCGGATCCACGGTTGATGGCCCTTTGCCAAAGCAGACCAAGTAAAAGACGATCCAGGCCATACTCGCAGCCATGACCAACCACCCTGCCTTCACCAACGCGTTATCCGACCGGAAAGCATAGGAACCGACCACGACCATGAGCACGCCGGCCGCGATGCACTCGATCCAGTTACGCACCACGATTATTCGGTCAAAATGATTTGCCTTTCTCTGAACGAACTCCAACATCTCTTTTGCTTCCGTCGTTTTCGAGGAGGGCTCACTGCACCATAGTTCACGCAATTCATTGTGTTCGTTCATGGCTTGTCCACCTCCCTTCTTCGAATTTCCTCTTTCAACTTAGCGCGGATTCGCGTGAGCCGCGTGGCGATGGCACTTTCGGAAAGCCCACTCACGTCTTCAATCTCCCCGTAACTCAATCCCTCGAAATGCAGCAAGATGATTTGCCGGTCGGTTGCCGGGAGACGGCGGATTGCATCGACTAGGGCTCGCCGCTTCTCTTCGCGCAACAATCCTTCCTCGGCGCTGACAGTGGGAGACGGATGATCGAATTCTTCAGGGAGAGAACCTTCTCTTCGTCCGCGACGATGCGTCCTGACTGAAAAGGAAATCGCGATGTTGTGGGCGACGCGATACAGCCAAGTACGCTCGCTCGACTCCTTGCGAAAACTCGGGATGGCCTGCCAAAGCGCAAGAGCGATATCTTGGAACAAGTCCTCACGGTCACCCTGGCGATCCACGTAAGCGGCTGCCAGGCGCCTTAGGGCTGGCCCGAACTGCCCGATCATTCGCGCGAAGATATCATGCCGGTCTGACTCCCCGGCGACCATGACGGTTTCCGCCACTGCTTGGGTAATCATTGATTTTCGCTTCCATACAGGTAGTCTCATCGGCTGCGAATTCCTTGCATGAAAAATAGCGCCTCTCCTGGACTTCCGCTCGGCTTGGAACACCAGAGGCGCAGCATGGTGGGCGCTATGCGTTCAAGCTAGCCGCGTTTCGAATGGTCGTCACTTTGGCGAAAACGCCGTTGCCGGCATGTCCCGTGGCTTTCAATCGCAACCACGGAATAGCGCCGGCGTCTGGCGCGTCCTCGCTGGTGTCTTTTTTGCCGTTCACTTCGCCCGATTGCAGTGACGAGTGCAGAGAGTGGCATCATTGCGGGTTGAGCCTAGCACGGTCGAGTAACCGTTGCATCACAGGCACCAGCTTGCTCACCTGGAGGCACAATCACAGCACGTTGCCGCGACAATACACTGAGTTGGATCGCTGTTTCATGTGCCGGCGCTGCGGCGCTGTCCTCACGCAGCCAACCCTCGCTGTGCAACCTGGCAATGAAGGCGTTCTCAGTACAAGTCCAAGCCCCGATAAATTCACACGCTACTACTTTGAAGGAGTCGCCGCACAGAGAAACCTTGAGGAGACCTGTACCGCGCTAAACTCCCAAAATATCACGCAACTGGACAGCCCGTCCGAAAGATCAACTAACCTACAATTAGGAGGCCACTTTTTTGGTGACCCACAAGAGAGGTATTCTCTTTCTCTTCGGCGTTCCTGTATACTCTGTCCAAGGAGCCAAGCCATGAGGCTTGCACAAGTAGGCGGCTCGGTTTTCTCGGCGGTATCGTTGGCCGTGCACGGCGACAAGCACGTTGAAATCGCCACCTACCGCCGCGAACCTTTGCCTTCAAGCCCGTTCGTGTTGCTGTCTACGCTGTCGGGGACTGCCCCTTCCTTGTCAGCCTATCTTTCTGCGAGCCATATGCCTGAATAGGAGAGCAGCTATGTCTTTGCTCGCACTTTGCCCCGAATGCAGACGCAAGGTCACTGTCGCTCCTGTGCTGGGCGGCGAGAATCTAGACCGCGCATTGGAAACCGACGGTGATGTTGAAGTGGTGTGCTTCCTGTACGAACACAGATGGAAGCTGAAACGGGCCGACAAGGAGAATCTGCGTAGGCATCTCGCATGGGAAAAGCGACTACTAGCTGGGAATCCCAAGCTGCCCGCTTAACGCCTCAGAGAAAGCCACTCCCGATCAGCTGTCAAGGTGTGGGAATGACGTTACATCCACGCCACTTCGCATCAGAAACCCGGAATGGCAGCAGACTGAAAGATTGACGGCCTAGCTCAGAGGCTTAATCTTGAAACGGGTGGCAGAAAATGTTCCGCTCCCGGCAAACGCAGGTTGTCCAGAAAGATTGACAAATTGAGTGGTAAACGGTCCTGTTAGAGTGTCCCCGCCTGCGCCAGTATGGAGAGTCGCAACGGCTTCAACGTTGTCTAGCCCTATGTTTTGTCCGGGGAAAAACGAACCGTAAAGTTCCGTGGAAGTGTTGGCACCGGCAAAAAGGAACCTCTGAAATGTCGCAGCGAACTGGTTTGACTCTTCGCCGATCGGTCTCCAGACGCCGTACCCGTGGCCTCAACCCTTTCGACAGCATCTTCTTGATTCTCCGGCGGATTGTGTCGGCACCAGGGTTGTTGTCTTGCACGGTTCAGGCATCGACGGCGGCACTCAGTTCACGCCAGAAAACGTGCAGGTCGACCATCTTTGCTTTAGCGAGCCTCTCAGCATACCTGTGCCAGTCACCAGCCGGACAAACTCCCGCAACAATTCCCTTCAGAGTTCTCGTTGCGGCCTCGGAGTTTGCGCGGCTCAGCGTGCCGAGTCGGTTTGAATTCAGGTACTGCAGCAATCTCTCCACATGAATTCGAAACGGTCCGCTCGTGCTCGTGTTTCCCTCGCGCATAAAATAGAGCAGCGCGACAATCGAATTCCCGATGCGAACCTCTTCTGTCTCTCCCGGCATCCCGCCATCGGGTTCCATCATTCCCGCCAAGGCCACTAGCAAGTCCTCTTTTGTTTCATGCGGCGCTACTTCTTCGGCAGCGGATTTGCTTCTGCGATGAAAAGAAAAGAGTGAACTCGCTCGGTTCGCCGCCGCTGGCGACGGCTCTGCTGCGGTTTCCGACTTCATCAGGGAGCGTCCATGCATCCTCACCGTCAGCCCTGCGAAGCGATTCTCGCCCAACTCCGCGGCCATCAGCCCTTCTCCTACGAAGTGCTCTAACTCCGATGGAATTCCTACCGGAACAATCCTGGTTTTCGGGATTTCGCCCGGCACATCACCAGCCCGTTTCACGACCGCCACCAAAGACATCGCGGAACTTGCCAGGCCATACTCGCGGCTCAGTTCCAGCAGCCGTTCATGCACTCGCGCCGTCTCCCGTCTCGCGACGGCAGTCCGCCTCCCGGCTCCTTCGAGCCGACTCTCAAAATCACTGATGATACACGCGCCTTGCAGCAGTTTTAGGGTGCCGCCCCATGAAGTTTCGCCTAGCCCGATCGGAAATTCGAGGTGCGACTTACCCTCCGCTCCCAGCCATTGGACGCTCAATCGTGCATCTTCCACGGGCAGGAATTCTCCATAGACCAGGAGCGGCGTTCCAGAGAAAACAAAGCGGCGCGGCTCTGGCGCTATGTTCAATTTGCTGGCCCCTTCCACTGTCACTGCGACATCCTTTCCCAAGGGTCTGCCGATGGATGCAAACAATTCCACCGCCGGAAGGTCCACACGCTCCTGCGGTGTCAGAAATCGGCTTACGCCACCCGTGTGGCTGGCAAGCTGAGCGAGAAAGCGATCCTGGCTTGCGCTTCCGATTCCTAGACAATGGATTCGCATGTTGGTCGCCCGGGCTCGTTCCAAAATCTTGCCTGTGCCGAACACCTGGCCGTCGGTGAGGATCAGGATATCTCCCTGCTTATCCTGAAGAAGGCTTGCAGCCGCTTCCACGCCGGAAGCCAGTTCCGTGCCACCTCTCGAGGCGATTCTGTCGAGGAATTCTTGTGCTGCCCAACGGTTTTCCGTGCTGCTTTCGGAGAGTTCTCTCTTGAAAAGCTCCGCCTTATTGTCGAAGGCTACTAACCCAAACAGATCCTTTGCATCCAGTGCGCCCAAACAAGCGGCGATCGCCTTTTTGGCTTGCGTCAGAGGCAGACCCTGCATCGACCCGGAACGGTCCAAAAGAATCACCAGACGTCGCAGGCTCTCCGATACTCGACCAAACTCGGTCGAGGGAATCACCGCGGCGAACCGCGCCATCCCCTCGCTGGCCAATCCCCCCAATGTCCAAGGACCGGCGGTTTTCGTACGTACGTCGAGCACCAGGTCGCGATCCGGCAGGTCACTCTCTCGCGATAGTGAAACTTGGCTTCCATGGGAATCACGGAATTGCACGCGCAGGCCATGCGACGGCGAAGCGATCTCCTGAATCCCACTTCCTACCTGCACATCTAGGCAGAACCCCACCCGATGCAACTGCCCTCCATCTCTTTCGAATGGCGGCAGGATCAGATCACCAAATTCGTCAGCGGGCAGCTCCAGCTCGAGCCTTCCCCGGGACACTTCCATGCTGCGCGCTTGCGCGTGATAAGAGGGAGCTAGTGTGAACGGAAATCGCAGCCGCAGTCCATCATCATGCAATTCAACTCCCGCCAAAATCTCCAGCAGCACCACTACTTTCTCTTTCGGGCGCAGATTTCCGACGGATAGATTGACGAGCCCGTCGCCGTATTCTCGCGCCAATGTGGACAACGAGCCTGCTTGGATGCCTGCTTCATAAATCTTGTGAGCTTCTTCGGTCGGGCGGAGCTCGGAATCCACACTGAAGTCCGTACCGCTCAAGCGGAAGCGGCGCAGCGACGCATCGCGTGGCAGCACAAAACTGTAGATCACTTCGACAGGTTTGGATTCCTGTGACTCGAACTCGTGTCGAACCCAGAGTCGCGCGCCTACGCCGAGCACCTGCCCCGTCAGCCAGAGCGTTTGCATGCTGAGGTCTACGGCCTTTCCAGTCGCTTGGTTGACCGGCACAAAGCCGTGTGTCGTTTGCGTGTCCCCCATCGCATACCTTCCTTTCGTCGCTCGCTATTTCTCGAGGAATTCTTTCGCTAATCGTTCTAAGGCCGATCGCACTTGCCGGACCCGCCAAGGACTCGAGCCGCTGCGCACCTGCACGACGAGGTCTGGCGCGATCTTGTAGGACAACCAGGTTTCAGGTTCTGGCAATCGTTCCTCAACTTCGGCGGCTGTCGCTAGCCGTTCGATCGCTGTCAGCGTAAGACCCCGCTGTTGTTGTTCGCGGATCTCGTGAAGGCGCTTCAGATGCTCTGCCGTATAGAACGCCCCACGGCCCCCGCGAACCGGCCCCGCCAGCAGCCCGCGGGTGATGTAGTAGCGGATGGTCCGCTCGGACACTCTCGATAGGGCGGCCAGCGTCTCGAGACTGAACTCTTCGTCTCGCTGCGACTTTCCCGAGTTGCTACTGACGCCACCCATCTCGGCGTCCATTGGAGCACAACAAAGTTGACACTGTCAAGTACTGGCTACTTATCGAGAGTTTCTGGATTGGCAGCGATGGCCTGGTTCACTGTACGTGACCTGTCCGGTAGGTGCGGACGTCGACGCAAGAACCCACTCGCTCCTGTGTATATCCACAAAAGCGGAGGGAGCGATATGAAGGATTCGCGTGAAGAATCGTGTCCTATTTAGGTGGCGATATTCGTACGGATGGTGCAAGCCCCCGACCCTGGGGAATCGCAAAAATCGGTCCCATCCAGGGTTGACGTGGCTTTCTTGCCCGGTCCGCCGGTTTCGGCGCCAAGGTTGTTGTAGGCTCCGATAACGTTATTCGGGCGGGACCAGCTGTTTCTGGTCAGGTTGCGGCTGCTGTTCGGTGTCCGACGGCGGTTTCGTTGGCGCAGTCTGTGCCTCTTTTGCAGCGCGTTTGGCGAATTTCTTCTGCTCACGCCGTTCCGCCTTAGCCCGTTGCTTTTCCTGACGCTTCATTTCCTTTTGGCGCTTTTTGAACGTGATGCTCATAGGCCTCCTCAAATGTCCCGGGGCACGCCAACACCATTGAGAGTAGTAAGGTTACCAGCGCGGTTCGCGCGGCTTGCGAGCCGATTCGCGGTAATCCTCGTGCGAGAATCCGCCGCGCCCGCGCCCGCCACCGGGGCGTCCAATGCTGCTCGGGGCGCGCTCACCCTTGGGCCGCGCCTCGTTCACCTTAAGATTGCGGCCTCCCATTTCTTTTCCGTCGAGAGCGGCAATGGCCTTCGCTGCCTCGGCGTCGTTGGGCATTTCCACAAAAGCAAAACCGCGGGCCCGCCCTGTCTCGCGATCAGTCGCGATGTGAATGCGCCCGACCTGCCCAAACGGCTGGAACAGCGCCGTCAAATCGGCCTCCGTGGTCTGAAAATTCAAGTTTCCGACAAAAAGACTTTTCATACGATCTCCCTTGCTGGATATCGAATTTGATGGCTGCAGAATTTGGTAACAAAACTGCACTCATAAGGAACCTTCGAGAAATGTCCGGACGTGGTTGGAGCGCGATGGGTGGCGCAGTTTGCGTAGCGCCTTGGCCTCAATTTGGCGAACGCGCTCACGGGTGACGGCGAACACCTGGCCGACTTCTTCGAGAGTCCGCTGATTGCCGTCCTCAAACCCAAAACGCATGCGGATTATGCGTTCTTCGCGAGGACTGAGCTTCTTCAGCATGGAAGCCATCGCCTCCTTCAGGCTGAGGCTGATAGCTGCCTCCGATGGAGAGACCAGCGCCTTGTCTTCGATGAAATCGCCTAGGTGAGAGTCTTCCTCCTCACCAATGGGAGTCTCGAATGATATAGGGGTCTGGGCGATCTTGCGCGTACTGCGCACTTTTTCGATGGTCATGTCCATCCGCTGGGCCAGCTCTTCCGAGGTGGGCTCGCGGCCAAGCTCCTGCACGAGTCGGCGGGAGCACCTTGCGAGCTTATTGATGACCTCGATCATGTGGACCGGCACTCGGATCGTGCGCGCCTGGTCGGAGATGGCGCGCGTGATGGCCTGGCGGATCCACCAGGTAGCGTAGGTGGAGAACTTGTAACCGCGGCGCCAGTCGAATTTGTCGGCTCCTTTCATCAGTCCGAGATTGCCTTCCTGGATCAAGTCGAGAAATTGCAGGCCATGATGGGTGTATTTCTTGGCGATGGAGACGACCAGGCGAAGGTTCGCTTCGGTCAGTTCTTTTTTCGCCTGCTGGGCCTGCGCCTCACCCCGCTGGATGAGCGTGAGGGTGCGTTTGAGACTGGTCAGTCCAACTTCGCCCGCTTCTTCGATCTCTTTCAACTCGGCGCGGCGTGCGCGCAGCTCTCTGCGAGCCTCGGCGGCGACATCGCCCAGGGCCGCGTCCACGCGGCGCTCAAGGCGGCGTGCTTCCCGCTCGATGGCGTGCAGGCGCTCGACGGCCGAACGCATTGTGTCGATCAAGCGTTTTTTCTCCAACCAATGGAACGGGATGTCGCGTATCGCTAGAGAAATTTGGACGCGCGTCCGGGCAACGGCCGATTTGACGCGCAGATAGGACTGCCTTTTGGATTTTGGCGTCTTTGCCAGCTTTTCCGCTTGCTTCAGTGCGCTTTTGTAGAGCGCGGCAATTTTGTCGATTTGCCGAAGCGTCTGTTTAGTCTTGTTGGCGATTTTCTCTTCGGTGAGCTCTTCATCATCGAACTGAACAATTTCCTTGATGGAGCGCACACCGTTGCGCAAGGCTTCGCCGGCGATAATGATTTCCTTAATGACGATGGGCGAGCGCGTGATGGCCTTCATGACCACGAGCTGCCCGCGCTCGATGCGCTTGGCGATGACTACTTCGCCTTCGCGGGTGAGCAGCGGCACGGAGCCCATCTCGCGGAGGTAGATGCGGACCGGATCCTGGGAGCTGGGGTCCACACCGAAGCGGAGGTCTAGGCCGGTTTCCGCGGCGAGTTCGTCTTTCGGGTCGGCTTCGAGACCCTCCGTGGCGTTTCCAGCGGCACGCGTCGCGTTTGCAGTGGCAAGGTCCTCGTAGATCTCAATACCCTGACGCTCCAAGATGGACAGGAGATCGTCAATTTCCTGCGATGAATGCACATCTGCGGGCAGACTGTCGTTAATCTCATCGTAGAGCAGGTAGCCGCGCTCCTTCCCGATGAGCATGAGCTGCTGAACGTGGCCAAACCCGTCTTCAATGCGTGGCGCCAAGAATTCTCCTAAGCTTGCCGGAATTGAATGAGGTGGGCGACATCAAGACTTGTTGTCTTCTCTCTGCGCAGAGGCCCGGGCTTTGTTTTCAGCGCGTGGTCGGCCTTGTAATCAGCCAGTTCTGTGCCCGTGACCCAGAAGCGAGTGGAGGCAGGACCGCCGGTCTGGCTGGCGAATTCCCGGTGAAGCCGGGGGGAGCAGATGTCGAGCGCATCCTGGTTGCGCGCGTGTGCCACGGAAGTGTCGTTCGTAATGGTCAGAAAGTATTCAGAGCATGCGCCGCCGGTTCCGCAAAGAGTGAAGGTGTATTCACGGCCCGCTCCCTTGTTTTCAAACCCAACGTACTGTAGAACAATCGCATCTTTCAAGAAGATCCACCATTCCGAAACGGAAACAGTCGCAAGTGTGAACTTGGCAGCCTCTTCAACAGGTCGAGAGGTTTTCGAAAGAGCACCAATCGCGGCACATTCATGATGGCACACTTATGAGTTTCCGTATACGACCATCTCCAAAAGAAACGTCGATCTCCCGGCGGAAATTAGCCTTCCATCTGTGCTTGCAGGAATTCCCCGGGCAAACGAACCATCCTGGGGCCAGATGTTGCCGGTATGCGCTCTGTGCTCCGTCGACGGGCGCGAGTGCTCTTCTCGAACGACGCGCCATTCATTGAAACCCTCTCTATCCGAATCCCAAGTGCCTGTTCTAACTGGGACAACTCTGTCCGCTGCTCTCTCACGAAGAGAGTCGAAGCAACGCCACGCGCACCGGCTCGTCCCGTGCGCCCAACCCGATGAATGAAGTTTTCGGCTACCTCCGGAAGGTCATAGTTAATGACGTGGGCGATATCCTGCACGTGAATGCCTCGGGCAGCCACATCGGTCGCGACGAGCACGCGGTGCTGCCCTTGCTGAAACCCGGTTAGTGCCGCAGTTCGCTGGGATTGCGAACGGTCCCCGTGGATCATCGCGGCATTGATTCCCTGGCGGTTTAGATTCTTAGCAATTCGCTCTGTGCCGCGTTTGGTCCGGGAGAAGATCAGGCAGCGCCCGTTCTCCTTATTTAGTAGCCTGTACAGCAGTTCCGGCTTCTCGCCATCCGCCACTTCAA
>Ga0310913_10001070_pt1 | contig 13623 bp, 12 predicted proteins | sample GREbulkMGOX082_FD_203447 | JGI IMG/M metagenome (GOLD analysis project Ga0310913, IMG submission 203447) | Lab enrichment of tropical soil microbial communities from Luquillo Experimental Forest, Puerto Rico - GRE.bulkMG.OX082 | ecosystem: Environmental > Terrestrial > Soil > Tropical forest >...
CACTTCAATCGCGGACTTGCTCATGTGACTATTCCTATGAATAGTCACATGACTCACACCCTCAGAGGGCGCACAAGACGGCCTCTACCGGAGGGATACACAGCAAAAGCCGCCAGATTGTCAGTAAGATGCCATTCAGAGCCCATAATCCCGTCACGCAAGATCGCGCCATAAAGCACGATGCGCTGGCTTATGCTGCTTCAAGTATATTTTCAGCTTTGATGGCATAACAGCGACACCAAAGATCAAACATGAGCATCGCCCAGAGCGTGGCGCTCCAGTCGCGCCTCCCGCGACTGTGCTCAGTTATGATCCGCTCTAGTGCCGTTCTTTTGACGATATGTTGAGTTATCGCCTGAGGGCAGAGCAAACGGTCCCGCATGAAGTCGGCTAGGTCTTCCTTGAACCAATACGGCAGCGGGACGGTGAAACCGTGCTTTGCCCGCCACAAGAACTCCGCCGGGAAGTAGCGCTCTAAGCCTTTACGCAGAACGAATTTTTGACGACCGCCTCTAAGCTTAGTACGAAAGCTCACACGGTTCATTAGTTCGCACAATCGATGATCAAGGAAGGGCGTTCGAACCTCCAGTGAGTGTGCCATACTCATACGGTCGACCTTCAATAGCATGTCGTCGGGAAGGCTGGCAGTTTGCTGCCATAAGGCGATGGCGCCAAGTGGCTCGAGATCAGGCGCGAACAACTCAGCGAAGATGCGCCTATCTGTCTGCGCCGACGCGATCGCTGCGAGATTTCCCGAAACTTCGTTTAGAAACGCGCGGCGAAAGATCGTTTGCTGCTTAGCAATAAAGCGATCTGGTGCCTCAAGCGCCGCATCTTCAATGTTGCGGGCCAGTCGAAGTCGCTTCAAACTATCACCGCCTAATAGCGTTGAAGTCCGCAGACCGGCGACAATCAGCTGGCGCATCAGCACCGGTACGCGGCGTACTTGCTCGCTAAGGCCATAGCTTCTGTAGACGTCGTAGCCGGCAAAAATTTCATCTCCACCGTCGCCGGAAAGCGCCACGGTCACATGCTTTCGCGTTAACTCAGACAGAAACCACGTCGGCAACGCTGCCGGATCGGCAAATGGTTCGTCGGCATGCCAGGCAATGCGTTCCAGCACGTCGACACTCTGTGGTCGCAGAACAAACTCATGATGGCGGGTGCCGAAGCGCTCAGCGACAAAACGTGCGTAGGGTCGTTCGTCGTAGCTCGCCTCCTCGAAGCCAATGGAGAATGTTTCAATCCGCCTTCCAGCGACTTCCGCTGCAAGAGCTACAACAGCGCTCGAGTCAACGCCGCCCGAAAGAAAGAAGCCCAAGGGGACATCAGAAATCAGTCGAAGCCGTATCGAGTCTCGCAACAGATTGATACTTTGGTCGATGACTGTGTCGGAGTCATCAATCTCATTTATCGGACGTGGCGGCCTCCACCACGTAGTTTCCACGGCGCCCGCGTTCGGAGAGAGTGTCAGCAGACAGCCTGGCCTAAGTTTATTGACGCTACTAATAATCGACTGACCACCTACGACGTAACCGAGTGTGAAAAAGCTGTACAGTGCGGATTTATCGATGCGTTTCTCCACAACGCCCGCCGCCAACAAAGCTTTCAGTTCTGATGCAATAAAGAACGCATCATGCGTTTCGCAATAATAGAGCGGTTTTTCTCCGAAGCGATCGCGTGCAGCAAAGAGCGTCCCGCGCTTAACGTCATAGATCGCGAAGGCGAACATACCGTTGAGCCTATTGAGAGCCGCCTGGCCCCATTGAAGCCAAGCAGCGAGCAGCACCTCGGTGTCAGAGTTTTCTTGAAAGTCATGTCCTAGAGCCTCGAGCTCAGTTTTCACCTCGCGGTAATTATAAATCTCGCCGTTGAATGCGATCCATGCCCGTCCGTCGCGGCTCGTCATCGGTTGCTTACCGCCTTTTAGATCGATGATGGCGAGACGACGATGGCCAATTGACACTGGCCCGACTTTTCTTTGACCGTGCTCGTCCGGCCCGCGATGAACAATAGATTTGTCCATACGGTCGAGAGTAGCTTGCGGAAGGAGGCCCGCGGTATTCTTGGCGTATGCTATGACAAAGCCGCACATCGGGCGCAGTCTATTTGATGTGACATAAAGATCTAGCCTTTCGGCCATGTCTGGAGATGAGAGACTCAAGAGATCATTTGGAAATGCACCGCTCGTTGAACTCTTACAGCTCTTCTAACCGACAGAATTCGGTTTGCAAATGGAAATTATGATTCGCCAAAAGGTAGTCCGATCTAGAAGGGAAAGAAGGGAGATTCATTTGTTCAGCTAGCACGACTTTTCGGATGTGACCAGCGGCGATGGCGCCGCACTGACGATCAAGCAAGGACGCCGTTGGATCTTATGGCATAAGCCGTAGTCATAGGCGTATCCTATGCGTTATCGAGCGACGCTACCTTTCCGTTCGAATGGTTGTGGCCCGCCAATTCAGATGCAGATTGGGCATGCTATTGCATAGCGTCGATGGATCCGGCATTGTTCCGGTTTGCTACGGCCGAGATGCCAACGAAGCTCGTTGTTAGCCATTACTTCGCTAGCGGCCGCGGCGCTCTGTGATCGATGAAATCATCGGACGGTTAGGAAATCATGCCTAGTGAAAAGGATATTAAGGCGTTCTGGCAAAGTACCCCCGTCGACGAAATAAACGCGGGCGATCTCGAAGGTCGTTTTGCTGGAAACTGGGCAAACGTCTTCGAGGCTTACGACAAGTGGCGCTACACGCATCAGGCTCATATTCTTCAGGCGCTTGACAAATTTGATTGGAAGGACAAGCGCGTACTCGAAATCGGACTAGGCCAGGGAGCCGATTCCGAGCAACTAATCCAGCGCGGCGCGCGGTGGTCTGGCATAGACGTGACACCTAAATCCGTCGAGCGCCTCCGGATGCGGTTGAAGCTTCATAACTTGCCTTATGACGCATTGCATGAAGGTTCGGTACTCGCTCTCCCTTTCGATGATGGGAGTTTCGATGCAGTCTATTCACATGGTGTACTTCACCATGTTCCCGAGATCCAATTGGCACAGCGCGAAATACGGCGTGTTTTGAAGCCCGAGGGCTTTCTCGTCCTGATGGTATATGCCCGCCACTCGTTGAACTATCATGTGTCGATACGGATCTTGCGGAGGGTAGGTTTGGTGACACTGTATTTTTTGCCGATTCCGGTCGGCGGGATCTATGCTGAGCACAAGCGTCTTGCTCGTGAAAATGGGATTTGGAATTACCTTAAGCTCTCGAACTTTGTCAACCGGTCGACTGACGGACCTCACAATCCCTATTCCAAGGTCTATCGAAAAAAAGCGATTGTTGAAGACTTTCCTGACTTCGATATTGTTCGGACGTTCAAGAGATGGATGCATGCGCCGCCCCTTCCAGTCCACGGAATGCCCGGAGAGAGCCTGCTCGGATGGCACTTGTGGGCGGAGCTTAGGCCGAAGTTGCCCTAGAGCGGCGCGTTCTCCCCGGAAAAAAAATTCGATGGGACTATTTTTCTTAGGCGGGGCTCGGACCCGGCCGACCGCGGAGGAAGCCGCGCAGCCGCCCTCGAAACCCTTGAGGCGTGAGCCAATAAGCCAAAAAAGGAAGGACGTCCCACGGGCTGGGAGAGCCATTCCGGAATGCCCGATGGAGGAGTTCAGGAAACGCCGTGTACGCTCCCTCCTGGGCCGCGCGAGAGCCGACAGCACCAAGACAAACGCCGCTATAGGCACGCTGGGTGATGATCGGTCGTATGCTCTCGAGCCAGTTGAGAGAAACCGCCCATGACGACGTGCGGACCGTCAGGGAAGGCCGCTGCACAGCACCTCCGGAACGGTTTCGATTCTCGCCCCCGCCTGTTTCAAAAGGCGCAAGACGAACTCCCAATCGTCGTGAGGGCTTCCGATGTTAAACGTGTTTTCACCGCTTTGGGTTATTCCAGCGATCTATGTCTTATTTAAAAGTTAGTGGTGCCCGGATCAGATCGCATGGATAGACTCGTTAAGGACAGGTCGAAAGTGAACCAGAACAAGCACCTGCATCAACCGCAGTTGTGGGCAGGAAATTAAACGGGGCAGCTATGGTGCCAAAATTGATGGCGGGGCTACCAGATTGCAGTGCGAAGTTGGTCCCCACAGGTTGTGTCGAAATCGTACCGACGCTGGTGTTGCCGACATCGACCCAAAGTGGGTTGGTCGCTTCTTGGTTGACGGTTGACGAATAGAAACGAGGAGAGTTTTGTCGATCAATTTCCGAACAGCCGCCCGTACCAGTGAGGTAAGTGACGTTGTTGGAATAATACTCTTCGATCCATGTCACAGTAGCGCCGCTGGAATGCGTTGCGGGTGTGGTTCCCAAAGCACCGCGTATCACCGTCAACGTCGTCGTTCCCCACCCCGCCGTGACAATCATCTGCTCGCTATCGATTTGAATTTGATTGCCCCCCGGCATGGAATACGAACCGCTGAAACGCAGATGGTTAGCTGCCGCTCCCCAGGTCGCACCCCCCGGCATGTTGGCGGCAGAAGATAGCGTGATCGACGTTTGCGACGTGCTTGTGATCGCGGCCCCTAACGTCGTCGTCCATGTCTGATGGTTTCCATAGATGCCCATTGCGCTATTGGTGTTGAGCGGTGCCGCCCCACAACGAGCATAGGATATGTTGTTGACGACAGTGGAACCGTAGCTGCCATTATCGTCCATATTGCCTCGGTAGGTTCCCGTTATGAACGTATCGAGTTGATTGTTGAATACCGAATTGTTTGCCATCGTGACATACGCCGAGGCGAACGCATGGACGCCGCCACCGCCGTTGTTGTAGACGACGTTGAACGCGATTAATCCGCCCCTGACATAGACGCAACTGCCGACGCAACTACCAAATTGATCACCCTGCCAGTCGTCGGCGATGATGCCGTTGCCGTCAGTCGAACCAGATGCACCAAAATAATTGTTGTAGATCACGTTCCATATTATGAATTGGCGGAAGCTCGTGCCAGTGTTGCCGGTCACTGGATTATTTTGGTCATCCGCAGTCAGCGTGTACGACGGAATCTCAATTGGCAGATAGTAACTGATGCCCGAGCCCTGGTAACCGCTATTCCCAGGATGAGAATTGTTGTAGATGGTATTGTGGACAGCGTAAAAGAACTCGCCTTCGTTCAGTTGCATGCCGGCTTGAGGAAATCCGCTTATGATGTTGTTGATAGCCCAGATATGATGATACCCGAGCGTGTTGTTGGCGTTGCCCCCGCTCGAATCGCTTCTAATTCCTATGCCGTTTGTGGGAGAGCCGGATCCCAAACCAGTGATAACAAAGCCGTCAATTATCACGTAATTGCTTGTAATAACGAAACCGGAACCGAACCCACTCTGTAGATTGATCATGCAGCCGTTAAGTGTCGTACACCGATAGACGACATAGCCGTTTGAGGCAGCATTATTTCCACCGTGAGTGATAGCCACGCCCACCTGGGAATATGTTCCGGGCTGCACATTGATGCACCAACCTGCGGAAGGTGCGGCGGCCTGCGCATGCGCTAGGGTCAACCATGGTCCATGACCACCGCCTACGGTAGCAGCAGTTCCGTCATTGCTGTTGCTGCCCCCGTTGGCCGCTGTAGCTAAATAACGGTTTGTCACACACGTATAGTACGGATTATTGAAAAGCGCTTGGCTCGGCCCCGGTGACTGAACCGTAGGCGTCCCGATCGTCACCGTTATGGTTTCGTCTTGGGTGAACGGAGCGGCTTGCGCTCCGGTGACTAAGAGCCAGCAGTTAAGGAGATAGAGTAGCTTCCAGCCGGGATGTCGTTTGGTCCCACGATCAGATCGCATGGATAGACTCCGTTATTGCTCAGCGCAAAGTTACTCGCATCGGCGCCGCCAAGGATCACGCTCCCACTCTGACAACCTATGACACCTTTTCTCTATATGACCGTCACGCGCGCGCGCATAACGGTGATATACAGAATACCGGTCAGAAGTTGTCAGCCCCCCTGGCGGAGGACCCCCACGATCTCCACACCATGGCAGACAGCTCCACAGAACGGGTCCCATATTGAGGACGGGCAAGCGACTCCGACCGGCCCCCCTCGGCCGGGCAGCGGCCCCCGGGAGGGAGTAGCTTGGTGCCATTTTCGGGAAAAGCCGCATTTTTATTTCGCAAGAAAGAAATACATTAAACTGTACCTTATCGAACAGCCGGTGGGGCAGCAGAAAACTGGATGTTTGGATAAAGCTACATGCCCCTAGAGCGCTCATCCTCAAAAGTCAAAAATCGCAGCACGCGAGCGATGATCCTTTGGGCCAGCCAAGTCATGCGCTTTGGGACACTCCGAGCGGGGCATGTTGACTGGAAGCGCCGTAGCCATCCGCGGATCACCGCGGGAATTCGGTTTCACTTGCGAAAGCGTAGGCCATGGACGATATCAGCTCCATCGTCTGGGAGATCCTGCGCTTGCGGCGGGGCAAGGCGGCCATCCTCAATGATGCATTGGTGCATGTTCAGTGGAGTAGCGCCTGCAATTCGGACAACCTGTCACCAAGCCGAAGGAGGCTGGCCATGAGGTTCCATGGATGGAGCACTCATAGGGAAGAAATCGAATTCATCATGGCGGCTGTGCTTCTGTGGGTGCTGATGATGGTCGCCATACATGACTTTGAGTTGAGGTCAGTGGGCAGCTTTAATTAACGAAAGCCGCGAGCGTTAATTCAATCAACTTTCTCACATTTGTGTAGCCGATGAATTGTGCAAGGGCATTCTGAACCTGCTAGCCTTGCCTTTCCTCGACACAAACCGCCAGGTTGCACGCGGTTCATTCCACAAGTTATGGGATCAATGATAATTCCGAAGCTGTCGACCGTCACCAAGGGTGCGCTTTCGTTCGTCCTGCCGGCGCTCGCGACCGTGCATGGCTATGACGAGCCGCTGGGGACCGTCTCGGCGGAGAGTTGCTACTCGATCTTCCTGCGCCATCTGACGTTGCTGCGGCAGGCCGGTGTCAACGAGATAGCGCGCAGCGTCGCCGAACTCGGGCCGGGCAGTTCGATTGGTGTCGGACTTGCCGCGCTGCTTGCCGGCGCCGAACGGTATTACGGCCTCGAGGTTGTGGACTTCACGGACCCGAAGGTTGATGCCGAAGTGCTCGACAAACTCACAGGCCTGTTCCGCCGCCGGGCGACGATCCCATCCACCGGCATTCACAGCCGGCGCTTTCCCGATCTCGACAATTACGACTGGCCGGAATGGCTCGATCTTGGTTCCAACACGGAATGGGAAAAGCGTGTGCAGAGCATCCGTAAAGACATCATCACGCGCGCCCGCTGCGTAAAGATCGCTGCACCCTGGAGCGGATCAGGTGACAATCGAACCCGCTTCCGTCGATTGGATCATCTCCCAATCCGTGCTGGAGCACGTGGATGATCTCGCAGGTGCCTACGCTGCGATGGCCCAATGGCTTCGCCCCGGAGGCATCGCCAGCCATCTGATCGACTTCCAATCCCACGGGATGACATCCGAATGGAACGCCCATTGGGCGATCGATGATCGGGTGTGGCATATTATGCGCGGCCGGCGCCCCTACCTGCTCAACAGATTGCCCTATGCCGCCCATCTCGCCATCGCCGCGGAATGGGGCTTCACGCCGATCATGGAGATGAGAAACAAGCGATTTGACGGCCTGATCCCAGCCGATTTTGCACCTCGCTTCCGGAAAATCGGCGACGAGGACGCACGCACCGCGATGGTCTTCGTGATCCTGCGCAAAGATTGAGCCTATTGCCACGGAAAGAACCCGGCCTGGGCAGCACCAGCGCCGAAATGGAGGTTCGCGAATCCAATCCCGGAACCCTATCATATAAGAAGTCTGACCGCGAATGCCGGCTTGCAGAGCGGCGGCAGGCGCGCCGGCTGGCGAGTACTTACTTCAACCGTAAGGCGATTTTATATTACGAAGCCATGAAGCTCATAATGGTTTGCTTCAATTCTTGCTGGATATTGGTGTCGTCGGCACCGCATTCTTTCTATTCCTTTGGATGCGAAACTTGGTTATGGCAGTGAAATGCATGACCGGGCCGGCAGCGGAAATCGGAGTTTCGTCGCTGCTTTTTCTGGTCAGAATTTGGAATTGTCCCGCTCGATGTTGAAATAGGAGAAGCGGCGTTGCCCGCCTCGGCCCAGAGCCGTCGACGGCTGACGTAATCGCCCAAGATCGGAAGAAAACCATCGCGGTAGTGACTGAGACAAGGGTTAATACTACACCCGCGGGCTTCATGAAACGGACATAGCTCCGCCCTCTCCGGCCGCACGCGACCACGCGCCACCCGAGATTGATCGTAGCTTTGGATCATATACAAGTCGATGATCACGCTGTTCACCAAGGCCTCCAGAACGACCAAGGTCATCATCGATGACGATCACATCTTGCCAGCCAAGCGCGCGTGCGCGAGTTGCGAGCGCGCATTGACGACGGCAACTCCAGACATCCCCTGCCTCCGCGCCGCACGCGCAAGCCAAAGCTGTTTTTCACAGATGAATCCCGTCACGAAGAATAGGCTGGTCCAAATTTGCAGAGGAGGGAGAAGCACCACCTCGCTCATCCCAATTACTGAAGTCCCTATGAGAAGAAGTATTGACGAAACTCCGAATTGTCCTGCAGGACCATTCATGCATTTCACCGCCAGTACGAAATTTCGCCACCAAAGAAATGAGAAGAACGCGGTTCCCACAAACCCAATATCGAGCAAGAATTCCAGCATAGCATTATGAGCAGTCGGAACGCCCCCCAGCCCCTTTACGATTTGCCAAACAAGGGGATTCGAGGGCGACCAAAACCCATAAAATCCCCAGCCCAGTATCGGCTTCTCGCCTATTTTTTCTATGACATGAGGCCAAATTAGAGTTCGTCCCGTCAGGGTATCTTCCTTTCCGAGGAGGTCAAATATCAAATCAGCGTTGAGCATAAAAAAGATAGCAATTGCAACGGAAACGATCGCCAAGCAGCTGGCTATTGTTCGGGTAGACCCTCCTTTCAAGTAGAGTTTTCCAAGCATGCCAAGCCACAACAATACGAAGATGGTCAAAATTGACGTTGACGATTTGCTCATAAAGGCAACGGTGGTACATAAGGTGATGACGCAAATGGATCGAAACGGTCGCCAGCCCCTGATTCGTGCGCCATGAAGACCGGCGAGCACTCCCCCCGCCATCACTTGGCCAAGTACGTTCTTTTGCGAAAATATCCCACGAAAATCGCCGGGCTCAGGAAAGATAAAGAACTGCACAATCGAAGCGACTGCAGACAGGCCACAGATCAGCATCACCAAATCCATCAGCTCGTCGCCGTCCCAAGCTTCCGCGAGACCAATCGCACCAAGCACAACAAAAAAATATACTAAGCCTTGCGTGAAGGTCACGCCCGGTGCAACCGACCACAAGACGGAGATCAGGAGGAGGCTCGCAGCAGCTAGGGGCAGAACCCGATTGACCCGAGCGATCCTTATTTTGTCAGTGGCCCACCAAAAGAGAAAAAGGCTGGTGAATATGCCAAGCAAATTCAGAGTCTCAGTGATCTTATTTCCGGGCTTTCCAACCCACTCCCCGTAGATGGACCTTTCGACGATACTTAGGACACTCATCGAGTGTAAGAGGAAAAATACCGAAGCAACATAAAGTAACCAATGACGCTCAAAGCGCACGTGGGAACCCGTTCTGCCTGTACGCGCTCGTAATTCCTGATCGTGCGGGCCATCTCGATAACTCTCGCCTCGCGGTTCGACATGCATCGGGCCTCTGCTCGCAGCATGGCGAGTCTTAAGGAAACGACTGGGCTGGTGGATCGCCATGTCCTCATGCTCCGTCTGCCGGGAAAGGCGCCATCAGCGCTTCGGCTCTGAACCGGGCTACCGGTGGAGCGGAGCTAGTTGCGTCATCAGGCTCCGGCAAAGCCGTGCCCGGATCGTGGAATCTATTGACGATCGGATAGCGCCGGTCGCGGCCAAAATTTTTCAGCGTCACTTTCACGCCAGGAGCCGCCTGGCGACGCTTGTATTCGGCGAGGTAAAGCATGCGTTCGATTTTGGTCACGGTGTCGCGGTCAAAACCCGCGGCGATAATGTCGGCAGTGGGCTCCTCGCGCTCGACGAGCCGTTCCAAGATTTGATCGAGCACGTCGTAAGGCGGCAGCGTGTCCTGATCGGTTTGGTTTTCGCGAAGCTCAGCGCTCGGCGGACGTGTCAGCACGTTTTGCGGAATGACCTCGCCTCTTGGACCGCGTGCGTCGTCCGGCTTCCAGCCGTTGCGCAGCTCCGCCAAGCGATAGACCTCGGTCTTATAAAGGTCCTTGATCGGATTGAACCCGCCGTTCATGTCGCCGTACAGCGTCGCGTAACCCACAGACATTTCCGACTTGTTTCCCGTTGTGACCACCATCAGGCCGAACTTATTCGACACTGCCATGAGGATGATGCCGCGCGCGCGTGCCTGAAGGTTTTCTTCGGTGACGTCGCCCGACGAGCCCGCAAAAATTCCGGTGAGCGCAGCCTCAAGTCCGCAAACGGCGCTTTCGATCGGAACGACATCGTAACGCACGCCGAGCGCTTCTGCGATCGCATAGGCATCGGTGAAGGATTCCTGCGATGTATAGCGATACGGCAGCATCATGCAGCGCACGCGTTCGCTGCCCAACGCATCGACCGCCATTGCCGTGCACAGCGCCGAATCGATTCCGCCGGAAAGCCCGAGTACGACACCTTTGAAGTGGTTTTTGTCGACGTAATCGCGTAGCCCGAGCAAGCACGCGCTGTAATCGGCTTTGTCCGCGTCTTCCGCGCGCGCGATCGGTCCTTGCGCGCAGCGCCAAGCGCCACCGGCGCGTGACCAATGCGTCGTGAGCACGGTTTCCCGGAACGCCGGCAATTGGAATGCGATCGAGCAGTCGGCGTTCAGCCCAAACGACGCGCCGTCAAAGATAAGTTCGTCCTGGCCGCTGACCTGATTGACGTAAACGAGCGGCAGCCCCGACTCCGCAACGCATTGCACGCTGACATTCAGCCTGACCTCCGCCTTGCCCCGCCAGTACGGCGAACCGTTCGGCACAATAATCAACTCGGCGCCGGTCTCGGTGAGGCACTGCACGACGTCCTCATAGTCACCCCAATCGGTCCAAGTATCTTCGCAAATTGGCACGCCGAGCCGCACGCTCCGATAGCTGATCGGCCCAGGGAGCGGACCCGCGGCGAAGACCCGCTTTTCGTCGAACACGCCGTAATTCGGAAGGTTGACCTTGTATCGGATCGCCTCGATCCGACCAGAGGCGAGCAGCGCGTAGGCATTGTAGAGCTTGCCGTCTTCGAGCCAGGGTGTGCCGATCAAGACAGCCGGCCCGCCATCGGCGGTTTCGCGCGCAAGCGCCTCGACGGCGGATCGGCAGGCCGCCTGGAATGCCGGCTTGAGGACAAGGTCTTCCGGCGGATAGCCGGCGATAAACAGCTCGGAAAAAGCGATCACGTCCGCGCCGTCGCGCGTGGCCTGCTTGCGCGCCTTGCGGGCGCATTCCAGATTGCCAGAGACGTCTCCCACGATGGGATTGAGTTGCGCGACGGCAATTGCAAAACGATCGATGGGACGCTCGTTCATGGCAGAATCTAAACCCACTATGGCGCCGCTCACAGCGCCGCCGCCGCCGGGAACGGCTTGGCTTTCGCTAGACGTTCCGATTTCAAGAGGTCGGCCAGCAGGAAGGCCAGATCGAGCGATTGCTCGGCATGGAGCCCCGATCGCTTGACTAGGTGGCCGCCGATGAAGCCGCCCGCCCCGCACACCAATGCCCATTTCGCCATCGGCGCCTTACTCCCTGCGGTCATTGCTGCGCACGCTCCTGGATACCACAAGAAGACTGGTGACCGAGCGATCCTGGCCCGTTCACAGGCGCTGCGCGCATCGCAGCCTCGGCCCGCTGCGGAACTTGCCGCGCAGCTGGCGCCGAAGCTCCTGGGATGTGACCCAATACCCTAGAAAAGGCAGAACGTGCCACAGTCCCGGAGAGCCGTATCGGAACGCCCGGTAGAGGAGTTTAGGAAACGCCGTGTAGGCTCCCTCCTGGGCCGCGCGAGATCCGACGACACCCAGACAAATACCGCTATAGGCACGTCGGGTGAGGATCGGTCGTAGGCTCTCGAGCCATCTGAGAGAACGCGACCACGACCACGTCCTGGTCGTAAGGGACAGCCGCTCCTCCTCGAAATAAAGAACGACCAGTACCTCCGGCACGGTTTCGATGCTTGCCCCTGCCTGTTTCGACAGGCGTAACACGAACTCCCAATCGTCATGAGCGCTCTCGACGGTGAACCGTACTTTATTAAACAGCCAGCGGGGCAGCAGAAAACTGGATGTTTGGATCATGCCCGATCCTCTGAACAGTGAGCGTCGATCGAACAGGTACTCATCGATGGGACCGGAATTGTCGTAAATCGCCTCGGGCCAGACATAGGTCGCAGTCGGCGTTACTACGCGGCTAAGACAGCTCACCAACGCCGGGGCCCGCCCGGACGCGAAAGCGATCTGTCGTTCTAGCTTGTTTGGCAGCCACTCATCATCGTCGTCGAGAAACGCGATCCATTCACCCTTAGCATGGTCGACACCGGCATTACGTGCTCCGGCGGCTGTCGAGGGGTGCGGATTTAGCATGAGCTGTAGGCGAGGATCATTCACCGACCGAACGGCAGAGACCGTGTCCGGGTCTGGTCGATCGACAACCACGATAATTTCGATCTCGTGATGTGTTTGACGGAGCACGCTGTCGATCGCGCGCAACAGCAGTTTCGGTCGATCAAGCGTCGGTATTATGACAGAGACCAGCATCCTTAATTCTTCAAAAGCGAAGGCCCTCGATGAACCCAGTGATCCGGACCACCATCTGCTTGACTTAAGATAATCCAAGCTGACGATCAGGGTTTATACAGCAATATCCTGATCACGTAGGATCCGGACCCCGTGGGGGCGTGTCGCGGGTTGCCATATCCGTACAAGCGCATCGCCAACATCTCCAGCTACCCCGACGGCCCGATAGCGCACGTGAGCGGATCCTTCCAACTGCGCGCGCAGCAAGCGCCAGCAGTCGATCACCTGAATGGGGGGGCTGCGTTGCGGAAAGTCCTCGGAGGTCAGCCTTGCAAATTCCGGATCCGGATTGGCGATCACGACGACGTCGGCTTGATCCAAGCAGGCCTTTATATTATCAAGCACGAGCGCCTTGTCCTTCACTTCATTGCGCGCAGCGTCGCGCGCCAGTGGATCGTAGCACACCACCCTGATACCCGTAGCGGCAATCGCCAATGCTGCTTCCAGTCCCTGAGAGCGCTCGATGACGTGGGATTGCGGCTTGTAGGCAAGGCCGAGCACGGCCACCGTGCTTTTCGGCCGAACCGCTGCACCTACCTGCTCCACAAGGCGCCGCACTGGCACGGAGTTTGACGCGTCGGTTACCACCGCAATATCGGGGGCCGCACCTACATGCCGACCGAAGGCGCTGAGCGCGATGTTGTCGCGCGGGAAACACGGGCCACCAAAACCCAACCCACCGGTGAGATACCGCCGTCCGATGCGCGTGTCGGC
>Ga0310913_10001072_pt1 | contig 13612 bp, 12 predicted proteins | sample GREbulkMGOX082_FD_203447 | JGI IMG/M metagenome (GOLD analysis project Ga0310913, IMG submission 203447) | Lab enrichment of tropical soil microbial communities from Luquillo Experimental Forest, Puerto Rico - GRE.bulkMG.OX082 | ecosystem: Environmental > Terrestrial > Soil > Tropical forest >...
TCGACCTTGGTGACGCGGAAGGCGACGAGCCGACGCAGCTCTTCGGCCCGCTCGGCGATCGCTGCGAGATGAGTGAAGTGAAGCCCAGCGTCGAAGGCGGCGAGCGCCTCTTTTTGCTTATCGTGGCGGTCGTAGTCGCGACCGATGACAAAGAGAGCCGCACCACGCTCGACCGGGTCGGTCGATTTCAGATAGGCGTTGTAAGCGCTCGCCATCGCATGGTCGTCGTTGGCGGCGAGGTCGCTCTGGGCGAGCCGCAGCCAGACCAGGCCGTCATCGGCGCCATTCGCGATGGCGCTCGTCAGCTTGCCGATGGCGGCGGAGTAGTCCTTCGCCTGGTATTCGATCTCGGCCGTTCTTCGCAGCCCGGCCACGACACCGAGCTGCTTCTTGTTTGCCGGGACGCTGTCGATCAGCTCCTGGCGCCAGTCGCGCGCGGCGTCGGCCAGCTCCTTCGACTGGTATTCCTGCGCCAGCGCCGACACGGTGAAGCAGATGAGGCAAAACACCGACGGCAGGCGCAGCATCGATCACCCCCGAGAACCCGATATCACGAGATTATCATCTTTTGCGTCAGCCCGCCGCCCCGCGCACGGTCCATCATCCGGACCGGTCTTTCTTTGGCTTGCCGGCCCCCCTCGAGATTGCCGACTGCAATCAGTACTTGAGTCGGAGATCCGCTGTAGCGGAAATCTACAGAAAATCTGCAGCAAGCGCTCACGGTCAGGTTGTAATACTCGATCAGTCTGCTCCGGCTCGCAGCGGTCGCCCGTCGCTCGAACCCCTTCGGTCGGCCTCCGAGGCTGGTTCGCTCAAAGAATGCAATATTAGTGTGGCAATTCTGAGATCGTAATTATCGCAACACAGCGGCTCACGCCGCCGACCAGAGCGCGTTCTCTCGGCGGCAAACGGGATCTCGAGCGACCCTCTGGGCAGCGGCGATCCACGGGCGATGCGGAGCATGTCCATCAGCGCGCGTAGTGCGACCGCCTTCGCGACGGTCGCAAAACGCATCCAGACACCAAGTCAATTCACGGAGGTATTCGCGCACGGTAGCTCCGGCACATCGGTCATCAGGCGGCGTACGTCTCGACCGACCGCTCCACGCTGCGGCTGTTGCGCAGCTTGCTCAATGTGCCGTTCCAAAGCTCGATCCGGGCTTTGATGCTGCTGCATGCGGCTTGCAGCGCCCACTCGCCCCGCTGCTGCGAATCCGCGATCAGACCTTCGAGCAACTCACGCCCCATCGGGCCATGACTGTCGCCATCGAGTTCGATGTGGCGATCGATGTAGTAGATGAAATGGCGCAGGCGATCGTTGTGGTGCCTCGCATCATAGAGCGTGTCGAGAAGCCTGCGGAACATTTCCGGGATGATGTCTTCGCGGCCGTAGAAGAACGCCGCCAAGACCTCCTCCGTCGAGCCCGAATTGGCGAGCCTCATCGTATGCGTAACAAAGGCTTGCACATGGGGCGGGGCGCCGATCCGCGCTAGCGCCACTTCGACCGGTACGCCGACCAACACCAGCGAACGGAACTTCTCACACTGGCGCGTGCTGGCGCCGATGTCCGCCATGGCGCGGAGGTAGAGGGTGAGGTGGCTGACATAGGAGCCGTCGGGATCGACATCCGTCTCCTCGCCGATCACGATGTCATTGATCAGGCGCGCGGCTTTTGCATTGTCGGCCGGGAACCACGGCACCGTGATGCAGGTCATGTCCTGCTGAAGGCGCTTCAGCAGCGACATGAAATCCCAGACGGCAAAAACATGATCTTCCATGAAGCGCCTCAGATCGGCCACCGAAACGACTTGCGCATAAAGGGGATGATCCAACAGCGCCGCACGAAGGCTGCAGAGCTGGTCATTGTCGTATTCCGACATGTTTGAATGCTCCGGATTTTGAGGTGACCTCCGGGTTGCCCACCGTCGGCTTTGGTGACCCGGTCTTCGAGTTCGCGAGCCGGAGATGCGAGCGGAATGGATGTTTCACAATCACTGCGAATTTGATTTGGAGATGAGAGACATTCATGAATCATCCACGCGCCAAGAGCGTTCGCTCCCCGGGGAATCCGCCCCTGCGGCGGCCCTAGCCGCGTTCACTCGGCCGCGAAAGGGATCTCGAGCAAGCCTTTGGCCGGTGTCGAGCCGCGAGCGGCGTGGAGCATATCTATCAGGGCGCGCAGCGCGACCGGCACCTGCCGGTGGCCGGGATAGTAAATAAAGAGCCCATCGGAGAAGGGCGACCAATCCTCCAGCACGCGTACGAGCTGCCCCGAACGCAGGAACGGGCCGGCGAGGGTTTCGATCGTGTACGCAACTCCCAACCCATCGACGGCTGCGCGAACCGCCAAATCCATATCGTTGACCATGATCCGGCCATCTAGCGAAACCCGTCGCGATTTGCCGTCCCGCTCGAATGGCCACTCAAACACGGTTCCCGCCGCCCGACGATATTGAACGCAGCTGTGATGGGCGAGGTCATCGGGCACGCGCGGCGGGCGTCGTCGCGCGAAGTAGGTTGGCGCGCCGACCACGGCCACTTTCATCGGCCCCGTCACCCGAACGGCGATCATGTCCGCGGCGGCCCAGTCTTTTGGACCGATCCCGGCATCGAAGCCCTTCGCGACGATGTCGGCCGGCGCCTCGGCGGTGTGGACCTCAAGCTGGACGTCGGGAAAGCTCGATAGAAAGCGCGCCCAGACGGGGGCGATGACCGCAGCACCCGCGAGGTGGGTCACATAGAGGCGCAGGCACCCGAAGGGGTGCCCTTGCTCGCTCTTGAGGTCCTCCAGGCCGCGAGAGATCTGCTCGACCGCCGGCCGCAGCCGGTCGAGCAGGCGCAGACCAGCATCGGTGAGCGAGACGCTCCGCGTTGTGCGGTTCAGCAATCGGAACCCAAGACGCTCCTCGAAGTGCCGCAACGTGTGACTGAGCGCCGACGGCGTGACACCGAGACGCGAGGCCGCCGCCCGGAAGCTGAGATTGTCGGCGACGGCAACGAACGCGATCAGATCGGCCAAGTCGGCCCGGCGCATTGCTGAATTCCTCTCAGCACCCAATGCAACAAATATCGCACTTGATTTGGGTCGCCCATCAACACTTTAGAAGGGTTCGAAAGTCGCGTCCTCTGTTACAGACCCGGATACGCGGTTCGTCCAAATGGAGTGATCGATGCAACAGTCAAGCAAGGATAGAGCCCGGCCAAGGGTAGGAAGGGCCCCGGCAATCGCAGCGGCGCTGCTGTGCGCTGCCACGCTGAGCCAGCCAACTCCCGCCTACGCCGGACCGCATGGCGGTGGCGGGGGTTTCCACGGCGGGTTTCATGGCGGGGGATTTGGTGGATTTCACGGCGGCGGATTCCACGGTAGCGGGTTCCACGGGGGCGGGTTTCACGGGGATAGATTTCACGATGGCAGGTTCCACGACGGTCGATTTCACGACAACAGGTTTTTCTTCGGCGGAGGGCTCGCTTATCCCTGGTGGGGCTATTATCCGGACTATGGGAATTACGATTATAGCCAACCCTACTCTTCGCAGACCTGGTACTATTGTTCTGATCCTGCCGGCTATTATCCTTACGTGACGCAGTGCAATACGGGTTGGCAGGCGGTTCCGGCCAGTTGACGTTGGTGCGACCGAATCCTCACCCGGCTGCTGTTTGCGGGAGCCGGGCGAGTGGTTTTTCGGCTTGCTCAGTGGCTCGCTCTCCAATGCTTGCAGACCCGCAGGGTTGAACTGCGCCGGTGTTCCCTGAGGTAGGCGGCATTAAACTTTACGACGGAGGGATGGCACTGCCGCTAATCTTCTTTTTGCCGATATTTTTACCGATCGAGCGATGCGGAAAGAGTGGGGGCTGATTAGGGACGTCGGCTGCGCCTGCCACCTGAGCCTCGAGCCGGGAAATGAGCCACGAGCCCGCCGGGCCCGGGGGCGTATCCGTCCGATAGATCGCATACAGTCGAACGGACCCCCTTTTCAACTCGGGCATGTCAAGCTGGACGAGCCGTCCGCCCGCGGCATCTTCGCGCACCATGGGTTCGGGCATATAGCCCCAGCCTATGCCTTCCTTCAGCAGCATATGTTTCAGGCCGAGATCGACCAGGCGCCAGGTCTGGGTTGCGATCACGCCAACATCCGGGCCCCGTGAAGGCGTTGAGCGGTCCGTCAGCACAAGCTGGATGTGGTCGCGCCCGGCGCCAGGCGCGTTCTGGCCAGCGAGCGCCAGAGGATGATCAGGAGCAGCAACGGGGATCCACTCGACGCTGCCGACGCCGACGCGCCCAAGCCCAGCGACCGCCTCATCGAGCGCTCCGCAGATCCCGATCGTGGCCGTGCGGTCGAGCACCATCTGCGTCACTGCCCCGAGCGATTCGACAGAGAGGCGAAGCGACACCGCCGGAAACTCCGCTCGAAACGCCTTTAGCGCGTCAACCACCCGCGGTTCGGGCAGCATCGCATTAAGGACAAGGCTGATTTCTGCCTCGATGCCCCGGCTAAGGCTTCGCACCTTGGCGCGGAGCGCGTCGACGCCATTGGTGACAGTCCGCGCTTCCGACAGAACACCGCGGCCGGCTTCGGTCAGTTGGGGTGCGCGTTGACTTGCGATCGAATAGGAAGACCCTCAGCTGCGCCTCCAGATTGGCTATCGAATAGCTGATGACCGATGTCGGCCGGCTGAGCCTTCGCGCCGCCCCCGCGATGCTGCCGACATCCACCACCGTCAAAAAGACCCGCAACTGTTCGAACGTCGGGGTACCGGGGTCTCGTGACATACCAACTTTATCGAACGTTAGGCTTTAGACTTTGCCGCTTTTATAGTCGGAGTTCCACCCCACATCGCCTCGCTTATTCGCGTCAGGAGCATTGTGAGACGGCGGTGAGCCTTATACGCGCCTTGCCATACTCCCCGGAATACCAATTTTAGATTTGTTCTAACGTCGGAACCGCTTGCCATGATAATCCCGGCTCCCTCACCGGGAACGAATCCGAACGGTACCGCATCTGAATCGGCGCCGCCGACAGCTGCTCGCGCAACGCTGTCGGCTGCAGCGCCTGCGATCACCTATGGGGAATTTGCGGCTGCGGTCAAGGACGCCCTGCGGGACGTTCACAGTCCCGATTTGCTCGCCCGCAACCGGTTGCTGCGCGACGGACTTTGGAATTTCGGCGGGTCAGCTGGCCCGCAGGAGCTAAAAACATTGCTGTGCGAGACCGTCCACACGTTGTTCGGCAACGCACGCGACGAGAAGTTGCGTCGGATACTCGAGCTGACCTATTCCGAGCCCTTCCTCAAACAAGAGGCCGTCGCAGATCGTCTTGCTCTTTCTTTTGGGACGTACCGGCGTCACCTCAGCAATGCGCGCGATCGGATGGCACGTTGGTTATGGGAGACCTCGCGCCTCGTACCGATCCAATCTCAGCTGCCTCTAGCAGTGAGCCCAACGGCAAAGGGGGCGAGCGCGGTAGGTGATACTGAAGCCGGCCCCGCCACCGGCGAACCCGCCACGCCGCGGCTCTCGATCGTGGTTTTGCCCCTTCTCAACATCGGCGGGAGTGCGGAGGACGATCCTTTCGTTGACGGCATTACTGAGACGCTCACGACCGACCTCTCGCGCTGTTCAGGCGTCTTCGCGATCTCGCGCAACACCGCTTTTGCATATAAGGGCAAGCCGATCGACACCCGCCAGATCGGCCGCGAGCTCGGCGTACGCTATGTTCTCGAAGGCAGCGTGCAGAACACGGGCGAACGGATCCGCTTCAACGCGCAGCTCGTTGATGCCGAGAGCGGCGGGCATCTGTGGGCCGAACGCTTCGACAAGCAGCGCGGCGATCTTCTCGACGTGCAGGACGAGGTCACGACCCGATTGGCCCGGACCATCCACATAGAGATGGTCGCGGCGGAGAGCCACCGGGCGGCGCGTGAGCGGCCCGGCCGTTTCGACGCGGTCGATCACACCCTTCTCGGCTGGGCCGCCTGGAACCAGAATTTGTCGCTCGACTCGGCGCGCCAAGCCCGCCGGTTTTTCGAGACGGCGTTGCGGCTCGACGAGCACAATGTCGGGGCGCTGATTGGCTTCGCCAACGCCCACATGTGGGAAGTCAACATGTCGTACGCTTCCGACGATCGCGCCGCACAGATCCGCGCTGCCGAGACAGTTGCGAAGCAGGCGCTGGCGCTGGCCTCGGACCGTGCCGAGGCGCATGTGACATACGGGACCGTCTTGTACGCAATGCGCGCGGCTGAGCGTGCGTTACGCGAGTTCGAGTTCGCCGTCGGTCTGGACGGCAATCTCGCCGCAGCTCACGCCTATCTCGGGCTGATGAAATTCTCGCTTGGGCGGGCCCGCGAAACCCGCGCTCATGTCGCGGAGGCGATGCGGCTGAGCCCGCGCGATCCGCTCCTCTTTCAATGGCATTTCTTCATCGGCGTCGGCGAGCTCTATCTCGGGCGAGTGGTTCACGGGATCGAAAGCCTGCGCAAGTCGGTCGAGATCAATCCAAATTGGGGGCTCGCCCAGTTCATCCTCGCTGCTGCGCTGGCACTTGCTGGGCTGCTTGCCGAGGCAGCCGAAGTCCGTGCGGTCGCCCAGCGTCTGGTGCCCAATTTCACTATCGCCAGGTTCCGCGCCGGAGCGGCGAGCGACAACCCGGCGTACCTCGCGCAGCGCGAGCATCTTTACAACGGGCTGCGCCTAGCGGGAGTCCCGGAGGACCGAGACGGATAGGTCTCGGCGGAGACGCAGCAGACCCATCGACCCGGCCCCCTCACGTCAGCCGCCTCCAGCGGGCTGGCGTTGAAACGACAGGCGCACCCACCCCCCTTCGCCACCATCTGACCGAACGGTCGGTGAGCAAAAACTGCGCAGAATTCGGGCTGGCAATTGAGCGGTGATTTGCCAGATCAAGTGCCGCGCACGGGGTGCCAGCGTAAGTACGGTCCCCGCCCAGTCTGATCGAAGAGATGGTCTAATGATTAAGCAAGACCTGTACGGCGAATTTCGAATGTCTCTGCTCGACCGTCGCGGCGACCAACGCCGCAGAGCGGCCCGCTCGTCCAGCGCCATGGCAATCGCCTTTGTCTCGTCCTTCGCCGGACGAGAGCCACGTTGCTTCGGGGCGAGGCACTTCGCGCTGCTCGCAGTCATCAGGCGAATTGCCGCTGCCCTTCGACTGTGGCGCAGGCGCGCCCGTGCACGTCAGCAATTGCCGGCGCTCAGCGACCACCTGCTCAAGGACATCGGCCTCGGGCGAGAGGCTGTCGATTACACATCTCCGAGGTCGGAGATGTACTGGGACTGAGGCCCGGTCCGAACAATCAAGAGAATCCCGATGAACACGCTTGAACGCTTCATTGCGGGTTGGGACCTGGTCCATCGGCAAGACCCCGGTCCGACAACATCGCCCGTCCAAGAAATCACGATCGCACAGCCCATTCGCCGCGCCAACCCTTCGCTCTTTTGGTCGACCCAATTGTTGCCGGCGCCACGCCGTGACGCGATGCAGGCGCTGTACTTCTTCTGTCGCGAGCTGCGCAGTATCGCCGACGGCGGCGCCTCGCGGACGGTCAAGCTGGCACTGCTGACCGATTGGCGGACGCAGATCGGGTTGCCCTATGCCGGCCGGCCACAGCACTTCGTCACTCGTGCGTTGAGCGACGCGGTCAAACGGTTTGACCTGCGCTGCGTCGATTTTCTCGACATCATCGGCGGAATAGAGACGGAAGGGAGGACCGACATCCGAGCGCCGTCTCTCGAGCAACTCTATCTTTACTGCAAGCAAAGATCGGTAGCGGTCATCCGCATCGCGCTCCGCATCTTCGGTGCGGCGCAGGCAGACGCCGACCAGATGGCGGCTGCACTTGGCCGCGGTATGGTGCTGACCGGCATCCTGCGCGACCTCACCCAGGATGGCCGTCGGCACCGCCTCTATTTGCCGCGCCAGCTGCTGCAGCGGCACGGCATCTTTGCGACGATGCCGAGCTGTGTGTTGGCGCAACCGGCGCTGCCCCAGGTCTGCAACGCGCTTGCCGACTGGGCGGCAGATTGGTTTGCAGATGCCGAGGACGCCCTCGAAGGCCGATCGAGGTGGCGGATGGGAGCGGCGATAGCGATTCTCTCTGGCTATCGCGGGCTGCTCCTGGCGTTGCTCGTCCGCGGCTGGAAACGCCTCGACGAGCCGGTTGGCCTTCCGGTCTGGTGCCGATCAGCGCTCGCCATCGGACACGGTCTCGTTGGTCGCTGATTAGCCAGTGATCCGTATTACCAATGTAACGGGTCTCTCCAGTACTGAATTTTCACTGTAACCGGCGCGCAGTGAACTGCGTGTCCCAGACTTGTAGGAGCGCGGTAAAATGAGTGGTTTCTTGGGACGCTGTGCGGTCGTCGTCGGAGCTGGTATCGGCGGGCTGTCTATGGCCGGCGTACTGGCAAAATACTTCGAACAGGTTGAGATTTTCGAGCGCGACCGCCTGACGCCATCCTTCGGTTCGCGGTCCGGCACCCCCCAGGATCGGCACCCGCATGGTCTGCTCGCGGGCGGCCTCCAGGCGCTCGGTGAGATCTTCCCGGGGTTCGAGAGCGATCTTGCCAAAGCCGGCGCAGTCGCCGTCCGGGTCGCGCGAGACATCCAATACGAGCGGCCGGATTTTGGCGTTCTGCCAAAGCGGGATTTCGGCTTATCGCTGCTCTGTGCGTCGAGACCCCTGATCGAGCTGGTGCTGCGCCGTCGGGCCGAGAGGATCGCGAATATTGCGCTGCGGCCGAAGTGCCGGGTGACCGGAATCGTGCCGACGACGAGCGGTACAGCCGTGGACGGGATCCGCTTTGACGCCGGGTCAGGAAGCTCCGAGGTCCTGGCGGCCGACCTGGTGGTAGACGCCTCGGGTCGCGGCGCGCTGACCTCGACGTTGTTCGACGCGCTCGGCTGGGAACGGCCGGCGGAAACGGAGGTCGGGGTTGATCTCAGCTACGCCACGGTCGTGGTAGCGATCCCGCCCAGTGCGCCACCCGATTGGAAGCTTGTCTTTACGCTGCCTGATCCACCGTTCCTGGCGCTGGATGCGGTGTTGGTGCCGATGGAAGGCGGCCGCTGGATAACCACGATCGCCGAGCATGGCGCAACTGCGCGGCTGGAGACCTGGGACGCCTTCCTCGAAGCGTCCCGCTCTCTGACCACGGCAACGATATACAACGCGCTGCGCTGCGCCTGTCCGCCCGACGGCATTCGGCACTACCGCTTTGCCGCGAGCACCTGGAAGCACTTCGAACGGCTGCCTCGTTTGCCGCGCGGCGTGTTGCCGGTCGCCGACTCGCTCTGCCGGTTCAACCCAATCCATGGCCAGGGCATGTCGTCCGCCGCCAAGCAGGCCCGCCTGCTGCAGCATGTGTTGGGCCGGACGGCTGCGGAGCCGGATCCGATCGCGGCAGTGCAGATGAGGTTCATGGCAGAGGTCGACTCGGTGCTCGAGACGCCCTGGAACATGTCCACGAGCGCCGATTTTGCTTTTCCCGGGACGCGCGGAGAACGACCGGAGGATTTCGCGAAAGCGCAACAGTTCGAAGCTGCCCTTTTCCGCGCCGCCGTCGCCGACCCGGTCGTCCACCGGGCGTTGATGGAAGTTGCCCAGCTGCTGCAGCCGCAGAGTCGGTTGCAGGAACCGCAAATCATGCGACGGATCGAGAAGGCTTCTATGAAGATGGCTGCCTGACTGGTCCGGTAACGCGCACCGACCAAACCCCGCCTTCCAAAGTGAATTGCCGAGAAGAGGACTGCTATGATCACCAGAGCCCCGTTTTTGACGACGCGATATGGCGGTTACTTCCATCGCGAGGTGCCCGAGGAAGACGCGGAACTCTCCCACGTCGGCCCCGACACACCATGCGGCGAATATTTGCGCCGCTTTTGGCAGCCGATCTGCTTCTCCGACGAACTGAAGGACCTGCCTCATCGGGTCAAGATCCTCGGCGAGGAACTGGTGGTGTTTCGCGATCGGAGCGGCACCGTCGGCCTCTTGGAGCTGCATTGTCCGCACCGCGGCGCGTCTCTGGAGTACGGGCTAATCGACGCCAAGGGGATACGATGCTGCTACCATGGCTGGCTATTCGCGGCAGACGGGACGATTCTCGAGACGCCCGGCGAACCGCCTCACAGCACCTTAAAGGACCGGCTGTATCACGGGGCCTATCCCACCCATGAGTACGCCGGCGTTGTCTTTTCCTATATGGGTCCGCCCGATCAGCAGCCGCCTTTCCCAGTGCATGACAGCTTCCTGCGGCCGGGTTATAGGCTCATGGCGGGCCCGAAATATTTCTATCCATGCAACTGGCTGCAGATCATGGAAAATGCGATGGATCCCGCCCATACGGCATTTCTCCATACGATCGTCAGCGGCGCCCAGTTCACCGAGGAGTTTGGCGTACTGCCGGAATTGGAGTTCATCGAGACTCCAGTGGGCATGATGTACATTGGGACCCGGCGCGTGGGCGACAACGTGTGGGTGCGAATGGTGGAAGCGGTCTTGCCCAACCTGCAGAAGGTGCCTGCGATCTGGGAGGATGGCCGCCGGGAGCACCCGTTCAGTGGTCCGATAGTGAGCCGATGGGTCGTGCCGCAGGACGACACCAATACGATATTCATCGAACTGCGCCACGTCAGCGAGAGCGAAGGGGTGACACCCGCGTGGTTGGCCGATCGCACGATCATGGCGCCCGCCCAACTCGCCGCGGATTCCTATGAGGCGGGTCAGCGCCAGCCCGGCGACTATGAGGCACAGGTCTCGCAGCGGCCAATCGCGATCCATGCATTGGAGCATATCGGCGCCACCGATCGCGGAGTCATGATGTTCCGTAACCAGACGAGGCGCGGCATCCGCGCCGTGCAGGCCGGTCACGATCCCGCCGGCCTCTGCCGCGACCCCGACGTCCTCATGCCGACCTACTGCAACGACACCGTTATGCGCATGCCACCCGAGGTCGATCCGGCAATAGACCGCCAGCGCATGCGCGAAATCGGGCGCCGGCTTGCGGATGGTTACCTAAAAGATCCACCGTTGTTGGCATTGAACGCACTCCCCCAACTCGCGCCGGCGAAGCCTTCCTCGGCGAGAGACCCGAGGTTCGCCGATGATCCACGGGCTCGAGAAAGTGTGTTCTCATCCTCGTCATAAACGCAAACCCAAGGAGTGATAGCGATGGCTCACAGAGGAATTTCCCACATTGGCTTGTCGACGCTCGACCTCGACAAGACCCGTAAGTTTTACGAAGACGTTCTGGGGTTCAAGCCGGTCGTCGCCGACACGATCAAGGTCAAAGAAGGCGGGTACCTCCGGCACCTCTTTTTCGATATCGGGCGCGATCAGCTCATCGCCTTTCTGGAACCGCAAGGGGTGCCCGACGTGCCGGCAAAATACGATGCGGGCATCAATCGCGGGCTCGGCGTACCCGCGGGCTTCTATCATTTTGCCTTTGAGGCCGGTTCGCCGTCTGCGCTGGCCGAGAAGCGCGATGAATTGCGCGCCAAGGGCGTAAAGACCACCGACATCGTCGATCATGGATGGGCTCAGTCGATCTACTTCAAAGATCCCAACGGCCTGTCGCTCGAGTATTGCTGCGCGGTGCGCGATCTAACCGAGGACGACGCGACGATGCAGGAGCGCTTCACTATCCCCCGCGCCGCGCTCGAACTCAATGACACGCTCAGCGCCAAAGTGTCTGCGGCGCAATCGATCGGCCAAGCGTAACTCATAGCAGTCGCTGCCCGGCAATACGAGCGATGGATAGCACGTCAGGGCCGAGGCAGGTTTCCCCGGCCCACTGACCACCCATACCGATGATTTGCCGGCAGGTCGTCGCTGCGGCACTCATCCCAAACCGGAGCACCAAATGGAAACAATAACCATACCATTGCAATCGCCTATCGTCGCGCCCGAGCGGGCAGTGACGGTCAAGCGGGCTCATACGGCGGGCCAAGCAAGCGCAGACGACTCTCCCGTCCTGCATGCCGCGATCGGGCTTGCCGAACAGATCCGATCGGCGAGCGAGGAGATCGAGCGAGGCCGCCGACTCCCGCCGAGCATGGCTGGTGCGGTGAAGAAAGCCGGCGTGTTTGGCATGGCGATGCCGCGCGTCTGGGGGCGGCCCGGAGCTGGACCTGTTGACGCAGTTCCGCGTAATCGAGGCACTGGCTATGGCGGACGCTTCGGTCGGGTGGTGCGCGATGATCGGTTGTGACGGCGGCTACGTCACCGCCTTCCTCGATCAGGATGTCGCGCGCGCAATGTATCCCGATCCTCTGGTGGCTACCGCTGCCGCTGCTACGACGACCGGACAGGCCACGCGGGTCCCGGGCGGGTACCGTGTCAGCGGGCGCTTTCCGTTCGTCAGTGGATGCCAGCACTGCGATTGGGTGTGGCTGGGCTGTGTCGTCGTCGAGAATGGCGTCCCACGGGTCGATCGCAATGGCGTACCGGAAACCCGTCAGTGTATTCTGCGGTTGTCACAATGCGAGATCATGGACACGTGGCACACCACGGGGCTCCGCGGCACCAGCAGCAATGACGTCGTCGTACGTGACGAGTTTGTCGAGGAAGAGCACTCCTTCAGCTTTCAGGATCCAGAGCTGATCAAGCGGTCCGGGCCGCTTTACTCATTTCCATTTTTGTTCATCGCAAAGGGTGCAGCACCGGCGCTCGGCATTGCGCGGCACGCGCTTGACACGCTGATTGAGAGCGCAGCGGCCAAGCCGGCCCGGCGCTATACGCTTGGTGGGCGCATCGAAGCGCCCAAGGTGCTGCGCGACGATGTCTACGTGCAGGAGGCGGTGGGGCGCGCGGAGACACTTCTGGCCGCCGCCCGCTCGTATTATTTCGACGTCATGGGCGACCTGTGGGCGACCTTGCTCGATGGCCGGCAGCCCTCGGATACGCAGATTGCACTGTTCACCAGCGCCTATCCGCACGTGGTCGGCGTCTGCGTCGATGTGGTGCAGCTCGTCTACAAGGCCGCAGGGGGCGGAGCGGTCTATCAGAAGGGTCCACTCGACCGCTGCCTGCGCGATGTCCTGACAATGAACCAGCATGTCGTCGGGACTTTGCGAACCTACGAGATGGCCGGTCGGCTGCTGCTCGGTCTCGAACCGCTCCGCTGGCTGTTCTAAACGATCGGCTATTCGTCCGGTTGCCCGGTCGAAAGTTGACGCCGCGAAATGTCGTGAATCGGCATACTCAACCCGGAGGACAAAGTGGATACGGTACCGACGGACACGCTCACTCCTTACCAGCAGTCCATGTTGGTCACCTGGCAGCAACACACCTACGCCGAATTCGTGCTCAAAGATGCGAATGCGGCCCTCGCTACGATGACCGAAAACCCCTACGTCCTCCTCATCCCCTCAGGGACGGGAGGATTGGGCCGCGCCGGTGTTCGTGAGTTCTATGCCAATCGATTCCTGCCAAACGTCCCGCCGGATTGGGAACTCACTTCTCTGTCGCAGGTGTTTGGCAATGATCGGATCGTCGAAGAGTTCGTGATACGATTTACCCATACGATCGGCATGGACTGGATGCTCCCCGGTTTGCGAGCCACGAGTCGAAGAGCGGAGTTCGCCTTCGTGGGTAT
>Ga0310913_10001074_pt1 | contig 13597 bp, 9 predicted proteins | sample GREbulkMGOX082_FD_203447 | JGI IMG/M metagenome (GOLD analysis project Ga0310913, IMG submission 203447) | Lab enrichment of tropical soil microbial communities from Luquillo Experimental Forest, Puerto Rico - GRE.bulkMG.OX082 | ecosystem: Environmental > Terrestrial > Soil > Tropical forest >...
ATCGAGCACCGGCTCCACGGCCGGGCAGTGCGTGCCCTTTAGCGCCGGGCAGACCCGCATATAGTGCCGCTCTGCGGCCTCGATGATCTCGGGCATCGCAGTGTGGATGCGCTCCCGCGAAGCGCCCGCGCGCTCTAGCATTGAGTTCAGGATGTCGGGGTCGAGCATGCCCTGCACCGGAATTCCTTCGGTCGTGGTATTGAGCCCGGTGACACGGCGAATCCCTTCGACCAACGCCTCGCGATGGTGCGGGCCGGCGCGACGAACCAAGGTGCCATCGATATCGAACAGAACTAGGGCCGCGTACTTCACTTTGGGAAATGTCATCATAGCAGCCCGCGCCGCCGTTACAATTGTGGATGTGCAGCGCTCTAAATTCCGCATCGGCCTGATCCAGATGGCCTGTTCGCTTGACCCGAATGAAAACCTGGCTAAGGCGGAATGGCGCATTCGCGAGGCCGCGGCGAAGGGTGCTCAGATCGTCTGCGTGCCGGAGTTGTTCCGCTCGCAATACTTCTGCCGCGAACAGAACACCGCCTGGTTCGATCTGGCCGAGCCGATTCCAGGGCCGACCAGCGAGTCGTTCACGCGACTCGCACGCGAGCTGCGGATAGCGTTGATCGGGTCGGTGTTTGAACGGCGCGCCGCGGGCGTCTACCACAACACAGCGCTGGTGTTTGACGCCGACGGCTCGCTCGCTGGCACTTATCGGAAGATGCACATTCCCGACGATCCTTTGTATTACGAGAAGTATTACTTCACGCCTGGCGATCTGGGGTTCGGCTCGTTCAACACCCGCTACGCGAGAGTCGCCGTGTTGGTTTGCTGGGACCAGTGGTATCCGGAAGCCGCACGGCTGGCCGCACTCGCTCAAGCTCAGGTCTTGTTCTATCCGACTGCGATCGGCTGGCACCCCTCGGAAAAAGCGCAATTGGGCGCCTCGCAGCACGACGCGTGGCAGACCATCCAGCGCGGGCACGCCATCGCCAATGGTCTTTACGTAGCGGCGGTGAACCGGGTCGGCTATGAAGGCCCTCCGGAGCACGGGCTGGAGTTCTGGGGCCAGTCGTTTGTCGCCGGCCCCTTCGGGCAGGTGTTAGCCGAAGCGTCGCCGGCCGCCGAGGAGATCCTGGTGGTCGAGTGCGACCCCCGCCTAATGGAAGACGTACGGCGCAACTGGCCGTTCCTGCGCGACCGGCGCATCGACGCCTACAGCGGACTTTCGAGCCGGGTGATCGATTGAAGGCCGAAACCCCGCGCAGTCTGGGCTACCGTATGCCCGCGGAGTGGGAACCGCACGAGGCCACCTGGATCGCCTGGCCGCACAACCGCTCCGACTGGCCGGGCCGCTTCGCGCCCATCCCCTGGGTGTACGGCGAGATCGTCCGCAAACTGAGCTGCCTGGAGGGTGTGCGAATCCTGGTCGAAGATCCAAAACTACAACAACAGGCCACGCGCGTGCTATCTAAGGTCGGTGCGCGTATGAGCGCAGTGGAATTTTTCCCATGCCCGACCGACCGCGTCTGGACCCGCGATTACGGCCCGCTGTTCGTCAAAAACAAGGCAGGGGATATCGCATTGACACGCTGGCGTTTCAACGCCTGGGCGAAGTACGACGACTTCCAGTGCGACCAGCGCGTCACCGAATTTCTAGCGTCCCGTTTGAAACGCCGCGTGTGGCCCGTGGACATGGTGCTCGAAGGCGGTAGCATCGACGTCAACGGCCAGGGCCTCCTGTTGACCACCGAAGAGTGTCTGCTCAGCCCGGTGCAGGCGCGCAATCCCGGAATGCCGCGCCAACAGATCGAGCACACGCTGTGCGCGTCGCTTGGTGTCAGCCGCGTAGTCTGGCTGCGAAACGGGATCGCCGGTGATGACACCCACGGGCACGTCGATGACATCGCGCGATTCGTCTCGGCCGACACCGTGGTCGCAGCCTGGGAACCTGACCGCTCCGACCCGAATTCGGCGACGCTCGCCGAGAACCACGAACTGCTTCGCCAAGCCGGCTTACGTGTTGTGAAACTTCCCATGCCGCGCCCACTGGTCTTCGCCGGGCGGAGGCTGCCTGCCAGCTATGCCAATTTCTACATCGCCAATGGCCTCGTGCTGGCGCCGACTTTCAACGACCGGAACGACCGCGTGGCGTTGTCGATTCTGGCCAAGCTCTTCCCGGACCGCGAAGTGGTGGGCATCCACTCCGCCGACCTCATCTGGGGCCTTGGCGCGCTCCACTGCATCACGCAGCAGCAGCCGGCCTGAAGCGGGCCGGCCGGAATCGGTTCGGACACCACCAAAGAAAAATCAAGATATCGGGTATGATTCTATTGATTCCGGCACACTCGCGACGTATACTTTTTTCCGGCATGACAGAAAGCATCCAGGACGCGATCCGCAGCGAATTGAAAGGCTCCGAAAAGGGTCCGGATCATCTGTTCGGCCTGGCCTTTTCCGGGGGCGGAATCCGCAGCGCAACTTTCAATTTGGGTGTGCTCGAGCGCCTCGAGCAGCTCAAGCTTCTTCCCTTCGTCGACTACCTTTCCACGGTGTCCGGAGGCGGCTACATCGGCTCCTGGTATTTATCTTGTCGCAAGGACCGGGTAAAGGACGAGAGGGAACGCCGGCGTGCCCTCGATCATCTCCGAAAGTCGAGCAACTACCTGGCGCCAAAAACGGGATTCTTCAGCGCCGACACCTGGACCATCGCCATGGTGTGGCTCAGAAACACGATCTTGCTGCAATCCATGCTGGTCAGCCTGTTTGCGCTGCTGCTGCTGTTGCCGCGGTTTTTGGAGTGGGGTTTCACGAACTTACCCGCCAACGCAACTTCACTGGCAGCCTTAGTGCTTTTCGCCATCGCGGCCGTTCAGATCGTTTACCGCCTGGCGCGCATGCGGGAAACCGACAAAGAAGGCGAGTCCGCGGATCGGACAGAGACACGAGTCCGGCCGCGCATGCGAAGCTTCGCCAAATTCATCCCAACTCGACTCCGGCCAGAGCAAGCGGGAGAAAGCCAGAAAGGACCAGACGCACAAGGCTGGCTGCAAGTCACGGTGTTAGTTCCGTTGCTAGTGGCCGCCGCATGCTTTGCGTCCGCCCTCTGGAGAACGGCAGGTGCGGCTCGACCGGATCTGTGGACCTTACCGGTTTGGGAGGGTGGAGCCGTAGCCGCGGCGACGTGGCTGGCCGCCTGGTACTCGTTGCTTTACTCGGTTCGTGGACTCGCTTGGCTACCGGGAATTTTTGCGATCGGCTGCCTCTCTGGAGCGCTCGTCGCATCGCTTGGCTACGCCACGGCCCAGTGGTACGCGAGCCTGACTGGCCTGATTGGCCACTCCCAGGCCCAATGGCTGGCGGGGATGACCGGCGCCCCTATGATGCTGGCCGCTCTCGGCCTGGCCGTCGTTCTGCAAATCGGACTATTGGGCCGTGCCATCGACGACTCGCGCCGAGAATGGTGGAGCCGGCTGGGCGCCTTCCTGGCCATCTATTCGGTGGCCGCGTTGACGCTCGGCAGCGCCGCGGTGTATGCCCCGTGGCTGGCGGATTTCGTGATGAAGGGCACCTGGGTGAAATGGCTGTCCGGCTCGGTGACCCTGGGCGGTATCACCGCCGTATGGAGGGGCCTGGCGGCCGCTCGCAGCCCCGATACGGGTGGCGAAGGCGGCAACTCGAACAAAGAGATGCTCGCGAAGCTGGCGCCGTTCGTGTTCATCGCAGGGCTGCTGATCTTCGTGTCAGCTGGTTTAAATCAGCTGCTCGCGGTGACGATGGACTGCAAATGCCAATTCGTTTGGCAAACTCTGGATTGGTCGATCTCGAGCTCCCAAATGGGCGAACTCGCGATCGCCGCCGCCATCAGTGCCGCCGCGCTCCTGCTGCTTGCGTGGCGTGTGGATATCAACGAAGCGTCGATGAATCCGTTCTACCGCAACCGCCTGGTGCGCTGTTACCTGGGAGCAGCGCGAGCCGCGCTGGGAAGGCGCCGTCCGAACCTGTTTACCGGCTTTGATTTCGCCGACGACTTCGGGCTGGTGAAACTGCGCGCCCAGGAAGGCTACGACGGTCCTGTGCCGATTATCAACACGACCCTCAATCTTACCGGCGGAGAGAACGCTGCCCTCGAGGAGCGCCGCGCTACCTCGTTCTTTTTTACGCCCTACCGAAGCGGGTCGACCGAGACAGGCTGCCAAAAAACCGAACATATCGGAAAATTCGCAACCGGCATCCGCTTGGGGTCGTGCGTCGCGACTTCGGGGGCCGCGGTAAGTCCCAACATGGGATTCCATACCTCCGCGCCCGTCGCGTTCTTGATGACTTTCTTCAACGTGCGCCTGGGGCTCTGGCTCCGAAGTCCGAAAGCGGGTCCGGGCAAACAGCTCTCGCGCTGGGGCTTGTGGTACCTGCTCAAGGAACTGTTCGCCACCGCCGATGTAAACGATCGCTACATTTATCTCTCCGACGGAGGACATTTTGAAAACCTGGGCGTCTATGAGCTGATCCGCCGCCGCTGCCGCTATATTCTTGCGTGCGACGCTGAGGAGGACCCAAACCTGGTGCTGGAGGGCTTAGGGAACCTGGTGCGCAAAGCGCGCATTGATTTTGGAGCTGAGATCGTGATCGATACCTCACAGATCCGCCAGAGAGACGAGAACGCGCGCTCGCGAGCGCATTGCGCCGTCGGTCGCATTCATTACGACGGGAATCCGAACGAAGCCGAGGCCGGCTATCTTATCTATCTCAAGGCGTCACTAACCGGAGACGAGGTTTCCGACGTCTTACAATACAAGGCCCAGCACGCCGCGTTCCCGCACGAATCTACGGCCGACCAGTTCTTCAGTGAGTCCCAGTTTGAGAGCTACCGGGCTCTCGGCGACCACATCGTGGAGAAAGCGTTCGCGCGTCAGAAGATTCCGGCGCGTCGGGGCGAGCTCGAGAGCCTGATGCAAGCTATGAGCGAAGACTGGGCGCTTCCCAGCAGGTTCACCGAGGAGCACTTCGCTCACCATGCCGAGCAACTCAACCGTTTGTGGGACGAGATCCGAAAAGATCCCGACCTGGCCTACCTGGATCCTCAGTTGTTCCCCGACTGGGCGAGGGCGAGAGCGGATCCGCGCGACGCCGGTTTCGGAGGCCAGCGCAGAGGTCTGTACCTGGGTCAGACGATTCTCCAGTTAATGGAAAACGTGTACCTGGACCTGCACCTCGACACTGAGTCCGAGCATGTCGACAACCAGGGCTGGATGAGGTTGTTCCGCAGATGGGCAGCCTCCTCGCTGGTTCAGCAGGCATATGAGCTGTCCGAGGACACCTACGGCGACCGGTTCCGAAAATTTTGTCAGCAGGAACTGAAGTTTCCACCGAGAGAAGCAAAGGCCGCCACGCCTTGAAGGCTCCCGAACGCCAGCCCGTGCCGCCTAGGGGTAAAGCAAGACTTTGAGCGCGCCTCTGCGGGCGGCGTGCGCGAACGCCCTCGGCGCCTCACTGAGCGAGTAGGAGGCACAGATCATCTGTTCCAGAGGAATCTCAGTGTGATCGAGGAGGGGTAGCGCCGCTTCGAAGCGCCCGCAGCGGGAGCCGACCAGCGTCAGCTCATTCACGATGACGGGCGCCAGATCGATGCCCACCAGACCGTGAACCGTCGATTTCAAAATGAGCGTCCCGCGCGGGCGGGTCATGGCGGCGGCTTTCGCGAGGGCGTCGGGGTTGCCGGTCGCTTCCACGACCCAGTCGTAGGCGGCGGCGGGCGCGACGTCGGCGGCGATTTCAGTGGCAACGCCGGCGGCCGCCGAAAGGCAGAGCTTTTCCGGGTGGCGGCCGAATTGGTGCACGCGATAGCCGCGGCGATTGAGCACGTGCGCGATCAACAAGCCCAGCTTGCCGTCGCCCAGGACGGCGACTTCGGCGCCCTCGGGGATCGAGACTTGATCGAGGATTTCGCATGCGGCGGCTAAAGGTTCGGTGAACACAGCCCGCTCGGCGGGAATCGCCTCGGGGACCGCATAAACGTTGCGCTCCGGCAGCACGAAGAATTCTTCGAACGCTCCGGGCTGATTCACGATGCCGAGCACGGTGCGCGTCGGGCAGTGTCGACCGAGGCCTCGCCGACACCAATCGCAGCGCGTGCAGGCGACATTGATCTCGCCGACTACCCGCTTACCGATCAAAGCCAGCGTATCGGCCTCCACCACCTCGGCAACGAACTCGTGGCCGGCAACGCCGGTGAAACCGTAGTATCCGCGCAGCAATTCGAGATCGGTATTACAAATCCCCGCGCAGACCAGCCGGAGCAGCGCGAACCCCTCGCGCCGGGCGGGACGCGGCAAATCAACAACCCTTACGGCCCCCTTCTCCAGGTGGACAGCTTGCATGCATCCATGGTAAGGGAAGTGATATCTTTTAAGGAGCTTTTGAAAGACCGCACGCCAGGAGGGTTCGATGGCAGAAATCAAGTTCAACGTCAACGGCAAGTCGCAGACGGTTAACGTCAGCCCGGCTATGCCGCTGCTTTGGGTCTTGCGCGACACGCTAGGCCTGACCGGGACCAAGTTCGGTTGCGGCATGGCGCTTTGCGGCGCGTGCACAGTGCACCTGAATGGACAGGCGATTCGCTCGTGCATCACGCCGATTTCGAGCGTAGCCGGCAAAAACATCACAACCATCGAAGGGCTCTCGCCGGATAGCACGCACGCGGTGCAGCGCGCGTGGATCGAAAACGATGTGCCGCAGTGCGGGTATTGCCAATCGGGGCAGATCATGGCGGCGGCTTCTCTGTTGGCCAAGAAAACACGGCCGACCGATGCGGATATCGATGAAGTTATGAAGGGGAACCTCTGCCGATGCGGAACCTACCAGAGCATCCGGCGGGCGATTCACCGCGCATCGGAGATTCTGACTGCGTCGAACGGCACGGCCAGGCAAGGAGGTGTGGCATGATCGGTGTGAGAAAGGTCAATCGCCGCGATTTTCTGAAGACCGGCGTCGCCAGCGCAGCTGGCCTGACGCTCACGTTTGCCCTGCCGGAGCGGCTGGCGGCCCAGACGCCGGGCACGGTGGCCAAGTTGAACGGTTACGTGCACATCGGATCCAATGACGCGATCACCTTTGTGCTCACCAAGTCGGAAATGGGGCAGGGCCCGCTCACCTCTCTTTCGCAGATTTTAGCGGAGGAGCTCGAGTGCGACTGGAAGAAGATTCGCACCGAAATCGCAGGTGTGGACCCCAAACTCTACGGACCCCTGCAAGGGACTTTTGGAAGTTTGAGCGTGCGCACCTCCTGGAAGCCGTTGCGCGCAGCCGGGGCCAGCGCACGCGAAATGCTGGTGGAAGCCGCGGCACGAAAATGGGCCGTCGACAAGTCGCAGTGCCGAGCGGAAAACGGTGTGGTTCTCAATACCGGGACCAACGAGCGCCTGACTTACGGCAGCCTGGCCGAGGCCGCCGCGAAACTCCCGGTCCCCCCCACGCCCGCCACCAAAGACCCGAAACAGTTCCGCTATGTCGGTAAATCGCTCAAGCGCCTCGACACGCCGCTCAAAGTGAACGGGACGGCAGTGTTCGGCATCGACGCCAAGGTCCCGGGTATGCTGTACGCCGTGGTGGCAAAGTGCCCCGTATTCGGCGGAAAAGTCGCCAGCTTCGATGCCACCAAGGCCAAGGCCGTGCCGGGCGTCAAGCAAGTGGTCCAGATTTCGAGTGGCGTTGCCGTGGTCGCCGACAACACCTGGAACGCCATGGAAGGCCGCCGCGCGCTCGAGGTTCAGTGGGACGAAGGCCCGGTCGCGAAATGGTCGAGCCCGGGGATCCGGCAGATGTTCGCGGATCTGGCGGCGACCCCAGGCGCCGTCGCGCGCAAAGTGGGAGACGCCGGGGCAGCCTTGACGAGCGCCGCCAAGAAAATCGAAGCGGTTTATGAGGCGCCGTATCTTTCGCACGCGCCCATGGAGCCGATGAATTGCACGGCCCGCGTGCGCGCCGATGGTTGCGACATCTGGGCTCCGACGCAGATTCAGACCGCTGCGCGCGCTACGGCCGCCAATATCACCGGGCTGCCGCCGGAAAAAGTCGAGATCCATACGCTCTTTCTGGGCGGCGGTTTCGGACGCCGGGGCGGCACGGATTTCATCGCGGACGCCGTCGAGTGTTCCAAGGCCGTGGGAGCTCCGGTAAAGCTTACCTGGTCGCGCGAAGACGACATGCAGCACGACATGTACCGGCCTGCGTCCTACACGACGTTTGCCGGTGCATTGGATGCCGACGGCTGGCCGGTGGCGTTCACCAGCCGCATCGCGTGCCCCTCATTTGCCGGGCTGAACAACGGTGTGGACCGTGCCGCCGTGGAAGGTATTGCAGACCTGGTCTATGACATTCCCAACGTGCAGGTGGAATATCACGTCGCGGAACCAGGCATCCCCACCACCTACTGGCGATCGGTCGGGTATTCGCAGAACACCTTCTTTACCGAAGGTTTCATCGACGAGCTGGCACACTCTGCCGGCAAGGATCCGCTGGAGTTCCGGCGCCACATGCTACAGAAAAAAGAGAGCGCGCGCGCCCTGGCCGTGTTGGAACTGGCCGCGGAGAAGGCTGGCTGGGGAAAACCGCTCGCGGCCGGACGAGCTCGTGGCATATCGCTCGTCAACAACATCGGCAGTTTCAACGCACAGGTGGCCGAAGTGTCCCTCGAGAAGGGCAAACCGAAGGTCCATCGCGTGGTGTGCGCGGTCGATTGCGGCCAAGTCGTCAACCCCGCGATTCTCGAACAGCAGATTCAGAGCGGCATCGTATATGGGTTGTCGGCGGCGTTAAAAGGCGCGATCACGATCGACCGCGGGCGCGTCGAGCAGGCGAACTTCAACCAATACGATCCGCTGCGGATGGACGAGATGCCGGTCGTCGAAGTGCACGTGGTTGAGAACCACTTGGATCCTGGCGGCATCGGAGAAGCCAGCACGCCGACCAGTGCGCCGGCAATCGCCAACGCGCTGTTTGCCCTCACCGGCAAACGCGTGCGCAAGCTGCCCATTCGGGCCGAAGATTTGGCTTAGCGCGATCCTCTGCCCAGGGTACAATCAGTAGCGTGAGACTCTGCCTGTGGCTCGCGTTCGCGTCGACGCTCGTCGCACAGAAGAAGCCGATCACACTCGAGGCGCTCGGTGATCTGACGCGTGCGGCGTTCAACAGGACGACGCCAGGCACCGCCTATTGGGCCCCGGATGGAAAGACCTTCGCTTTCCGGCAAGGCAGCGACCTGCGTCTCTACCTAGCCGCCGCAAAACAATCAAAAGCGATCGTTTCGCTCCAAGCGCTCGATCGAGCGGCCCTGGACCCTCCCGAAGACGGGCCTGCGGAATGGACCGACCGGCACGCACATACGGGCGGAATCGCTTGGTCGGCCGACGGCCAGTCGCTCGTCTACACGAGTGGCGGCGACATCTTCCTCATCCATGTCCCAACCGGCACTTGGGAGCAGCTCACAAAAACCGCAGTGGCGGAGATCGATCCGAAGCTCTCGCCGGACGGGAAAAAGGTTCTGTTTCGCCGCGGCTCGGATCTCTATACGGTGGACGTCGATACCCGCAAGGAAACGCGGCTGACCTCGGGTGGCGCGTCCACGCTCTTAAACGGCGGCCTCGATTGGGTCTATCCGGAGGAAATCGGGCTGACGACCGCTTTCTGGTGGTCGCACGACTCGAAGTGGGTGGCGTATCTTCAGTTCGATACCTCGCGCGAGCCGCTGTTCCCTCACGAAGATCTCCTCCACCTGCGGGCGGTGTTCGAGCCGGAGCGCTATCCCCAGGCCGGCGAGAACAATGCCGATGTGCGGTTGGGTGTCGTCGCCGCCGGCGGCGGCCCGACCCGCTGGTACGATGTTGGTGAGACACGCAACAGTTGCCTGATCGCGCGCGCGGGGTGGATGCCGGACGGCCAGCGCCTCTACGTCGTACGAACCAACCGCGTGCAAAACCAGTTGGAGGCCTTCACCATCGACAGGACAACCGGCGCAACTGCGAGCCTGTTCCGCGAATCCGACCCATTCTGGATCAATCTGACGGGCGACCTGCTCTTTCTTCGGGACGACCGATTCCTGTGGACTAGCGAGAGGACCGGCTACCGGCACATCTACCTCTATTCGAACGACGGCAAGGAGGCGAAGGCTCTAACTCATGGCAGTTGGGAAGTCACTGCCATTGACGCAGTGGATGAAATCCGCGGCCGCGTGTTTTACAGCTCGTCGGAGCCGAGCCCGTTGGAACAGCATTTGTATTCGGTCGACTTCGCCGGCCGCGACGCCCAGCGTATCAGCTTGGAATCCGGCACGCACAATGTGTCAATGGGCCCGGGCGGTTCGTACTATCTGGATACGTTTTCGAGTTTGGTATCACCGCCCGTCACGACTTTGCACACCGCGGACGGGCGCGAAACCGCGGTCTACCGTGCTGCCAATACCCAGGAAAGCGAATACGAGGTTCTGCCGGCCGAAATCGTCCACTTCCGGGGAGCGGACGGAACCGAGCTCGCCGGCCGGCTGATCAAGCCCGCCGCGTTCGAGGGCGGGAAAAAATATCCGGTGGTCGTCAACGTGTACGGCGGGCCTGGCGTAGCCTTGCCGGTGCGCAATGCGTGGCCGGGAGTAGGCCTCGATCAAGTGCTGGCACAGCGGGGATACGTAGTCTGGCAAGCCGATAACCGAGGCGGCACCGGACGCGGCCACGCCTTTGAGACGGTGATTGCCCACCAACTGGGGATCAACGAACTGGCTGACCAGATCGCCGGTGTCCGCTACCTGATTTCGCTTGGGTTCGCCGACCCGGCACGGATTGGTATCCGCGGTTGGAGCTACGGCGGATTCATGACCGTGAATGCGCTGCTGCGCGCGCCGGACCTGTTTCGCGCAGGTTTTGCGGGAGCGCCAGTAACCGACTGGCTGAATTACGACACGATCTACACCGAACGATACATGGGGCTGCCCCAGGACAATCAGAAGGCCTACGAACAGACCGCGCTCACACGAGACGCCGCGAGACTCAGTGGGAAGCTGCTTCTGGTGCACAATTTCGAGGATGACAATGTGCTCTTCCAGAACACCCTGCAGCTGGTCAATGCCCTCCAGCAGGCCGGAAAGCAGTTCGAATTCATGCTCTACCCACAGAAGGCCCACAACGTGGGAGGGAAGGCGGCCACGCAGATGAACGAGCTGGCACTGGAATTCTTCGACCGCAGCTTGAAGTGAACCGCGACAGGCTCGGGCATCCTTGCGATTGGGGCCGGCTGCGGAGATTACAATGGGAACTTCATGGCTGCTCGACTGGTCTGTTTCGAGGAGAAGTGCCGCGCCGGGTTTCCCATCACCGAAGTGATCTACAACTGCCCGAAGTGCGGGGGGCTGCTCGAAACAGCGTACGAGCCCCCGGAGCAGTCGGCACCGATGTTGCGGCGGCTGTGGCGGGAGCGGCGCACCTCCAATGCGCCGCTCGATCAGAGCGGCGTGTGGCGTTACCGGGAGCTCCTTCCATTCCTCTCCTCCCATTCGTGCGTGGTGACCCTCGGCGAGGGTAACACGCCCCTGCTCGAATCGCGGCAGGCCGCACAGTATGGAGGGCTGGACCGCCTGGTATTCAAGCACCAGGGGTTCAACCCGACCGGTTCGTTTAAAGACAACGGCATGACTTGCGGGACGGCGCAGGCTCTGCGGCTCGGGATGACACGCGTCGCGTGCGTTTCCACCGGCAACACGTCGGCCTCCATGGCCGCCTATGCCAGCGCGGCGGGATTGCAGCCAATCATCTTTATCCCGCACGGCAACATCTCGTACGGCAAGCTGGCGCAGGCCCTCGAATACGGCGCCCGCACGCTGGAGGTCGAGGCCAACTTCGACCAGATCCTGGCGCTGGTGCGGCAACTGGCGGAGCGGCTGGGGATTTACCTGCTCAATTCGATCAATCCGTTTCGTATCGAGGGGCAGAAGACCATCATGACGGAGTTGATGGACCAGCGGGACTGGCGCGTGCCGGACTGGGTCGTGTTGCCCGGAGGCAACCTCGGCAACACCGCGGCGTTTGGCAAGGGGCTGCGCCAGATGAAGGAACTGGGCCTGATCGACCGTTTGCCGCGGCTGGCGGTCATTCAGGCTGAAGGAGCCGCGCCGTTCTACGAATTCATGCGCCGCCCGAAACGCGGTAGGTTTCCTGTGGTCGCTCATCCGGAGACGCTGGCGACTGCCATCAAAATTGGCGACCCGGTGTCGTGGCCGAAGGCCCGGCATGAGGTTCGTACTTCAGAAGGCGTAGTCGAAAGGGTCAGTGAGCAGGAAATCGCAGATGCCAAGGCGGTGATCGGACGCTGCGGGATCGGCTGCGAGCCGGCTTCGGCGGCAACCTTAGCCGGAGTCCGCAAGCTCACCGCAGCCGAAGTGATCGCTCCGGACTCCGACGTTGTGGCCGTTCTGACCGGTAACGTGTTGAAGGATCCCGACTACATCTACCGCTATCATACCGGCGCGCTCGAGGCGCCGGACGGAAGCCGGATCCGCTCCAGTTTCCCGAATGCGCCCGTGGTCGTCCCGAATGACGCCGAGCGAATCGTGGAAATCCTGGGGCGCCCCGCCTAGCGCAGGACGGCCTGAACCCGCGCGGATAATTCGGCTTCCGTCACTGCACCCGGGTGGTAGTAGCGCACGATTCCGCCGCCGTCCAGCAAGACGATGGTGGGGGTCGTGCTGGCACCATACGTCTGGAAATTGGCGCGACTGACAGGCGCCGGAAACGCGCCTAGAGGCGCATAGTAGTGCTGGCGTATCAGTTCGATGTACTGCCTCTCGGCCTGGGGCGTCGCCGGATCGCCTCCCGCCGCATATCCATAAAGCCGCGTCGGACCGACTACAGCCAACCGCTCGGCCGCAAATCTCCTTTGGACTGCCGCAATCACGGGGACATCGGCCTTGCAGTCGGGACACCAATGAGCCCAGAAGAACAGCAGAACCGGGCGGCCCCGCAGCGCCGAAAGAGAGACGCCTTCCAAAGCGGGCGCCGGCTTGCCTTCAAGGTTGAGCAGATTGATGTTCTTGCTGATGCGTTCCGTCAGGGATGTGCCGGTCCACGTCTTGAGTTGCTGGCGGAGGTAGGCCAAAGCCTCAGGAATTTCGCCGCGTGCCGCAAGCACACCCGCATGGACTTCGATTGAAGCGCCGACGGCCGTGGCGAGCCAGGGGTCGGCGTCGATGCGCCGCACGCCCAGCATCGGCAGAGCCAGGTTGCGGGCTTCGGTGGCGTAGGCTTCGGCTCGGTCAAGCTGTCGGGCAGCGAGCGCGCCACGGCCCAGCCAGGAGATCGCGGCGGCTACTTCCGGCGTGGCCCCGCCCTTGGCGCGCACCGCGCGGACCGCGCGCTCGGCGGTCGCCAGATCGTTCTGCTCGACCAGCACGCGCACGCCGTCGGCCAGTTGGCCCCAAACGCAAGCCGGCCCAAACAACAACGCTAAAACGGCGGCTATCGAGCGCATACGCCTAAAGGAGGGAGTTGATGTCGGAGACCAGGTCGGGGTTCATCCAGTTCTTGGCCTCGGCGTATTTCCGGAGCACCTTGCCCGATGCATCGAT
>Ga0310913_10001076_pt1 | contig 13595 bp, 9 predicted proteins | sample GREbulkMGOX082_FD_203447 | JGI IMG/M metagenome (GOLD analysis project Ga0310913, IMG submission 203447) | Lab enrichment of tropical soil microbial communities from Luquillo Experimental Forest, Puerto Rico - GRE.bulkMG.OX082 | ecosystem: Environmental > Terrestrial > Soil > Tropical forest >...
GGGCGGAAGTGAACGTCCCCCGTTCTTCTGATTTGACGGGCAGACTTTCAACTGCGGTTGCCGGATTCACAGCGATGTAGCCCTGACGCAACGCTGCATTCAGTGCTGCGCTCACCACGTTCACGGAAAGATTTGCGGTTCGGGCGGTTTTCTTCGCCGCAATGATGGAATCGCGATACGCCAGAATGTCTTTAGAAGTCAGATGCGCCAGCGTCAGATTCGCACGAGCGCCGAGCGACTCGACGAAGTCGCGGATGACCTGGCGGTAGCGATCCATCGTTCTGCCAGCTCGCACACGCGCCTTCATTTCGAGCCAATCCCCAAGCCAGTCGCGAACCTTGTAACTGCGCAGCGGCTCGCCCGTCGTGCGCTCGAGAATTTGGCCAATGATCTTTTTTGCCGCTTGTTCAGTTAGTGTTCCGATCTTGGCGTGATTTTCAGCCCGCTCGATGCCAAGACATACTTCCAATGCCTCGGCGCGCTTGTCGGCGGCGGTTTTTAAGGCTCCGTCCTCGTGCTTCTCGCCTTTAAGAGGCTTGATCCTGACCTTGGTCGATTTCTTTAAGCGTTGCCCGGTCGCGCTTGTGTAACAACAAAACCAGTACGGCGATCTTTCTCGTTGCCAAAGTGATGCCATAGAGTGAGAACATAGTGAGAACATACGACGATGTCAATATTGTTCTCACTTGTCGAATCTACCTTGGAACATCGATAGATCCCTGGGGGGGGTGGAATCTATCTGTTATTTCGATCCGAGCGCGGAATCGGCAGTCTTCAAGATAAATTTGTCATCATTGTCGTTTAGGCCGTCGAGATAATTGCGAATTCGGCGGAATGACTGGCGCAGGAAGAGTTCGGCTGCCGTGTTCTTTTTGTTCGGCGTTTCTCCATTTACCTGCGCTGATTGAATTTCCGAATCCCACCGGCTCAAGACCGCGGTCGAAGCAAACAAATCCATCGCCGCGCCGGCGATTCTCTCCTGCACCAACTGCATGTCGAGAATCCGTTCGCGATACAGCAACAGCGATTTGTTGACCGAAAAATTGAAGCGCCAAATCAATCGGCCAAGCTGATTGACGAACGCTCGCAGTTCCGAGCTGCGGACGGGAACATCGGGAATTCGTACCGTCGCCCCAAGCCGATTCATCCCCGCGTTCCACGCTTTCCCGATTCCGCCCTCCCGCGTCGGCATCAACATCGTGTCGTAAATCTCCTTGAATTCCATGCCCGGTCCGCGCATTCCGACCAGTGCGATGAACGACTTCAGCACTTCATTGCTGCCTTCGCCAATCTGATTGATCCGCGCGTCGCGCACCATCCGCTCCAACGGAAGGTCGGTCATGTAAGCAGCGCCGCCGTGGATCTGAAACGCGTCGTTGATGCATTCCCAAAGCAACTCGGTCGTAAACACTTTCAACATCGCGGTCTCGAGCATGTAGTCTTCCAGGCCGCGGTCGATCAAAGATGCTGTTACGACCGTCATCGCCTCCATCGCGTAAGCGTCTGCCGCGATGCGCGCGACTTTCTTTCTCACCAAATGAAAGTTCCCGAGGGTTTTGCTAAATTGTTTGCGCGTGTTGGCGTGTTTGACTGCCAGCTCTAAACACGTCTTGGCTGCGCCCGTGCAGCATGCACCGAATGTCGTCCGGCCGAAATCCAAAACCGTGAGCGCGACTTTTAGGCCTTTGCCAAGCGGCCCAAGAATATTCTCCTTCGGCACTTTGACGTTGCGCAGTGCGAAACGGCCAGTCGCCGTACCACGAATTCCCATTTTTTCCATTCGCGGCTCAAGCATTTCGAATCCAGGCATGTTCGGCGTCACTAGAAATGCGGTGATCGCGTCCTTCCCGGGTTTGCCGGGAACCGGCGTGCGCGCCATCACCGTCAGCATCTGCGCGATCGCCGCGTTGGTGATGTAACGCTTCTCGCCTCTTAAAATGTAATGCGAACCATCTTCGCTTGGAGTCGCTGTCATCTGGACGTTCGCCGCGTCCGAGCCGGCTTCCTTTTCAGTCAGCGCAAACGCGCCGAGCCACTCGCCTGTGACAAGTTTCGGCAACCATCTTTGTTTTTGCTCATGCGTGCCAAACAACAAAAGCGCACGAATGCCGATCGAATGGTGCGCATTCACGAACACCGATGTCGATGCGCAACGGCGGCCGATCTCTTCCAAAATTTTCGTGTTCGCCATCTGCGAGAATCCGGCACCGCCGTACTCCGTGGGCGCGGTCATTCCGAGAACGCCGACGCGGCCAAGGCCATCGATGACTTCCCGGGGAATATCTGCTTGTCGGTCTATCGCCGCCGGATCGAGTTTCGTGTCGAGAAATGCACGGAGCTCTTTAAGCGTTTGATCTAGCTGAGTTTCTTGTGCCGCCGGAATCCGTGGGTACGGCATCACCCAATCGGAAACGAAATGGCCCTGGAAAAGACCTTTGACAAAACCGAGCGCCTGCGGGCCAGTGAAAAGTAACTCTTCGGCCTGCTGAATCTCTTTTTGTCGCTGTGTTTCAGTCTCAGTCATGGGAAATAAACACTCTCCGCGCCGTAGCTTTAGCGAAGGCGGGGCGACCGACGACGAACAGAACGGCGGTCACGAATTGTAGCTAAACCTGTCGCGTCTGTCCAACACCACAGGTTACCATCGCCGACGCCCGTTTAACTGCAGCCCTGACTTGTCCCGCATTCGGTGCAAACGCCGCACGCACCCGCCCGGATCACTTTATCGCTCCCGCAATGCGAACAAATGATGTCCATGAACATGTTGCCGAGCGCTTCCTGAACCCGATCCGCGTAGCTACTGCCGTTGCCGGAAACGTGTGGCTCGCCTTCATTCGGACAATCGTTTGTGATGACATCGAGGATTTCTTTTTCGCCGGTTCGCGCCAGCTCCGAGACCGGACGATTGAGCGCTTTCTTTTCCATTTCTGGAATTTCTTTGAGCGGCAATTCCGTCTGGCCGCGGCTGGGTGAAGTCGCTTCTTTGTAACCTTTGATGAATTGGCAGGCCAACCAGCGAAACACGTAGTCGGTGATGCTGGTCGCGTTGCGGATGTCCGGATTCTTAGTGAAGCCGCTCGGCTCGAACCGCTGATACGCGAATTTCTTCACCAAACTTTCAAGCGGCACGCCGTATTGAAGCGCGATAGATGTGAGCGTCCCGACCGTGTCCATCAATCCGCCGATGGTGCTGCCTTCCTTCGACATCGTGATGAAGAGCTCGCCGGGTTGACCATCTTCGTACAATCCAACGGTGATGTAACCTTCGTGCCCAGCGATCTCGAACCGGTGAGTCAACGACATTCGTGTGTCAGGCATGCGATGCCGAATCGGCTTGTCGATCTTCGCCCGCAGCGCCGACAATTCCGCTTCGAGTGCCAGAATGCGCTTCTGGAAATCTTCCCGACCAACCGAGACGTCGAGCGCAACATCGACATCTTCTGTGGCGCCCCCCATGTCACGCGTCTTGCGAGTGTTCAACGGGGCGGAACGTTTCGAGCCTTCGCGATAAATCGCGATCGATTTCAAACCCAGCCGCCAGCCCTCGATGTAGCTGCTCATGATGTCGTCAACTGTGGCCGATTCCGGCAAGTTCACAGTTTTTGAAATCGCGCCGCTCAAGAAAGGTTGTGCGGCCGCCATCATCCGAAGATGCGCCATATAATTAAGCGAGCGTTCGCCTTTGAACGGCTTGAACGCGCAATCGAAAATCGTCAAATGGTCCGGTTTCAATCCGGAGGCGATTGTCGTTCCGTCGGAATCGATCATGTCCTCGATCGTGTCGAACGCGTCGATGTGCGCGATAATTCGGTCGATTTCTTCCGAATTGTAGTCGAGTTTCTCCAGCGCCGGCTTGACGGTTTGGTTCACAATTTTCAACATGCCGCCACCGGCGAGCAGTTTGTATTTTACCAGCGCGATGTCCGGCTCGATGCCGGTCGTGTCGCAATCCATTAGGAAACTGATCGTGCCCGTCGGCGCGAGCACAGTGACTTGCGCGTTGCGATAACCGTAACGCTTGCCCAAATCGGCCGCGCGTTTCCACGTCTTCGCCGCTTCCTTTTTTAGGTAGGCGAACTCTTCCACGTCAGCGATATCGTTCACCGCACAACGATGCAGATCGATTACTTCGAGCATCGAGGCGACATTGTTCTTCGCAACCGGCTTGGGAACACCGCTGCAACGCGCGTCCTTGTAACCCGGAAATGGTCCGAGTGCATGCGCCATGCGCGCGCTTTGCTCGTAAGCTTCAGCCGTCATGATCGCCGTGACCGCACCGCAAAGCGCGCGGCCTTCCACACTGTCGTAACCGTAACCGTAACTCATCACCAGCGAACCGAGATTGGCGTAGCCGAGGCCAAGCGTTCGGAAAATGTGCGAATTCTCCGCAATCTCTTTAATCGGATAGCTCGCGTTATCGACCACGATTTCTTGCGCGGTGATGAAAATACGGACCGCGGCCTTGAATCGTTCGACATCGAATTCGCCGTCCGCGGTCTTGAACTTGAGCAGATTCAGCGACGCCAAATTGCAGGCAGTGTTATCGAGAAATAGATATTCGCTGCATGGATTCGTGGAATTTTGGCGGCCGGTTCCTTTGCACGTGTGCCATTTGTGAATCGTGGTGTCGAACTGCATCCCGGGATCGCCGCAGATGTGCGTCCCCTCAGCGATCTTTCGCAGCAGCGTGTTCGCGTCTTTGCGTTCGCACGGTTGACCGTCTGTCACGCGACGAGTCCACCACTCTTTATCGGCCAGCGCGGCTTCCATAAAGTCGTCGCTCACGCGCACGCTGAGATTCTCGTTTTGATACATGACCGAGCCGTAAGCGTCGCCGTTGTAGCTGCCGTCATAGCCCTGCTCGATCAGCGCCCACGCTTTCTTTTCTTCTTTTTGTTTGGCGTCGATGAACTCCTCGATGTCGGGGTGCCAATCCTTGAGCGTGTTCATCTTTGCAGCGCGCCGCGTTTTGCCGCCGCTCTTCACCACGTTCGCGACTTGATCGTAGACTTTGAGAAACGAAAGCGGTCCACTCGGTTTGCCGCCGCCGCTCAGTTTTTCCTTTGTCGATCTTAGCGTCGAAAGATCCGTCCCTGTGCCGCTGCCGTATTTGAAGAGCATCGCTTCACTCGTGGCGAGGCGCATGATGTCTTCCATGGTGTCTTTGACGTCCTGGATGAAACAGGCGCTGCTTTGTGGATATTCGTATTGCGTCGGCGCACGCTCGGCCCTTCCGGTCGCGCGATTGTAAAAGTAATTTCCAGCGCCCCCGCCTCTGCCCACGCTGTACTGGTGATACAAACCAACGTTGAACCAGACGGGCGAATTAAATGCGCCATGCTGATTTAAGCAAAGCCAGGTCAGTTCGTCGTAAAAAACTTCCGCCGCTTCCGCGTCCGCGAAATATCCATCCGCAATTCCCCAGTCCGCGATCGTCCTCGTGACCCGATGAATCAATTGCCGGACCGAACTCTCGCGGCCGCCCTTGTGCGGATCGGCCCCATGCGCGATGTCGCCGTAAAAATATTTTGCAACCGCGATCTTCGTCGCCAGCGCGCTCCAATTTTTCGGCACTTCGACATTCTCTTGTTTGAAAATGACGGCGCCGCTGTCGTCCGTAATCTCCGCCGTGCGATGTTCCCACTCAACTTGATCAAACGGCTTCACCACCGCATCGCTGAAAACGCGCTCGAACCGCAAACCACTTGCCATTTTCCTAGTGAGCCCATTCTGACGGCGATCAGTCATTTTGCGCGGTTTGTTCAGAGCGGAAGACGGGATGCCGGATTTGAGTTGGATCATGGTGGGCTTCTTCCTAGTTAAGGGTTGTGAATGAACGGTGAATTCTTGCTTACAGCCCTACTAACAACCTGTGAATTCCGGCGAACAACAAGTAATAGCGGGGCTCTTCGGCAGATATACAATATGCGGTGCAAAGTTCCTCGAAATCAAGCCGAATTTTGTAACATATTCGTTTCCGCCCGGCGTTTCCGAGCTCTGAGTCAGTTCAGGGCTGAGAAGCTGGTTGGATTCACGAAATACCGGTCTATGTGGTTAACCAGCGGCCCGCGTGCCTCCGATTCGGCCTTCACTTTCTGCCATTCCGGGTCCGCTTGAAAAGCATCCCAATTCTTCTCCGCTTCTTGACGGGTCGGATGCTGTAGAATGTAAACAAACAGATTCTGAGAGCCCGGCGCGTCTTCGGGCACCCAATAACCGATGCTCTGCATATTGTGCCGCCTGAAGATCGCGTCGGTGTGATTACCAAAACGAGCTACTAGATCATCCATTTTGCCTCGTTAACGTGATAGAGGCGCAGCTCGTAAACGTGACGTGGAGACTGTGCACTGGATCCACGCAGGGCACTGAAGCCGAGCATTACCGCGGCCCCACAAAGAAAAAACATAAGATACGATGTTTTCATGTCACCTCAGATACGGCGGCGATTCATCGGCGTCGACGGCATTAGGCTGGCGGAAATCGCAAGACAACGGAAGAACTCGATTACCCGGTACGACAACTTGTGGCAAAGGCGATTGCACCGGAAGGATTATTGAGGCTTTCAGGGCAGCGGGGTTGAAGCAACCAGACATCAGCATTCTCTCCGATCAGTTTCTGTGCGAAGTTCGCGGCCTGAAATATAAAAATGTTGCCGTTGAATTACTCGAAAAATTGTTTAGACGACAAAATCCGGGTGCGTTTCGAAACGAAACCCCGTCCAAAGCCCGAGTTCTCCGAGAGATTGAAGAAGACGCTTAACGCTTATGATAACCGCGCGATCGCGACGCAGGAAGTGATCGAAGAGCTACTCAAACTCGCGAAGCAACTAAAAGAGGCGGAGCAGCGCGGAGTCGACTTGGCGCTGAATCATGAGGAGCTCGCCTTCTACGATGCCCTCGCCAGAAACAACAGCTGCTGTGCCACTGCTTCGGGTAACAATCGGGTAAAGTGCTTATGCAAGTTGGAACTCTGGAGTGCTCATCATAAGGTGGAGTAGTGCACGGATTGTTCTATCGCTCGTATCCGGTTTTCGAGAGATGAGAAATTCAGTGAATATCTCTAGTTCTTTGTTTCGCAGCGCGCGTTGAAAGAATCGCTTTTCTAAGTGTGCGATGAGTTCGGCGGGCTTGTTGCGCAGCTCCGGTGGAGCAATTCGATTAACATTCACTGGTCTCCGCAGCAGCGGTTGAGCTGTTGAAGGAGGCTGGGAATGGCCGGCTGGAGCAGTTACGTTTTGTTGCGCGATCTTCGGTGGAGCAGGAGGATCACCGTTCACCAAGTAACCTGTGAAGTTGTAACGAAACAAAAGCGTCGAAGGGCTAATCCAAGTGCGTCCACCGTCCCATCCTTTCACGTTAGGCGGAGCGAAGAGCAACTGTCCCATTTGCACCATGGCATTTTGCGCAACTCTTGGCGGCGGGAGATCGCTTTCGAGAAGTTTTGCTGTCTGAATAAGAAACTCGATCGGACTCTTAACGTGAGAGTACATTGCACTCTCGGAAAAAAACTCAGCAGAACTAAAGATTTCCCGGAGAACTGGACGAATCTCATAGTTTTCCGTGCGCAGTCGGCTTGCCACGGCCGAGACGATCTTGCGCGGCGGTTCATCTTCGACAAAGAATCGCCAAAGTTTCTGTGCAATGAATTCGGCGCATGCAGGCTGTTCCATTAAGATATCAATCACGTCATCGCCGTCCCACGCACCGGTTTTTTTCATAAAAGTCTTTTGCGCGTTATCGTGCTGATTACTGGCAAATTGGAAATCCTGCGCAGTATAATCGAGCCGGTATCCCGTGAAGGCCCGAGCCGACTCGCGAATGTCCTCTTCCGTGTAATGTCCAATGCCAACCGTGAATAGCTCCATGAGTTCACGTGCCCAGTTCTCGTTCGGGTGCTCTTTGCGACTCTCCTGCAGATCGAGGTAGATCATCATTGCCGGATCGCGCGACATTTGTCTGGTTAACGACTTGAAATTACCCAAGGCATTGCGCCGAAACGTCTCATTCTGCAGCCACATCCAGTAGCAGTTGTTCACTTTTTGAATGCCAGTCGCAAAATGTCCGTGCCAAAAAAGAGTCATCTTCTCACGTAACGGGTTCTTGGCTGTTGCCATCCGATGAAGCCACCAGCGACGAAGATCGAGTGTTTGGGCTGCCTGAAGCTCTTGCATTTCGCGGATCTTTTCTTTTCGTTCCGGGGAGCCCTCTTTTAATGCCTGAAGGGCCATTCGGATTTCTTTGAGGTTCTGCGGATGCGCACATCCGGGAGCAGGAGGGTTGTCCGACTCGTCGCGTGAATCGACTAATTCGCGAAGGATTGCGTCCAAGCCACGAGCGTAAACGGATTCAATTTCTGTCGGCGTTGCCCCAAAGCCGATGCGATTCAAAAGATGTGCCGCTTTTTCGTAGTTCCACTTTGAACCCAGGAATGGCGTTAACATTGTAAATTGAACAAAAATTTCGACTGAAAGTTATGTCGCCGCTCAGTGGTAACTACCATTACTTGGATCCGACGACTCCGCTCAGAAACGGTTTCTTAGTTAGATCTCAAAGCTTGGGCAGGCGAAATCCGAGGGCAGAGCGGGCGGAAATCAAGATCAGCTACCGCTGACGGAACTGAGGAAAGCTCGGAGTAGAAGATAGGCTCATGAATCCGAAGCCTGGTCCTCGCGCGGTTCAGCAGTTAGCCGCATTGTCTGGTTAGATGATTTAGTTACTTTGAAGCGATGAGCTTTTCTGGCTTTGCAGAGGCCAATGGTCGCGAAAACGTTGAAAAGAGTCCATAGGCATGTCAAGAGGAGAAAAACAATGTGGACGACTGGAGCGGTGCCCGGTGCAAAGGCAATGACAAGCCAAAAAAACAGCGCGGCTATAAAGATCGCACCGAAATACAAGCTGAGAGACCGAATGAGAAAGCGCGGCGTAGACTCAGTGACGAGCACAGCATACTTGGATTCATCGTACACTGGCGATCCGTAATCTGGCAGATGATTGCCCGGCGACCCGACGTAATCTTCGCGCCGTTCTCGCCACCAGAGGTGGCAGCGATATCGAAACTGCTCGATAAACTCGCGCATCATCTAACGAGACAGAGATAAACCACGGCAGGGTGTCGTGGCAAACAAACTGAGTTTGCTTCGCAATGGCGCCGTTGGCTTCATCGCTTGGTTAGGGCGTGCGCACTGATTGCCGGTGGATAGAGCATTCGCCTGCTGTCTAGTGCATCCGCGTGTAAAGCAGAACGGTGTAGAGAACAAATGTCACGATGGTAAAGACAACCAGCGTTTTGTGATACCACTCTCGCCGAGTAAGCGCGCCGATGAGTAGCGTTACACCGAAGACTGCGTGGAATGTGAGATCCGTTTCGGGTGGTGGCCTGCCATCGAGAACGAAACTCTTGCAGACACTCACGGCGATGGTGGCGAAGCCGAGCGAAAAGAACCACCCGCGATGCGCGTAGAAATTTTTCTTTAGGTCGACACCTTCTTCGCCAAACAAATCGGGGAACACCAATCCCGCAGCCATGTAGATAAGAATTGTTTGCAGCAAGACCATCGCGAATTGCTGAATGGCCCAGTCGTGACGGTTGCGCATCCCGAACATCGACCACCAGTTCTGGAAGCAAACCAGCAGTAGCAGCACGGCCCAGGCGATGACCGGCCAGTAAATCTGAATGCGCGTTCGAGAAAGCAACAATCCACGAAATCCCTTCAAGATTTGCGTCACGGCTAGGCCGAGGATGACCGAAAGCAGAACCGAGAGATAGCTAAACTCGTCCATAACTCTCAGTCAGCCTGCAGAAGCACCGACCTTTCAGCCAATAGTCGCCGTCGCAAGTTCTTTCCTTCTCGCATTAGTCGCGACTAACGAGAAAGAGATAAGCCACGGCAAGGTGTCCCGGCAAATACGCTGAACCTGTTTCGTGATGGGGCCGTTGGCTTCATCGTTTGGTGTAGCTCGTTGGCGCATCAATCCTTTGGAGGAGTTGGTCGCCGCGCGGGCGGCAGCTCAAACTCAACTCGCGGCAAAGGCCGATTGAACACTGGCTAGAAATTCCTCGTCACGCTCAGGCTTAATGCAGAAAGCGGCCGCTCCCCCAGCCAATGCTTTCCACCGCACGACTCGATCGTCTTTCCCGGTTAAGACGATCACCCTGGTCCCAGGCGAAACCTCACCAAGTCGTCTTTGCACCTCCAAACCGTCCATAACTGGCATCCAGATATCAATCACCACTAGCCGCGGATGATGAGTTTGGGCATGTCGCAGAAAGGCATGGGGATCACTGAACGTTGCAACCTCCCAACCTACGGACGAGAGCAGCCGGCCCGTCGCCTTCAGAACCGACGGATCATCATCGAGCAGGCAGATAGTGGAAGAGGATTTAGCCACAGTAGAAATAATGGTTAGGGCAGACTACACCCCCCCAATTGTCTCGGGTCATTTATGCCGCTGCGCTCGACTTGACCAAGGAATGGCCGAGCGCATCGTGGACTGTTTTCAAAAACTGATCGCCGTCAAAAGGCTTGATAAAGAAAGCAAAAGCGCCGCCCTGCATCACAGTGGCTTGAGCTGCATGATCTTCGTGAGCAGTAATGAAAATCACCCGAGTTCCCGGCGATCGGGCACACAGATGGGCGAAAAGCTCCATTCCAGTCATTTTGTTCATCCAGACATCCAAAACGACCAGTGGAACAGAATTTGCCGTCACGTATTCGAGAAAAGCTTCCGGCTCGCTGAAAGCACTCACCCGAAACCCATCAGACTCAAGCAAACGACCGACAGATTTCAGGATCGAGGGATCGTCATCAACGAGGCAAACAACTTCAGCTGGGACAATTTCGGAACGGTCATGGATCAATGGCGAAAGAGTTGCATCTCCTAGACGTGGGGTGCTGCCCGAATGAGGCATGTCTGGCGCGGCGCTGAATTTTTGCGAACCTAATCTTGACACGTTACTTTCGCTTGGGGCGGCAATTAGGTTTGGCATATTGGCGTTTAGCGCGTCGCTCGAAGAAAGAGAGTAAGACCTTCGTCTTATAAGAGTTCGACCGCACGCGTCGCACGACCGGGTTGTACAGGAAAACCGCGTGGCAAACGTCACGAAAATGTAACAACTGCCCTTTAGACCAAAGGCCAACGTCACACTAAATGGAGTTACGGTTTCTTTTCCACAGAGGTTCTGAGCAACACAACCCAGACTCCACAAGCTATGAGCATAGATTGCGAAAAAAGCGCCCCCGGGCCAGCGGTTAGGGGACCTATTCCCGAGTCCGACGGAGAGTTTTGCAACAACTAAATGCGCGCGCGCGGGCGCGATGGGTATTCGCGATGGCTCCGATTTGCGCTCGTGCGCAGGGGAGCGTAGATAGATGTGAGGCAGCCTAACGAGACAGACAAGAGTAACCGAGAGGGCATGAACGCGGCGAGTTTCTTCATCGCACTAAAACGGTGTTATGCCTGCCGGGTCGCGGTCACTTATTCGATGGCGGCGCGGTTGTCGAGTCAATCTTCGCCGACATCATCCAGGGCGAGATCGTCGAGCTTCAGCGCCTGCCGCGCCATTTGTAATTCTCTTCGATGCCGATGAGCTGGGTCACCGCTATTTGGGCGGCGTTGATGGTGGCATATGCCGCGATTGCTTTCCCTCATCTCCTCATGGCGATTTTTCTGCGTCGCGCAGTTGATCTGTTTTTTGCCTTGGCAGTCGCGTCTGTTATAGCGATCGCCGCCCTGGAGTTGACTATGATGCACTCGAGGTCCGTCGAACAGTTTGCCACGGCCCTAAGGTGGACCCATCTGCCGGTCTTTGTTCTGGTCGTGGCCATTGTTGGTTTTGTTCATCTTTATTTCGGCACGGGCCGGCTCTGGATTGGGATTGCAGCGTGTTTCGTTAGATTTGTCTGCCTGGTTGTTAATTTTGCCTTCCCGCCAAATCTAAATTTCCGGGAAATCACTGGGCTTCAGGGTGTGCATTTTCTCGGCGAGACGGTTTCGACCCCAGCGGGGGTAATCAGTCCGTGGACGCATGTCGGCGAGCTAAGCTCCCTGCTCGGGCTGGTGTTTGTGGTGGACACCTTGCTCGGTTTGTGGCGCAAGGGAAAAGCGGTGGATCGCCGCTTAGCTGTGACCGTCGGGGCGAGCATCATATTTTTCATAGTGCTGGCGACAGCCGGGACGGCGCTCATTCATTTGAAGGTCATTCGTGTGCCATATCATGTTAGCGTTCCATTTGTAGGAGTCATCGTCGTCATGGCATTGGAATGTTACGAGCGCCTTGGCGCAATGCGGACGTCCCAAAGTCTTAGAGCGAGCGAAGCGTTGCTGCACGAGAGCGAGACACGATTTGGGCGGGTGGCTGATGCCGCACCGGTCATGATCTGGATGGCCGGCCCGGACAAACTCTGCACGTTTTTCAACAAAGCGTGGCTCGAGTTTACCGGTCGAACCATAGCACAAGAGCTCGGCAACGGCTGGAGTCAGGGCATGCATCCGGATGATTTCGAGGGGTGTTTAAAGACTTACGTTAGCGCGTTTGAGGCGCTGGAGCCGTTCTTCATGACATACCGGCTCAGACGTCGCGATGGCAAATATCGCTACGTCACAGACACTGGGGTGCCACGCTATGGCTCTAAGGGAAAGTTTCGTGGATATATCGGTGCATGCGTGGATGTCACTGACATGCTCGAGAAGGAACGGACTCTGCGCGAAAGCGAGGAGCGGATGAGGCTGGCCTTGGAGGCGGCCAATCTCGGACTCTGGGAGTGGAACTTTAGCAAGGATGAGCTTTGGGGCACGAAAGAGCGCCGCGCTCTTATTGGGTTGCCTAGCTCTGGAAAAATCGGCTTGGAAGACGCTCTTTCTCGAGTGCATGCCGACGATCGCGATCGAGTTCGGGAAGTAATGAAGGACGCGGCCAGAACCGGTAAAGATTACCAATGCGAGTATCGGATTTTATACGCGGACGGCAGTATACACACTGCGGACCTGCGTGGACGCAGCGGGATCGGCGAGGATGGCAAGACTGTCGTCGTCCGGGGCGTTGTGAGGGATGTAACGAAGCGCAAACAAGCCGAGGAGCTCTTCCGACTGGCGACGGAGGCTTCTCCCAGCGGGGTTCTCCTCGTGAACGATCAGGGGAATATCGTATTGGTAAATGCCCACGTTGAAGAGCTGTTCGGCTATGGTCGTGAGGAGCTGATTGGTAAACCCGAGGAAATCCTTGTGCCAGATCGGATTGTCGGCGGACATCCAGCTCTTCGGGCAGGGTTCCTTGTAGCGCCAGAGACGCGGCCGCTCGGACGAGGCCGGGAGCTATTCGCCCGCCGAAAAGATGGCACTGAGTTTCCGGTCGAGATTAGATTGAATCCGATCCAAACACCGGAAGGCATTCTGAATTTGGCCACCATCGTGGACCTCTCTGCGCCCAAGCTGGCGGAAGAAGAGGCACGACGTCACCGCGATGAAATTAATCGCCTGACCCGAATCGCTTCGCTCGGTGAAATGACGGCATGGATCGCTCACGAATTGAGTCAGCCCCTCGCGGGAATCATTAGCAATGCCACGGCGGGGCGGCGCTTCATTAACCGAGGCGATCGC
>Ga0310913_10001086_pt1 | contig 13537 bp, 9 predicted proteins | sample GREbulkMGOX082_FD_203447 | JGI IMG/M metagenome (GOLD analysis project Ga0310913, IMG submission 203447) | Lab enrichment of tropical soil microbial communities from Luquillo Experimental Forest, Puerto Rico - GRE.bulkMG.OX082 | ecosystem: Environmental > Terrestrial > Soil > Tropical forest >...
ATGGAACCCACGGTATCATTCGTGGGCTCGACGATACCCCGAGAACTGGGCCCTTTGAAGGCCGATTCGGGAGGATGTTTGAAAAGCTGCAGGCCGCCAACTTCGAACAAGCGGATCTCGCCAAGCTTGGCGGCCTCATGACCGCCGAACTCGAGGCCGTGCCGACGCCCGAAACGAAACCTGACGACGAGGAAAACACCGGCATCCGGGCCGGCTACACGTACCTCGGCCAGTTCATCGATCACGACCTCACTTTCGATCCCGTTAGCAGTCTTGACCGGCAAAACGATCCCAAGGCGCTCGAAGATTTCCGGACTCCCCGCTTCGACCTGGATAACGTCTATGGCCGGGGCCCCAGTGATCAGCCATACCTCTACAGAAGTGACGGGCTGCATATGCTGCTCGGCGATCGCCTCACCGGAGCCGATAACGACCCCAACGCGAGAGGCGTACCGCGCAACCGGCCGGTCCCCGACGAACCGGCCCGCGCGCTGCTGGGCGACCCGCGCGACGATGAAAACGTCATCGTCAGCCAGTTGCAGGCTGCGTTCCTTCGCTTTCACAACCGGGTGGTGGATTTCACCGCAACCTCCAATTTCGAAGAGGCCCAACGCACCGTCCGCTATCACTACCAGTGGTTGGTGCTAAATGATTTTCTGCCCACTATCATCGGGCTGGAAACGTCGAGTTCGATCAAGGCCGAGCTCCCGCGCTTGAGATTCTTCAAACCCGGTCACTACGGCGGCATCATGCCGGTCGAGTTCTCGGTAGCCGCTTACCGCTTCGGTCACTCCATGATCCGGCCCATTTACCGGCTGAACACAAATCTGGAGCGGCTGGTTATTTTCCGGCAGGATGGAACCCCGGGCGACAGCTTGGTTGGTTTTCGAGACTTCCCTTCGAACTGGGCGATCGACTGGCGGCTGTTTTTCAACCTCGAACCTTCGCCAAATCCCAACCTGGGACCGACGCGAATTCAGCCCGCCTACAAAATCGACTCGTCTCTCGTGGGAGCCCTTGGAACGCTTCCCGCCATCGTAACGCCCAAGCCGTCCTCGCTCGCCGAACGGAATCTGCAGCGCGGTGCGCGGCTCGGCCTGCCGTCCGGACAGGAGGTGGCGGAGGCTATGGGCGTGAAGCCGATCGATGACGATTTGCTAAAGGTCGGGAAAGCAAATGAAGACGGCGCAAAGAGCAACAAGCCCCTTGCCGCTCAAATTCCCGCAATGAAGGGCAAAGCCCCTCTCTGGTTCTACATTCTGGCCGAGGCGCAGCAGCAATTCAAAACCAATGACACCCCGATCCACTTGGGAGAGGTCGGCGGCCGCATTGTGGGCGAGGTGTTCTACGGTCTGATGCTCGCCGACAAGACCTCGTACCTGAACGCAAAACCGGATTTCAAGCCGATTCCGAGCTTCTGCTCGCCGGACGGCCAGTTCGGTATCGCGGAGTTACTCAAGCAAGCAATACAAAGTTAAAGCCGGTAGCCAGTCTCCGACGCCCGGGTCGGCACGAATTGATTTGGGTGTGGCTACTTTGGAACAACGGTCCAGACGCCGGGGTATAAGCGGCCTTGGTCCTGATCGATGTGGAATTGCCAGTAGCGATCAAAATCTGCTGACAAGTAGATGGCTCGAAGTTGGACGATGGCCTCAGCCATTTGTTCGGTCCAGCGCATGCCGGAGCGTTCCATTCGATCTTTGATCAGGTTCTTGCAGGCGCCCTCGACTGGGCCACTGGCAATCGGCCAACCGCTGGCCAGGTATTGGTGATACCGCATTCGGGTACGGTTGCGATAGAGGTAATTGGCAACCGCTTTCAGGGTTTTGCGTTTGGGACCGGACAGGCGGCGCTTGGTAATGCTCTGACGGATGCCCTTGACGACCTGGCCGACCTCGCCGAACAGGATTCGCAGGGTTCGGTCGAGGACCCAAAGGTCGGCTTCCAGGCTTCCCTCCGCATGGAACATATAGGCGGCCTTCCAGAGTTTCTCCAACACGTGCATCAGATCCAGGATCAAAGTGACGTTGAGTTTTTGGTCTACTCGAATCTGGAGAGCACGCTCCCCGTCAGTCAAGGCCAAGCGAGTCATGGACCGCGACGGATCGCGGCGGTCCATCTCTTCGGCCACCTCCTGGATCACGGCGGTCTTACCTTTGAGCAAACTTGCCCACACCCGCTTGTTCTCTGGACGTGGGGGAGGAGGTGTTTCACCGGATGCCGGGCGGGAGGTGGGAAAAAGGCTTTCGATGACTTGTTGCGGTGTCCGCACCCAAGGTACGCGGTTGAAGACGGTAGCCACCGTGGCCATGCGTTTCTTATTGGCCTTCTGGCCTTTGGTCAGCCGTGCTTTGGATTGTGCGCCGCGAGGCTTGACCATGGGAATACCCTTGCCGTCGACAGCCGCCACGAGCACCGAGCCGGCGGCAGTGGCCATAGAGCGCTGTTGGTAAAAAGCGTCAAAGTCCCGAGCCGCGTCCGGTAGGATCTCTTCCAGGCTGCGTTTGGAGACGGAAACGCCGGTCAACTCGGCGATGGTCTGAACCGATTCCAGAAACGGGTTCTGCACGGCGGCCTTGACCAGGCGCCGCTGGAGTTCATAGGAGAAGGAGCGCGCCGGCAAGGCCAACGCCCTGTCCAGCGGAAAGATGCTCGGTGCGCCGGGCCGGGAATAACCCATTCGCAGGAGCTCCACGGCTCCAAAGACGGTGGTCAAGGATCTGCTGCTCAGACGGCGGTGAGAGTAGAGCACCCCACCGTCTGGCTGTTCCAGGTGCACCGCGGGTCCCACATCGCCATTGCCGCGATGCTCGAAGTGGGCTTGGAGGAGTAGGCGTTGGACCTCCCGGCCTTTAGCCTGCTGCTGGACCTCGATCTGGTGGAGCGGGAGTTGGAGGGCGCTGGGGGATGCCAGCCAAGACTCCAGCAGAGAGAACTCCATTAACGCAGGTGTAGCGTCAGCAGAATAAACAGTTGCGAATGTCATAGTTCTTACGGTAATATCACCGTAAGAACAATGTCACGTGTTTTTGTTTCCAAAAGTGGAAGTCGCCCCGTCGCGCCGACTGCCGCTCTGAAACGCCACATGCAGCGATTTCTGGAACTCAGGCGGGGCCTGGAACAGATCGAGTGCTTCTGCAAAGGTACCGTGCTGAAACGGATGATGAAGTGCGGCAAGGCTCAGTGCGCTTGTGCCTCCGACGCCACCAAGCGCCACGGTCCCTACTTCGAGCTTACCTACAAGGCCAACCGCAAAACCGTCAATGTCAAGCTCTCACCACAAGCGGCTCCGCTGTACAGAGCCGCAGCACAGCAATACCGCAAGTTGAAAACCCTGCTGAAACGCCTCGACACACTCTCCAAAACCATCCTGCGTCATCAGGCGAAACTGCCAGAGTCCAAGAGCAAGAATTGAGACCTAAAACCCGGGTTATTCTGATATCCCCGGCCTAAGCGATCGTCGAAGCTGGGTCGAGCGATCCTAACTTATTGGTTTTATGTATACTTGGGCGTCGCTCTAAAGTAGCCACACCCAATTGATTTCACTAATCGCGTGCGAAGGCATGTGTTCATCGAATATTCAGATGCGGGCTGCTAGGCCTTCGGTAAATCGCATCACGGGTGAAGCTGACTAAGCTGCCTCTCAGGACGATGTGAACTGCCAGCTCAGGATATCGTGCTCGGCCGTGAATCCTCCGGTGGCTGCTGTAAAACCGACGTGAGCGGAAGCGCCGGTGATGGAAGGAATGTCCACGGCGTAATGCTGCGCCGCGCTTGCCCCGATTTGCTCGTCTAGAATCCGGACCTTTAAGGTGGCACCGTCGTAGCTCATGTTGACCTGGAAGGCATGTCCGGAATGAAGGTTGAGATCTGGTTCCAGGGCTGTATCCGGCCCGCCGGAGGGCGAATTGCCATCCTGGTAAAGCCCGGTGAGGCTTCGCGCCTGCGCGGTTTGATTGTCAAATAAATCGAACTTGACCGCGATGCTCTTGGTGATTTTGAACCCGGGGTCCAGCGGGTCGTTGGGGTCGGGTCCGTAACCCAGCCCTCCGCCTGGCCCGCCAAGAGCGTGTGGGCCCTCGCCCTCGATCACGAAGGCCATGCCGTCGGCTACCGCGAAGTTCAGGCGGAAACGAAACCTGGTGTGAAAGCGGCGCACATCCACAACGTTGCTGCTAAAGATGCTGCCTGCTTGAAACAGATGATGCCCGGCTAGCCGGATAGGTCCGCCATCGGCGCGCGCACTGCCGTTGAGTGTGAGTCCGGTGCGGCCTCCAAACGCGAAGTTGTATCCGCCGTCATGCGCGGCCAGGAGACCGTACACGTTGAGCTTGTTGCTGAATGTAGCCTGGTAGACCTTACCGTTCGCAATCGTCGGACAGCAGAATTTCGCCAACTTGCCGTAATCGTCTCGCTGCGGATTTTGGTGGCTGCGCCAGAGAGCGACCATCCTTCCTTGAGCGTCGAACTGCGACGCATTGTACGCTATCAGCTCTCCGTCCACTACCTGAAGGTTTCCGTTGAGAAATGGTGGAAAGGACGCCCACAGGATCGCGGTCCCAGGAGTCTGGCCATCGGCGGAGACCGAGAGCACTCCTCCCGGCATTCCGGCTCTGTCGGGATCATCATTAGAAGCGAAAATCGCCCCTCGCCCTATGGGAGTTCCGGGTTGATCTTTCTGGTTGGGCTGTCCGGGAAAGTTGTGCGCCGCCGGATCATAATGGTAGGCGCGGAGTACGTCATTCTCACCCCACACATAAACCAGCACCCCGTGCTCAGGGCTGTCATAGACTACCGGCGAGCCGTGAATGTGGTGCGTGCTTTGAGGAAACTCGGCTCGGCTGCCGGGTCCGCGCGACGCCAAAAACTTCTGCACAATGGCCGCCGCGTTTCCGTTCGTATTGAGCTGTGCCGGATCGAGCAGATAGAAGTTGCCGTCCTTGCCACCGCCGATTAGAAGTCCGTCCGGCAGAAGTGTCGGCGAAGCCGCACCGAGATCCTCATCTTCGAGTGGATTCGCCGAGTTCTTGATGACGGTGACGAAGCCGGTCTGATTCAGGCCGCCCCCCTGCAACTGCAACCGGACAAAGCTCTCGCCGAGATCCGGATCGCCGCCCGGCTCGGTCTTGGAATCGCCGTTGCCGGTGCCAATATAGATCGCCCCCGTACCGTCGGCGACCAGTCCCTCGCCTGCCTGCCAGATACCGGTCCTCCCGCCGTTGGGCGCCCCGCAAAAGACGCCTTTCTGCTGAAAGGTTTTCGCGTCGTAGGCAAAGACCCAGCCGTGGTACGGGTCGAAGTCCCCATGCGAGCCGAACGCTATGTAAAGCACGCCGTGGTGCAGCAGTAGCCCCGGCCTCTGCATCTGCTGCATCGGGATAAAATTCACCTGGCCGCCCGTGGCGTCGGTAAGCGTGATTTGTTTATTGTTCACGGTTTGCGTCAACCGGGCGGATCCGCCGCTGGTGTCTACCGGCAGCTGGGTGGCGACCGCCTTGGCGTAACCTACTCCCCGTGCTTGACCGTGGATTGCGACAGGGTTTGACTGTCCGGCAGATGCGGGTCTCAAGCTGCCGTCCTCCAGCTTGATTGCGTACAGCAGTTGCTGAAACACCTGGTCCTTCAGATTTTGAAATTGCGCCGGATCCCAGGTGGCCAGCACTAGGTATATCGTTCCTGTGCTGGGATTCGCAGCGGAGGTGCCGATCGTTGCATCAATCACCGGCGTGCTCAGGATGCCAATGTCGCCCACGACGTCGTTATAAGTAGGCCGAAAAACGTGCGCCGGTACCGGGTTCGGTTGAATCTGCCTTGCCCAGAGGAACTGTGCGTTGGCGCCCGTGTTGTTGTCGGCATCAAAGGCGTATACCCAGTTCTCCATCGTCGCCACGATGACCAAGTTGTGAACGCCCTTGCCGGGAACGTTGACGAACGGGACGTATAACGGTTGCGCATAGATTTGCCCCTCCACGGCGTGGGAAAACAGCTTGCCGAATTCGTCGACGTTGACATTGGAAGTATTGAGAATGGTCTCGGCGAGATTGGCTCCAGTGCGGGCATTATCGTTGTGTTGCGTCAGAACGCTAGCCGGCATTTTAACCTCCAAGGACTTCGTATATCGTGGGCCGGATGTTCAGCCGCCCATTAGTCACAAGCTGATTTTGGTTTCGCCGCCGCCGTGAGCAAACTTCACCAAGACAAATCCCGTGGCTGAATCGAAACGCCACGCCGCGCCCGCCGCGTCGAACGCAGCTTGGCCGCCGATTTCCGGAAGGGGCGCCGCGTTCCGCTGTACACTCGCGGGGCGCGCCGCCAATATGCGCAGCAAAATTGGTTGTGCCTTGACTGCCGTAAACGTTACGCTTGCGTTCGGAGCTGTGTCACTGTGAATCTCACTGCCATCGTAAAGAATGAGTTGAGAAGCGCCTTCGGGGTAGATGCGGATCTCCAGCCCGCCCTCAAACGTCTTCACCGCCGGATTGTTGACATAGTTGGTATCGCACAGGGATGCAGTGTCTTCTCCCAGGATCAGCGGCAGAATCGCGCCGCGCCGCACGAACACCGGAATCTTAGATCCTGGTACGCCCGGCTGAGCCGGATTGCTCCAGGTGATCTCCTGCTTGCCCGCGTGTGCCTCATTTGTCCAGAAGTCGAGCCAGTTTCCCTCAGGAAGATATACCGTTCGCTGCGTAACCTGCGGCTCGATGATCGGCGCCACCAATAGGTCGCGCCCGAAGTAATACGACTGTTCGATATCAAAACTTTTCACATCGTCCTGGTGCATCAACACCAGGGGTAGAATAATTGGTATTCCTGTGTCTGCCGACTGTTTGGCGTACGTATATAGATACGGGAACAGCCGCGTGTGCAGTCTCGTGTAGAACTGATAATTCGCCAGAGCGCGATTACTGTCTGTTGTCTCTCCTGGTTCCGGGTACCCCCAAGGATACTGTCGCAGATTCGTATTGCTTACTTGCCGGTGCATCTGCATGATCGGCGAGAAACATCCAAACTGCGCCCAGCGCATAAACAGGTCACTCGGCGACACTGGAGAGAAGTTGGAATTTTGATAAGCGCCCACGTCATGTCCCCAGATCGAAAACCCACTCATGGCTGCTGATAATCCGGCAATGATCACGCTCGGCAGACCGTTCTCCGCTCCGAAGTTGGGCTCGTTATCGCCCGCCCAGCAGCCCGGGGACGCCTGGCTGCCTGTCGACCCGCTGCGAGCGAAAATCAACCCGGCGGCTCTCACGACGCTGTACACAGTCCGGAGATACTCCACACAGTAGCCGTTCACGAAGTCGCGACCGGTGTGGCCGTCCGCGTAGACGGCCGTCGGCGGGATGTATGTATTGGGACCGTTGCCCGACTCGCCGTCATCCGGCTTAAAGCCGCCGATTGCAGGCTCGGTTCCGGTCTTCGTCGCTACTTGGCTCGACGCGATTAGGTTGCGCAACTGCCCGGAAAGCCAGTCCCGCGCTTCAGGCTTGGTGAAATCGATGGGACTGCCCCTACCTTTCCACCACTTCACGACTAGTGGCGGGCCGTTGGGCGATGAGCGCACAAAGAAATTGCGGGTTGCGCCTTCCTTGTAATTTCTCGCCTTCCCCAGGTTCTGCCCGGCCACCTCTTCGTTGTCCGAGGTGACGTTGACAAACGGCGCCATCCAGCAGATCGCCTTGAGGCCGTGATCGCGAAGGAACGTCATCATCTCGGAAACACTCTGAAATCCCTCGAACTGCTCGCCTTCAAACTGTCCGGCCTGGGCAAACTGTGTCTGGTTGAACGTGAAATCGTTGTAGGCCACCTCCCAGGGTGAATCGAACACGAACGCCGAAACGGCGATCCCGCGCTCTTTAAATTTCGAGGCCGCATAGCGCACCTCGCCGCCGTTCCGCCAGATATCAGAGGAAATCCACGGACCGAAAGCCCACGGTGGCGGTAAAGGCGGCCGTCCCGTTAGGCCGGTGTAGCGGCTGATGACGTCGGTCAGCTTAGGACCACACACTAAGTGGAAGCGCAGAGACCGCAGACGGTTCGTCACCACCCATCGCTCCGCCTTCGACTTTCGCATATCGAATGTGCTTTGGGCCGTGGAGTCGAGATGAAAGCCATAACCGCGAGTGCTCACGAACCACGGCGCGACCTTATACGATCGATCGCCCTTGTTGGCCGGATTGTCGAAAGTCAAAATATCAACCGTCCGCCCCGACTGATCGAGGCCGTTGTATTTCTCGCCGAACCCATAAAAGTGTTCAGTGCCGTCCGAGGGCGCGCTGATCGTAGACACCGAGGGCAGGGGACCGCCCCAATCGAGCACCTCATAGCGCAGCACGCCCTCGGCGGCAAAACTCAGCCGCGCCTTTATTTGGGTCAAGCCGAACGCCTGTTTCACCTCCAGCCCATTAGGCACCGGATTTGACGAAATAACTCGTCCGATCCGGAACGTACGGTCGGCTACGGTCGCAGCTGGCGGAGCAATTGTGGTCACGTTGGCGTGCGCAGCGCCTGCCAAATCTGGTCCCGCCGCTTGGATATGCCCCGAATCGGCATAAATTCGAGCTTGCACCGCGCCGGAGTCCACGGACAAAAAATTCCCGGTTGGGACTGGCAGGAACGCAACGCCGAAGGTGAAAGGATCCGCCTGCGCCTTGGCTTCATCTCCCGTCGCGGACGAGCGCCCGTCGCTGCCGTGAACGAACGTGGTGTCACGGTCGCTGTAAGCGATCTTGAAGTAATACTGCACCACGTCGCCCCCGTGGAAGGTATTCGCAGGAAGGATTGCCGAGAAATACTTGTTATTGCCAATGGCTTCCGCTAAAGCAACCGGAAGCGGGTTCCATGAAGTGTCGCCGGATTTCTTGAAAAGCAGCGCGCTTGCTGCTTGCGTTTGGTTGCCCGCAGCGCCGCCGCCCTGGAACTGGTTGCCGCTGATTAGCCTGACTTCCGTACCGGCAAGAATATCGTCGATGGGCAGCCGCATGCTCGCAGCCCCCGGAGGCTCGGCGTTACGCGGAATGTGCCAAGCGTTTCCAATGCGCGCCATGTTCATTTCCAGGCCGTGCGGCCGGATCAGTACATTTCATCAGATTCGCTTGTACTTTTGTTAAGGAAGCCCAAATTGGGCCCCTCGTTTGTAAGCCTCCTCGTTGCAGTTGGTCACCAGCCTTACGGGCCGACAACGAAGGATGAAAATTGGATTCTGTCGAGAGACTAAACATGGATAGCCGAACGGGGCTATTGATCAGGCCGTTCCGCCTGACTGGCGCTGTAAAAGCCCGAGTTCAGTTTGGCCCCGGACACCAGTCTGTACAACGAATTGTCCCTCCGCTGGTCCTCCGATGCTTCAGCGGTCGCGGCAATTGCCACGCCTTGCGTCGTCGGACACACCGTTCCGGTCGACGGAATCCACCTTGGCCTGAGGCCACGGCCGGAATTCACTACTTGGGTTGCCAAGCGGAGAGAGATTTTGGGGGCACTTTTCCGAATTGGCCGTTTCCCCGGTGAGCGTCGGCGGATTTTTTCGCGGGAAGGGCTGTTAACCACCGGGAATCAGCCTATGCGGCACTTGCAGCAGCGGATTCCATGGTCCGGCCCTCTTCCCGGAGCTTGTTAAACCGGTCCGTGAATCTATCGGCGGCCTTGTCCTCGACGACAATCCAGTACTCCTCGTTCTGGATCGGCACCCGCAGGAACATGTGACGCGCAGGCATGTCGGCGACTCGTTGGGGGTTGGCGTTGATGATGACGCAGTCGGTTGCAACTTCAGTGTCAAAATCGTCCCGCTTAAAGTTCCGATAGGCGACTCGGCCGCCGCTGGACTTTTCTGAGCCCTTCGAGGTCGGCGCGGTACGACTCTTCTGCCTCCCCAACAAAGAAACGACATTCTATTTTATCGGTCCACGTCGGCATTTTCTGACGCACCACCGACATGTGCCTGGAAATGTCAGTCGTCACGATCGTCCCCAGCCCTGGATCAACCCGAACGCGAGATCGTGCAGGAGTGGATGCTGCACGGTGACCGGAATTCCCATCTTGATCGCGCGGGCCCGCTCCCTAGCTGGAGAGAGGCCACCGTGTTCGAGCACCTTGGGCAGGCTTGGCACTTCCTTGAACACGTGCTCGTAGACGTCGAGCAGCGTGCGCACGGCGCGATCGCCCATGCGTGTACCCCCATTCTCACGCCGTGGCGCGCGGCGTAAGAAACCACCTCCGCCAGCACGTCCTTTTGCCACATGAGCTCGCTTCTAAGTCGGTTGGCGGTGGAAGTTGATCGACAGCACCAGGCTGGGGCAACTTGCTTGCACCTGGAAGGACCGGAAACGACAACTCGCGAAGAGGCTCTCCAACGCGTCCGGCTAAGCCCGGCTTAGCCACGCCTTAGCCAGCGTGGCGACCACTTTTGAGCCCTAGTCGCCCCGGGGAGAAGGGCCATCGCAGACCGGCGAGTTATCGGACCTTACGCGGTGCGCTCCACACCGGGGTGGTCAGAACAGACCTCAATAGCAAGGTAGTGCGGACCGTGGCAAAACCGTGACAAAACCCTTCGTGTTCGACGGGCTTGGGTTGTCTTCGAGTGAAAAAGCAGATTCCCCAAGTTGTTGAAAACCTTGAAAGTGGAGAAAAAACCAGAGAAGCTTTGGACACGGCCGGAGTGCTTGTAAGGCAGGCGCTCTAACCGGCTGAGCTAACCGCCCATGTTTTCAATGGCTTCCCCTTCGGGGAACCAAAATCTACCGTCTGCTCTGAGTTCGTCCAAGAGCGTCGGCACCTGAAAAATGTCACTCCCAAAACCATAGCATGGTACGAGCAGTCCTTCAGAGCCTTTGAAGGGGCTCTCGATTCTAGAGCAGCTATCAACCAGAGGATCGTGGCCCTTCGGGAGAGGGGTGTCTCTGCTATCAGCGTTAACTCGTACCTCCGCTGTATCAATGCCTACCTATGTTGGACTGGATCAGATCTCTCATGCTTGGCGGGGTGGTTTGGACATCAAGGTCAGCAAGCATATCGCCTTACGCCCGATTGAGGCCGACGACTACCTGGTGCATCCGACGAGCTTCGTTAGCTGAGAAACGGCCAACAGGAACAATTTCCGTTATGCGGCGGGCGTCAACTTCCTGTTTGGGGAACAAATGAGTAAGGACGTCCAAACAGCGGCGGTCTTAGTCTGGGTGTGTGCGCTAAGACAAACCGGAGGTGTTTTTAGATAGGAGCTGTTTTGTCTTTGCTACAAAAAGCGATCAAGCCATTCAATCACCCCCTCAAAGCGCATCATCAGTTCGCGATGAAGAACGGAACACTGCTGTTTTAGATTCGCCTCAGGGGATGTCCAGTTTTTTGTTGAAAACTGAGTTTGAGGGCGACGGCTCTCCGCCCAGAACCTGTGATCGGTTCTGGGCAAATTCCCAATCAAGGCGAGCCGTCAGATGAAGAGAGCCTATCAAATCGGCGGGCAGAAAGCCATCGATCGCTTTCGCTCGTACATGAACACGAATCCCGGAGACATTCAATTGGTGCTGTCGCACTGCCCGGCCTCGGCCGCCCAAGCTCATGGTAGTTAGCGCATATTTTCAGCCCTTTTTCCTTACCAACGCGTCAAGTCATTGGGTGCTTCCGCCATCAGACTTTCGCGCCCTTGCCCGTATTAGCCTGAAGAGTCCACTGCGATTGTGCTCGCCCTTCAGTGTATTCTCACGGACAACATATCAGAGGTGAGGTGAAGATGAATGGAGACCGTATACGAAGCAAATGAGTTCGTCCTCGGTCTCGTGTGCTTCGCGCTGATGGTAGTCGCGAGCGAGGCGGGATTTCGTGTCGGGCGGAAGTCGGGCAACCAGGCGAAAGACACGAAATCACAGCACTTGACCGTCGAGGCCGGTATTCTCGGGGTACTGGGGCTGCTGCTCGGGTTCACCATGTCGATGGCGTTGACGCGCTTCGAAATAAGAAAGCACCTTGTACTTGAAGAAGCGCAGGCGATCGGGGCGGCCCACTTGCTCACCCAGTTGCTTCCCCTCGAGGAAGGCAGGGAGATAGCTGATCTCTTGCGTGCATACACGAACGTCCGCATCGGTGGGGAAGATGGGCGTGGTTACGAACAGATCACCGCCGCGCGGGAAGAATCGGGCCGCCTGCAGGAAAGCTTCTGGCGCCGGGCAGTCGCCTACAGCCAGAAAGATCCCAACCCCGTGCCATCGGGATTGTTGTTGCAGTCGCTGAAGGAAGTGATCCAATTGGACGCGGCACGTCTTATGGCGTTTCAGGACCAGGTACCGGCAGCCGTCATCTACGCCATCGCGGTCGTCGGTCTGCTGGCGGTCATGGTCGTGGGTTACACCTTCGGTCTGTCGGGACTCAGGCAGCCCTTCTCGATCTGCATGCTGTCGCTAGCGATAACGTTGGTGCTGGCGATCATAGTCGACGTCGACCGGCCGCGTGAGGGCTTCATCCACATAAGCCAGCAGCCCCTGCTCGATCTTCAGAAACAGTTGCATTCGCGCTGAAGGCGGCGATCGTGTAATCCGGCTCGCGACATCCAGCTTAAAAACGCTCCCTTATCGAGTTTGTCGATAGCGATGATTGCCGGAAGTGCCATGTTGTTGCACCTTCCGCACTGGGACTCGGTTCCGGCCGCAGGGATTCGGTGCATCTCCACGCTCTCCCAAAAAACAGCTACCAGTATGCGATCGATCTTGGCGAGACGCTCAAGATGTGGGATGTGGGGGACATCTCCTGTCCGGCCAACATCACCTAGGCCCACGACCAGATCTCGGCTATCCCTGCGCTCGCGGTCTGGTGTAGTGCATGGACGGCAAGGTCGGGATCATCCACCTCGACCGACACGTGGACACGCAAGAGAAGGATATGGACGAGATCATGCACACCTGCCCCTGGTTCCACGCGACAAACATGCCGAAGCCCCCCCGGCCAACCTGGTGCATTTGGGGATCGGGCGGTTGGCAAGTCCCTCCCGCTGGTGTGAAGGTGTGACGCGAGCGCGGCACCACGTGCTTGACTGTCAGGGAGATCGAGAAGATCGGGGACGATCGAAATTGGGCTGCAAGTGGCGTTAAAGGGGCCTCCGAATGCTGTAATCCATGTGATCTATGTCACAGTTCGCCATAAGATCGTGCGATTTCCCCTGCCATTTAACCCCAAGAAGTAAAGCGCCGGCTCCGAATCAGCGTCGAGTAGTCACGTTGGGTCAACTCGCTTTGTCATTGGAAATTTTCAGTGGAGCTTAGCTAGCGGACAGGGTCGATGTCGGCCTGACCGGGCAAAAATCCGAAGTTAAGTTAAGGAGTTCAGGTTAAATGAAGAAGACTATTACGGTCATTGTGGCCTCCCTATCGTTCGTTTTCGCAGCCGGAGCCACAGAACTACCCCGATATGAGACGTTCGTAGGTTATCAGTTTACTCGCTTCAATACAAACCTCCCGTCGACGGGCCCGCTCGGGCTCGTTAATTTTGGCGGGCTCAGTAATTTTGACGCGCACGGCGGAAGCGCGCAGTTTATTTACAACTTCAACCATTG
>Ga0310913_10001087_pt1 | contig 13535 bp, 9 predicted proteins | sample GREbulkMGOX082_FD_203447 | JGI IMG/M metagenome (GOLD analysis project Ga0310913, IMG submission 203447) | Lab enrichment of tropical soil microbial communities from Luquillo Experimental Forest, Puerto Rico - GRE.bulkMG.OX082 | ecosystem: Environmental > Terrestrial > Soil > Tropical forest >...
CATTATCTGCATGGTGTCCGCGATCCGTCGAAGATCAGCCCTGACAATTGGGTGATCGACCAGGCCTACCAGGACCGGCCTGGAAACAAGGATATCCAGCTTTCAATCCTCTACTATGCGAAGAGAGATCTGGATGTTTTCGACGATTGGCAGCAGTACTTCCGTAAACATCAGCCCCCTACGCTGATCACGTGGGGTAAAAACGATGGAATCTTCACGGTGGAGGGTGCTGAACTCTTGAAAAGAGATATTCCCGGCGCAGAGCTCCATCTTCTCGATACGGGCCATTTCGCGTTGGAAGAAGAATTGGATCGGATTGGGTCGTTAATGCATGAGTTCCTTAGTCGAACAATCGACAAGAAATAAGTACTGAAAGGCCTTAGGCGAAGTTCGATTGGTTCACAAAAAGCAAGCTCCTAACTATTTCTAGCTCAGGCAATGTTGGGGAAGCGTTGCGCGACAGGGTCTGCAGTGAACTGAGCGATCCTGTCGCTGGAACGCATGTCATAAACGACCGGATACACGCTCTTAGCGTGTGATCGGAAGATTCGAATTGCGAGGACTGAAGCTCGAGGAGGTTGTGATGAAAATCGTAGTGATTGGCGGTACCGGACTGATCGGGTCAAAGCTCGTCACGCAGCTTCGCGAGCGGGAGACGAAGCGGTAGCTGCATCACCTAGTTCGGGTGTCAACCCAATTACAGGAGAGGGACTGGCCGAAGCGCTGAACGGTGCGGCGGCCGTCGTTGATGCTCCCATATTGGTGCCGGCGAACTGAATCAAAAGCTGCGAATTTCGGACCGCAAAAAGTCGAGGAGAAGATCCACATGAGTACGATTACGGAGAAAGATGGCCGCAGCCGGGCCAACGTAACGGTAGTGCTTGGATTCGGAAGAGAGGGCAAGCGGCGTGGCGAAGCTTGGTAACGCGATATGAAATTGGTCTCGTTGAATTGCGGTCTTCCCCGCGAGGTGGAGTGGCATGGTAGGACGGTAACCACGGGGATCTTTATGGAACCAGTCGGAGGTCGCGTCGCGCTTCGTAGACTGAATTTGGGGGATCGGCAAGCGGATCTCACTGTGCACGGTGGTGAAGCCAAGGCTGTCTATTGCTATCCGTTTGGCCCACTACGGGTATTGGAAGGCCGAGTTGCCCGGTCGTACCTTATCAATGGGAATACTTGGCGAGAACTTTACGACGGACGGACTATCGGAAACCAGTGTATTCCTGGGTGATAAATTTTCGATCGGTTCCGCCGAAGTTGTTGTAACCCAGCCCAGACTTCCTTGCTACAAGCTGGGAATTCGATTTCAATCGGACGAAATGGTGAAGCGATTCCTTGCCAGCGGCCGTACTGGTTTTTACGTGGCTGTAACGCGTGAGGGCGATGTGGCTGCCGGTGACGCGATTGTTTCGATTGAACGAGACCCCAATTCCGTTCCCGTTTCTGAAGTTACCCGCCTATACGTCACAAAGCGATTCACGGAAGAAGATCTCGATTCGATGAAGCGGATACTGCGCATAGCTGCTCTGCCGGATAATTGGAAGAACTATTTTGAGGAGCGATTGCAAGGACTAAAAGGCTGAGATAACCAGCGATAGAAGGTCGGGTTTGTCGAGTAGCGGAGACGCGCAGATTCAGGAGATTAAATGCATAGCCACTGATAAAGATCGTGTCTCCAGCCTCGCTCGGCAGCGGCGAAACCCCAAGCGGCGCGTCTGGGGTTCGGAAGTAGAATAGCGATCCGGTTGCCTGGTACAGAACGCGAGGCCTTGGGTTCGTTGTGGATGCCCGAGAAAACTAATCAGAAATCGTAGTCCAACTGTAGTCCAAAATCGGGGCCTATTACCGTAGATTTGAGCGGGTGACGGCTGCAAGTGGCGTTGAATCAGCGAGACTTAAGATATAGTTTTTGGGTTCGATTCCCATCGCCCGCTCCATAGCTTACACCACCGGCGCTCAGATCCGGTAGCGCCAACCTTTTTTGGGGCGCACGACATAGAAATCAGAATAGCGTGAGAATAGGGTTGTCCGGTAGGTGTCTTACGGCTAATATAGCCGTAAGGAGGGAAGGATGCCCAATTCTCCGGAAATTCCAGCGCGTGTTCGAGATCTAGCCTTGCAGTTGACGAAGCCGAAGCCCATGCGCCGTGGCTCGCTCTCGGAACGCTATGTCAAATGCAGTAAGCCCGGCTGTAGTTGTGCCGGGGACCCCAAAGCCCGCCACGGCCCGTACTTCAGTCTCACCCGCGGGGTCGGCGGCCGTACCCAATCCCGTTTTATTTCGCCGACACAGGCCGAACTGGTGCGCCATCAGGTGGAGGCCGGACAACAGTTCCGTCGACAAGTGGAAGCCTTTTGGGAAGCCTGCGAGCAATGGGCCGATGCCCAACTCGCAACTCCGGCGGCTTCCGAAGCGGCCCAAAAAAGGGGCTCCAGACAGCCCTGGAAAGCGAAGTCCTCCAAGAGATCGAAGCCCTCTTAGGTCGGGGGGCTGTCGCGGAGTTGGATTTCGAGGCCCTGGAAATGGCTCTGCGCCATGGCACGCTGCGCCTTGCAGCGTGGGCCATCGAACAACGACTGAATGCCGACACTTCGGATGAGCTGGATTCGCCTATCCCTTGCGGCTGTGGCGGGGAAGCGAAGTTTGCCGGACGCCGGAGCAAACAGTTCCAGAGCGTGCTCGGGCCACTGCGTTTGGAGCGGGCCTACTATCACTGTTCTTCTTGTGGTCAGGGCGGCTGTCCCCGCGATCGCTATCTAGGGATGGAGAACACCTCGCTGTCACCCGCACTCACGCGCATGACCGGCACGGTCGGGGCCATGGTCAGTTTTCAGGAAGGCAGCGAACTATTGCAGGAACTAGCCGGTGTGGTCGTTGATGCCAAGCAAGTGGAACGCACCGCTGAAGCCTTGGGCGAGGAAATCGCCGCAGACGAGCGCCAGCACAGCGAACCGCTCGACAGGCTTCCGCTGCCCAAGACGCTCTACCTGGGTATCGATGGAACGGGGATCCCTTTGCGAACTCAGGAACTCAGGGGCGTGCCTGGTAAAAGGGATGGTGCCGCGAAAACTCGGGAAGTCAAACTCTGCACCGTCTGGAGTGCGGAATCGTTCGATCGCGATGGCAACCCGGTCCGCGATAGGGATCGGTCAGCTATTCGGCAGCCATCGAAAGTGCTTTCGTTCCGAACATCGCCAAACAACGTTCTGCCTTTGCTCAACGTGTCTGGCGCGAAGCCCAGCGGCGCCGTTTCACCCAGGCCGCGCGTACCGCGGCACTCGGAGATGGTGCCCCCTGGATCTGGAATCTGGTCGCGGAACTATTTCCTGGCACCATCGAGATCGTTGACCGCTTTCATGCCAAGCAGCACCTCAGTGAGCTCAGCAAAACTCTCTATGGTCCCCTCTCTCCGCGCGCCGCCCAGTGGGCCAAACGAAGACATGAAGAACTCGATAGCGGAAAGTTCCGTGCACTGCTCGCCGCCATTCGCCGGCAGGTGGCGCACTCAGAAGAGGCGCGCCGCTGTCTGATTTATTTCCAGACCAACCGAGAGCGGATGCGTTATCCAGAGTTCCACGCCCACGGCTTGTGTACTTCGACAGGAGTGGTGGAGGCGGGCTGCAAGGTAGCTATCGGCACTCGTCTAAAACGAGCCGGAATGCACTGGACCGTGCGCGGTTCCAACGCCATCATTGCGTTACGCTGTTCGAAGCTCAGCGGGCGCTTTCAAGATTTCTGGGAGCGCAGAACCGAACGGTTAGCAGCGTGACTTACAACTTTCCTGACGTGCACCCAGCTGCCGGATGTTCCTGTTAGTGGCCGTCGTCTGCTCTGGATCGGGTGGTTGGCAGCGGCCTCGGCGTCACGTCGGCCTCCACCAATCCCATGGCCCACTTGACCGCTTCGACAAACATCTTCTGCATTCTAGGGTCGTCCCAGTTTCCTTCGACGTGGCCCAGGTTCGAGTAGAATACGCGCCCTTTGCCGTACGCCTTGGCCCAGGTCACCGCGAAGTCGCGATCTTTGCGATGCACGCGGGGATTCGCCAGATCCAGCTTGCCGGCGTCGAGCCGCATCAGCACCCGCACTTTGTCCCGCGAAAAATCCTTCAGTTGATAAATCTCATCCTTCCAAACCAACGATTCCGGCCACTGTCGCATGCCTGGAAAAGCCGGATCTTCCACCACCAGCGGCGCTTCGAATGTGCCCCACGGATGTTCGTCAAAATAACCGCCGATCATTTCGCCGTACTGGGGCCATTCCGTAAAGGTGATGGTCGCGCTGTGCACTCCCACAAAGCCTTTTCCGTCGTCGTGCACGAAAGAAAGAAGCGCCGCTTTCTGCTCCGCGTTCATTTCCAGCTCACCGCCGGTATAGAACATCACCGCGTCAAAATCGTTCAGGTTCTTGGCGTTGTATTCGAGCTTCTTCTTGGTCAGCGCTTCCGTATCGGTGCGGATGGTCGTGGTCCACAAGCCCGTTTCCCGGCCGAGCCGCTCGATGGTCGCCATGGCATGCGACACCGCTTCGTGCCGGTAGCCTTTTTCTTCGCCAATGAGCAGAAGCCGCTTCGGTTGCGGCGCATTCTGCGCCGGACCGGGAAAAGAAAGCGCCGCCCAACCAACCATCAGCAAGAAGGTCCTTCCCACCCATTTCATTTTCATCGGCTCCCCGGGCCCTGTCGTTCTGGCGCAGGGTGTTGTATCACATTCCGCCCCGCAAACCGCAGAGCTCGCCGGGTCCGCTTTGCAGGGGTCTGGTCCCCGCGGCCAGGTTGAAAGTCTTATGGCGCGCGCCCTCATACGGATTCATAATGTTCCTGGCGCCACAGCTCTTCCCTCCAGACGCTGGGCCGCGATCGACGGAGGCGGACATGCCGGCACGCAGACTCACGGAAGACGAAGTCCACAAGCTGCTCAGCAGAATGCCCGGCTGGCGCGTGGTGAACGGCAAGCTGCATAAGACCTACGAGTGCAAGGATTTCAACGCGGCTTTCGGAAACATGACCCGTGTGGCTCTGATCGCCGAAGCGATGAATCATCACCCGGAATGGGCCAATGTCTGGAACCGCGTTTCGTTCGATCTCGTGACGCACAGCGTAAAGGGCATCAGCGACCTGGATTTCGTTCTCGCTGAGAAAATCGAAGAGATTTTCGGCACGCACGTCGCGAGTCGCGCCACGTCAGGAACCTGACGCGGCAAACGGCATGATCCGATTGGCTGCCAAAATTCCTCCCGCGATCTTGAAGCGAGCGGGAATCTCTCGGGCTCCGATCCCCACGCCATGATCGGCGCTCACCAGCCCCGCAACAAATCTCGCGCCTGGTACATCACGATTCTCCGCTGGGCGGCGGCTCTCGCCGTCCTGGCGGCACTCTTTCATTTTCTTCCCGTCGCTCCGCTGCGCGCCGCGCTCGCGCGCGTTCCAGCGATTCGCTTCGCGAGCATACTGGTTCTCTATCTTTGCGCGCACGCGGTCGGAATCCTTAAATGGCGGCTGGTTGTGAACACCGCGGGTTCGCGGCTGAACCTGTCCAGCAGCGCGCAGTGCTATCTCGGGGGGCTTTTCGGCACGCTCTTTCTTCCTTCCATCATCGGCGGCGACGTCGTGCGTCTGGCCGTCGGTTTGCGGCGCAGCCCGCGTCCCGCCGCCGTGCTCGCCGGCAACGTGGTGGATCGCTTCTTGGACGTTGCGGCACAAGCGACGCTGGTGCTGGCGGGTCTGGTGCTTTTGCCCGGATCCCTGCCCGAGCCATTCGCCGCCACGGCGCGCAAGCTCCTGCTGATCTGTGTGGTGGTCGCTGCGGCGGTATTGCTCCTGCTCTTCCTCCTGTGGCGGCCTTTGCTCGGCGGGCGATCACTCCGATTCCGCAGGCGGATGGCGCGGTTTCGCCGCGCATTTCAGTCCGTGCGCAGCGCGCCACAGGCGGTGGTCTTCGGCTGGCTGCTCGGGGTCCTGATTCAGGGAACTTTCGTCCTGCTGAATGCGCTGCTGGCCCTGGCTTGCGGTCTGTTTTTGCCGTTCCGGGTGTGGCTTTTCGCGTGGCCGCTGGCCAAGCTCGCCGCGCTGCTGCCGCTCACGCAAGGCGGCATGGGGATCCGCGAAGCCGTTCTGGTGGCGCTGCTGGTTCCCTTCGGAGCGGCAAGCTCGCTGACTCTGGCTTCGGGACTCGCCTGGGAAGGGATCATCATCACCGGCGGACTGATCGCCGGATTCGCAGGCTTTGTGCTGCGACGGTTAGAGACCGCCCAGCAAGCCTAGAAGCTTCCCGATTTCCACGCGAGCGCTCTCAGTCGGCCCGCACCGTTTTGCCTGCCAGCCGGTAGTGAATGGCAGGAGTAAAGACCAGCGAGAGAACCATGGAGCTCAGAAGGCCGCCGATCACCGTGATGGCCAGCGGTTTGAGCATCTTCGAGCCGGCGCCGAGACCCAAGGCGAGGGGGAGCATGCCCGCGACGGTGGCCAGAGCGGTCATGGCTATGGGCCGCAGCCGGCGGCGGCCCGCTTGAATCATCGCCTCTTCGGCGGAAAACCCGAGCCCGCGGAATCGTTGATCGGCGTCGAGAAGAAGAATGCCGTTCTTGGCGACGATGCCGACCACCATGATGATGCCCATGAACGAGGCAATGTTGAACGTGCTGCCGGTGGCGAGCAGAGCAAACAGCGCACCGAAAGTGGAGAGCAACGCGGAAGCAAGGATGGCGGCGGGCGCAGAGAAGCTGCGAAATTCAAAAAGCAAAACAATGAAGAGCAGCAGCAGCGCCAGGACCAGAACCTGGAGCAAGTCGCGGAACGATTTTTGCTGCTCCCGATAGGTGCCGCCGTACTCCACGCGAATCGAAGAGGGCAGATGAAGTCCGCCGACGGCCTTCTGTACCGCGGCGACGCCGGAACTGAGACCCACTCCTTCAAGACGCGCCGTCACCTCCATGAGGCGCTGGGAATTCTCGCGGCGGATTTCGGTTTGCCCGGGATCGTTGGCCAGCGTAGCCAGCGAACCGAGCGTAGCGGTGCGCCCGGTCGCGCTGATGATCGGTGTGTTCATCATCTGTTCGAGTGAGCCGCGGATAGAATCCGGAAAACGAACGCGAATGGGGTAGGAGCGATCGTTCAAGACCACGGGAGTGGCGGCGGGCTCGCCCTCCAGGATGGCGGATGCGTTCACGGCGACTTCTTCCGGAGTGAAGCCGGAACGCGCGGCGGTGAGCGAGTTCACCTGGAATGTGGAGGCTGGACCGCTGATGGTGTTTTCGACGCCGTCGAGAACGTCCACGACGCCCTTGACCTTGATGATGGCATCGGCAACGCGCGGCGCGGCGGCAAGAAGCGCCTGCGGGTCCTGGGAATAGAGCTTGATGACGATCGGTTCGGGTTCGTTGCTGAGGTCGCCGATCATGTCCTGCAGAACCTGGACGAACTCCACGTCGGCGGCAGGTTCCTGCTTCTTGATTTGCGTGCGAACGTCCTCTATCACCTCTTCGATGTCACGATCGCGCCGCCGCTTGAGCCTCACCGTATAGTCGCCGCGATTGGCTTCGGTGACCGCCGCCAGGCCAAGCTGCAGGCCGGTGCGGCGCGAAGTGTTTTCCACCTCGGGTGTCGCTTTCAAGATGCCTTCGATATGCTGAAGGATGCGGTCGGATTCGGTCAGCGAGCTGCCCGGCGGCGTGTAGTAATCCAGAATGAAGCCGCCTTCGTCCATCTTCGGCAGGAGATCGGTCTCAAGGAGTTTGTAGCAGACAAACGAGAGCAGCATGATCGCAGCCGAGCTTAGAAACAGCAGAAGCGGGCGGCGGAGCATTCGCCGCATCAGGTCTGAATAGAAGTTGACGACGCGGCCAAAGAAACCGGTCAGATGCGACTCTTCTGCGGCCAGTAGAGCGTGCGCGTCAAGTTCGCCCGAGGCCATGGATGGCGGGGCGGGCGCTTGGCCGCCCTTCTTCGCGCGCAGGAAAAACTGGCTGAGTGTCGGAGTCCAGGTCATCGCCAGGAACAGCGATACCAGCAGGGCCACGCTCATGGTGATAGCCAGAGCACGGAAAAAGGCGCCGGTCACGCCGGCGATGGTTATAAGCGGCAAGAAGACCACGATAGGCGTGACGGTAGAACCGACAAGCGGGACGGCAAGCTCGCCAAGCGCGCTGGCAATCGAAGACAACCGGCCCTGGCCGGCGTCGCGGTGCAGGGCGATGTTCTCGAGAACGACGATGGCGTCGTCGATGACCAGGCCGACGGCGGCCGCCAGACCGCCGAGCGTCATCAGGTTGAAGCTCTGTCCGAAAAGCTCTAAGGCCATGCAGGTGATGAGCAGCGTAGCGGGAATGACCAGGCCGGCAATGAGCGAGGCGCCCCAGTCCCGCAGAAAAAGAATCAGGATCACCACCGAGAGCACAATCCCGATGAGCACGGCGTCGCGAACGCTCGAAATGGCGTCGCGCACGATGGTGGACTGGTCGTAGAACGGCTCCAGCTGCACTCCGGGCGGCAGACGCAGGTCTTTGATCTGCCGGTGAACTTCGTCGGCGACGGCCAAGGTGTTGCTGTCCGGCTGGCGGTTCACGCCGAGGAGCACGGCGGATTTTCCGTTGGCCGTGACCATGGTGTAGACCGGCGCAACCGAGCGCCGAACCGTGGCAATGTCGCCGATGCGCACCGCTACTCCGGGCGGGGAATTTTTGACGACGATGTGGCCGATTTCTTCAGGGGAATGCACCTGGCCGCTGACGAGGCCCAGCACCAGCTGGTGATTGTGTTCGAAAAGGCCGGGGGAGTCGATGAGGTTGGTGCGGCGAATGGCGTCGAGAATGTCGGCTACCGTGATGCCGGAAGCGACGAGACGAGCGGGATCGGGGGTCACTTGAAACTCCGGCACGCGGCCGCCTTGAATCAAGACCGACGCAACGCCGTTGAGGCGGTTGACGCGCGGCTTGATGTCGTAGGTGGCGATCTCCCAGAGCCTGTCCTGCGACAGCGTATCGGAGGTCAGGCTGTAGCCGATGATGGGGAACGTCGCGAAAGTGAGCCGGTGCGTTTCGACCTTGACGGTCGCGGGCAGTTCGGCCTGCAGGCGCGCCACAACGGCGTCTACGCGCTGCAGGGTGAGAATCATGTCGTTCCGCCAGTCGAAGAAGAGATCGACTTCGGCCGAGCCGCGGCTGGTGATGGAGACGACGCGCTCGAGGCCGGGCACGTCGTTCATGGAATCTTCGATCGGGCGGGTGATCATGACCAGCATCTGGTCGATCGGCATGACGCCGTTGTCCACGCCGATGACCACGCGCGGGAAATTGGTGTTTGGAAAGACCGAAACGGGGATGCGGAAAGCGAGGTAGCCGCCAACCAGCGCGAGGCTGATGGTCAGGAAGAGTATGGGACGCGAGATCCGCTCAAACCAAAAGGCGCGCAGTTTGGCGCCTGGCGCAGGGGAAGCTCTGGGCGGCAGATCCGGCACGGCTATTCCTTCTCCGGACGGGACGGAGGCTTTTTGCCGGCTTCACCGGCCTGGCCCGCGCTCTGGTCTTCGCCTTTGCCGGATTCTGCCGGCTGCGGCGCCTCGATTTTGACCTTGGTCTTGTCGGGCAGGCCGTACGCGCCCGAAACGATTACGGCGTCTCCGGCCGAAACTCCTTTCGTGACCTCGGTCAGGGCGGAGCCGCGCAGACCGAGTTGGACCGGCGTCTGGTGCGCAAGTCCGTCCTTGCCGGCGAGCAGAACGAAGGGACCCGCTTCGGGCGATTCGAACACGGAGGCTTTGGGCACCAGCACGACGCCAGTCCGAGTGGCGGAGGTGATCGACACACCGACCGTCATGCCGGGCTTCAACTCCGCGGGGGGCTTTGCTGTTTGCACCCACACTTCAACGGTGGTGCTGCCGGGATCGAGAGCCGGACTGACAATGGTGACTTTTCCCTTGACGGGATCTTCCACGCCGGCAATGTGTATCTCCGCCGGATCGCCAGCCTTGAGCGTGGCCGCTTGCGACTGGGGGATGTGGGACTTGGCGATCAGCCGGCTGGTGTTCATCACGGTCAGGAGCGGCTGATTGGCCGAGGCCAGTTCGCCGGGAAAAAGCGGACGGTCGGTAATCACGCCGTCGATCGGGCTGCGGATTTCGGAGTAGCGGAGCTGGGCTTCGGCGCCAAGCAGCTTTCCTTTCGCAGCGGAAAGCTGGCCGCCCGCGGTCTTGAGGGCTTGTTCCCGGCCGACCCGGCGCAGGTCATCGAGCGCTTTTTGCGCTTGCTGATATTGACTGCGCGCTTGCACCAGCGCGACTTGCGCGGCGTCCAGCTCGCGGCGCGGCAGAGCGCCCTGCTCGAATAGCTCCTTGCGGCTGTCGTAGATTTTCTGTTGCGCTTCCAGGGCCGATTTTGCGCTGGCGGCATCGAGTTCCGCTTTCTGGACTTGCTCCGGCAGTCCGGCGGCGGTGGAGGTTACGTAGGTCCCTTCGGCCTGTTCGTATTCGCCCTTGCTTTCGATCGCGGCGGCTGCTAGGTCGGAATTTTCCAGTACCGCCAGGAGCTGGCCTCGGTGGACGCGCGCGCCGCGCTGCACCTCGAACGACTTGATGGTGGATGTGATTTTGGGGGTCACGACGGCCTGCTCGAGCGGGAAGACGACGGCTTCCGCGCTCACCATTTGCGCAATATCGCCGACCTTCGCCGGTTCGACCGCGACCGAGACTTCCGGCTCGACTTCCTGCTCCTTCCGCGCGCACGCGCCGAGCAGGAAAAGGCCAGCCAGGATCGGGCAGAAACGCCGGAGTCTACGCGGAATCATGGGTTTGTTAGAACTCCGGTAAGGGTCTGCAGGTTGGCGAGCGCGACGCGATAGCGAACGGCTCCGTCCTGATAATTGTTGTTGGCCTGCACCAAGGCGTTTTGCGAGTCGACCACCTCGAGCACCGTGGCTTCTCCTCCCTGGTAGCGCAGCGTGGTGAGACGCTGGCTTTCCGAGGAAAGTTCGGCCGAGCGCTTCAGCCCGGCGAGTTGGTTGAGCGAAGTTTCCGCTTCCGCGTAGAGCGAGCGGACCTCGGCGACGAGCTTGCGCTGCGCGTAGGAAAGTTCAAGCTTGGCCTGCTTTTGCTGAAGCTGCGCCTGGCGCACCCGGCTCTGCGTGGCGCCCCAGTTCCAAATCGGGAAATTGAGCGAAGCGAGGGCGGAGGAACCGAGGTTGGTCAGCTTCTGGCCGCCTACGGTCGAGTTCACGGAAAACTGTGCCGCATCGATCCCGTAAAAATAGTCCAGGCCCAGGGACGGTAGATATTCGGCGCGCGCGGCGGCCACGTCGTGATTCGTCATGTCCAAAGTCATAAAAGCGGCGCGCAAATCCGGATTGTCGCGCGCCGCCTGCTGCCGGACCTCCTCGAAGGTCGGCAGGGGAGCGGAAGCCGCGAGACTCTCGGTGAGAACAAAGTTGTCCTGAAAGTTCGGAAAGAGGAGTACGGCAAGATCGAGACGGGTATTCAGCAGGGCCAGCCGGGCTTCTTGCAGTTGGCGGCGGCGATCCTGGGCTTGCAGTTCGGCTTTAATGGTGTCGGAATGAGCGACTTCGCCGCCGTGTTCAAGCCGTTGCGTCAGCTCTAGGAAAAGGTCGCCTTCATCGGCTGCCCGGCGAGCCGCGTCGAGCTTGTTCTCGGCCGCCATGGCTGCGAAGTAGGCCTGCACGACCGTAACCACCAGACCCCGCGAGGCAATTTCCGCCCGGGCGCGCGCGGCGGCGGCCGCCGCATTGGCTCTCTGATACCCGGCTACGGCGGCAACATCGATCGATTCGTGAACATTGCCCTGACTCAAGTATTCGTGGACGGCGTTGTTGGCGATGAAGCGAACCTGACCCAGCTCATTGGCCTGCGTGTAGAGATACTGGTTGTTGTAGGTTACCTGCGGCAACAGGGCGTCGCGCGCCTGCGTCCGGTCTTCGTGCGCGGCGCCCGCTTCGGTGAGCGCCGCGTTGTAAACCGTGCTGTTGGCGCGCGCCAATCGAATGGCCAGGGCCAGGGAGATCTCCGCCGGCCCGCCGGCGGAGGAGGTTTCTCTAGGGGCGTTGGGCACTGCCTCCGCTTGCGCTTGCGGCCGGGGCGCTTCCGGTTTGTCTTGCGCGTGAATCGCTGTGCTCAGAAACGCAGCCAGAAATGAAAAACAGAGAGGTAAGGCGGCTTGATGGCGCAAGGGAGGCATGGCGAATGTTCATTCGATTCCAGAAAGGAGAATCGCACGGCTCCAATGTACCTTTTGCCTGTTAAATCCAGGATTAATCGGGGCGCGGGAGGGTAACGGTTTCCGACGGCAGCGTTACCGTAAAAGCCGTACCTTGCGCGTCGGACTGTGCCAGGGTAAGCGTGCCGCGATGGGCTTCGGCAATCCATTTGGCAATGGAGAGACCCAGTCCGGCACCACCCGCCCCTCCCGGGGAAGAGTTGGCGCGGGTGCGCGCCTGGTCGGCGCGAAAGAATCGTTCGAAGATGCGCGGCTGAAATTCCTGCGGAATGCCCGGCCCGTTGTCGGCCACGGTAATTTGCATGCCGGCGGGCGTGGAACGGGCGGCGACGGTGATTTTTCCGCCGTAGGGCGTGTACTTGACCGCGTTATCGAGCAGATTCATGAGCATGCGGGAGAGCAGGGATTCGTCACCGGCGAACGGCAGTTCGCCATTGGTTTCGACCGCCACGGCGATGGACTTGGCGGCCGCGAGCGTTCGCATGGAATGGGCGCAGGCGGCGACCAGCTCATCCAGATAGAGTTCGCGGCGATCGACCGGATACCGTCCGGCGTCGGCCCGCGAGAGTGTGAACATGTCCTCGACGATTCGCGTGAGGCGGCGAGCTTCCTGCTGCAGCACGCTGAGCGATTCGCGATATTGCTCGGGCGCTCGCGTCGGAAGCGAAAGAGCGACCTCGGATTCGCCCTGCAAGATGGCCAGCGGGGTGCGAAGTTCGTGAGAAGCGTCGGCGATGAACTGGCGCTGCCGTTCGAAAGCGAGATCGAGGCGGTCGAGAAGGCGGTTGAGCGTCGTGGCCAGGCGGCCCAATTCGTCGGCGGGATTTTGCACCGCCAAGCGGTCGTGAAGAGTCGATTCGCTGATGCGGTCGGCACGCGCGGTCATGTCGGCGACGGGCGCGAGATTCCTCCGCGCCAGAAAATAGCCCCCGGCCGAGGCCAGAACGATGGTGATGGGAACGAGCCAGCTCAACGCGACGCGCAGATTTCCAAGCAGCTCGCTCTCCGGATGAAGCGAGGACAGGATCACCAGGCGGCAGGCGCTGCCAACGGCGGCAAAGCGGCGCACATAACAGCGCGTTCCGCCGCGGCTGCCGGGAAGCGTGATGAACGGCCTTTCGCCACCTGACAGCGGCGCCACACAAGCCTGCAGGACTTCGGATGAAATGACCGGTTTGGGTTCGTTGTGGCGGGCCTCTCTGGCGGCGGGAAGATCCTCGGAAGTGGCCAGGACCCGGCCGTCCGCCGCGAGCACCGCGAAGGAATGACCGGGGTATTGGTGTTCCAGCATGGATTGACGGGCGGCTGCGGCTAC
>Ga0310913_10001089_pt1 | contig 13533 bp, 10 predicted proteins | sample GREbulkMGOX082_FD_203447 | JGI IMG/M metagenome (GOLD analysis project Ga0310913, IMG submission 203447) | Lab enrichment of tropical soil microbial communities from Luquillo Experimental Forest, Puerto Rico - GRE.bulkMG.OX082 | ecosystem: Environmental > Terrestrial > Soil > Tropical forest >...
GTCGCGCGCTTCCAGGCGATTCGATCCCGGGCGGCTATGGGCTTATGCCCGGCGCGAAACCATGGAGCTGCTGCGCGACCCCATTCGGCTGTCGTTCGCGTTTGTCGGTCCCGTCATTCTGATGTTGGCCTTCGGCTACGGTATCACCTTCGATGTCGAGAATCTGAAATTTGCGGCCTTCGACCAGGACGAGACGCCGGAAAGCCACAGACTGATCGAAAACTTCTCGGGTTCCCGTTATTTCTCTGAACGGTCTCCGATCAGCTCCGCCGCTGAGATCGAGCAACGGATGAAAAGCGGGGAGCTGGCAGTCGTCGTTGAAATTCCTTCCGGCTTCGGCCGCGATCTAGCAAGCCTGCATCCGCCTGAGGTCGGTGTCTGGATCGACGGCGCCATGCCGTTCCGCGGCGAGACCGCGAAAGGCTACGTCACCGGGCTAGGCTTGAAATATGCGAAGGATCTCGCGGTCGAGCGCCTCGGCCCCAACATCGCGTCCAACGTCTACCTTGGCGGCCTCAATCTGGAAAATCGGTTCCGCTACAACCAGGCCTTCAAGAGCGTCTTCGCCATGGTCCCGACCGTGATCGTGATGATGTTGATTTTGATCCCGGCGATCATGGCCACCATCGCTGTCGTGCTCGAGAAGGAAACCGGTTCGATCGCCAATTTCCGCTCCACGCCCATCAGCAAATTCGAGTTCCTGGCGGGCAAGCAGGTCCCGTATGTCGCCGTTGGAATGTTGACGTTTACCCTTCTGGTGCTGATGGCGTTTTTCGTTTTCCACGTGCCGGTCAAGGGATCGTTCGCAGCCCTCGCGCTCGGCACGCTGCTCTATGTTTTCTCGACTTGCGGTTTTGGGCAACTCGTCTCGACCTTCACCCAGACCCAGGTCGCGGCAGTCTTTGCGACCACAGTTCTCTCCGTCATACCGACAGTAAACTTTTCCGGTTTGCTGGTGCCCGTGTCCTCCCTTACTGGCCAGGGAAGGCTTATCGGCCTGATGTTTCCAGCGGCCTGGTTCCAGCCGATCAGCGTCGGCACCTTCACCAAAGGACTCGGGTTTTCTGATCTCTGGTCCAATGCGCTCGTCCTTGCGGCCTTCGCGCTGGTCTACCTCCTTGCCGCGCAGACAGTGCTGCAGAAGCAGGAGCGCTGAGATGTCGGTGGCAACTCCGTCGGCAGGGGCGACCTCGCAAGGGGTGACCAAGACGAAGCGGCCCAAAGGCAATCGGCTCGCCAGGCTGCGCGTGCACCTGGCCAACATCTATCGGCTGATGATCAAGGAGCTGCGCAGCATTCGCTCCGACCCGATCATGCTGGCGCTTGTCGCATATAGCTTCACCATCGCCATCTACGCCGTTGCCACCGGCGCCTCGACGGAAGCGACCAACCTTTCAGTGGGAATCGTCGACGAAGACCATTCCGATCTGTCGCGCCGAATTGCGGACGGCCTCACTCCACCGACGTTCAAGCCGGCGGTGGAAATCGCCGCGACAGAGATCGATGCGTCGATGGATTCGGAGCGTTTTATCTTCGTCATTGAAATTCCCCCGAAGTTTCAGGAGGATATTCTCGCGGGGCGGCAGCCATCGGTTCAGATCAACGTGAATGCCACTGCGGTTGCCCAGGCGTTCAATGGCATGACCTACATCCAGAACGTGATCGTCAACTACGTCACAGAGTTCATCACTGGGCGCGAAGGACTGATGGGCTTGCCGGTCAAAATGGTCACGCGCGCAAAGTTCAACCCGAACCTCAAGTCGAGCTGGTTCTCCTCGGTGATGCAGGTCATCAACAATCTCACCATGCTCACCGTGATCTTGACTGGAGCCGCGCTCATCCGCGAGCGTGAGCAAGGCACGGTCGAGCATCTCCTCGTCATGCCTGTGGTTCCGACCGAGATCATGTTGTCGAAGATCCTGGCGAATGGCATCGTCATTCTCGCTGCGGCCGAGCTATCGCTGTTGCTTGTGGTGCGGTGGTGGCTGCAGGTGCCGATCGCGGGATCGACCCTGCTGTTTCTCAGCGGCTCGTGTTTTTATGTGTTCACGGTCGCGGCGCTCGGCATTCTTCTCGGCACGGTCGCCGCCACGATGGGGCAGTTCGGACTGCTGGCGATCCCCGTGCTGTTGGTCATGATGCTACTTTCGGGCGGTACGACGCCGATGGAAAGCATGCCGGTCTGGCTGCAGTACTTCATGAAGGTGATCAGCCCGACGCCGCATTTCGTCGTTTTCGCCCAGGATGTGCTTTATCGCGGCGCCGGCCTCTCAATCGTATGGCCTGAGATTTTGGCCACGGCGGTCATCGGCGCTGTTTACTTCGCGTTCGCTTTGCGCCGCTTCCGCAGCGTGATCTTTGGAGGCTGAACGAACAGGAGAAAGCGCCCATGCGATCTCAACTACGCCGCCCCGACCTTCGCTCGGCCCGCAGAGCCGGAAGATCCGCGGCGCTCTTCAAAACGTCGACCTCGTGTCAAATCGCCCGCACGGTAGATTCGCAGAATGACAGGTTATGGAACGGGGGCGGGGTGACCCGGGCTGAGCCTTCTTTCTCGTTAGGTTTGCTGCCCCGCGGCTTCGAGGATTAGCCGCGTAATTTCTTCGGGACGAGAGATCAACGAGAGATGGCTGGCCTTCACTTCGATGGTCTTTGCTCCCATCCGCTTGGCCATGAAGCGCTGGAGGTCTGGATTGATTGTGCGGTCTTCAGTTGAAACGGCATAATAACTTGGCTTGGATCGCCAAGCCGCGTGCGTGGTCTTGCCGGTGAGCAGAGCCTTATCGAACGGCTCCTGGACCGCATAGAGCACCTTCGCCTTCGGCAAGTCGCCCGCGAAGTCGCGCAGGAACGCTTCCTCGGTGAGACGTCCTTCATCGCCGTCGAAAACGATGCCGGCCGTTGCCGGCGGTTCGAAGCGACTGCTTCAGGTAGCGTCGTCAGTGGGTTTTGCACGGCCGTGACATTGAGCCCAGCCAGCTGCAATCGCGCAATCATTTCGGACCAGCACGATCCATCGGCAAACAGCCCGTGCACGAGCACGACGTTGCGTGCCTGCGTCGGTGGGGAGTCTGCGGCCATGCCACGCGTGGAGATTAGCGAAGCGGCCGCACCGGCTACCAGGGCGGCGGATAGAGTCCGTCTGGTCATCATCATGATTTTAGCTTCTCAGTCGTAAGAACGGCGATGTCATTGTATGCGTCCCATCATTGCGCCTCCCTCGGAACGGCCGGGTGCGGCTTGGGTGCCGCGCTGCCGTCGCTCGCTGCGGGCCTCCGGGGGTGTCGTCTAGTCAAACGATCGAGATAAAGGAAGACGACTGGTGTGGTGTAGAGCGTGAGGAATTGGCTCAATGCCAATCCGCCGACGATGGCGTAGCCGAGCGGCTCGCGTATTTCGGAACCGGTTCCCGTGCCGAGCATGAGCGGGACGGCCCCAAGCATCGCCGCCATCGTCGTCATGAGGATAGGGCGGAAGCGCTTGATGCAAGCCTGGTAGATCGCCTCTTCCGGTCCCAGGCCCTCGTTGCGCTCGCCGTGAATGGCGAAGTCGACAAGCATGATGCCGTTCTTCTTGACGATTCCGATAAGCAACAGGATGCCAACGATCGCAATCACGCTCATATCGAAGCCGGAGGCCATCAATAGCAAGAGCGCCCCGATGCCGGCGGATGGCAGGGTCGAGAGAATGGTGATCGGGTGGACCGTGCTCTCGTAGAGAATGCCGAGGATGAGATAAATGACGACCAGCGCAGCGAGGATTAGGATCGGCGTGCTGGACAGCGATTGCAGATAGGCTTGCCCGTTTCCTTGGAAGCTGGTTTGCAACGACAGAGGTTTGCCCAGTTCCTTCTCGACCTGTTGAATGGAGGCGACGGCTTCGCCGAGGGACGTCCCCGGAAATAGGTTGTACGAGATTGTCACCGACGGAAACTGGCCCTGATGATTGACCACCAGCGGCGACACTTTGACGGCGCTAGTGATGAGGGTGCGCAGCGGCACCTGCTGGCCGCTCGACGAACTGACGTACAGCTGGCCGAGCGCTTCCGGGTCGTACTGATACTTGGGCGGGACCTCCATCACGACGTGGTACTGACTCATCTGCGTGTACATCGTCGAAACGATGCGCTGGCCGTAGGCATCATTGAGGATGTTGTCGATGGTTGAGGGAGTGATGCCGTAGCTCGAGGCCACATCGCGATTGATCGTGATGTCGAGCAGCGGGCCCGCATTCAACTGGTCGGTGGTGACGCCGGTGATGCCTGGCAGCGCCCTGATCTTCTCGAGAAACAGCGGAGCCCAATGATTGAGCTCGCCCGGATCGGAGTCCGCCAGCGTGTACTGGTACTGCGTCTTGTTCAGCCGGCCGCCGATCGTGATGTCCTGTGCCGCCTGCATATAAAGCGCAATGCCCTGGATCTTGGCGAGCCTTTGCTGCAACCGCAGGATCACTTGATCCGCGCTGGCGTCACGCTGGTTCTTGGGCTTGAGCGAGATGAACATGCGGCCGGTGTTGGTCGTGTAGTTGCCGCCGCCGGCGCCGATGCCGGTGCCGACCGAAGCGACTGCCGGATCCTCCAGCACAGCCTTGATCAACGCCTGCGTCCGCTCGGCCATCGCCTGATAGGAAATGTCCTGCGCGGCCTCGGAAAAGCCGATGATCAATCCGGTGTCCTGCTGCGGAAAGAAGCCTTTGGGGATCACAATAAACAGGTATCCGGTGAGCGCCAGGGTACCGAGCATCACCATCAGCGTGATTAAGCGATGGCGGAGCACGACCTTCAGGCCGGCCTCATAGGCGCCGAGAAGGGCATCGAAGCCGCGTTCGAACAGACGGTAGATGCGGCCATGCTCCTTGCTCTCCGGCTTGAGCAGGCGCGAGCACATCATCGGCGTCAGCGTCAACGCGATCACGAGCGAGAGGAGAAGGGAGACGCTGACGGCGACGGCGAATTCACGGAATAGCGCGCCGACATAACCGCTCATGAGGAAAAGCGGAATGAACACGGCAATGAGCGAGAGCGTGATCGATATGATGGTGAAGCCGATCTCGCCGGCGCTCTTGATAGCGGCCTGCATCGGCGACAGACCTTCTTCCAGATGGCGCACGGTATTCTCGATCACGACCACGGCATCGTCGACGACAAAGCCGGTCGCGATCGTCAGGGCCATCAAGGAAAGATTGTCGAGGCTGTAGCCCAGCTCGTAGAGCACAGCGAAGGTGCCGATCAACGACAGCGGAACGGTGACCGCGGGAATGATCGTTGCCCAGACGTTGCGCAGGAAGAGAAAGATGACCATCACCACCAACGCGACCGAAAGGACCAGCGTGAATTGCACGTCGGTGACCGAGGCGCGGATGGTCTCGGTTCGATCGGACACGGTGTCGATCTTGATGCCCGACGGGATGGAAGCCTGCAGCACCGGCATCATGGCTTTGATACGGTTGACCGTGGCGATGACGTTCGCCCCCGGCGAGCGCTGGATCGGAAGGATGATGGCCCGTTTCTGGTTGAACCAGGCGGCGATCAGGTTGTTTTCCGGGCCGCTGATCGCTTTTCCCACATCCTTGACCCGCACCGGCGAACCGTTGCGGTAGGCGATGATCAGGTCGGCATAGGCTTCCGGTTTGAACAGTTGGTCATTGGTGTTGAGGATGTAGGTTTGGCGCGGGCTGTTGAGCGTGCCCTTGGGAAGATCGACGTTGTCCACGCCGATCACACTGCGGACGTCTTCGAGGCTCAGCCCGCGCGCCGCCAGGGCCTGAGGATCGACCTGGATGCGGATTGCCGGTTTTTGCCGTCCGGCGATTCCGACCAAGCCGACTCCTGATATTTGCGAGATCTTTTGCAACAAAATGTTTTCGGCGTAGGCATCCACGGTCGTGAGTGGCAGCGTGTCCGACGTGAGTGCTAGCACGAGGATCGGCGTGTCGGCTGGGTTCACTTTGTTGATCGTTGGGGGGTACGGCAGGTTGGGCGGCAGATAGGAACTGGCCGCGTTGATAGCGGATAGCGCATCCGCCACGGCCCCATCGATTTGCCGGCTCAAATCGAACTGCAGCGTGATCTGCGTGTAGCCCAGCGCGCTCGCGGAGGTCATCTGCGTGAGGCCCGGGATTTGCCCGAACTGCGTCTCGAGCGGCGTTGCCACCGAAGACGCCATGGTCTGCGGATCGGCACCGGGCAGCTGGGCCGTGATCTGCAAGGTCGGATAGTTCACGTTTGGCAGCGCCGCGATCGGCAGCAGTGGATAGGCGGCGAGGCCGCCTAGCAACAGGCCGACCATCAGCAGCGCGGTCGCGATCGGGCGTGCGATGAATGGGGCGGAGATATTCATGGGATCGGTGTCTGCTGCGCTTCTTGCGCCGCAGCCTCCTCTGCCGCCTTGCCGTGCAAGATTGTGACGTGGATGCCAGGCTGCAGCTTGTATTGGCCGTCCACGACCACCTGCTCGCCCGCCGCGAGGCCGGAATCGATGAGCGCCCGCCCACCGCTCACCTGGGCGACTTTGACCGGCCGCACGGCGACCGTGTTGTCCGCGTTGATCACGTAGACGTACGGCCCTTGCGGCCCCTGCTGCACCGCCGACGCGGACACTGTCAGGCCGTCATGGCGCGTGTCGAGCAGGAGCCACGCATTGACGAGTTCTCCCGGCCACAGGTGATGCTCTTTGTTGGGGAAGTTGGCTCGAAACCGCACACTGCCGGTGGTCTGCACGATTTCGTTGTCGATGAAATCGAGGCTGCCTTCATCGAGCTTCATCGTGTTGTCCTGACTGTAAGCCTCCACTTTGAGCGACCCATCGGCTAATTGCTGTTGAATCTGCGGCAGGCTCGTCTCCGGCAGCGTGAAGATCACCGAGATCGGCTCGACCTGCGTCACCACGACCAGGCCATTCGGGTCGGTGGGGTGAATGATGTTGCCGATGTCGACCTGCCGTATGCCGGTGACGCCATCGATGGGCGAGGTGAGCTGCGTATAGCTGAGCTGCGTCTGCGCCCATTCGATCGCCGCCTCGTCGGCCTTGATCGCGGCGTTGAGTTGCGCGACCTGCGCAGTCTGGGTCTCGACCAATTGCGGCGTGGCCCAGCCTTGGTTTCCCAAGGTGGTATAGCGTTTGAGATTGGATTCGGCGTTGGTTAGCTGCGCCTGATCGCGGCTGCGGTTCGCCGTCGCCTGATCGAGCTGCGCCTGATAAGGGCGCGGGTCGATCACGGCAAGCAGGTCGCCGGTCTTTACGGCCTGCCCTTCGGTGAAATTGACTTTTGTGATCTGCCCCTGGATTTGGCTGCGCACGATCACTGTGTTGTAGGCGATCACCGTGCCGACCCCTTGCAGATAGATAGGCACGTCTTGGCTGGTGACGGCGCCCGCAACGACGGGAGCGGTTGGGACTGCCGGGGTGCTCGCCGACGCCGCCTTGGATGGAAACCGATGCGTCACGACTAACGCGCCGACGATCGCGGCGACGACGACTGCCGAAATCGTGGAAATGATCACCTTGCTTCGCATCGGATGCTCCCCACTGGGCGCTTGCGCATCAGCAGGCACCGGAAGACTGTGCAGTGACGCCCGTTGCCCGACACGGCGCTGGGCTCAGACCCGGATTGCTCAGTTCGGTCGACCCCATCGGAATGGTGGGAACGCCCAGTTGCGAGCTCGCAGGCGTCGAAGTGCTCGACTGGAAGGACGTGATGCTGCCTGTCGCAGAAGCCGGCCCGCAGCTCGTCGCGATTGGACCCGGCGGCGTCGCGCCCGTCATGAGTCCCACGCCGCTGTTGTCGAACGGCGCGGTCGAGGTCGATGTGGTCGTCATCGCACCTGCCGTGCCGGGACTGGAACACGCCGTGGATAAGCCGAGTCCGTTGGATGAGCCCGAACTGACGCCAGGCGTTGCCAGCGGGGCGGCTCCGAAGGGAATTCCGGTTGGCGCAATCGCCGTCCCGGAGCTGCTCATGCCCAAGGGCGAAGTCATGCCCATGCCCGCGCTCGGCATCAAGGGCGTCATTCCGCCGCCTTGCGCATAAGCACAGCTCGACCCCAACAAGATCGCAGTCGCTATGGTGATCAGCCGGCGGGTCATGACGGCCTCGCGAGTGATGCAAGGCTGCGGCGGTATGCGGTCGGCGTCGTCCCGGTCGCCTTGCGAAAGGCGGCGGTGAACGAACTGGTTTCGCTAAAGCCGATCTTGAGCGCGATCCCGGTCACCGAGCAGGTGGGCTCGGCCAAGAGCGTTTTGGCGTGTTCGATGCGACGGGCGTTGTGGTAGCGATGGGGCGGCACGCCGAACGATCGCTTGAACGCTCGGCAGAAATGATACGCGCTCAGCCGAACGGAGCGCGCCAAGGTGGCGAGCGCTATGGGCTCGGCGAGATGTTCTTCGATATACGCCGCCGTGATCCGCTGCTGCCAGCCGGCCAGTCCACCGCGTGCTGGCGGCTCAATGCGCTGCGCGCCGTCGTTGCGGTGCACGAGCTCGTGCGCCAATACGATTCCAAGCGCCTCGCGATAATGTCGGTCTTCAGTGCCGCTCTCGATCAATCTGCCGAGTTTGACCGCTGTTTCCCACAACGCCTTGTCTTCGAAGAACAAGCGTGGCGCCAACGGCCTCTCGGTTAGGACCGGTCCCGGACTGCGGCGCATTTTGGCGGGATCGAAATAGATATACACCACGCGGCTGCGGGTGCGGGGCTCCTGCGTCTCGCGGTATTCGTGACCAGCCGGCACAAAGGCGAGCTTGCGCTTGACGTCCCTCAATGTGGAACGGGGTAAACCCTCGATCAGCGTTTCGCCGCTTGCACGAACGCCCTCTTCATGTACGACGAGCAAGTGTTGAAATCCGCGAAAGCGGAACTCGACCCTCTCATGTGTGATCGCTTGCACGACCTCCACCGCCATGCCGCCCCATGCAAGCCCCTGGCGTGCGACTGCATCGGAGGGAAAGATTCCGACCGCCTGATCCATGACGGCGCCGGAATGAAAATGGGAGAGCTTGCTCGGCAGATAGGGGCGCAGCTCGCCTTCGTTCAAGCGCGCGTGCTCGTCCACGGAGCGCAACATCGCGTTGCGCAGCACGAACGACCCGAGGCGGCCGTAAGGCACGCCGTTGTGAAAGCGAGGACCTGGAGCAGAATTGGTGCGAGCAGAATTGGTGCGAAGGGATTGGCTCAGCATGACGTTGCACCTTGCATCTTGGCAGCTCGGTTGTAGAACCAGCAGCCGTGTCCTCCCCGGCTGCCGTAAACCTAAGTGGAGCAGGGTGAATAGCTCCATCGTACGTAGGTTGAGACGCGTATCTCATTGGTTTGCGCGACCTATACCTTGGTTTGGGGCATGAGGCGGCCTTGCCATGGCTTGGGCGAAAGTGTCCCGGTCGCGAATGTCCGTTGAGTCGTTGGCGGGTGCGACGGGAGTGCGTCACCGGAAAAAGCTGAGACGGATTCGATGAGGATGCGGGACTTCGGAAGCGACGCCGAGCCTTTCGGCTATGGAGCGACGTTGTCCGGCAGCACGACTGCTTGCGAGTCGCTGGAGATGTTCTGAGCGAGCGCGCGCAAGTTCATTCTTTCCGACTGATCCCGATCGCCTTCTCGATGAGATTTATCAGCATTTGACTTTCGAACGGCTTGCTCAGAAAGCCCAAGGCCCCATCCTTCATCGCGCGGGTGCGCATCCGCTCCTCGGGAAACGCGGTCATGAAAATAATGGGAATGCGGCGATCCTGCGCCAACAGCGTATTCTGCAGTTCGACGCCACTGAGCCCCGGCATTTGCAAATCGGAGATTAGGCATGACGTATGCTCGACATGCGGCGATCGCAGGAATTCTTCCGCCGATGCAAACGTGTAAGCATTGAGTCCGAGCGACGTCACGAGGCTCTTCACCGCGCAGCGCATCGATTCATCGTCATCAATGATCGAGATGAGCGGGGGGGTCTGCAATTGCTGATCCTCAATATGGAGACGCAATGGAGAGGAATTCCCGGCCGTTGAGAAGGCTTGCATGCAAGGAAGATATGTCGCCGGGCTCATCACAAGAATCATATCAAGGTATTAGATCAGCTTGGAATTCTCGGGTTTGCGGCCCGCCGCAAGACGGGCCCGCGCTGCAAAAAAGTTGAACGTATGGTTTCAGCGCTGCCGTTCACGCCGCAACGTTGCTCGCCGGCGGGGCCATGAATTCAGGGCCGACCGGATCTTTGATCGTAGTCTTCAGGATGCGGTCGATTTCCGCCTTGGCGGCGGCATCGAGTTTCCAGCCGCTCACCTCGTCGACCGGTTGTAGCTGGTCGGCGTGGCGCGCGCCCCACAATGCGGTTGTGATTCCTTGATCGAGCGCCCAGCGAACCGCCAGATGGATGACCCTCTTGCGGAAGCGCCGCTGCGCGAGCTGATCGAGCCGTTCCACTGCAGCGAGGTACTGGCCGAAGCGCGGCTGCTGAAATTTTGGATCGGTGCGGCGAAGATCGTCGCCTTGGAATCTGCTGTCCAACCCCATGCGTCCGGACAAAAGGCCGCGGCAGAGTGCGCCGTAGCCGAAGGTCGCGATGTTGTTCTTCCGGCAATAGGGCAGTATGTCGGCCTCGATGCCGCGCTCGAACACATTATAGGGCGGCTGCAGCACATGCAGCGGCGCGACGCGGCGGAAGCGCTCCATCTGCCGCACCGAGAAATTGCTGACACCGATGGCGCGGATTTTGCCCTGCTTGAACAGGCTCTGCATGGCCTCCGCGGTTTCCTCGATCGTCACCAGCGGGTCGGGCCAGTGGACTTGGTAGACGTCGATGTGATCGGTTCGTAGCCGGCGCAGCGAATCTTCGACCTCTTGCAGGATTCGCGCTCGGCTGGCGTTGCGGAATACGCGTCCACCTTCCCACGCCAGTCCGGTCTTCGTCGCAATGAGCACCTGCGAGCGGAGATGACCCTCGGCGATCGCTTTGCCGACGATCTCTTCAGAACGGCCAAATCCATAGGCCGGGGCGGTATCGATGAGGTTGATCCCGCGCTCGACTGCTGCGCGGATGGTCGCGATGGATTCCGCCTCATCGGTTCCACCCCACATCCAACCGCCAATCGCCCACGTTCCTAGCGCAACGCGTGACACTTCGAGTGATGTACCGGCAATCGGCGCGCGTTCCATTTCGATTTCGCTGGTATTGATGTGACGAGCCATGATTTTGCTCCTTCGCCAAAGATGCGGCCGATGATTCCCTCTGTTCGCTGGTTTGTGCGTTCATTGCGCGCAATTGATCGGCCAGCGGACAGGTGCCGCACCGGTCGATGTAGCGATGATCAGATCTGCTGCTTGTGGCGGCTTGCCGGGTTTGGTCCGCTTTTGCCGAGAAATAGATTCCGCCGACCTATCTATTCTCCGGCTTGGCCTGCCGCACACCTATCGCTTCCGCCATCCGCACCAGGTCCGCAAGCGAGCGCGCGGCCATTTTGCGCATGACGTGCCCGCGATGGATCTTCACGGTGATCTCGCTCAGCCCGAGCTCGCCGGCGATCTGCTTGTTCATCAGGCCGGCGGTGACCAGGCCCATCACCTCGCTTTCGCGCTCGGTCAACGCTTCGAAGCGCGCCCGCAGGTCCGAAAGCTGCTGCTCGTCTTTTCGCCGGTTGCGGTCGCGCTCGAGTGCGGCGGCGACCGCATCCAGCATGTCCTGATCGCGAAAAGGCTTGGTCAAAAAATCGACCGCCCCCGCTTTCATGGCCTGGACCGACATGGGGATGTCGCCATGGCCGGTCATGAATATGATCGGAATGCGTATGTTCGCCTTGGCGAGCTCGGCTTGGAAATCGAGCCCACTCAGCCCCGGCAATCTGACATCCAGCACGAGACAGCTCGCCACATCGGGAAGCTTGCTTCGCAACAAGTCCGCGGTGGAACCGAACGTCTCGACCCTGAGCCTAACCGATCGAAGAAGGCTTCTGAGCGCTTCGCGCATGGATTCATCGTCGTCGACGACGAATACGATCGGCTCTTCGCTAGGAGCGGGCTGACGAGCGGGACGCTCTATCACGGCGTACTCTCCGGGCAAGCCTTGCCACAATAGATAGCACTTCCGCACGGATTAGCGAGCCGGTCAGCGGACCTCCGCGACAACAAACCCGACGGCTGTTCCGTTCCTCCTCGCGCATGAATTTCGGCGAAAGCTTAAACCAAAGTATGTGCGCGTCGATCCTTCGGTTATGCCGCAACACCCAGAATATAGTTCATCCCGTGCCCGCTACGAGGCTATCTCCCAGGTAACTGCAAGGCACGGGGCGTCGGGCCGAGGCTGTTGCAGGAAACCATGGACAATCGTCCGTACACATGGAGAGAGATCATGAAGGCACTTATCGCTGCTCTCGCATTGGCCACCCTCGTTGCCAGCCCGACGTTCGCGCAGACGGCGCCCGCCGGGAACAGTGCGGCGAACTGTTACGGCCAGGGGTTTGGACCAAGCTCCCCCTGCTATCCGTAAGGCCACTTGGCGCGCCTGCGGTCAAAGCGCGCAGTATCGGCAAGCCCCGGGATTCCGGACAACAGCTAGCGGTCATCGACTTCGGCGATTGGGCGAAGAATTCGTTCGTAGCCCGCACCTAATGTTGCTTTGAGAGTACGGCCGGCCCTTGCGCCGGCCGTACAGGGCCGTGGGCTCATTAGCGCGCAGCAAAAGCACGAGGGAAGAATTTCCCATTACGGATGCGAAATCGCCGATAGTTCAATCGGAGACTATGATGAACCGCCGGACCCTGATCGGGGCTGTCGCTGCTAGCGCTGCGCTTCCCTTGCTCAATCGAGTCGCCAGCGCGCAGACATCCCCGAAGACGAAAAATGTCGTCTTCGTACACGGACTGTTCGCGGACGGCTCCTGCTGGTCGAAGGTCATCGCCCGCCTCCAGCAGAAGGACGTCAACTGCACGAGCGTGCAGAACCCTCTGACCTCGCTGCATGAGGCATCGGAGGCTGCGCGGCGGGCAATCGCGGCGCAGCCGGGCCCGACGGTGCTCGTCGGCCACTCCTTCTCCGGAATGATCGTCTCGGAGGTTGGGGTAGACCCGAAGATCACCGCCCTCGTCTACATCGCTGCGCGGGCCCCCGATGCCGGCGAGGACTATACGGCGCTGGCGAAGAACTATCCGACGCCCCCGGCCACCGCCGGCATTGTCTTCCACGACGAGTGGGGACAGTTCTCGGAGCAGGCTTTCCTGCACGACTTCGCGGGCGACCTGCCGCTGGAGGACGCGCGCGTCCTCTACGCCGTTCAGCAGCCATTCAAGAAGTCGCTGACGACGGAAAAGACGACGAATGCCGCCTGGCGCACCAAGCCGACCTTCTATGCCGTGTCCACCCGAGACCGTACGATCAATCCCGACCTGGAGCGCTTCATGGCCGAGCGAATGGGTGCGAAGACGATCGAGATCGAGGCGAGCCACCTAGCGCTGATCTCACATCCCGACGCGATCACGAACCTGATCCTAGAGGCACTTGCCGTCTGAGATAAGCTGGACACTCGTGGTGTGCGCATCAGGCGCTACAGCGACGATG
>Ga0310913_10001091_pt1 | contig 13527 bp, 12 predicted proteins | sample GREbulkMGOX082_FD_203447 | JGI IMG/M metagenome (GOLD analysis project Ga0310913, IMG submission 203447) | Lab enrichment of tropical soil microbial communities from Luquillo Experimental Forest, Puerto Rico - GRE.bulkMG.OX082 | ecosystem: Environmental > Terrestrial > Soil > Tropical forest >...
CCGCCGCCGACCAGGACAGATTCCGCAGCATCGTCGTAGGCAGTGGCGGAGCCGCGGTACCGCTAGATGTCACCGGCGTTCTCAAGGAGTGGATCGAAGCAACCGACCTGGCGCCCTACCGCCAGATCGGCGGGCGCAAGATTGTCGAGATCGCCCTGAGCACCATCGCGGGCTACACCCCGTCAGACGAGATCCGCGAAGACTACATGTCTTGCTATGAAGGCGGTCGCTTCGCCGACACCATCCCATACGCCCAGAGCTACCGCGAATACCTTCCAGAACTCGCCAAGCTGCTGCCAGGCATCCAAACACCGGTCCGCATCGTTGCCGGAGCCGACGACCAGGTCGTGCCCGGGTCCAACGCCGAGTTCCTTCAAGAGCGACTACCCAATGCCCAGGTCGATCTCATTGCTGGCGCGGGCCATTTCTGCTGGGAAGAAAAACCCGCCGAATACGCCGCGCTGCTCACCAGCTGGTGGGACCGAGCCAATGCGGCGTCGAAAATCTAAAACAACCAACGAGAGAACAGGGAGCGTGAACATGACGACCACGGACATCCTGACCGACATGGTGCTGGTCGAATCCAAGAAGACCGCCACGATCCACGCCCCGGTCGAGCACGTCGACATCGCCGACTGGCTACTGCACCTTCCCGACGCAGAGTACCAGCGTTGCGCACCACCGGATCATATCGCCGCCGCAACAACAACGACCGACGACGGGCGGCCGATGTCGATCAACGTGGAGGTGATCGGCGGCACCCTCATGGTGCAGCACTACGTGGCCGAGGTACATGAACCCCACCACTGCCGGATGGTGTCGCTCAGCGACGTGCAGACACCGGCCGGCTGGACGAAGATCCAGGTAATTTGGGACCTCAGCGTCACCGCACTGGACTCAGCCAGCTGCCGATACACCAACCGGGTAGTCAGCTACCCGACACCGGCATTCCTGGAGACGCTCGAGGTCGCCGGGATCTCGTTCGAAGACGCCGTGGCTGACCGCCAAGCCGCCAGTGACGACCACAACCGCCGTGAGACAGCTCTCTATGCAAAAAGTCTCGAACGAAAGGCCCTGGCCCACAATTAGGATTCCTGATTCTGCTCCGACGCATGCCAAACGTCGCGCCTACACGCGCGGCCCTGGACGCCTGCCGATTTTGGACATGCTGATGGTATCCATCGACATCAGCGAAGTCAGTTTCACCTAACAGACTAATAGCAGGACGCCGCGGGACTCGTTCGCCTCCGCCCACAGCCAGCCCAAGAGCATCGAGGACGGCTGGTGTGGTCTTGCTCGATGCTGATCAACAGCCCCTCAAGCCGTCCATTGATCTTGCCTGATCAGACGTACGCGGTCCGTCGTCGCGTTAGCCGCGGTCCGTCGTCGCGTTAGCAAAGATTTGGCGAGATTTGTTCGGCTTCACTGGCGTCGACGGCGCATGCGGGACAAGTAGAGGCACACGAAAGGACAAAACCATGACCGTACTTCAGGCCACGCGAACCAAGACTTTATCGGGCGCGACACGCTCTGCACGATTGTTCCTTCTCGAACTGAGCGGCGACCGCATTCACTCGATGAATCCCGACGGGTCCGACCGCAAGACCATCGTCACCGGTTGCCGCTTCCCCGACGGCATCGCCGTGGATGTAGCGGCGGGTCACGTCTATTGGACCAACATGGGCATTCCCAACCTCGATGACGGCTCGATCGAACGCGCCGACCTCGATGGCAAGAACCGCAAGGTCATCGTACCGCAAGGCGGGACATACACGCCGAAACAGCTCCACCTCGATAAGGAGAACGGCAAGCTCTACTGGGGCGACCGCGAGGGCATGCGCGTGATGCGCTGCAATCTCGACGGCTCGCAGGTCGAAACGCTGGTCGAGGCCGGCCGTGGCGACAAGGACCGACAAGATCAAAGTCGGTGGTGCGTTGGAATCACCATCGACCCGAAGCTTGGGAAAATCTACTGGACGCAAAAAGGTCCGGACGACGCCGGCCTGGGGCGCATCTTCCGCGCCAACATCGAGATCCCGAAGGGCGAGAGCCCGGCGAACCGCTCCGATATCGAGGTGCTGTTCGATCAGCTGCCGGAACCGATCGACCTCGAGCTCGATCTCAAGAACCGCGTCCTCTACTGGACCGACCGCGGCGATCCTCCGCGCGGCAACACCGTCAATCGCGCGCCGATCGACAAAAAGGCGATGCCTGAGATCCTGATCACCCACCTGATGGAAGGCATCGGCATCGCCCTCGACGTGCCCGGCAACCGGATGTTCGTCACCGACTTCGCCGGATCGGTCTATTCCGCCGATCTCGATGGCAAGAACGAGCGCAACTTCCTCTACGCGCAAGGCAACCTCACCGGCATCGCCTATGCCGAGGTCTGAGCAACACGTTGGAGAACTGACATGACCGACAAGCCCATTCGCCGCATTGGCATCATTGGCACCGGCGTGATCGGCGCGAGCTGGACCGCGCTGTACCTCGCCAAGGGACTGCACGTCGTCGCGACCGACGTGGCGCCGAACGCAGAGGCGGCGCTCCGGAAGTTCGTCGAGACCGCCTGGCCGGCGCTCAAGCGATTGGGCCTCTCGCCCGGAGCCTCGCAGTCGAACCTGAAGTTCACGGCCGCGCTCGCGCAGGCGGTCTCCGGCACCGATCTCGTCCAGGAGAACGGACCCGAGCGGATCGACTTCAAGCAGAAGCTCTATGGACAGCTCGACGAGCTGCTGCCGCCCGACGTGATCATCGCGTCGAGCTCGTCGGGGCTCACCATGAGCGAAATCCAGAAGGGCGCCGCGTCGCATCCAGAGCGCTGCGTCATCGCCCATCCGTTCAATCCGCCGCACTTGATCCCGCTCACCGAGATCGTCGGCGGGGCAAAGACCTCAGAAGAAACGATCCGGCGCGCGGCGGAGTTTTATACGTCGATCGGCCAGAAGACGGTGCGCCTCAACAAGGAGATGCCCGGCCACGTCGCAAACCGGCTCCAGGCCGCATTGGCGCGCGAGGTCTACTACCTTGTCGCCGAGGGCGTGGTGAGCGCCGCCGACGTCGACACCGCCCTCTCCTGGGGCCCCGGCCTGCGCTGGGGAGTGATGGGCAACTTGATGCTCAATCACCTCGGCGGCGGTCCGGGCGGCATCGAGCACTTCTTCCAGCAGTTCAGCGGTCCGATGACGGCCTGGTGGAAGACCCTCGGCTCGCCGGTGCTAACGCCGGAGGTGCAAAAGAAGCTCATCGACAGCGTCCATGCGGAGGTCGGATCGCGCACCATCGCGGAGCTGGAAGCGGAGCGGGACGAGGTTCTGCTCGGCCTGATCGAGCTGCGGAAGCGTTCGGAGGCGGTCGCCCCGCGCCAAGTCGCAGCTGAGTAACGGTGCGGCTGCGGACAGCCAACACCCCTCTAACCGAAAAGGATTTTGCAAATGAATATCGCGACCACCCTGCGGACAGAAAAGCCTCAACCTGTTCTGTCCATCGAAAATGCCCAGCCGGATCTGCTCACCGAGGCAATTCAGTCCAAGCTCGGGAATCCGGAACGCAGTTCGGATATCGACCTGCACGCCGCAACCAATCAGGTTCTGAAAGACGTTCGGATGTCAACCGCCGACAGCGGCGGCGAAGTCACCTTCTACGGCCGCGATCCGATCATTCCGAGCCCCTTCCGGTTTGGCAGCATGGCTGCGATCGGCCTGGCCGCCAAGGCCGTTGCGGTCGCAGCGCTTTGGCGACACCGGACCGGTGAGGGACAGGATATCGGGGTGGATGTGCGCAAGGCGTTACGGCGCTTCGCCGGCTTCTTCGACCGGAAATGGGAAACGATCAATGGACGTCCCCCGCTTGGCTGGGACGCCACGAACCCGTTCCAACGTTTGCCGCTGTTTCGGGAGACGGCCGACGGGCGGTACGTCGTAGCGCTGAACATCTACCCCAAGCTATCGTTCGGCGCTCTCAACCTCCTGAGGTGCAGCCCAAGCGTCGAATCCGTGAACAATGCCATCCTGCAGTGGCGCGCCGACGACCTGGAAAACGCGGCGGCCGAGGCCGGGCTTCCCATCGCCACGGTGCGCACCTTCGAGGAATTCCGGAAGGAGCCCCAATACACCGACGTGCTTTCCCGGATCCCGTTGATCACGGTGGAGAAGATCGGCGAAAGCGAGCCGATGCCTTTCAAAAGAGATGGGAAGAGCCCGCTGGATGGCATTCGCGCATTCGGAATGGGGCATGTGATCGCCGGAGCCGGCATCGGCAGAGATCTCGCCTGCTACGGGGCAGATGTCCTCAACATCTGGCGTCCCGAAAATACCGAGGTTGAGGCGTTTGTCTGGAACGTACAGATTGGGATGCGTTCGACAATCCTGGACAATTCCAAGGACGATCGCGCGAAATTCGATCACCTGTTGAAGGATGCCGACGTATTCTTCGCCAACAAGCGCCCAGGATATTTGGAGCGGAACGGGCTTGATGCCGAGGAGCTCTGCGCCAAGAAGCCGGGGCTGATCCATGCAACCGTCCTTCTCCACGGTAACAAGGGCCCTTGGAAGAATCGTCCTGGATTCGATGAGATCGGTGGGGCCGTATCGGGACTGTTCTCTATCGAGGGGACGCCGACGCACCCCAAATCGCCGCCGATCATCCCCATTTGCGACAATGTCGTGGGTTGGCTCGGCACAATCGGCATTCTCGCGGCGCTGCGGCGGCGTGCGGTGGAAGGCGGCAGCTATCGGGTCACCGTTTCCCTGACCCGAACCTTGCTGTGGCTCTATTCGCTCGGCATTTTCGACAAGGCCTATGCCCAGGCGACGGCCGGATCTTCCGACGAACACGCCGACATCTCTCCCGATCTGTTCATCGCGGAGACGCCGCTGGGCACGTATCAAGGGATGACCGACCAGGTAGTCCTGTCGCGGACTCCCGGCTCCTTCAGAACGGTGCTTGCGCCGCGAGGCTCGAGCAAACCCGAGTGGCTGGCCCGTTGAGAGCGCTGTTCCCGAACGCGAGTTGCTGAAGCCATCTCATAAGAGCACGAACGAGGCGATCCATGAGCGCAATGTTGGCCGAGACCCGGCCTGACGAGGCCACCGCTGTCGTCGAGGCGCATCCCGGAGAGCGCAAGCGCGTCGTCATCATCGGCGGCGGCTTCGCCGGGATCGCAGCGGCGCACGCGCTGCGGCACGCCGATGCTGAGGTCTTACTGATCGACCGGCGCAACCACCACATCTTTCAGCCGCTACTCTATCAGGTGGCGACAGCGGTCCTCTCTCCTGCCGAGATCGCTGCGCCGATCCGTCAGCTCGAGGCGAAGCAGCGGAACGTCAGCGTACTCCTGGCAGAGGTCACCGGCGTCGACGTTGCTTCCCGCACGGTTGACGCGGCTTCCGCGAGCGCGGGCGTCCGCAAGATTGCGTTCGACTATCTGGTGGTCGCGACCGGCATGCGCCCCAACTATTTCGGGCACGACGAGTTCGCGCGCCATGCTCCCGGGCTCAAGAACCTCAACGACGCGGAGACGATCCGGGCCAAAATCCTGGGCGCGTTCGAACTGGCGGCAACGACCGAGGACGAGGGCGAACGCGCGCGACAGATGACGTTCGTGCTGGTCGGCGCAGGCCCTAGCGGCGTCGAGCTCGCGGCGTCCCTGGCCCAAATGGTGAAGGTCACGCTGCGGAACAACTTCCGCCGCATCGATCCGTCGAAGAGCACCATTATTCTGCTTGACGCAGGCAACCGAGTCCTGCCGACGTTCGCCGAGGCGCTGTCCCGCAGGGTGACCCGGCACCTCACCAAGCTCGGCGTCAAGGTCCTGACCGGAGTCAAGGTCGAGACCGTCGACGAGCAAGGCGTTGTCGCCGGCGGAAAGAGGATTCCAAGCGCCACCGTGCTGTGGACCGCGGGTGTCGCGGCATCGCCGGTTCCAAAGATGCTCGGTAGCAAGACCGACCGCGCGGGACGGGCGCTTGTCGACCCGTTCCTGAAGGTCGTGGACGCACCGGGAGTGTTCGTCGTCGGCGACGCGGCGTCGGTCATGCAAAATGGGCATCCGGTGCCCGGCGTGGCGCAGGCAGCGATTCAGCAAGGGCGGTACGTTGGGCGGCTGATCGCGAAAGAGCTGAAGGGGCGGAAGGTCGAGCGTCCGTTCAGCTATTTTGACAAGGGCAATATGGCCGTCGTCGGCATGAACTATGCGGTGCTGGAGCGGGGCTGGTTGCGCACCAGCGGCTTCCTGACCTGGCTGGTGTGGGCGTTCGTTCACATCCTGTCACTGCCGCAGCTGCAGAACCGGCTGCGCGTGCAGCACCAGTGGCTGTGGTCGTACTTCACCGGCCAGCGCAGCTCGCGCTTGATCCCGGAAACCCACGAGCCTGGGCACTGAGTCACCGAGCAAGGGAACCCCAACCAGGGAAGCTGGCACAGGGCCAAGAGCGGCCCCGCCGTCGGACGCGGACCCTCATGAATTATCGTCGGAATGCCAAAGTCGATTACGACCGCTTCTTTGCCGATGCGCTCGGCCGGCTGCATAGCGAGCGCCGCTACCGCGTGTTCGCCGATCTCGAGCGCATCGCCGGCCGCTTCCCGCACGCCATCTGGCATTCGCCGGGCGGGCCGAAGCAGGTCGTGATGTGGTGCTCCAACGATTATCTCGGCATGGGCCAGCATCCGAAGGTGATTGGCGCCATGGTCGAAACGGCGACGCGGATGGGCACCGGCGCCGGCGGTACCCGCAACATCGCCGGCAACAGTCATCCGGTGGTCGAGCTCGAGCGCGAGCTCGCCGACCTGCACCGCAAGGAGGCGGCGCTGGTCTTCACCTCCGGCTATGTGTCGAACGAGACCGGCATCTCGACGCTCGCCAAGCTGATCCCGAACTGCCTGATCCTGTCGGATGCCTGGAACCACAATTCGATGATCGAGGGCGTGCGCCAGGCGCACACCGAGAAGCGGATTTTTGGTCACAACGACATGGTGCATCTCGAAGAGCTTCTGGACAACGCCGATCCGGCGCGGCCAAAGCTCATCGTGTTCGAGAGTCTCTACTCCATGGACGGTGACGTGGCGCCGATGCGAGCGATCTGCGACCTCGCCGAGCGCTACGGCGCCATGACCTACGTGGACGAGGTGCACGCGGTCGGCATGTACGGCGCCCGCGGCGGCGGCATCAGCGAACGCGATGGCGTCGCGCACCGCATCGACGTGATCGAGGGCACGCTCGCCAAGGCGTTCGGCGGCCTCGGCGGTTATATCGCAGGCTCTGCTGCCCTGATCGACGCAGTGCGCTCCTATGCGCCGGGCTTCATCTTCACCACGGCGCTGCCGCCGTCGGTCGCCGCTGCGGCGACCGCGGCGATCCGGCATCTGAAAACCTCGCAATGGGAACGCGAGCGGCACCAGGATAGCGCCGCGCGCACCAAGGCGGTGCTCGCCGCGGCACGGCTGCCGGTGACGACGAGCCCGACCCACATCGTGCCGGTCTATGTCGGCGATCCGCAATTGTGCAAGACGGCGAGCGATCTGCTCCTTGCCGATCACGGCATCTACGTTCAGCCGATCAACTATCCGACCGTGCCGAAGGGCACCGAGCGACTGCGGATCACGCCGAGCCCCTATCACGACGACGGCCTGATCGACTCGCTTGCTGAGGCCCTGGTCGACGTCTGGGGCAGGCTCAACCTGCCGTTCGAGGAACGCGCGCTGGCGGCGGAGTAGTCCGGCGGCAGAGATACGAGCGGAGATCAACGCAGGCAAGCTCGACCTCCTGCGCGACTTCAGCAGTGCCGCGCGAGAAGAGCTGACACTCAAGTATTGGGGTGCGCCGCCCGCGACGTCGATCGTTCTGCCGGTCAAGGACGCAATTTGGAGAGATTTGGCAGGATTTGCCGACATTTACTCACGGTCTTCGGCACAGGCCTGTATCGATCGACAAACGCAAGATCCGCGGCGAACGCAAGTTCGCAAACTTCACGAAGGCGGTTCTTTGTTGAGGACTCGACCATGAAAACCACCGCGATTGCCTTATCGCGCCTACGGCTCACTTCACGGCCTAATTTGGCGGCGCGACTGCCGGATTTCATCGCGTTGACGAAGCCGCGGGTGATGGCGCTTGCAGTGTTCACCGCGCTTGTCGGATTGATGGTCGCGCCAGCTCGCCTCGATCCACTCCTTGGCTTCATTGCAATTCTGGCAATCGCCGCGGGGGCTGGAGCCGCCGGCGTGCTGAATATGTGGTACGACGCCGATATCGATGCGGTGATGACTCGCACCGCCGGCCGTCCAATTCCCCGCGGGGCGATCTCGCGCCTGGAAGCGTTGGCCTTCGGCCTTGTTCTTGCCTGCAGCGCTGTCGCTGTTCTTGCTTTCGCAGCCAATATCACGGCCGCGGCGCTGCTCGCTTTTGCCATCTTCTTCTACGTCGTCGTTTATACGATATGGCTCAAACGAAGGACGCCACAGAACATCGTGATCGGCGGCGCAGCCGGCGCACTTCCGCCGGTAATCGGTTGGGCGGCGGCGAGCGGTGAGATCGCGCTCGAGCCGCTCGTCTTGTTCCTGATCGTGTTCCTGTGGACACCGCCTCATTTCTGGGCGTTGTCGCTCAATCGCGCCGACGAATATGCGCGTGCCGGGGTGCCCATGCTGCCGGTCGTGGCCGGCAGAGCAGAGACCACGCGACAAATCCTGATCTACAGCATTCTGCTGCTTCCGATTTCACTGCTGCCGTGGGCGCTTGGGTTTGCCGGCGCGATCTACGGCGCGACTGCCGTCCTCTGCGGAGCAGCGTCCATTGCGCTCGCGCTGAGGTTGGTCGGAAGCAATGAAGCCGATCGACGCCCTGCACACAGGCTGTTCGCTTTTTCCATCCTGTACCTGTTTCTGCTGTTCGCAGCGCTCTGCGCCGGGAATGGCGGGGCGCGCTGGTCGCTGATGGTCTCCGCGCGTCCCACGACGGCTGCCGTCGCGCCGGTAGATCCTACTCTCTACGTCACGCGCGGTTCCAACCTACCTGAAGGGGCCTGACATGCAGCATGTTGCGCTGGCCATTCTGTTAATCGGCACCGCCGCCCTCGGCGGCTGCTCCGAAGGCGTGCTTGATCCGAAAGGACCTGTCGCCGCCGCCGAGCGTCTCGTCATGTTCAATTCGACTGGAATCATGTTGGCGATCGTTATTCCGACGATCCTCGCCACGCTCGGAACGGCCTTTTGGTTTCGCGCCTCGAACACGCGCGCACGCTACATGCCGGATTTCGACTATTCCGGCCGCCTGGAGCTGCTCGTCTGGTCGATCCCGCTCATGACCATCCTTCTCGTGGGCGGCGTCGCCTGGCTGGGCTCATACGACCTCAATCCGCCCAAGGCGATCGCCTCTGCAGTTAAGCCCGTGAGGGTTCAAGTCGTGTCGCTCGATTGGAAATGGCTGTTCATCTATCCCGACCAGGGGATTGCGGCCGTTAATCAGCTGACCATTCCCGTGGGCGCGCCGATCAGCTTCGAGCTGACCTCTTCCGGAGTCATGAACAGCTTCTTTGTGCCGCAGCTCGGTGGCCAGATCTACACGATGTCGGGGATGGTGACGCGCCTCCATCTGTTGGCCGATCATGCCGGAACCTATCGGGGAATGTCGGCAAATTACAGCGGCGCCGGATTTTCCGACATGCACTTCAGCGTCGATGCAGTCCCGGCAGAAAAATTTGTGCAGTGGGTGGCTGCAACGCGTACCGCCGGCCCGGTGCTTGATGCGCAAAGCTATGCCGAGCTGGCAAAGCCCAGCCAGGCGGTCACGCCGTTCACCTATCATGCCGTGACCTCGGGCCTGTTCAACGCGATCTTGAGCACCGCAATGCAATCCAGAGATCCATTGTGTCTCACTCCCCCGGCATCACAGAGGGCGCCAAAATGAATCTCCTCGGCAAGCTCACGTGGAGCGCGATCCCGTTCGACCAGCCCATCATCATGGGTGCCTCGGGAGGCGTAGTCCTGGTCATCATGGCGATCCTTGGGTGGGTCACGCTCAAGGGCTACGTACCTTATCTCTGGCGCGAGTGGATCACGTCGGTCGACCACAAGCGCATCGGCGTCATGTATATCGTGCTGGGATTGATCATGCTGCTGCGCGGCTTTGCCGATGCCATCATGATGCGCTCGCAGCAGGCGATCGCCGCTGGCGGTGCACAAGGATATCTGCCGCCCGAACATTTCGACCAGATTTTCTCGGCGCACGGCACCATCATGATTTTCTTCGTGGCAATGCCGCTCGTGATCGGACTGATGAACTTCGCGGTCCCGCTGCAACTTGGCATCCGCGACGTGGCCTTCCCGACATTGAACTCGGTCAGCCTGTGGCTTACCGCGTCAGGCATCCTGTTGACGAACGTCTCGCTGGCGGTCGGCGAATTCGCCAAGACCGGATGGGTCGCCTATCCGCCGCTGAGCGAGCTGCAGTTCTCGCCTGGCGTTGGCGTCGACTACTACCTTTGGTCGCTGCAGATTTCCGGCATCGGCACGCTGCTGACCGGAATAAATTTCGTCACCACAATCCTGAAGATACGGGCGCCGGGAATGAGCTACATGCGCATGCCGGTGTTCTGCTGGACCGCGCTTGCATCGAACCTGATGATTGTCGCAGTCTTTCCCATCCTCACCGCGACGTTCGCGATGCTGCTGCTCGACCGTTACCTCGGCTTCCACTTCTTTACAGTCGACGCTGGCGGCAACGCGATGATGTACGTGAACCTGTTCTGGATGTGGGGTCACCCCGAAGTCTACATCCTCGTCCTGCCGGCATTCGGTATCTTCTCCGAGGTGGCCGCGACTTTCTCTGGCAAGCCGCTGTTCGGATACCGCTCGATGGTCGCTGCGACCATGGCGATCTGCGTTCTCTCCCTCACGGTTTGGTTGCACCACTTCTTCACCATGGGGGCCAGCGCAAACGTCAATGCCGTCTTTGGGATCGCGAGCATGATCATCGGGGTGCCGACCGGTGTCAAAATCTTCAACTGGATGTTCACCATGTACGGTGGGCGCATCCGATTCTCGGTGCCGGTCCTATGGACCATCGGCTTCATGGTGACGTTCGTTCTGGGCGGCCTGACCGGCGTGCTGCTGGCTGTACCCCCCGTTGATTGGCAGGTGCACAACAGCGCGTTCCTGGTCGCACATTTCCATCACGTCATCATCCCCGGCGTCATATTCGGCGTCTTCGCCGGCTACATATATTGGTTCCCCAAGGCATTCGGCTTCATACTCGACGAGCGCTGGGGCCGGCGGGCGTTCTGGTGCTGGTTCATCGGCTTCCATGTCGCTTTCATGCCGATTTATGTGGTCGGCCTGATGGGCATGACGCGGCGCCTGCAGCATTACGACGTTGTCTCCTGGCAGCCATGGCTGGTTGTCGCCGCGGCCGGTGTCGCTGTCATTTTTGCGGGAATTGTCTGCCAGATCGTGCAGCTCGTCGTGTCGATCCGCCAGCGCGAGAAGCTCCGCGATGTGACCGGCGATCCGTGGAACGGCCGCACATTGGAGTGGTCGACGGCGTCGCCGCCGCCGGCCTGGAATTTCGCGGTTCTGCCGCGCGTCGCCGAGAGAGACGCCTTCTGGGCTCATAAGGTGCGCGCAAAGCACGGTCAGCTGGCGCAAGCACGCGAGTATAAGTCGATTGAAGTACCGAAAAACACTCTGACCGGCTTCGTCAACGCCTTCTTTGCGGTGGTCATCGGTTTTGCGCTGATCTGGCACATCTGGTGGATGGCCGCTCTCGGAGCCATTGGCGCATTCGTGACGTTCCTTGCATTCGCATTTCGCGAGCAGGACGAGGTCGAGATGACCGCTGAGACGATCGCTCGGTTCAATCGCGCTCACCCGACGGAGGTCGCGCTATGAACGTCGCTGTCGCCGTTTACGATGTGAAACAGGACGCATTCGCTCCCGCCAGCGAGGCTGGACCGGCCCCAAAACGAGTCGTGGTCGGCTTCGGCTTCTGGGTCTTCCTGCTGAGCGACATCGTGATGTTCTCGGCGCTGTTTGCGGCTTACGCGGTGCTCGTGCATGCGACCGCGGGAGGCCCGGCCGGCCCGCAGCTGTTCAATCAAGTCAGCGTCGCGATCCAGACCGCATGTCTGCTCGCCTCAAGCTACACGTGCGGGCTGATGTCGCTGGCGGTGAGTGCGCAGCGACGACTCGACACGTACCGCTTTGCTTTCGTCACGTTCGCGCTCGGGGCTGCGTTCCTCGCTCTCGAGATTCGCGAGTTCGCCGGCATGATCGCCAGCGGCGCGGCGCCGCAAACCAGCGCGTTCCTTTCCGCGTACTTCACTGTTGTTGGCTGTCACGGCTTGCACGTCACTGCCGGATTGATCTGGTTGGCGGTGATGATGGCCCAGGTCGCAATCAAGGGATTCCGCCCGGCCGTCGACCGTCGGCTGCTCTGCTTTGCCCTGTTCTGGCATGCGCTCGACATCATCTGGGTCTGGCTGTTTATCGCCGTTTATCTGATGGGAGTTCTACCATGACCGACGCACCCTACGATCTCGCGCCCGGAGAGGTCTCGATTTTTGGCAGGGCGGCAAGGATGGCCGCCTCGGGCGTCGGGATCTACACGATCGGACTGGTCCTTGCCGTGATCCTTACGGCCACCTCGTTCTGGGTGGCCAACACCTCGCTGCTTTGGGCGCTCGGCGTGCCCATGGGCCTTGTCGTGCTCGCCATCGCCCAGATGGGCGTTCACCTGGTCTTCTTCCTGCACATCACCACCGCTCCGGACAACACCAACAACGTTCTGGCGCTGGCGTTCGGCGTGCTCATCGTGTTCCTGGTCGTCGTCGGATCGCTCTGGATCATGACCGATCTGAACACCAACATGATGCAGTCAGCCGAGCAGATGAATCTGATGCGGCCCTGAATGGCTTGGGAGATCGACCTTTGCGCATACTCGGCTCCTTCATCCAGGGTTTTGAGGTCAGGAATCGCGCCAGTTCGGAGGAACGTCGTTCAGCTTTGAGTTACTCTGGCCTCAAGAGAGCGGGCGAATATATAGATCCAGCGGCGACCTTAAAATCGGTCGTCCTCTGGATGCTCATCAAATCGGGATAAACCCGAACGCGTTCGAGTTCTCGCACACACGAGCATCGATCACCATTCGCTCTTGCGGTCCGCATTACAATCCGCGTCCCCATCCATTTACGTCGCCGGTCCAGTTCGGGTTTGGGATCGTTGGCCTCATTTCAGGCACCGTGTAGTAGAGCGCATGAATGCGCGCGTCGAGGCCGATCCGGGCCTCATGCGGCGGCGGCGATGCACGGCCGAGCACCCATTTGGAACTATCAAACGAATGACAGCAGGCGGGCGCTTCCTCACCAGAGGTCTCAATAAGGTCAAAGCCGAAACCGCCCTGAGCGTACTCGCCTACAACATCCTGCGAGCAATCAATCTGGTTGGCGCCTCGGGTCTTAGCGCCAGTCTCGCCTGAGCCCCACAAAAAAGAGGCCCCGGATCGCCAGAGCCTCTCGTTTCCACACAGCCTGTGAGCGG
>Ga0310913_10001096_pt1 | contig 13518 bp, 10 predicted proteins | sample GREbulkMGOX082_FD_203447 | JGI IMG/M metagenome (GOLD analysis project Ga0310913, IMG submission 203447) | Lab enrichment of tropical soil microbial communities from Luquillo Experimental Forest, Puerto Rico - GRE.bulkMG.OX082 | ecosystem: Environmental > Terrestrial > Soil > Tropical forest >...
CAGTGGGCAACCCATCGTTGGGACCGCAACGAAGCTCACGAACGTGTGCTGCGGTTCTGCCTACACGGGCTGGGCGTGGCGCCAGAAACGATCGAACAAATCACCGCGGGCAGCGTGCCCGCGGGCTGCAAGTGCTAGGCCTGTGGGAGGTGTGGGATGTCGTTTGTGATAGCGGCGCCGGAGATGATGACATCGGCGGCAACGGATTTGGCCAGCATCGGCTCGACGCTCAGCGCGGCCAACGCGTCCGCGGCGGCCCCGACGACGGGGGTTGTGGCCGCGGCTGAGGATGAGGTGTCGGCGGCGATCGCGGCGCTGTTTTCCGGGCACGGCCAGGTGTATCAGGCACTGAGCGCGCGGGTGGCGGCGTTTCATGAGCAGTTTGTGCATGCGTTGACCATGGGTGCGGGATCCTATGTCGGCGCGGAGGCCGCCAATGCTGCGGCGTTTGCGGCCAATCCGGTGGCCTCGGCGGCCGCCGCGCAGGTGGCGCCGTGGCAGCAATCGCTGTATAACCTGTCGAGCAGGCTCGCCGCACTTCTGGGCCTCAACCCCGTCACCACCCCCGTAGCCAGCGACCCAGACTTAAGGAGTCAAGTCACCAATTTCGGGCCGTTCGCGGCAACGTCTCTTTCCGACCCTGACGACCATTACTTTGATTTGACTAGTTTTAGTGATCCCTCGCTGGTCACCGATACTTTGACTTCTGGGTTTGACCCCACACTGGGCTTAGGGGCGCCGGGGCAGACAATAAACATGATCCAAAGTCCCGTCTTTCCGTTCTTGAATAGTTCGTTCGCCCTTCCTGTCACGGATCCCATAGCCCGCCTGTTTTGGGCGCTTCTTCCACTCGGCGCATGATGAGCAAGCCGAAGGGATCTCCCGCGGCGCTGCTGTCGGACGCTGCGACCGCCTAGCAGTGACCAGCTCCCCGGCCGCCGACCCTCCAGCCGCGCGGTCAGGCCGGGTTTTTTTAAGCAGGCGTCGCGTGTGTATTCACGGCGGGAAAACTGACGAATTGGCGCCCTCTGCTCACGCTCAACGCCGCTGATGCACACTCGACGCTGAAGGCAGAAGCTAGTCGTACACAGGCCGCCACATGGTGTCGAGGACGGCCTGCCGGACATCGTCGTACGTCTTGGTGGCGACCCCGTCTTCCACGGCGGCGTGGTAGACGGCCTCGGCGACCGCCGCAGAGATTTCGCTCAAGTTCTGCACATCCGGCAGCAGCGAATCTCCAGGCTTCGTCGGACTAGCTTGGCGCACAACGGCTTTCGCTGCGGCCTGCAACATCCCCGCGGTGACCAGCCTGGCCCGGGCAACGATGATACCCAGCCCGATTCCGGGGAATACCAACACGTTGTTGGCCTGGCCGATGGTGTAGAGGTTCCCGTTGTACTCGATGGGGGCGACCGGGGTGCCGGTGGTGATCAGCGCCCTCCCGTGAGACCACTCCAGCACATCGGCCGGCATGGCCTCCATGCGTGAAGTCGGATTGGACAGCGGGAAGATCATCGGAAGTTCGCAGGATGCGGTCATCGCCTCGACGACCTCTTGGGTGAACGCGCCGAACACGGCTGAGGAGCCCAACAGAACGGTGGGTGACGCGAGCTTGATCGCGTCCACCAAGCCCACGCGATCCCCGGCAGCCACGCCCGGCTGGTGGCGGTTCTTTGCGTAGGGCACCTGGAAATCGCGCAGGTCGTCCATGTCGTCGAAGAGCAGGCCCTGCTTGTCGATCGGCCAGATCTGAGACGCGGCCTGTTCGGCGGTGGCGCCGTCGGCGACCATCGCGTCCCGGATCTGATCGGCGATACCGATGCCGGCGGTCCCGGCTCCGAAGACGACCGTTTTCTGGTCGCGCAGCGGGACACCCGTGACGTGGCATCCGCCATACACGGCCGCCACCACCACGGCGCCGGTTCCCTGGACGTCGTCATTGAAGATGCAGTAGTCGGCGCCATAGGTTTGCAAGATCTTTCGCGCGTTGATCGGCCCGAAGTCCTCGAAATGCAGGATGGCCCGCGGAAACAGCCGGTGGGCGGTCTCGATGTAGCGCTTGATGAACGCGTCGTACTGTTCGCCTCGGCGCCGGGCGTGGCGGTTGCCCAGATAGAACGGATCCTGCAGCAGCTGTTCGTTGTCGGTGCCCACATCGAGCGACACAGCGATGCAACGACAGGGATCGATGCCGCCACCGGCGGTGTAGAGCGCCAACTTGCCCACTGCGATTTGGATTCCACCCACACCCCAGTCGCCGATGCCCAGAATGGCTTCGGCGTCGGTGCACACGATCAGGTCGACATCGTCGGGTCCCAGCGCGAAAGTCTCGAAGGCTTCGGCGATCTCGTCCGGCTCGTCGATGCTCAGAAAAAGTCCTCGCTGCCCGCGATATTCGTCGGAGAAGCGTTGAATCGCCTCACCGACGGTCGGCGTGTACACCACCGGCATCAACTCGGGCAGATGGTCTTCCAGCACCCTGTAGTACAGCACTTCGTGGCGGTAGTGCAGTTGCTCGAGAAGCAGATTGCGGCCCAAATCCGTTGTCATCCCTTGCAATTGGCGCCACACCCGGTCGGCTTGCTCGTCGAGCGTGAGCACCGCCGACGGGAGCCGGCCGGTCAGCCCCAACCGTCGTCGCTGCTCGTGTGTGAAGCCGACCCCGCGATTCAGACTCGGCGCAGATAACGCCGCCGGGATTCGTGCTGTGTGGCGATCGCTCATCACAACCTCCGTCCGATGACTTGGCCTATCAGGTCACCGTAGCGCCGATCTCGGTGAACCCAGTGAACGCACCTTGAAGAGCACCTGAAGGCCAGCCGGGGCGCCCCGTCAGATGGAGAAGTCCTCGCCGTGCCACACCCCGGCCTCGGGCGGCCGGATCACGCGACCATTCTGCGGGCCGTCGCTCTGGGCTTCGAGTTTGGCCACCCTGGTGAGCAGGGACTGCAGGCTGACACCCACGAGGTCGGGCATCATCGAATCGTCCGGGGTGCCCCGGCCGGCGCGGCTGATGACCTGCCCGGGGACCCCGACGACCACGGAGCCCGACGGCACCGGCTTGACCACCACGGCGTTGGCGCCGATCCGGCTGTCGTCGCCGATTTTGATCGGGCCGAGGACCTTGGCGCCGGCACCGATGGTCACGCGGTCGCCGACGGTGGGGTGGCGTTTTCCGGTGTCCGCGCCGCTGCCGCCGAGGGTGACGCCGTGGTACATCGTGACGTCGTCGCCCACTTCGGCCGTTTCTCCGATCACGACGCCGGTCGCGTGGTCGATGAATAGGCCGGAACCGATCACGGCACCCGGGTGGATGTCGACTCCGGTCAGGATGCGGGTGAGTTCCGCGAAGGTCCGCGCGACCAGCCTGGCGCCGCGGTTCCACAGCCAGTGGCTGATCCGGTGGCCCCAGATCGCGTGCACGCCCGGGTAGGCAAAGATGACCTCCAGCGTGGTCGGGGCGGCTGGGTCCCGCTCCTTGGCCGCCCGGATTTCTTGCCGAATGGCTGCGAGCATGGCTACTCCGCCACGTCTGCGAACAGCGGCGTGCTCAGATATCGCTCGCCGAAGTCCGGCAATATGACGACGACGAGCTTGCCTGCGTTTTCGGGCCGGCGGGCCACCTGCAGGGCGGCCACCAACGCAGCGCCCGAGGAGATGCCGACCAGCAGGCCCTCCTCGCGGGCCAACCGCCGGGCCAGGTTGAGCGAGTCGTCGTTGCCGACGGTGACGATCTCGTCGACCAGGTCCAGGTCAAGTACGGGCGGGACGAAGCCGGCGCCGATGCCCTGGATCGGGTGGGGTCCCTTCTGTCCGCCGGACAGCACCGGCGACGCGGCCGGTTCTACGGCGACGAATTGCACCGATGGCTTGCGTTCCTTGATGACCTGGGCGACGCCGGTGATGGTTCCGCCGGTGCCGATCCCGGACACGAAGATGTCGACCTTCCCGTCGGTGTCGCGCCACACCTCCTCTGCGGTTGTCTTGCGGTGGATGGCGGGGTTGGCCGGGTTCTCGAACTGCTGCGGCACGAAATAACGTTGGTCGGACTTGGCAAGTTCCTCCGCCTTGGCGATGGCGCCCGGCATGCCGTCGGCACCGGGCGTCAGGACGAGCTCGGCCCCCAAGGCCCGGAGCAACATCCGCCGCTCGACGCTCATGGTCTCGGGCATGGTCAGGACGCAGCGGTAGCCCCGTGCCGCCGCCACCATCGCCAGGGCGATGCCGGTGTTCCCGCTCGTCGGCTCGAGGATGACAGTGTCCGGCTTGATCAGACCCGCCTGTTCGGCCGCGTCGATCATGGCGACCCCGATGCGGTCCTTCACGCTATTGGCCGGGTTGAAGAATTCGAGCTTGGCCACGACGTCGGCGACGGCGCCTTCGGTGACCCGGCGCAGCCGGACCAGCGGGGTGTTTCCGATTAGCTGTGTGACGTCCTCGGCGATGCTCATGAATTTTCCTTAGGCGGTGTCGGTCAGGGCCCGTCAGTCTGCCAGATGATGTCGAATCTGATGGCGCCCTCATCGGGGGAAAAGCGCGAGGCTTGGCTTGACGGAAGGCGTCAGGAAACTAACAACAACAACGACAACAAGGGTCCACGGCGGGGCGGCGCGTAAGGACAAGGCGCGGCTGTGTGGCCTGTTGCATAGGCCCCACTATAGGACATCCGTGCATTGCGTCGGTTTGCCCAGCCCTGCGCATAGCCCGCCAGCCGTCGCGGTCGATCGACCGAGGCAGGCTATCGACTGGACATGGGCTCGGCGGCGTCCGGGCGAACGCCCGCATTCTGCGTTGTGGCGTCGCAAGCGCACGGGGGGGCGCCGTCCTGCAACCATCGCCACACTTGGGCTCCGCGCTTGCGCATCATGTGCTGCACGTAGACCTTGTCGCGCTGAACGCAGGAGAACGCCAAGTCCAGGTTGATGGGTAACCCCGCCCAGTCGACTTGGTCAAGCGCCAACGCCTGGTCGCCGGCGTCATTTGCAGCGCCGCGCCGCAACGGACCGTGCACAGGGCAGACAGTCTTTGTGACCCCATCGGGTCCATCACACTCGCGAGCCACGCGGCGTCACTCCTTCAGGTGCGCGACCTAATGAATGCATCGTGCTGCGGGGATGTTTCGGCCGCGGGTGCGCGATGTTTCCGCCGCATTACGGTTCCGGCCGGGCCGCAGGACGGGGTTAGTAGAGGTCGCGGTGGTAGCGCTTGCCGGCGCTCAATGACTGGATGTAAGCCCTCGCCGCGTCCGGGTCGAGCGGTAGTAATAGTCGGTGGCGGCGTGCTATTCGCCGCAGAACAGCAGTGCCCGGACTGATCATGACCATCGGCATGCCCGGATCGCTTGGCACAATTGGGACATTCACAGTTTTCGTTAAGCTCACGATGTGCGTCGTCAGTTTGTGATTCTGCTGATTTTGATGGCCTCAGCTTGCGGTTCGAAGCCGGCGCCGCCCGCGGCACGGCCCGACACCTGCAAGGGCTCCGACGGACCGGCGGCCGACACGGTGCAGCGGGCCATAGCCTCCGTCCCGGTCGATGTTCCGGGTTCAATGTGGGTGGAAATCGCGCGGGGGCTAACCAAGAAATGCCGCCTGCACTGGGTGCAGATCATTCCGACCATCGCCAGCGAGTCCACCGCTCAGCAACTACTCTTCTTCGACCACAACACTTTCCTGGGCACACCCACCCCGAATCCGAAGCCGTACATCACCGTGCTGCCGCCCTCCGATGACACCATCACGGTTCAGTACCAGTGGCAGGTCGGCAACGATCAGCCCTGCTGTCCCACCGGCATCGGCACGGTGAAATTCCAAATCGGATCAGACGGCAGGCTGCTGGCGCTCGGCAAGATCCCACATCAATAGCGCTGGCGCACAATCGCTTCGGGAGGTTCAGCCCGACAGATTCTCGGGGTGCAGCATCTCGGCGTAACGCAACGGCTCCGGGATGCCGAATCCGTCGACCAGCGTCTCGGCATACGGGCGCAGCTTGCGGCAGCGGTCGTTGATGCCCCGGGTGACCGCCTTGGCCCGCCCGGTGGACAGATTCCCATGCTCGATGTACCAGGCCTTGTCATCCTCGATGACCGACAACGCGTATAAGTCGCAGACCATTTCCAGCAGTTCGCGGGCCTTCTTGTCCTCGCAGGAATCGATCCCGGCGACGAAGGCTTCCAGCACTATCCGGTCGATGTGCGCGCTCGCCGCGTGCAGCACGTGATCCTGCACGGCATTGAACGCGTCGAATGCCGACATCTCCTTGGACTTGCCCTGCAATCGACGCGCCACCGAAGACAGCAGATAATCCTCGCGCTCCTCGAACATGGTCACCTGGGTGCCGCGGTTGAACAGGCTGCCCTCCTCTTCGCTGTCCTGCCGGGCGTCGATGATCCTCTGCATAATCGGCTCGGCCGCAGTGCGTTTCATCACTCGCTCACCGACGGTGTTGGCGGCGAAGCGCACCCACTCGACGGGGCTCATGCTGCGGATGTCGTCGGCGTAAGCGGTCAGCAACTCCTTGGCCACCAATTGGGTCAGCACATGGTTGTCGCCCTCGAACGTGGTGAACACGTCGGTGTCGCCCCGCAGCGCGATCAGTCGGTTCTCGGCCATGTAGCCGGCGCCGCCACAGGCCTCGCGGGCCTCCTGAATGGCCCGGGACGCATGCCAGGTGTTGGCCGCCTTCAGCCCGGCGGCGCGCGCTTCCAGTTCGCGCTGCTCGTCGGCATCCACCACGTCTGAGGTCTGCGAGTCGTGGCACTTCGACACCAGCTCGTTCTGCGCGAACTGCAGCGCGTATGACTTGGCTATCAAGGGAAATAGCCGTCGCTGGTGCACCAGGTAATCCATGATCAGCACCTCACGCTCGTCGTCGGGTGCGCTGAATTGCCTGCGCTGCAACGCATATCGGGTGGCGATATCCAACGCGACGCGAGCGGCATTGCCGGCGCTCCCACCCACCGTCACCCGCCCGCGGATAAGCGTGCCGATCATCGTGAAGAACCGGCGGTTCGGGTTGTCGATCGGCGAGCTGTAGGTGCCATCGGGTGCGACGTCGCCGTACTTGTTCAGCAGGTTCACCCGCGGAACACGAACGTGGTCGAACATGATGCGGCCGTTGTCGACGCCGGGCAGCCCGCCCTTGTAGTGGCAGTCCGATGTCGTCACGCCGGGAAGATCGTTACCGTCCTCGTCGCGAATGGGCACCAACACGCAGTGCACCCCGTGGTTTACCGGTTTGCCATCCTCAGAGGTGATCAGCTGGGCGAAAACCGCTGCGATGGTTGCGGTCTCGGCGGCCCCTCCGATGTAGTCCTTGCGCGCGGTCGGCGTTTCGGAGTGGATGACGAATTCTTCGGTCTCGGCATCGTAGGTCGCGGTGGTCTCCAGCGATTGAACATCGCTGCCGTGCCCCGTCTCGGTCATCGCGAAGCAACCGCAGAGCTCCAGGTTGATGATCTTCTTCACGTACGGCTCGTGGTGGCGTTCGGTACCCAGGTTCTCGACGGCACCGCCGAACAGACCCCACTGCACTCCGGCTTTGACCATCAGCGACAAGTCCGACATCGCGAGCATCTCGATCATGGTGATCGCCGCACCGACGTCGCCGGTGCCGCCGTGCTCTTTCCGGAACCCCTCGTCGGAGATGCCCGCCCCGGCGATGATCTTCATCTGCTCGGCGACTTTGGCCCGGGCGAGGACCGTGTTCGGTGTGTAGTGCGGACGGAACTGTTCGTGGTTCAGCCGCTCCCGCGTCTGGTTCTTTACATCACGCCAACGGCCGTCCAAAGCGTTGCGCAGATGTTCCGCCGTGTTCGTCATGTCTGGCGCCATAGTGCGACGTTAACTCTCCGCAGGGGCGTCCGAAACAAAATCCGTTCGCCCAACGTGCATTCTTTGCGACTTCGAGGCCAGATTTTCGCGCTCAGTGCACGCTCGGCGCGCCGGCCGGGTGTCATGATTGCCCAGTGGCGATGCCGCAGTATCTGGCCGCTCTCACGGTTGTGCTTCTGCTGGGCACGGTGGTGAGCAGAGTCCTGCTGCTGCGCAGAACCGGCACTCAGGCAATGCATTTCGGGAAACTCGACAAGACGGACTTCCTGATACCTCCGGTGGCGCTGTTCTATTTCTATACCGTGTTCGCCGCCGCCTTCGGTTGGCCCCTGGCCAATCGCCAGCGCTTCTTTCAGTCGACGGCCGTCGCCTGGTTGGGGGTGGCGCTCTGTCTCGTCGGGGTACTGATCTTGGTGCTCAGCCTGGTGTCGTTCGGCAACAGCTTCCGGGTCGGCATCGATGTTGACCAACCCGGTCGGTTGGTGACGACGGGCATCTTCGCGGTGAGCCGCAACCCGATCTATGTCGGCTTCTTCGCGTTCCTCCTAGGTCAGCTGTTGGTGTCGCCCGATTGGGTTCCGCTGACCTACCTGATCGCCGGCACCGCGCTGTTCCACCGACAGGTGCTGCGGGAGGAAGAATTCATGCGCCAGCGGTATGGCCAGGAATACGCGGATTACTGTCGCCACGTCAGGCGGTATGTCTGAGTGACCTTTCGCGTTCGGGCGACCGCAGCCGATATCGGACTAACCCGGCCGCGATTGCGCCAAAGAGCATGAGCATGACCATGTCGAACACCCACCAGCCCGAATAGTGGGTCCACATCTCGGCATTGGCGGCCAGAGTGTCGACCCTGCGCAGATCAACGGTGGACGCCGACGCCGCGAAGCCCCATTGGGCGGGGACGAACCACGAGATCTGTTGGAAGCCCCACTTGCTCACCAGCTGAACCAGGCTTCCGTCGAACAGCAGCGAGGCCAGGATCACCAGCACGAGCAGCGGCAGGACCTCCCGCAGCCGGTTCCCGAGCGCGGACAGCGCCAGCCCGATGATTGCCGACACGATGGCGGTGACGGCCACGCTCACATAGAGCTCGACCGTCCCGTTGCGCAACAACACGGCGCCGTGCACCGGTCCGCCTTTCACGGCGATGACGATGGCGAAGACGATGACTGCCAGGATGGCCGCGGCCAGGCCGAAGACGATGAGCTTGGCGGCCAGGTAGGCCGACGCCGACAGCCCAATCTCCTGCTCGCGCCGAAAGACGCGGCGCTCCTCGACCAGGGCGCGGATGGTCAGCGCGGAGCCGACGATCACTGCGGCGAGGTTGAGCGCGGCCAGGATCTCGATGCCTTCATGGAGGTTGGAGCTGCTCGGCTTGGGCCGGCCCAGGCCGGAATCGCCGGGAATCAGCAGGGTCAGCGCCGCCAATACGAACGGCAGGACCGCCAAAAAGAGCAAGTAGACGCGATCGGCCAATAGCAGGCGTACCTGGCGGCGAGCCAGCAATCGGATTTGCCGACCCCTGGTGAGCTCGGCGGGTGGGGGCCACGGCGCGGCGACCTCCGGCGGCGTGCTCGGCGCCGACGCCTGCTGCCGCGCTCGAAACGCGCGGTGTGCGCCGTCGGGGTCGGCGCTCACCTGCTCGAGGACTTTTGACCAGTCGGTGGTGGCCATCGAGGACTCGATCTGCTGGGGCGTCCCGTCGAAGGCCAGGTCGCCCCGCGAGGTGAGCACCAACACCTGGTCGCACATGCTCGGGTTGGTCAGTGATGTCTGCGATGACATGGCCGCCACCACGACGCAGCCGATGTCGGCCTGGCGCCGCAGGACCGCCATCACGTGGTGTTGTTGCGCCGCATCCAGTCCCGCGCCCGGATCGTCAACCACGAGCAATGTCGGTCTTGTGATGAGTTCGATCGCCATCGACGCGCAGCGGCGCACCTCCGGCGGGAGTTTGTTGATCCGGGTTGCGCGGTGGGGTGTCAGCTCGAGCTCGTCGAGAACCTGGTTCACCAGCCGTTCGCGCTGCTCGCGTGAGGTGTCCGGCGGCAGGCGCAGTTCGGCGGCGTACTTCAGGGCTTGTTCGACGGTGAGCCGCGGGTGAATGCGCTCGTCGCGCGGCACTATCCCGATGCGGGCGCGCATCGACTCGGGCTCTGCGTGTACGTCGTGGCCGTCCACGGTGCTTCGGCCGGAGCTCAGCGCCCTGGTGCCCGCGAGCGCCTGCAGCAGTGCCGAGTTGCGCGCCGCAGATGGTCCGACGACGGCCGTCAGCGTGCCCGGACGCGCTGTGAATGAGATATCCGTGAGCAGCTCGTGCCCGTCGGCGGTAAGTCCGAGCTGGTATGCGTTCACCCCGATGGTGCGCGCCCCGGGTTTGAGCGGCAGCCGACGCGTGGAGTTGCCCTCTTCGGCGCCGAAGGAGGGATCAAGGACACGCAGCCCTTGCGTGGTCATCCGCTCGATCAGACCGTGACCCTCGGCCGGCTCGTACCCGGCGGGCGGCCGGGCCGGCACCGGCGGCGGCTGGTCTGGCCGCGGGGGCGGGACTATCCGCATCTGCTGGGTGTCCCGCTGCGTCGGTGCCGCGACGGGAGGAGGTGGCGGGGCCGGCGGGTAGGGCGGGCGTTTCGGCGGACCGACAGGCCGTCGGGGCATGCCGGACGGGGGACCGATCTGGAAAATCAGCCGCGGGCCTCGCCGCGGATCACCGATCGTGATCGCCTGGCCGGAGCGAATGTCGACCGTCGACACCCGGGAACCGTTGACGAAGAAGCCGTGGAAGCTGCGGTCGATGGCTACCCAGTGGCTACCGGTGAACCGCAGCACGACATCTGGGCGAGCTTCCGGCGGTGGTGGGGCGCTCCCGGGCCGATCCAGCGGGACGTCGACCCCTTGGCCGTAGCCCACCAGCACGTCGCGGCCGGGGGCGAAGACGTACCTTGTCGATCCGACCCAGACGGTCAACGGGGAGGCCGGAAAGGCGGAAGCCTCGGGCCGCATCACCGCCACCTTTCGCCACCGCTCAGACCGAATCGGTCCCAGCCATTGATCCGAGACACTGATTCAAGTGTCCACCCGCCGGCGGTGGTCTATCCACCAGCGATGGACGGGCGCTGGTCAAAGCGCGTTACGGCGCGCCGAGGTCGCGGCGTTCTCGAGAAGCCGGCGGACCACCTCGACCGCCTCCTTCAGCACCTGACGGTCCGCCGGCTCGAGCAGGGCCAATTGCGGTTCAATCGCAGCCGCTCGGTCGGCGCGAACCGCGTCGAGCGTGCGTATTCCTTCGTCCGTGATGCGGATCCGGACCGCCCGGGCATCTCCGGGATCGACGGTTCGGGTGACCAGCCCGGCGTCCTCGAGGCGGCGCACCTGCGTGGTCATCGTCGGCTGCGAACAGTGGTCGACGGCGGCCAAGTCACCGATCCGGGCTTCTCCGTGGGCTTGGATGGTGGCCAGCAGCCTGGCCTGCGCCGCGGGCAAAGGCATCTGGATGCGTTGGGTGGCCAGCCGGTTGAGGCGCGCGACCACGGCGAGTAGATCCGCTCCCAGTCCGGGCTGGGACTCGGTGTTTGCCGCGTCAACGACTTCGGCGTGGTTGGCGGCGGATGCGTTCATAGATCCATGGTAGATAGCTTTGCTAAGCGAGACGAATCCCACCCGCCGGGGCGCGAAAACCCAAGGCAGCGTGGTGTGGTGCGGATACTTGCCGCTGCGGCCTGGCAGAATCGGTCAAGTGACCGTCCCCAGACCCTTCCGTTCGCGCCAGCGGGGCGGAGCGCTGCGGCCGGTCGAATTGGCACAGGCCGCGGTCATGGGGGCACTGTGCGCGGTGATCGCAATCATCTCCGTGGTCGTCCCGTTCGCGGCGGGGCTGGCCTTGCTGGGCACCGTGCCCACCGGGCTGTTGGCCTTCCGCTACCGCCTCCGCGTGCTGATGGCCGCGACGGTTGCGGCCGGGATGATCGCCTTCCTGATCGCCGGGCTGGGCGGTTTCATGACGGTTGTCCACTGCGTCTACATCGGCGGCCTGACCGGCATCATCAAGCGCAGGGGCCGGGGCACCCTCACGGTGATCGTCTCGTCCCTGATCGCCGGCGTCGCGTTCGGCGCCGTCAACGTCGGCGCGCTGACCGTGATGACCCGGCTTCGGCACCTGATTTTCAAGGTGATGACCGCGAACATGGATGGGGTCGCGGCCTTCATGAACCGAATCCACATGCAGGCCGCCGCCGCCGCCGATCTGAAGCGGTACTTCGCCGTCGGGCTGCACTACTGGCAGTGGGTGTTGCTGGTCTATTACGGGGTCGGGATCACGGTCGTGTCGCTGATCGGCTGGTGGGCTCTGTCCCGCCTGTTGGAGCGGCTGCGCGGTATCCCGGATGTGCACAAACTGGAAGCCTGGGACGGCAGCAAGGGCGAGGAAGGCCCCGTCGGGCCCGTTCCGGTGCGGTTGGACAGGGTGCGTTTCCGTTACCCCGGTGCCGGCCAGGACGCGCTGCGCGAGCTCAGCCTGGAGCTCCGGGTTGGCGAACACGTCGCGATCACCGGACCCAATGGCTCCGGGAAGACCACGCTGATGCTGATCTTGGCCGGCCGGAACCCGACGTCGGGCACCGTCGAGCGACCAGGGGCGGTCGGATTGGGCAAGCTGGGCGGCACCGCGCTCGTGTTACAGCACCCCGAAAGCCAGGTCCTGGGCACGCGGGTCGCCGACGATGTGGTCTGGGGTCTGCCACCGGGCACCGAGATCGATGTGGACCGGTTGCTGAGGGAAGTCGGCCTGGAGGGGCTCGCCGAACGCGAAACCGGAAGCCTGTCCGGCGGTGAACTGCAGCGCCTCGCGCTCGCCGCGGCGCTTGCCCGGGAGCCGGCGTTGCTCATCGCCGACGAGGTCACCACCATGGTCGATCAACAGGGCCGAGATGCCCTGCTGGGTGTGCTGTCCGGTCTCACAAAGCGACACCGGACCGCCCTGGTGCACATCACGCATTACAACAACGAGGCCGATTCCGCCGAACGCACAATCGATCTCAGCGATTCACCGGATAACGCCGGCATGGTCGAGACCGTGAACCCGCCGGCACCGACCGTCGCGGCGGCTCACCAGGAGCACTCGGCGGTGATCGAAGTTCTCGGTGTTGGCCACGAATACGGCAGCGGCACCCCCTGGGCAAAGTCCGCGCTGCACGATGTCAACTTCGTAGTGCAGCAAGGCGACGGGGTGCTGATCCACGGTGGCAACGGGTCGGGTAAGTCGACACTGGCGTGGATCATGGCCGGACTGACGGTTCCCACGACCGGCGCCTGCCTCATGGACGGCCGGCCCACCCACGAGCAGGTCGGCGCGGTGGCGTTGTCCTTCCAGGCCGCAAGGCTGCAGCTCATGCGCAGCCGAGTCGACCTGGAAGTGGCCTCGGCAGCAGGCTTTTCGCCTCGCGACGAACATCGCGTCGCCGCGGCGCTGGGCGTCGTCGGGCTGGATCCGACGCTGGCCAAGCGGCGGATCGATCAGCTCAGCGGTGGTCAGATGCGCCGCGTGGTGCTGGCCGGACTATTGGCCCGTTCACCGCGCGCTTTGATTCTCGACGAGCCCCTCGCCGGGTTGGATGCCGCCAGCCAACGCGGCCTGTTGCGGCTACTGGAGGACCTGCGCCGCGAGCGGGGTCTGACGGTGGTGGTC